>SXGU01545254.1_pt1 | contig 54655 bp, 68 predicted proteins | sample 3174531 | NCBI WGS metagenome assembly SXGU01 (sample SAMN11356863, study PRJNA531348) | freshwater metagenome | isolation source: freshwater sample F1-140 | place: China: Fuxian Lake, Yuxi | collected 2017-12-25 | reverse complement strand
TCCCTGCGGAGCATATTGTTGTTGTCCCTGCGGAGCATATTGTTGTTGTCCCTGCGGAGCATATTGTTGTTGTCCCTGCGGAGCATATTGTTGTCCCTGCGGAGCATATTGTTGCGGGTTCTGTAATGGTTGTTGTATCTCGAACTGATCATAAAATTGTGGCCGTTCCGGGGTTCGGTTACCTCCCTGTTGATGCCGATCCGGTACTTGAGCTGTCACGGAGGGTGGTGCAGGGGATCCTTGCTTAAGCTGTCTCAAGAGCTCAGATATAGCTTGTCGGTATTCATCCTTGTCAATACCAAAGAGTTTCCGGCACATCTTGCTGTCCTGGTAGTGTTCCATAAACAGACCGCCAGGTATAACCTTGTTATTTACCCTAATATCACGAACAGACATTATATGTATAGTATTTTGTTATGTAATATAAATTAATAACAAACGACTTATCATGGATTATATTTCAGAGCATCAAAAATACTCTTGATCCACACCTGTACCATTGGATTAGCGGATTCATACTTAATTACACCCCTTGCCATCTTAGTATGATCAACCGAGAGCCCGGCAGACACCAACGGAGCCATAGCAGCATGTAATGATGCCACATTTGGCAATAACTTGGTTTCCGGGGAGTATTTTTTTATGAGCCATATACTTGCCATAACCACATCAATCAATTCGTCATCTGGCACTTCACCAGCGTATGCGGTGCCCAACAGTGGTGCCTTAGTACCGAGAATATCTGTGCGAGGTATATATTTCCTTATTGACGCCAATCCTATTTTGATTGTCTTAACTGGTGCCGCCACCGCCGGCTCTGCTGGCTTAGCTTTAGCTGGCACAACAATCTTCTGTACAGGAGCGACAACACCCAGAGGCTTTACCTGGGCCAGAATTGGCTTCGCTGCAAGTTTAGCGGATATGGGCTTCGCTGCAAGTTTAGCGGATATGGGCTTCGCTGCAATCTTGGCTGCAGGCACGGGCTTCACAGGTATGTCTTCCTTGTCCAACTCCTCCATTAATTCTTCCATGTCATTATCCAGAGCAGACAGGCTCAATTCGGAATAACGCCTTACTGTATCCATACTGTCCTCATCCCTAACTCTGAATTTAGTAAGCTCCGTTGCCCTCAGCGCAAGCTCTTCTATTAGGCCTATCTCCAGTGAATCGTCCATCTCAATGATATCCAGATCACTCATATTAAATTCCTGATTATCCATACTTATGAAGTATTCGGGTTTACTGTACCCCTCTGTGTACCTCTCTATCAAGACGGCCTTCTTGACGCTCTTGTCCTGAACCCATTTTGGTGGTTGCCACCTGAAGTAGGATATACGAATGTCACGTATGATCTGGTCGGTGTGCCCAATTTCTCCAGGAATTTTTGCAGCGGCAACAACCCCTGGCGCCTTTGATGCCTCCGTTGTTCCAGTTGACTTAGATACCTTCGATACTTTAGTTGTTCCCTTTGCCTTCTTACCTGAAATACGCCCGATGGCGTCCAGTTCGCCTGCGTTGACTTTCTTTTCGTTAACCTTAACAATGGCCACATTGTATGAAGCATCGATGCCCAGAGCCTTGGCTGCACCATACAATATATCCAAGGGAGACGCAGATACTACTATATCATGCAACAGTTTTGTCAAGGATGCCACACGAGAGTCAATATTTTGATTGAACGGCTTGTCTAGCAGAGTACCATAATACATTTTTGCCCGTTCGTTAATGGTCTGTGTTAATGTCTCTTTGACTTTTTTTTCCAAATCGAACACTGACATTATATAGATTAGCCAATCATTTCTTTTTTGAACCTTAAACAGAAGCATCAATCAGAATGTCCGAACACCCCCACTAACTGCGGCGCCGTTAAGTTTGAGAATGGGCTGACTACTGAGAGAAGCACGTGAAGCCATTCATTTAAATGCAGAAAAAAATCCAACATCATATATATATATATATGGCTTCAATTGCCAATTCCGTAGCCAGTTACACATCATCAAATTTTATAGGACAATGGGAAGATGTACAGAAATATTCGTCAGTAAGAATTACTATTACAGTGGGTACGGCGGGCTCTTATTCTGTCCGGCTCCAGTGGGATAATCCTTTGAATGGCATCTCACCGAATAGTTCAAACCCACTGTATTATATTGACATACCACTAACAGCACAAGAGCAGACGTTTGAGTGTAATCATCGTGGGCGTTGGTTTAGGTTAGTATGTAGCATAACTTCGTCATGTAATATCTCTACTATGCATAAAATAACGCCATCAACTATTAAAATAACGGACGGCATCGGTACCGCCAGAGTATATGGCGGAGTGTCTGTTGTAATTTCTGATATGTCATGTAATGTTCTCGGAGTGACTACATCGGATCCACAAGCATCTCATACTGTAAGAAATGCTATATATACCACATTAACAGATGCCAGTGGTCGACCACTGGCTACTGGCGGAGTAACAGGATCCCAAAAATGCCTATCTGTCGCGGCAGGTAACGGCACAGGTACGAATATTACATCTCTATGTGATCTGTACAACGGTGCCACAAATACACTGCTCTGCAACAGCCGATCTGATAATAATATATCGCAGGGAGGCACTGTAAACGTATCTGGAGCGCGTACTGGAGGAAACAGTTTATATATGGCAACAAACCTTAACAGCACATTTAAAACACCACCAACAAACATAAATGCTTCAGCCGTGTGCTTGACGAACGGTCTTGGTCTATCCACTAATGTATTTTATGTCAACTCAACCAATATCATACCAACCCTTCATAGCTTTGACATTAGTCACGGTATGGACATCAGCTCTACTCTCTGTGTCGCTCGGGCTTGTACATTATATGATCTGTATTGTTATAACGATGGACCCATTACATCCTGGATAATGCTGTATGATACTGCTACGGCAGCGAATGTCGACGGTACTTTAGCTCCTACCCTAAGTATACCTATTTTGAAGGAGGATTTTCATGATATAGTATTACCCCGGGGTTGTGCTTTTGCGTATGGCATATGTGTGCAGGCGAGCAAAACACAAGATTATACACATGTTGTATCCCCCGGATCCAATGTTGTTTTTGCCTCAGGTACCTACTATTAGGAGCTCACGGCTTGGGAGTGCCTGCGGCGCCTCTCATAGCCTGCGCCCTAACCCGCGTTCCTATGGTTACTCAGTATTTCCCTGTAGATTTGCGCTGTATGGACAAATATCTTGTCCAAGGGCGGCCATTGTTCGTATAAATTTATTACAACTAAAACAATATCTATGCCGGTTAATTTAACCGGCATAGATATTGTTTTAGTTGTAGGTTCCATAGACTACTTCATTGAATTCTCTGGTGCCCTAATTTAGGGGTTGTGAGCTCATAGGAAGGCGAGTTATGGGAGGCGCCACAGGCACTCCCAAGCCGTGAGCTCCTAAAGTCGGACAGCAATCCATTCCTTCATCTGATGTTTACCGCCTCCATGCTGACGTGAGTTGAATGGGTATACAGCGTAAGGGTCCTTACCGCGTCTCACTACCCTGTCAACATCAATCTCATACTCAACCTCCAAATATTTATCATATGTGTCCGGTCGAGCTAGGGTAATTAATAAATCACCTTGACTTATTTTATTGTCAGAAGCATATATCGTGTGACCTGGCAATAAGTCAGCCAAAACCTGGGCAAAATTGTGAGCACCGGGACCACCCTGACCCGTAGTGCAAGAATGTAATAATATTCTACTATTTTTTTCCAGATAGTTTCGGACAACATCAGCTAGATCAATGACTGATCCATCCTCGATGGATACATGATATCCTTCAGAAATGGCCATATAACTGGGGCTACCATGTGCCATAAAAATTAGGTGAGCTATTTTCCTGTAGGGTTTCTGTTCAGTGCCACAGATATTTGTTAATGTATCTTTTATTTGGCTTAAATCGGAAATATATGCGTGAACAAAGGCAAAACTCTTGATGCTACCGAATAGGCTCGCCAGCCCACGATCTCCATCATCAAAAGCTCGGCAGTGATCATAGGTAGTCTGTAACATTACTATAACATTCGGTATGGATCTAGTATGATCCTCCGCCCCGTCAGGTTCTTGAGATGGCGCTCGGGCTAATGCCTGAGCTTCAGGTTCTTGTGGTGGCAAAGCTTCAGGTTCTTGTGGTGGAGCCCGCAATAATGCCTGAGCTTTAGCTAGTGGTATAATATCGGCTACATGATCTGGATCTATCCTCAACCCAACTGGGGCTTTATGTGGGACGACCAACGGTACTTGGGCTTTATGTGGGACGGCCAACGGTACTGGGGCTTTATGTGGGACGGCCAACGGTGCTGGAACGGCTAACGGCGCCGGACCCGCTAACGGGTGTTTTTTATAATTCGGTGTCAGACATTCAGGATTCAACGGACATGTCGTCTTAGTGGTGCCTGGCGAGTGACATATGCTGCATTTACCGCCTCCTATTTGAGAGAACATATATAAAATGACATCTATTTATTTTTACATATGGTACCACCCCTTTATATTGCTGTATCTGGCAAGATCGGATCTGGTAAAGATTATATCATGGAAAATTTCCTTATTCCCTTGTTAAGCAGAGACATAGCTGTATCCAAAATGGCATTTGCTGATCACATCAAGATAAACGTTGCATCACAAGATAACATAGCCATAGAGACAGTCTTACAGGGAAGTAAAAAACCTGAGATACGGAAAAAATTACAGATTCAGGGTACAGAGGAAGGTCGAGACAAATACGGTGAAGACATATGGATAAACACCCTGGAGAATTGGATACGCTTACGTACGTGTCGCGGGGACAAACTGGATATTGTCCTGATCACAGACTGTCGCTTCCCTAATGAGGCAGCATGGATCGAGCGAAACGGCGGTTTACTTATTCGTACCTCTGCACCTGACAGGAACAGCATTGCTCTCGATAAAGAGGCCGGCTCTGATTTAGCTGTAAGAGCCGCTATAGAGACACATCGCTCAGAGACAGCTCTAGATGACTATCACTTTACATATACGATAGACAATCGCATAGGTAGTGATGCAGAAACGCAGCTCAAAGAGCTAGTAATGAAATATCTCAAATCTAACCTAAACAGGGCTGTTCTGTTTAACAATCTTTAGACCATATATAATTTTATGTGCTATATATTATACAATGCTATATAGTATCATTACATCGGCTCTTATCGCGGCCGCAGTCTTTTTCTATTTTGCATTATCCTTAATAGAAACCGTAATTCTCTGTGTATCCATATTCCTGTGTCTTACGATATTATCTAGATCCGGTATATTTACATATTTCAAAGAAGGCTTTGATACTAGCGAGATCGATGATACTCGCTATGTCCACTACGGAGACACCGTTCTCGTCTGGTCATACAAGAACACCTTTATGCGTATGCACCAAAATAAGTATCTGGACGACAGCAGCAGATTATCGACTCCCGATGAGGTTCCCAGAGGTTGGGTATGGGAATTCTTTACCATAGAGGACTCCAGAGATCCACGCTGGCGCGCGGGATCGCGGAATGCTATAAAATACGGTGACAAGATCTTCTTGCGCACCTGGTTACCTTATAATAGCGGCGCCGGTTGGGTCAGGCCAGGAACAGATCAATATGTAGGAGGCGGCGATAGGGATGCCCAGTGTGCTCTGACTGTAGAAAACGCTGACACCGCAGGCAACAGCTCTTCTTATGTAACCTACGGAGATGCAGTTTACCTCAAAACCGTGCGTAATATGTATGTCACAAAGCCTGAGGTAGATGGTTCTAAATATACGCAACTACCTGCAGATCAAAGGGGACAGAACTCTATTTTCCGTATATATGATAAATATGGACAGGGTACCTTGGTAGATTGGGCCACCAGAGGTTTCGCCACACAGTCCTCCCTATACGGATCCTATGACGCCAGTAATGCGGTAGATGGCAATTCCTTAACATTCAATCATACAAACATTGAACTGAATGCCTGGTGGCAGGTGGAGTTACCTCGCGATATTCATATTGATAGCATAATAATACTGAATCGCAAGGATTGCTGCCAGAGTCGGATTGCTGACTTTGACATAACTGTGCTTAACAGCAAGGGTACACCAGTCTATAGTAAGAATTTCAAAGATACTCGTGATATCTATACCATAGCGGGGGTTAACCGTAACGGTAGGATTGTAAAAATACAGTTGCGTGGCACGAATTACTTACATATCTCTGGACTAAAAGTACATGGAACCCCAGTGCAGTATAGCACAATTGTTGATACTCCGGTTGTCGCTGATCTTATTTCATCCGAAACAACTGTCAAGAAGGGAGACAAAATCTCATTCCACAGTAGCACTGTGCCACTCATCGGTAAAAACAATAGTATCAGTATATCATTATGTTGTAAACCAGAATCAGTAGATGGCTCCTCAATGTTGTTATATAAGGGGAAAAACTTTTATGTTACGGTTGACTCAGGGCTAGTTTCCGTTAATATAGGTACTACGAAGGGTAGGAGCAAGAGATCCTCAGTGGGTCGCATTACGGCCGGTTCATGGAATCATGTGGGAGTTGTTCTTAAATCGGAAATAAGCCCCAAAACAGGTTGGTTATACGGAGAATTTAATGAACCAAAACCCACTGGCACCCCCAGTGCCTGCTGTTTCGCTGTAAATCCTCATCGCCAAGAGTATTACTATCTCAAGACACAAGGCTTATTTGCAGATGCCAAGAAAAATACGTGGTCAGCATCATATGTGGATGAGATGAAATATATGGGAGAACTGACGCCTGGCGTATCTAGCGCCACACTAGCAATTTATATTAATGGCCAACCGGACGCGATACATAACATAGATGGTGAAGTGGAGCTAACAAATGAAGCAGTTGTAATAGGACAAATCGTCATACCAAAACAAGAGTCCGAGGAGATCTCCCCCAAAGACACTCAGGATCTTCCCTTGGCTGGATTTACCGGGCTCCTCAATATGGTGAGGTTTTACAATTATGCCGTGCATCACCGCGCGATTCAACGGGACAGTCAGTTTCAATATAGTGCCTCAACATTGGACTTAAGCCGCGGCACGGTGGATGCTAACGTATCAAATGTCGTGGGTGCTCATTTATTGCCCAGTATTGGGCAAGAGGTCAGTGTGAGCTTCTGGATCTATTCCGCGCGCGCAGCAGCAGGCAGCGGTAAAGCAGACACTGTATTCTGGAAAGGCAACAAGGCTCCTGAGAGCTTACCTTATATTGCTTTTATGCCCAATAGCAACAATCTCAATGTATCAATAACTTCGGTTGAGGAAATTAAAGATATACGACCGAACACATGGTATCACGTAGCACAGGTTATTAAGGGCGCTGAGCACATGGCATATCTTAATGGGAAATTAGTTATGACCTCGGCCGTACAACAGACACAAAATATGGCGTCCGGTGCCGTTCATATAGGTGGTTTCAATGGCAAGATTAAGGATTTGAGATACCACAATTTCGCATTATCTGAGGACGAGGTACGTGATCAGATGGGCTTGAGTCCGAATTACAAACAACGTGATGATATTATGAAAATATGGAAAGCTCTCGGTTGCACTACTGATTTATTCGATGGATTCGATGGATTCGATGGATCAGACGCAGATACCCTGGTATCATTAATGCAATCTGACCCCAATAAGCTGGAAGCTCAACTTCGTCAAGATAAAGACAAGGCAGACAAGGGAGATATTGCGTTTATTACTAAATGTTACGGCAAGAAAGCGTCAGCGCTCACCGCGGAATTAGATAAGTCAAGCAAACTATTGAAACACTCCGTTAACGGACAGCAAGAGTTAAGCAAAAAGTGTTTGCCTATGGCTCCCTTTGAATGTAAGACCAATGAGGTTAATGACTTCGATATCCGGACACACAAAGACTTTTACAAATATACCAAGACTGATCAGATCAAGCCTCCAGGTGACCTTAACGCAGAGTTAGCGGCAACAAAGAAGGCTTTGGATGACATGAAAGCATTACGTCTACAAAGCGAAAAACAGAATAAGATACTACAGAGCAAGCTCCAAAAACAAACAAACAACACACATAAATACAAGGCTTTGCATGAGGAATTATTGCAGGGTCAATCTGTTGTTCAAAACATATCCGAGCAGGAGGAACAACTTAAAGCTACACCTCTGGGATCGCCAGCTGATATACAACACGCTCGTCAACTCGCAGCCATCAATCTTGTTAAAGGTATGGATTTTGAGACTCTCCGTAAGACCCCGTTATTCCAAGAAGTCTTAAAAGAAGTGTTGGCACGGACACGCGGTAAAATAGCTGGAGACGAGGATGTAAGTGTACTCAAGAAAAACCTACAGCTCAAGAAAGAAGCCCTGGAAAAGCTCCAACGGAAAGCAGACCGTCAACTACAAAATACGAAGACTTTCGCTAATGATGTCTTCAGCAGCATCCCGGGGCTCGACGGTGCGATGATTAATAATATTATTGATTCCAAGGAAGATCTCAGTTCCAACAAAGGCTACCAGGCGATGCTAGCCAAAATTAGAGCTTATGCCACAAACAAGAATATATCGGAACACCCTGACTACCAGAACTTAATAGGAAAACTTAACAAGCTTACAACAGACCAAGTTAGAGCTGAGGGAGAGACATACCAAGACTTTAAGGTGCAGGCGAGTAAATGCACTGCTATGTTTGAAGGAGGCAAGGTGTCAGTATCAAATGACTCCTTACTGAAAATGTTTAACGAAAAAGTCAAATCTGACCCGGCTTTCAAGGCATTATTTAAAAATATTATACAAAGTACCGCACAAAGCGACAGTGATTTTAGTGCTATACTGAAGAAAGCGGAGGACGAAAAATATATGAATACCCCGGAATTCCAAGAATTTCTGTTGAAAATCACAAAGGCTGAGCTGAAAGCAAACCCACTGTATCAGAAGATGTTAGCGTCACTCATCGGTAAAATAAGCTTGAATGATATGCGCATCGAAGACCACCCAGAGTACAACAAATATGCGGATGATATGCGACAGAGCTGTAAGGCTTTAATACAGTAATTTCATTGACAGTATCATGCATGATAGCACCAGTGTTATTGAGTTAAAACACCAGGATAGGGATCGAATTTATGAGATAACCATAAATTACCCAAAGCAGAACGCCTATACAGTATATAATGTACATCACAAGGGATATACCCTCGGTTGAGTGCGTCTTATATACTTGAATAACCTGTGGAAGAAAAGCTATTGCTGTCATTGTTCCAGCTAGTATACCCACTGCGTTAGATATATGCATATATTATTTACTGAAGGCTACTGTATCCCTAAAATAGGTACACGCTATCTTTACTGCAATATAAATTACCCTTATGATAACATAGGAGGAAAGATGTCAGGAGAGACACTGCATAATACATTAGTCCCATAATAGCTGTATAGGCAATCATGGATCCCGTTGGAGCTTCGATATAGCTCGTATTCCGATGATCATAACAACCGCTATATAGGTTCAAACCGATGCAACACCAAGCGAACTTAGCAGTTCCCACAGTGGCATTGATAATATTAGTGCGCAAGAGCAACGCTGCACTAGTTACGGGCGTTGCTACATATGAGGCACGCCACAAGAAAGAAGACAGATGCACAGCTCCAACAATGCCGTACACTAACAACCACAACGAGATATCGATAGATCCAATGTGCGGATAGATCATTGTACCAGTGTAAGACCCGTTAACCATAACACTGCATCAGATAGAAGAATCCAATTTTTGGCCACCAACCACAATTTGGTAGACAAATATTGGTGCCATAATGATAAATATACACACTCGTATAAGATACTTTGGATAGATGTATCCATTATTATTGTAGCAATCAGCAATGCAGGAGCTATTGCAGCAATACGACGTCGATACGGGCGTCGGAGTTGGGCGCTTAGCACTGTCATACGGATGAGGATCCATTTACGGCTAAAATGCATCATTTTATATAAAATGATATATTATCCAGTATCACATGATAGACGCTCTGTTGGCCTCCAAATCAGCGTATCGTTACATTCAGCCACATTACGAATGGGCTGAATGTATCACTTCACACAGGATATCTCCACAATCATTTATCGATCTAATGGATCAGTATAAACCAACCGAACATTGTGTTGTCACAACTTATCATGACACTGACATAGTCTATACTGATATGTTCCATTGTGCAAAGAAATTAAGATCTGCTACATGCCAAATAAAATATCATCAAGAAGCTGTGGCTCTTGATAATCTGGAATATGTGGGAGAGAACACATTTGATCTCTCCGTTACGAGATTTGCGCCCTCCTTAAATTATAATCATGAACGGCAAGGCGTACAATTAATTAAAGACAACAGTCGATATACAATGATTTTAGAAATACTGATTCCAAGTATAGTGCATCCCTCCAGTATTAGTGTTGATACAATTATCGAACAGATACGGACATATAATATTATATCGTTAAGCTACCGGTTCATTATTAAGGGTATCACAACTAAGGAGCTGTATGATCATATATCTATATTGAAAGCTCTAACGAAGCCACCTGAACCAATAACTAAAGATGACACCACTGCACCAGATATTGACAAGGAAGATACGGAATAATAAAATGATATATAGTATCCCATATAATGTCCCATACCGAACATACCGAAGACATCGAACGCATCGAACAGCCATACGAGGCCATGGACAGAGCCATAGCTACTAAGGATTCAATACTTATGAATGAGTGCTATGCTGCTGGTGCAAGATATGTCGCATATGTATACTCACACTATGATGAGTGGCAACCAGAGCTAACGGAGGCGTTACAGGTGCCAGTATTGAACGAGATCTACGACATGTTGACTCCTGCCAACAAAGTTATTTTTTGTCAGGATATCCGGCGTCATATAGAGGATCTTCGCAATAAACTAAATAATATTCATAACACCATGTCCTTATTGGAACAATATAATCCAGGCTAGATCTTCGTGCAAATAATAATAAAAACTTTATGTTCTAGGATATATGAATACATCCATTGTAATCACCGCGTTTGTTGCTGGTATAGTAACATGGCTTTTCATGTATCTGGATGCGAGACTCTTTGATTCTCCAAAATCCAAGTTCACCTACGTTAAGGGCATTGTTTTTGTCTCCGCTATCTCCGCGTTGATAGTTTATTTCATGGGCGGGAACAAAACACAGATGGGTGGTGCGCCATCTGTTAGCATGGGCACTTCGGTTGTGCACGGCATTGGAGAGGAGATACTGACTGGTATGCCAAACTTCTAAATATGCGTTAATATTGTATAGCGCTTTGTATGTATATGTTGTTGTTGTTCAGTAGCTTTTCTAATATGTTGCATTCATTATCCCATGTTATGACTTCATCCGAATATAAATATATTTCAGGCTTGATCCATTGTCCATCACCAGTGTGAAAGCCTGGCCACCCTCGAGTTGTAACATCGGCTATTATGGGTAAATCAACATTATTGTACTTACCCAATAATTTATGTACGGCACATTCTCGGTTAATATTAGTATGAGTCATGATCCACTTTTCGAAACCGCTCCTGCACGTCATACAGATTTTTCTGTAGGGAGATTGCTTCCTACAGAATAAGCACGCAGAAGGATTACCCTTGAGTAAGTATCCTGTAGCTGGTTCTAATATTGCACACGTGTCCGTCATTATATAAATTACTTAGTATATAATTTCCTCCGTCAATGCTAGTGATGTTGCTGATGCTGGAGATATAGACAACGTAGATGATACCGAAGAATATACTGAGGACGATAAAAAAGCCTCAGGTGTCCAACATTGTCGCAATGGAGTTGGCTTAATTGACATAGAGTTGACAATACTCAGTAATTCGAACCGACCCATATTTGTAATTTTTACTTTGATGGCTTTCCTACAGTTGACATCACGTGATATGCTACATAACGCGGTAAATGCTGGTGCTGATACGGATCGAAGCCCATTGCTGTCAAGTAACTCTTGTAGTGGATCAGTTGACATAGTAAACTCCAAGGGATATGAATCCTGCTTGGCTAAGTTGCACAATGTCTCAACATTATCCCAACATTCTTGGTTAATGCAATCTTTTAGCATACGTGGATGGAAACTAATCCATGAGGACAGCTTTGGGAGCACCGGCGATGTTGATCTCTTCATGGAAAAGACTTGCAATATATATGTAAGTTTCAGTATCAACATAGATATGTGATATGCTCTCTGGCATTCTGCTCCGTATGTTAATGATACTGGCCTTGTTAAGTCTATCATGGTAGACACGCATAAGGCGTACTTGGGAGGTAAACTGGATATCTCACTGATCATGCTTATGGGTAGCAGCTTTGTTCCATTCAGTGACAGTATCTTTGACAGTATCTCCCGCTGCACGTGGTCAACATATTTTCCGACCCGGCAGCCTTCCTCTAGCAGGCTCATCTTTGATGAATATCTTTTCCCAATTATGGGCTCGATGTGTAACATATTAATATTACACAGCGGAGTCTCCGTTGTTACAGCACAGAAATCATACCATTCACGTTCAGTCTTAGTTTCAGTGTATTTAGGCTTAAAAAGCCATACAGCATTTCCCTTATATTCATCATTACACGTGATATATCCAATTTTATAGTAATTTGCGGATTTCATATAATAGATCTCGCTCCGTATCAGATCGTCATAAGGTAAAAACATAGTTTTATTCGTGAAGAGAACACCTCCACAACCAATAATCACTGTGGACGGAATGGTAACACAGTAAATAGGTCTCTTACTGGATCCCCAGATGCACTCTTTTGTACTAAGTTGTATCTCATCAATATATTCTCGAGTTATTGTTTCGGGGATGGGAATCTCCGAGCGTAGTGATTTTATTTGCTGTATAATCTTCTGTTGGTATGCTTTCGGAATAATATCGCTGACATTAGAGGTGCATGCGGATGACATGGACTCTAATATATATCAATTTATTTATTCTTGTACACGGGCGAGACTGAAATTTGAGGTATAAACTACTTAGAAACAGCACAATATATTTGAGGCATTAATGCACGTTACCACACCTATGCACCTTAAGATAATTACCGTAGTTTTACGTTAATTATCTTAAGAAAAAATATCCTTTCAATATATAAGGTCTAATACCAGTAGTACACGTACCCCTACAATAATCGTGAAGGCAACACACAAATGTACGTTCTGTAGCAAGGAATTCATTCATGCTTCCGGTCTCTCATGGCACAAGACAGAAAGCCATTCAGAACAACGGGCGTTACTGAAAGAAGCTAAAAATCGCCCAGGTACCCACACATGTACTGCATTACTAATGCACCTTGTGGCAGAAGGTATTATCAACAAGCAGCTGCCAAATAGCGCCAATGGTGAACGGTACGCTTCGATGTACAATATGATATCTAATGAATCAACTACCCTTTGTTGTGACACTTTGGAATTTATTAAACTTATACTAACGGAGCCACTACAGGACTACAACGGAAAATTAATAATAGCTTTCGGGGCATTTCGTTACAGCATACCTATCTTTATATTAGATCAATTAGGCTGTATCAGCGAAAAGGAAATTAACATCCCCCACAACTTCCTGTTTCTGGAACCTATAGGCGTTATCAATGCCCAGATAAACCTAAAGATTGCACTATACGATGGCACAACTGAGCTTGAGACACCTCTCCGCATGATAGTTAAGTATTCTGTACTGGATACTATCCCACGAAGAGAGCTTGCCGCACGTAGCAATTTTCACGTTAGAACATTTTACCCTATGTGTCTGAGCTCAGGTAACCATGAAATAGATGTACACGGACTCTTTGGTGGTTTGTTGTATATAGGATCGCCTCAAAGGATAAAATTAACATTGAATCACGAAACTAGGTTTGATTACAGTGGAGAACTTCTTGAGCATATATCAGAAACTGTCGGTGATTTTAAATATTTGTCCATTAACTGTGATACATTTCAAAATGCCTTTAATGCTGCTACACAGGAAGGTGAGCGCATTGATAGCATGGCGTTAGAGATAATACCTGAAGCCGGGTGTGATAGGACTACAGTATATTTTGACTTACTGTCACGTGTAGTACGCACAGATAAGAGCGATACAACGAAGCTCCTTTTTAAGCCCCTCGGTGTTATTAATTCCGGAGTATCCGTGAGGAATCAGGAACGTGTAGTTATTATCTCTGACGCTCCGCCGTTGGTAAAGTCTGAAATAGAAGAGGGGTTCCTGTATTGGTGTGACAATTGTTGTATGTATGGACCCTATGAGGGACAGTCTGGTACCGTGCGTAGGTCTCTCGGTTGTCACTATTGTGGTATGATACTTGGATTCCCTCTTACTATCCACAAGAACTAATACATTATTTTTGTACTAAGAATGATACGTTACATACATTATTATGACTGACGTATCTCTTCGGTTAGAAAGGCTCGAATGTGCCATAGATGATATAAAACAGCAACAGAAAGACTTGTGTGATTTATGTGATAATTTATCGGAAAGACTAGAGGCTATTGAATCGAGCGCTGTTGACAATACAGACAGAGTAGAGGAAGCCTTAGAAGCAATACAAAATGTAGAAGGGTGCTCCAGTGATAACATAGACAATACACGGCATGAGCTACGTGTCTTGATTGATGAACTGAAGGACACGGTAGATGATCTAACAGTGGATGTTGAGCGTCTGTCAGAGAAAGCTAAAAATTAAGGCAACAACATCTCAGTATTTTTGATTCACCTTTATTCAACGGAGACTGCTCTATAGATTTCCAAATAGCACGAGATGTACCGTCCTTTTTGGGTTTACCATTATCATGAAATGCCTCAAATATAGGTCGCTTTCCAGCTGGAGTACAGATCACTGTGGCGCCAACAGCATCTCTGCATCCCTTAGTATATAAATATACCATTTTCAACGTATCCTCCCCGGATATCAGTTGTTTCCATGTGGTAAAAACCTAAACCCATTAGGGTCTCTTTGCTAGGATCAAGTTGCATTCCAAAGATAAGATAATCATTTTATAGCTTTTTAAACTTGGTGCTTCACATGGATTAAATCATATAATTAATCCACGCTATAATACATATGTCACTTGTATGCTATGACCTATGTATCATAGAATTTATTATGACATATTTAACATGGTACCAAAGAGGCGTTTTTAACACCGGGATTCACGTTTACACACTAGTAACACTTGGTAGCTAGAGCTTTGAGAAACTCGCATAGCAGTGTGTGCCCACGTTCGTATGCGAACATATATAGTAGATCTATTGAAAATATGCATTTAATAATGGCTTGAGCTCGGCCGGACAGTACGGTTTTTATGAGCTGTTGCCGTTGATAACATAATCCAAGGCCATCTTGCTTGAATCCTTCTTCAAGAGGTAGGGAACAACAGCGTTGTGCGCGGCTGCCTAAATGTTACGGTTACCTCAGGCAATATAACCCGGCAGAGAAGTGATTTGCTCATGCGCTGCAATAGATCCTCGGCCGGCCAGCTGAGCATCATCAAGCTCAGTCCACTTTTTTGGCCTTGATACGTTTTGTTGCCCATTGGATCATCTGGGCATCTGAGGGTTCAATTGTAAGCTGACCCATGTTAGGTAATGAAGACTGTGTCTCGGATGTCATCTCCGAAGAGCATCATGCCGGCGGCCGGTGAGGGGAGTCTAAATCAGTTTACTGAAGGAACAAATATTCCGTTGCATTAGATATCATATACTGTATATAATGCCTATGGGGCAAATTTTGAGACTAACTTTGTTATCGAGGGATCGTTTTCACACCGAATTTATGTGAACTGGATCGTTGAACAACGGTAATGTAATATTTTTGCCTAACTCCAAGCAAGACTTTTTCCTATTATCAAGGTCTGAATTAAAGACAAATTGTGTCGTTTCTAAGGTTTTGTAACCGACATCGCTCAGCACCTCCCGATATATATCATTGTGCCCGGATGCGGCGTATATGATTACATATTTGGAATTGCGCGGATCGTATTTGTGTATCTTGGAATGAGTCTTAAACAATCGTGCCAAAAGATAAAGATCAAAAATAAAACTGTATCGCGACGCCAACCACTGTCTCTCAGAAAAGCAAAGGGCCCAGTGGAACCAACCATATCCACATATTTATGATGTATAACAGAACGCAGCAGCTTGTCTTGCGAATGATCCATTTTCTCCAGCTCTTTGACAACTAATCTGTTAGTCTCATAATGTTCCAGTGCCCACTCCGTGAATTTACGCTCTGTGCTAACGCAATCAAGGTATTCATCTAGGCGAGCGAGCTCATCCCAATCTCTGGGTTCCCTCACATCAGCGTAATGTACCCTGACATTATGTTGGCAGTAATCCACTATACCGCGTTTAATGGTATATGTGCATTCGCTAAATGTTGAGACTGTCGTGGCCAAATAACATTCATGCATATCTTCCTCGTTAGGGCTCATCTCGCTAAAAAAGTCAACAACTTTGTCAGTTCCACGAAAATAATCCTTCAAAAAATCAACCATATCCTTTTTTGGCTCAGTACATCCTTGTTCATTGCTGTGTGTCATGTCGTCAAACATATATACTGTTTTATCTCCGTTACTCATCTTACAGGCTGCACCAGCGCCACTTATTAATATTGGTTTGGCGGGTGTTGCGATCCCTCTCCGCCCCATGTAGTTAACAATACACACAGCAAAAGGTACATTGTTGTTTCTATACCAAACAATACGTTGACCAAACTCCTCTGGCATATGCGACAGTATAGACAAGGCCGCAAGCAAATTTCAAAGATGTCATCTGAAACATTATTGAATGGATAGGTGGCATAACCTATACTACGGATGGCACATATACCTCTGGAATATTGAGTATGTTACCCATACTGTCGTCGTAGTCGCGTACCATTTTTTCTATGGCGACTTTGTCATCGTTGCCGCGGTTACGAACAACGTATCAGGATTCCATCCCAGTCTTCATCTGCAGCAGCTCCTTTGGTACTAGGTTTATATGACACTGCAGTCGATGTTGCCGCAGCTGATGCCCTTATTGGTACGTCAAAGTCTTCTCTGGTTTGCCATGTATCTTCGTCATCTGACATATATTATACAGTACGATTTTTTATACCCTATGAAAAGTGAAATGTTACAAACATTAATGTCATCTTTTTATGCTGTCCGTCAGGGCAGAGTACCAGGCATATACACTGAATGGGAAGAAGCGGCTTGTCAGGTTAACGGATTTCCCGGAGCCATATATAAAAAATATAAATCTCTGGAACAAGCCACACAATTTGTTGATTCAGGGATCGACGTAGGTTCATGGAAAGATCTGTTACACTCCGGCTCTAACATGCGGAAAAGGTCTGTGTTCCGTTGCCTGAAGATGGAAGACGTGCCAAACACAAAGGATCCTATGCGACATACATCGGCTGCGTCACACACATCTGAATATGTACCGCATCCTGTCAGTATCCCAGCACGGGCACCAACACCAGAAATAGTGCCTCGTATCGACGACACTCCTCAAGATGCCCTTCATTCCCTGATGTGTAAATATTATAAGTTATATGATGATAGTGGCAATCTGTATGTATACACGGACGGAAGCACATATAACAACGGTAGCAAAAAAGCAACGGGCGGCTACGGAGTGTTCTTCTCTCACTGTGCTATGCCATATATTTCTGAACGCATGTCCAAGGGTAAAATAACAAGTGGTGCCGCGGAGGTTTTAGCTATAACACATGCACTGCAGTATATTACACAAAATCTGGAGCTAATATCAACATTAACTAACAATAACATAATCATTTGGTACGACGCTGAATATGCTGCCGGTGTTATACAGGGCACTCTGCAGGCTCACACTAATTTAGAGATAGTTCAGGAAGCTCGAGACCTTTTGAAGCGATGCCGAAGTTTGGTGACCTTCAAGCATGTATATTCCCACACAGAAAAAAAGGACTTACACTCCATAGGCAACGAGATCGCCGACAAATTAGCGAAAAAGAAACACACCACATCGACCACATAAATAAAATTGAATTGCATAATTATACAATGTCAAGGCCTGTTTTTTGTCCAAAGTGTGATACCTTATTAGCCCCTGAAACGGTGGAGGGACAAGTACAGCTAAACTGTTCCAACTGTGCATATTCCCAAAGTTTAGACACAACGACACTGATGCATGTCAATGTTCATTCTGTCGGTACAATTAAAAACATGAACAAGTCTATGATCTATGATAGTGCTCTAAGACGCACAAATACAATAGAGTGTATGAATCCTGAATGTGATTCCCTTGATCCACAGAAGTGGGGTACATCCGTTGAGGGACGTATTATTCAGCCCAGTATATCATTGACAAATTTCTTCAGTGAAGACAGAATATCCACATATATATGCAATACATGTGGGCAAACATTCTATCCCGCAAGTGTCTAGGAGTTCACGGATGACTACGCGGCGCTAACCCACGTAATATAAGAGCTCACTGGTGGCTCGCGTATTTTAACCCAATATCACGCGGGTTAGGGGGCGCAGGCACTCCCAGCAGTCGTGAGCTCCTAGCTCCTAAATACCCTTGACGATTAACGAAGAGACCTTAACAAGTACTCTCTCACCACTTGGCATAGGTCTAGCGATGATTAACGGACAGAGCCCAGCTTTTAATTCACGCTTTGCTATTTCAAATGTATCAATGCAATCTCCAACATCAATCATAGGCGGAGCGTCACGGTTCAACATTTCAGTGCGGATACCAAGCACCCGCGCCATTTCGTATTTATTCAAATGCTTGGAAGTCGGTATGGCACTGGTGTTAGTTGTTTTAAAGCTTGATTCCTGGCTCATATCATCGTACACCTCGTAGTCACAGGGATCTTCCTCTTCTTTCTTGAGCTCCGGTTCCTGCTCCTCAAGTTCCTCGTCGCTGTATTCTTCACCTTGTTGATTCATATCTTCGTCACCGTCGATATCCTCGTTGACATCGTCATCATTGAAATCACCTTCTTCAGCCATTAATATAAAATCTGTTTCATTTCTTTTTTGAATCTTAAACATTATGCAATGTTTTTATATCAAAATCAGAAATGTCTAAACACTCCAAGCCCAACTCCGCCAACTCAGTCACGGTTAAGTTTGAGAATGTGTTTATGGTGCGGCGTTTCTTTCCGCAATCACGAAAGGCCATTTCTCCGTTCTCTTGCCACTCCAGGCAACGTCTTATATTCAAAGCCGCGTTCAAGTCACGATTCCACAGCGTACCACAACCGTTTTTACAACGTAGTAAGCCATGAACCTTAACTTGACCCCAACGACAGTTCGTTCGGCAGAGAGTTTTGCCCAGCGTATCACACTGACGACAGGCACGAGGTTTGGGAACTTTAAGGAAAGTCTCAGTGTCACCTAGACAGTTATGACATTTAGCACTTGTATTATATTCATCTATAGTTTCCAGAGAAAAATTCTTGCATAATAATCTCTTTAAATGCTTGTTAGAGCCAGACCAGTTACCAAAACCAATCTTACAAGCTCCGAACGTGGACTTAATCTCATTTATCAGTCTCATGTCGCTCCACTCACTCTGTACATGGCGCCGCCAGGCCATTTTCCTAAAAAGCATGTTTTCATAGAAATCCGTAACCTGATCATTTATGATATGTTTTTTCGTTAGATAAGAGACATAGGCATTGAGCCCTGTTGTTTTAGCATTATGATTACTGAGGGTGTTCTCTATGGCGACTATACCCTGTCTGTTTCGTTCCTTTAAGATGATCTCTTCACTACGTTGGCCATAAGCTTCGTGGCGACGTCGTCCCTTGCTATATCTTAGGGTATGAGCACCATCGGTCATATAGAGAAGATCATATTTATTTGGATCACATCCCACCAGATTGAGTTCCTGCTGTACTTTTTGTTTGATCTTAGGTTTAAGTTTCATCCCAGGTGTAGATTTAGTGAAGAGTAAGGTAATATTAAAACCATTCGTCTGCGCAGTACCGCTAAAAATATAACCCCTGACACGGAGCTTCCGGTTCTCATAAACATCAAAATACATATTCCAGAATTTGCTCTTATTACCCTCAATGGAATTAGCATACCCTACCTCTCCGCCTTGCCCTAGTAAATCAATCATACATTTAGTATCCAGCAAGAGGTGTTGAGGTATGCAAGTGGTGCGTAAAGGTAAGAGCTGGAAAGGTCGACCACCAGCAGCTTCCAGTTTATGGGCTAACCAGATCAGTAAGGGTTGGTAACTCTCGGCGTGAGCCTTGATATTATAATGCAAGGGCTTACCATGGTGGAGTTGCAAATATGTCATAAATTCACTATGAAAGTCCTGAAACAAAATTAGCTCCTCTGGTAAGATTTTTGGTATTTCCGGATCGGAGCAGAGAAATGTAATGTATTTTTTATGTAGAGTGAACCTTACTGTAGTTTTGAGTCTAACATCCCCTGGGAAACAGACTTTAAGTGTGGTAAGCAACCGTTTAAAAAAGTTCATAAAAACGTTGTTCTTGTAGGTGGTCAACATTTGCGTTGCTGCCAAATCACAGGCTTGTGTTCTCTTGAAAAGACTAATTCGTTCATAAATATTAAAAGTGGGTATAAAATGTTGTAGTGAAAATAACTGAAGCTCGTCCAAGAAATTTTGGCTTTCCTTCCCTTGTTAGATTTGCTTCCCAGAGTTCGGAATACATCCATAATAAACTTATGACCAAGAGTGGGTGGGTTGATCTGATACTCAAAGCAGTGTAGTAAAAAGAGTCTAATAAACTGGTAAGCGTACTGAACTAATTTATTCATGTCCGAGACAAGCAGTTGTATCTTAATTAGGTGTGTAGTATCCTTGAGAACACTCAGTAAGCTTGTTTTTCTAGCTTTTATGTTTTTTTTCCATATATTTATCGTTTCTGTTCTAAATTCATTTTATTTTATCGCCGAAAAATGTTCTCTTATGAGGGATCCGCACAATATAGGCATATTATGGAGGCCACACCAAACACAAGGCTAACTAAGTGTAGCCTATTAACATTGTCGTTAAACATATATGATCCAATGGCAACCATAGCCACGGTTGTAATGATATTCCACATACAGTTTACTGTTCCGATGCCTTTAAAATTCAGAGATTTCAGGATTAAATATGGAATAGCAAAGCCATATATAAAAACACCCAAGAGCAAATGCTTCATATTTGAGTTCTTACTGTATTCGGTCAGCGCCGTCATTGCTATGGTTTCAGTTCCTGCTAAAATCCCTGTGAGAATAACAAGATCAATCATTATACTATATAGAGGAATTATTATACACTGAGAATGTACGGAAGTTATCAGCAACAGAATGTTTTGTACATGTATGGGAAAACGCCGGCCGCCATAATATCGTGATCGGTGTCAACGTAACAATAAGATGGTGTAACTGCTCAGTAACATGTGCCTCGTATGGAGCATAAACATTAATATGCATCGTACGAATACCTGGTTCATTCGGGATCATTTCGGATGTCTGGCATTTCCAGTGTCCAGAGCTTATCTCCTTAGCTGGTTCCAGAACAACTTCAGGTGTATCAGTAAATGTAACTACGACGCGGATTCCATCATGCAGTATAAGTTCAGTATCTTTCAGTAGATATGACATTATACTATCGTATCACTCGTCATTTCTTTATATCTGATCTTCATGTGATGACATGAAGATTGAGATATATATCATGTTGCTATGGCCTTACTTAACTGATATTCCGTGTGTCTGCGGTTACATGTAGTAACCACCCTTCTTTCCACCGTGTAGCCTAATGTTTTTGCTAACTGGCGCAGTATGGTTATTGCAGACTTCTCGTTCATATCGGTTAAGTAGGACTTAGCTTTGCAATCTATATACAACTTCTTCAGGTCATCAAACAGCGTAGTCCGTATCTTACATAGTGTGTCGTGTTGCATCATATCGCTCTTACTAAACCATTTCTTATCACTAACCCCAGATAAACCAAAAAGATGACAATACCGATATACGAGCTCCGTGGGAGGCTGCTCTTTAAACAACTGATTAATAGTCATTCTAAATATATACTTAATTTTTTTATTCACGCGCTGAACACATAACACATATGTTATGCGCACATCAAAATATTACACATGTCTCTCCTGCTTTCGGCTCCTCCGGTATTAAATTCGGAGGCACATAGGTATTTTTAGCCAGAGATGAGAACAACACGTCCCCAGTATAATATTTCTCGTGTAATTTCCCGTTGCTCAAGATAGGATTGCTTGTATACAAGTCATCAAAGTTTATCATAGCTTTAACTACTCCTGAGGTGCCCATAGATGTCTGTCTCAGTATGGCTTCTTTGATATGATCAACCCACAGTCTCGTCAATGTATAGTTCCATAGATGACCGTGCCCTATACTGGTTTTATATGTTTTCCAATTCTTACATAGCCATCCATTAATGTCAATTGTATTTTCGTATCCGTAGTGCTTCAGTGAAAGGTAAACTATTCTCAGTCGGCCATAATGATCCCATATTGATAAAGGTAATGTCTCGTTCTCGAATTGTGCCATCATTGTCGTACTCTTTATAGTGCGCGATGTCAGTAAATCCCCGTTGGCCTTTGGGCGTTCTATTAATGTCTTTTCAAACCAGGGCATTGTATCTGAAGACATGCGAGGCGGTGTCTGGATGATTTTTTCTCCGTAGAAGTCATCGTTGTAAACTATGGGTTTGCCATTTTTTGGTATATATTCCACTCGGAAGGTAGCCTGGCTCGTAGATACTATAGGTCTATGCAAATTTTTCTCAGGACTATTTTCTATGAGGACTAGCAAGGGTCGGCAGGTGATGCTCTGAAGCCTCTCTGTTACCTTATGTACATTACTAACTACTGTAGCATAGTCAAGGACAACTATAACACCATCTTTAGCCAGGATCTCTTGATCTAATTTGGGATTTCTTGTAAAAAAACCAAATGTTTCAAAAACAAAGACTGTCTTTGAACCTTCACTCAATAATTGATCTTCATAGGCAGTGCGAAGACGACATAACATACGGAGACCCTCCACATCATGTACTCCTAGCCCTCGTAATATCTCGTATGTGCGATGTTCATCCTCAAGTAATACCATAACCTGACCTGTCATATAGTGTGTCATGTAATGTACTTTTTAAATATACACGAGCATGAGAACTTATTACGATTGTACAGATACATAATTTATAGTAATGACACATCCATTACGCCTGCGCCTGCAGCGGCACCTGAAAGACCTAGTCTAGAATCAGAAGGCGTTAGTATATTGCAAGAGGCAGCCAGAGATGGTCTTGCGGCTCTCAAAAAAGCATACAACAAGTTAGCTTTAATATACCATCCGGACAAATATAAGGGATCTGGCAACGCTGCCGAAATATTTGGAATTATCTCTGTTGAATATAATATATTATATCAAGAATTAAAACACCATAGAATGTAAAGCTCTCGACAGACGGAGAGCTTGATGGGGGTTCCAAAGGGCTTTATCGACTTATCAAGAAGCGACCGTCACCACGGAAATTTACTGTAAATTTCCGTGTGTGCTCAGATAGGGATGAAGAAATAGCTTACTAAACAAGCTTGACAAGAGATCGCCCGGTGTTGATGTATTGGATGACTACGATACTGAACTCAAAGAAGTACAAAAGTCACGCCCTGGTTCTAGATTTAGTATCAATGATTATATTATGAAGTGCATTATCGGTGGCGCCAGTGCCAAGTTGGATGGACTAGATGAAGGATCTAGATGTACAATAATTTAAAAGAGACATTATATTTGTCAAAGTATGTAGGATGCATGCCTCGGGAATCGAACCACGAACATCTTGCATGACAGGCAAGGGTGCTACCATTACACCAGACACACTATGTATAGCTTTGAATAAAGCAAACTGGATCTGATATTTAAATAAACTGCTGCGTGCCTCACGAAATTGAACCGTGACCTCTGCCGTGGCAGGGCAGAATGATACCATTACACCAGGCACGCATATTGCATATTGAATGGATTCGAACTCCGCTGTTGAAGTGCGGCGTGCTACCATTACACCAAATATGCTATTGGATACTTTACAGAAGGTATGCAAGGCATAAACTACATAACATAATGTTTTTACGCTTTTTCGCTCATATATAGTAAAGGTACATGAACTTATGCTCTTTACCACTCATTGCATAGTATAAAATTACGTAGCAGACCAGCGCTATACTTGGCGGCATCCTCATCAACCAGAGGCTGTATAGCACGTGCAGCAGAATCCTCATAAGAGAGTTTAGCCATGGTTGTAGGACCAACCATGGTGTTAGCCCACCCAGTATCTACACTAACAACCAATGTCTGCTTGCGCTTGTAATAATCCTTCCCTATCGTTCTAGTGATCATATTCAACGCGGCTTTGCTCATGTTATTGTGTGGATGTACGGGAAACCCAGGTGTGTCCAAACGACCCTCTGCGCTGGTGATATTCAAGATATAGCTGTCTTGAAACAACCCATCAAGTTGTTGAATGATATAGAACGGAGCAATACTGTTGATCAGCTGAGTCTCTACGCACTCTACTATATCTACTTTGTCTATAGTTTGAGTCCAGCTGTTGCTTTTACGGAGATCAAGTTGTTGGCCATCAATATCCAGTTGGCCGGCGGGGAAATCTTCAGGCAAGGCAATATCGAGAGCACTCCACGGTGTCACATTCATCGAAACCGAAGACATCAAGGGCATCGAAGGCATCGAAGGCATCGAAGGCATCGAAGCAGACAGAGACACAACAGCACCGACGCCAGGTGCCAATGCTAAAGGTGCTGCCGGAGCTGTATAATCTATCAAACTTTGATAATATACCGCTGGTCGCCGTATTGTTTGAGCAGCGTTGTTAACGAGGATATGCACATTATGTGTCAATGTCTTGATTTGCGCAATAAAACTGTCAATTTGGCGGAAAGAACGGAAATCGGCGCCAATGATATGTAAGTTAGAAGACCACACACCGTAGTCCTGTTCCTTGCTGTATCGGAGGAGGGTATCCTGCGGGAACCGCGAAGTAACAGCAACAGTAGCTCCGGCTCGCAGGAGCCGGAGGGCAATGTGATACCCAACCTTAACTCGACCGCCTGTGACAATGGCAAATTTACCCTTGAGATCGAGGGGTACAACATTATAATATGCATTAATGTCAGCGCAACGGAGGCAGAGCGACTCATGCGTGCTGGGGATCAGTATCTTATGGTGGCACATATAACATCGGTTGCGTCGTACCGGCTCAGTGCTGTCAGACTTTGGGGGCTTGCTTCGTTTAGCCGTAAGTCCCGCTGTCCGGCTAGCCTTGGCTCGTATCTTATCTACTTGTAGGAACTTATAGAGCAATATTATCAGCTTGTTAAAATCCGGATCGGACTGCCGCATAGCCTTGATCTCTGTTTCAGATTTCAATAACAATGACTCAAACAAGAACATAACATCTGTGTAACTCATTATGGTTAAAGCCAATTCAATTTTGGCGCTCGCAATAAAAATGATGCAAACCGCTATGTAATGTCTCATACTCTGATTCCACGTGATACGTTATGTTTTCTTGGGCACGATAGCTTGTACAATAATTGTGTCCGCTATGAATTCATTGAAGAATGCGCAAAGAGCAGGCAAACTATGCGTTCATTAAAAAAATTACCTAAAACTATTTGCTTTAACGCAGGAGTAACTGAAGAATCTTATAAGGCTGCGATTGATTACGATAAAGCAGAGAATGAGCTCGATCGGATTGTTTGGGAAGTTCTCGCAACGAAGAATCCAACTGCAGTATTGCTACTTTGCAAATTCACCGGGTTTAGAATGCAATGATAGACAGATGCTACAGCTACATACGGCAATCTCTGTAGGCAACTCTGATACTCTGAGGTGAATATTTCTACATTCACAGAGGACATCCATCTAACGGTTTAGTCTAAACATTTTTGTCATCGGCGCCACGTCGTAAGCTCCTAAGAGACGGCACACTGTGACTGCGGTAGGTTATTGGGAGCCACATAACTATTCTTTGCTTTATCTGAATTTAAGACATCCGAAGTGTAGTATGCCACATGTAGTTTCGCGTCACCGAGATGAGAGTTACCATAATATAAGGCACTAAATATACATGGAGCCTCGTCAAATGCTTTGATGCATAATAGGATCTGTTCAATCCAGAGTCTTATTAGAGAATAATTCCATGTCTTGGAGCTTTGTTTACGCCAATGTGTACATAACCATCCGTTCATATCTATCGTATTGGCATAGCCGTAATATCGCAGAGACATAAAAATAAATCTCAATCTGCAGTAGTGGTTCCATTTATCCGGACTTAGTTTATGCCCCTCAAACAGGCGCATCAACATATTATTACTGAGAGCATCCGGGGAGGAATAAGCATAATTAGGCAGGCTATTGTATATTGTTGGTTTGCGTTTCTTCTCTTCCATGGAATTAACCAACCACATATTGATTGCCTCATAGCAGCCCTCTATGCGTGGATAAACTTTTTCTGGTATGTAAACTACATGATAGTATGTATCTGAAAAATGGCCTGTACTGTACTCAACTGGGCAATTTTGTACTATGACAAGCAGCGGTGCACAACCTATGGCACTTAGCCTGAGGCGGAACTTATCGCGATTTCTGTTCAGAGGGCTGTAATTGAAGATTGCGATCGCACCGTTCGCGCGAAGCAAATGATCATCTATGATAGCTGTCCGCTCGAATAACCCAAACTCGGTGTATTTAAACAGGAGTGTCTCTTTCTGTTTCTTCTCATAAAGGGAAGGGCACAATTTCTTATCACTTAGGTCAATTGTTCCTAGTTCCCTCAATATGTCGTAATCCGTCTGATTATCTTCAGTCAGCACAGCTACCCTATACACCATATACACTATACGAGGATTTCAATTTAGGAGCTCACGCCTTGGGGAATGCCTGCGGCGCCTCCCACAAGACTGCGCCCCTAGCCCGCGTTTTGAGGTAAATGCTACCTTTTTAGCGTGAACTGGGCGAGTGCCTCGTGCGCCCCTACTGAACGCGGGCTAGGGGCGCAGGAGGTTAGGCGAGCGCTAAAGCGCTCGCCTAACCAGCCGTGAGCTCCTAAAATTAATGATATATTTAAACCGAGGTAAGGGTTTAATACACTGAACGCAGTCCCCGACCCGGCGTTACTTGCCGTAGCCGTGATTCCAGTGGTATTAGAATTTACAGAGATACCTGTAGTCGAGGATGATGTTGTTTTTGACTCTGTTATGTCAGAGTTATCGGTATCCGTAGTGTTTGGTCCTTGATTTTTGGTTCACCTCCATAATTCTCCCGATAAGCTGTATCCTGAAAGGCATGGGTGTAACCAGGGTCAGTAAGAGAGTAGCTATGTTCTGGATCTGTCACATTAATAGTGTGGGAGTGAGACGGCAAGTTACCTGTAACTAACGATGATGAGACATCACCTCCAGTGCTACCTTGACTAAATGTTGTACTAACACCCATGACAAACCTGCCACGGAGATCTGGTAGGGTAAATGTTGTGGGCCCGTTGCCAGCACCGTATGTTGTCGATATAACGCTAAAAAGTGCGCTGTATGTGGATCTACTCACCGCTGATCCATTGCACACTAGATAGCCGCTGGGGGCAGAAGACGTAGCATACGGTAATATAACTCCAGGTGGCATCAATATGAAATTAGCTTGATATAATGTTGAGCAGTAAGATCACGACTTAAAGACATATCAGTAACTGCTAAGCGCTGAGCATTCAGGTTACCACTCAGTGACATATCAACAATAGTTAAGTGCTGAGCGTTCAGGTTGCCACTAAGAGATAGGTGTTGAGCATTTAAGTTGCCACTCAACGACATATCAACAATAGCTAAGTGTTGAGCAGTAAGATTCTGAGCAGTTGTATCGCTGTTTATTGTCAGTGTACCATCTACTGTTGTCTCTCCGGTAATTGTGGGCATAACATAATGTATGGGAAAAATAAAATATATAACCTCTTGTCAATTCCAAAGATTTGAAAAAGAAATGAGACATACAATCCTGTTATATGGAAGCCGCCCTGTCTAGAATCCAATATATAAAGGATGCAATAGTGCAGAAAGAATATGATATAACGGTATTGCGTCAGGAACTTAAAAAAGAAACACACATATTGCGTAATATTTGTCCACATAGCGCGTTTCATCAGATATATGACTACGAGCCATGTGCCTATGGGTATTATTATATCTGCAAGACTTGTGGTATAAATAAAGATGACATTTTCAATGGCAACCAAGGCACAGTTACTGGAATCTAATCAGACCCACGAGGCTCTTGCAAAGGCAATTGCTGCATTAGTGGAGCTGTATACTAAATATCCTGTATTAATGGGTGAACCATCGTTTGTGACGCTTATGGATGAACATTTCCCCATTTTCGCCCAACATGTTCGTCTAGCTACCGATATGACGAGTGTCACACTGAAACATTACGAAGAGACCAAAGACATGACACGGGAACAAAAGGGTGTGTTTCATATGAATAAGGCATATGCCTTATTGCCAGAGCTTCGCGATATGCCATCTAAGTATAAACAATATCATAATTAGTACGATCAGATAGGGCACTGATATTTTTGTGGCCTTCATGTAAGCATGACAGGCATCCAGTTTGTTATTTTTGAATGCCGCAATCAAACCCATCCCGAGTGTGCCAGCGCGGGACATTTTCATCGATATACGGTGTTGTATACTGCTCGATGTACTCTATGTCTCCGTTTGCGCACCGTTGGATATATTTCACTGGAGATAGTCCATGCCACAACTCTTTGGCGCGCACTTTTGCTAACCAGATGTTGCATTGAATTGCTCCTATTGCAAGAATTACATTGGCTAACGGGGTTCCATTGATTCCTTGACTTATTTGGTTTAGATTCAGGATAATCACTTTTATGTTTCGTTACACGTGGGCTAGGGGCGCAGCAGACAGGCGTTAACTCTACACACTGATATCCATCTTCGGTTTTTCCCCACCTGGACATGCTGCATTGTATTTATCCCAAGCAATTTGGTAATCGGTGCTATATTTTTTGGCCGTAGGTACTAGATATGGTACAAATGTTGCTTGACGACCATAATCATCTGCTTTGGCACGGAGTGTCATCGCAGTATTTAATAGGGTCATACACTGGGCTTTCTTCGTATCATCCATTTTAATTGGGTCTACTTTCATGTTTTTCTTGATAATATCGACCTGTACTGGAGTATACATTGGTGGTGGTGGCGGCAAACCAAGCTTCTGTGCTTGCTTTTTAATATCTTTCTCTTTTTTCAGTTGTGCACTAACCTTAACCCATAATTTTTTTGCTTCCTCGGACTTTATCTGCTGTAGGGCTTGCTGTTTTGCTATAATTTTATCATACTCCCCCGCTCGTTCCTGCACCAAAGCGTCCTTTTCCTTCTTGGTTGTGTTATCTAGCTTGTTGCAGGACTCCATGAGAGACTTGTAGTGTTTCCTCTGTTTAATGTATAATGACTTATCCCCCTTCTGATCCGGCGAAGGATTCAATAGAACGTGATCAACGAGATCCCGGTATTTCATAAAATGTCCCTCATATACGGTACATTCCAACGCAGGACGCCCAAACACAGAGAATGTGTTGATGTGTAAATAATTCTTTAGCTCTTGCGTTAGTTTAACTTTGTTTCCTACTAGATTTACATTATCCCATATATATTCGTTCTGTACACCCGTGAATTTCTTACTACCGACAGAGGCATCAAAACTGTTATATACCGTTAACGTGAACGGTGGCAATCTCTCGCGAATTGTGAATGTACCCAATCTGTTACCGATGACGATCTTATGTATCTCTATGGATTGCGGTAACTCTATGTTAATCCAATTAGGATCAACGCCGATGCTGGTCTGGCTATACATGTCCAGGTTACCTGATATGGCATTACTTGCCACATTGTTGTCATATGTGCTTGATTGGTTAGCTTTACCCTGTAGAGCCCAGTCTTTATAGTCACCACGAACCCGTTGCTTTTCCGTATCAAATCTCTTGAGCTTTTCTTCACCTCCCATCTCCATGTTTCCCAGCTGTTGCCTATATGTGTCAAGTTCATGTAAATCTAAATTACGCACAACATCAGAGGCTTCCTCCATACTAACTTCCAGCTCTAATAGATCTTTCTGTAGAGTCTTAGTGCCCGTGGTGAGAGGGTTTTCGGGTCTCGGTTTGCTCTTCTTATGCTTTTCTCCTTTAATATGCGGGTCGGGCAAATTTTTCTTTGGTACGGGATCTGTGTTCGATGTGCCCGATGTGCCCGATGTACCTGACATATTCGACTTAAGCGCTAATTCCATCATCTTGTGCTGATCCCACAGTTTGTCAGCTAATTTTTTCAGATCCTGTTCGGTCTGAGTTAGCCTACCCTCATATTGCTTGATATTGCTCTTATCTGCTTTAACTTTAGGGTTTTTCTTACAACACATATGGCAATAGGAACATCCGGACTTTGATACGCCAGGAGTAATAACTACGACAGGAGGATATGTATAGCCTGCGCCCCCACTTGCTACTCTTATAGCAATGACATGTCCCTCGTTGATCTCGGCTATGGCACTGGCTCCTTTACCGCCACCGCCTCTAAATTCTATATGTGGTGGTAATTGATAGTTTTGCCCAGTATGAACAATATTTGCGGCCACAACACGCCCGTTGTCTATTATAGTAGATGCTGTGGCTCCGTAGCCTCCATCTATTGTTTCAAACTGTAATTCAGGAGGCTCGGGGTGATCCTGACCACCATCAATAATGGTAATACCTGTAACTGATCCGTTAGATACATCAGCTTTGAGTATGGAGCCATATCCTTTTGCAGCGATAACTTTGACATGAGGGGAAAACTTATAGTTACGGCCGCCTGCTACTATCTTGATATCCACTATCTTTCCGTTATTAATGAAAGCTAAAGCTCTGGCTCCTGTACCTGAACTACCGTTGCATGTAGCATTCTTAGCTAACCCGCCGCTACAATACATCTTGGATCCGCTCTGCCCCAAGGAGGCACCTGCAAAGACTGGATAGCTATCAGGACAGGTCCAACCATCTGTTTCATCTGAACCAAAGAATTTGCATGAATTTTCAGCAAAAGTGCCGGGATCTCCCTTGAGCCCAGGGAATCCTCTCTTTCCAACCTGGCCCTGTGGTCCATCCTTGCCAGTAGGTCCTGCAGGTCCAATAGACCCCTTATCTCCGCGGGGACCCACTGGGCCAGCCGGACCAATAAAGCCATCGAAACCGCGTTCTCCACGTGCCCCGGCTGGTCCTATGGGACCAACTTTACCATCATCGCCCTTGTCCCCCTTGAGCCCTTGTACTCCACGTGGCCCCCGTAGGCCACGAGCGCCTGTTTTACCTCTAATCCCCGGGATGCCCCGAGGTCCTGCAGGGCCTTGTGAACCTTGAGCTCCCTGAGGCCCTGGCGCCCCGCGTCCGAAGCCTTCTATGAGGCTGCCACCGTCCTGATCACCGCCGTTCTTGCTGCGGTATTTATGATATATGATCGCACATATGATAGTTAGCAATGCAATGAGACAGATAGTATGTATCATATAATATAATATAGCTGTTAGGAAAAATAACATTGTATGTACCAAAATAAAGAAATGAAATATAGTGTTATATTAACACATGCAGAGAACAGTTGACCAATTAGCTTCGGAACTAAATGATGTCTACGGGTCTGTCGCTGGCAATATTTTTCATTATTATCGTAGTATAAATCCTTTAACACGTATAGAACCGAAGGTATACTGGGAGAACGTTAGAGTATTCTTAGACGAGCTGCACCAGGTTCTATATAGAAAGGATCATACGCATAGTGTTGATAAGATTAATACAGAAAACTATTATTTTCTGTGTAAAATGTGTGTTGATCGATCTTTTGCAATCTATGATATCATTAGCATAAGGAATGACCGAGACCAACAGTCATGTAAATTACTAGCCAACGAAATAGCACACAATGTATTGCCACTATATATTTTGTATCTCCGGCAAATCCCGAATAAGACACATTATCACAACAGTGAACCAGGGTTAATCTCACTATCAGCAATACCCCCACACATGAGGCAGCTGCAACAGGGATCATCTGGCATACCCCCTGGTACCCCAGGGCAGTATAGTCCGCCTCAAGGAGCGACGGGACAATACAGTGTGTCACAGTATGGTATGCCGCAGTACGGTATACTACCATATGGCATGCCACCATATGGTATGCCGCAGTATGGTGTTCCTCTATATGGTATGCCCGATATACATACTATGTACGGCGCTTCAGGCATGCCAGCTATGCTACCACCAGCGCCGCCTAAGATTAGACCGAAGCCCCGTTGCATAAGGCGTGGTGACGCAAAGCAAATAGCTGCCACAAAATGTGTACCTTTACCGGATGATGACGAGGATACGTTTCCCTTGAGCATGTGCTCCTCGTTGGACGGGTATGTCTCTGTGCCTGAGATACATCATGTACCCAAAATAATGCCACTACTAAATCAAGTTCAACCGCCTAGTTCCATGGCTCCACCTGCATCAGGTGGAAAATGAACAATTCATGCATGCATTATGGTTGATATAACACCTCACTGTTTCTTGCATACTATAAAATGTCAGTCAACATGCCATTTTATAGGTATAATATTCTCCTATATGCTAGCATTGTTCTTCGTATGTTTTGGTTCTCACGGGATAGGCATTACCCTACATCCGCCTAATGACTGGAGCAACTCGGTCGTTAATAATGTAGTCATAGATCAGCGTCCGCACGGATACTATGAATCATATATCAATGTAACATATAACGAGAATAGCACCTGTTTAGCATACGCCGCTTGGTTTAGAAATGCAGAGAAGCTGTACCAATACACGGTGCAGTTATATCCGATCGGTAGTGCGCAGCTCGTCGACAACATAGTAGCATTATCATGCCGACTACACTGTGTATCCAGTAGCATGCTGGGCACATACATAAGCATGGTTGTTATTGGCGGATTATGGCTGCTCTTTCCATTTATTGAGATACTATTGAGGCTGCTATATGTCTCATACACATACTGCGAAACTTGCATATGCTCCCTTATCGTCAGTCGCCCTAGATATAATGCTCCATCCTATTACAGGAGCATTCAAGACAACGTCGATGTTCCGCCAAAATATGTAATGTAAGATATATGCTCTTGAACAAGAAAATACTAGTTGCTCTCCTTGTAGCTTTGGCTTTAGGTTATGTGTATTATACACGTAAAGTAGAGGGTTTTCAGTCCACAAAGTGTTTTAGCTGCGAAGCCCAGGGTTACGGTACCTCGAAATGTTTCAGTTGTGACGCGCAGCTACCAGGAGTTCCACATGGTACTAAATGCCTGTCCTGCTAAACTACCCCTTAGGCGTATCCTGCCGATTATATTTCCATTATGCTGGACAGCCATATGGGAAAATGAATGCAAAAATCACCCTCTCACCCATACAGAGTTGCGATGGCATCTATTGATCTGTCCCAACTACCTACTGCCCAGTATACTCTTCAGACATCTACCCATCTTCGTGAGCAGCAAGTGAAAGAATACCGACAACTCCTCTCTGATGGCGTACCGAACGCTATGAGAGCCATGATTAGTGGATATGGATGGGATCCACTTTATCCCTGGCGAGGTCTCTGTATCTATCGTGAAGGAGAGCGCTCGGTATGTCCAAGCTGAGCTAGACAAGACTTACGGGCGTGGGAAATTTGCCATTGGATTTACATTTGGGCGCAAGGAGCTCTATGTCGATCTTATTTGGGATCACCAACGGTGCGCTAAGCGCAACGAAGCCTAAATCCATACCCATTTATGTAACACTTTGTTGCCAAAAAAAATGAATCATGACCGGTCTCTTCGGTTGGCTCTGCTCTCCTCAGTAATGGCTCTCGAGCAAGCATTTTCTACGATAGATATTGGCACGGACGACAGCATATACGACGCCGACACAGATACCGATACCGACACAGATCCTGAATATATTGATGAAACATATCAGGATCCTCACACTGTACCTCTGGGTACAATGTGGAGACCGCCACCACACGTGCGATTTGAATGTACAAAGAATATCTTTTGGGGACCAGTGTATCGTACACATTTCACATATGGTGGCCATTGGTGGGAGGTTAAGCTAGCCTGGCATCCAGATCAATGGTCGGAGTTTTTTGCGCACCTACTGAATACTCGTTCTTATCTGATAGAGTCCCGTGGTACATGTATCGTAAAGGGGGATCCTGATCCATCCACTGTACCACCAGACCAGCCAAAGAAACATCTTCAAAGCAATGCTGGAGAATGGAGTCCTCATTGTATAGGTACATCTCATAACCCGGCCTGCAGTGTTGAGTCGCAAAGTTGCACACAGGAGATGTCCGATGATGTAGCGGACTTGTGCAAGTGGCATCGCGTAAGAATAGCTAAGCACATGCTTGTACGCTGCGCGTGCCAGGAATTTTTGGCGTGTAACGGTGACAGTGTGGGACGCCGTATGTTCCGCGACTATTATGATTGTGAGAATATTCCTGTGATAGACCGTGGTGGTAACTTTTACTGCTGCGAAGGTTGTGCAAATCGCGATGACTACACCCACTACTGTGGTGACTTAAAGGTGTGTCCAACACATCTGCATCTACATAGAAAGGCAGAACCCATCATGGAGACTGACTAACGGAGGGCTTGCTGTAGTCAAGGTGCGGTAATTGCTTAAGTATCTCACTGAACACTGTATAACAATATACTACTGGATACAATACATGTGTATGACCATTTGTATAATACTTTGCCAGTATTTCTGAGTCTCTGGAAAATGTATGGATCGATCTGATACGGCCATCCAATGTGTGCTGTGTGCTTGATGTTACATCAAAAGCGTACGGTTGAGACATGTAGGTAATTGAATAACTCCTGACAACTGTATCCATTGTTATGATGTGTTCTGGATCATTTTTTTGCACGCAAAGTTAAATTTTGTTTCTGGTATTGTTTATCGTTAAGACAACGAGGGCTTTTCATTCTCTGCTATTATTTCACTGTACTCTGATGTTGACGGAGTACCGCGGTGTTTACCTTTCTGATCCTCATATATGTGTCCATCCGTGGCCTCATCCCCAGCTTCGATCTTGATACTGAAATGATCCAAGAGTGATATGACTGAGGCTTCCGTTATACCCTTGTTAACAGACAGATATTCGATGAGGCTAGACTGTACAAATGTGTAGGATTCTGGTATAGCTAGCGTATCGACGAGGATGCCAGTATAGTCCTTGACAATCCGTCGTAGTAGCTGCCTGTCTCCGTAGGTATACTCCACAGGAGTCATGCGACCGGGGCGTAGGAGATAGGGACACAATAGTTCTATCTGAGATCTCTGGTGTCCAGTCGCAACAGTAATGCGACCGTCGGGAATATAAGATCCACAGAAGATCTTCAGTAAATCATCAAGATCCCAATCTATCTCCTCGAATAGATTGTGTTTCGAGGAAGATCCTTCTTTGTTTCAGACGAAGCAGCGGTCGGAATAGGCATAGACGTAGGCATCATATAACACTGCAATTCACGCAGCATCATATGTTCGTTGTGTTTTTTCTTATCCTTCAGTATCTTCAGTACTTTGACGGTTTTGTCAAATTCATCTAGCTCAAAAATAACACTCTTGATCCCATAACTATAGCCCGTTGGTTGAACAGATGCCCGCAGAGCCACGGTGGGACTCAAACACGATGTTCCGTCTCTTGATTGATAGTAATGAAAAGATAGAGATCTTGCTGATCAACCTGATTAACAACCCACTGGTATACGAGTTAATATAATAACTGCTTACCGCAGTAACGATTAACATTATTATGTATAACGCAGTGGAGTCCTCAAAAGTAATGCTGTGGAAATACCATTGAAGATCATATTTAATGCAGCTACATAACGGACATCGAGACCAAGATTTCTGACTATTTGTTCGGACCATAACGGGGACATTGTTTGGATTGCTGATGTTAGGGTCTGATTAAACATGTTCCTATATAGTGCTTTATCATTTTATTATTCGAGACACATAATGTTATGTACTATGTATCATAAACTACAAATAAAACAGGTTCTATGCTGGATTATTAATCCAGCATAGAACCTGTTTTATTTGTAAATTTTTTGCGCATCAAAGTTACATAATGTCCGATATATGACGTGACTTACATACTGTCTACCTGTGCAAAAAAATCATCTGCCAAGGACACCGGGCTCTTGAGTTTAGCACGGATCTTGGGTTTGTCAGTTCCGCCGCCCCCACGGAGCCGTTCCTTTTCTTCCTCAATATAGCTCTTAATCAGGATCTCATATTGATCCTCCATGTCAACATCAGCTAGGCTTTGGAGTCCAAATGTCTTAAGCAACTTCTCTGCATATTTTTCGCCTTCCAAAATAGGCTCGAGCTCAATCTCCGGTGCTTCTCGGTTATATGTTGCATGAATGATTGTGCTCATCATCATACACTCACCCTCATTATAGATAACAGCAAATTTTTCGCGGTCGCCGGAGACGAACTTGACGACAATAACCTTGCCGCATGTGGAGACAATATAATGTAACAGGGAGTAACCTTGTCTGTCGGTCTTACATGTGGATTTAGTCTTGCTGTCAGCCTGTATCTTCAGGAAATAATGGTTTCCGTCGTACATCCGTGGGGAAATAAGACGGAAGTCGAGAAACCCTACAATTGCCATAACATCGCTTTTGATAAAAAGCTTCCCTTTGACTCGGTCGTCAATAGGCAACAGGCGTTCTCTTCCGTCCTCATCGCGATAAGGGAATGATGTGCCCACTTCGGCCCAGGGAATCAGCATCTCCAGCTCATCCAGCTGTCTAGGGATATTATCATCCTTGGCTAGTACTTTCACTGTACGAACCTGCCTATTTTCGCCCTCGGGGTCTACGTAGGTTTGTTTGAATCCAGTTTTCTCCTCATAAGATTTTTGCAGATGCACCTTGATACAGAGTCCTCCCTTGGGGAACTTAAGATTAAATTTCGTTTGCCTCGACATCCGGTTATGTTTTTGGACAATTCAATTTATGAGGAAGCTTGCGACTGGGTCACTCACAGCTAAAACAAAGTTATATAATGTAGTGCAGAGTATTGTTTATTCCGTTACACGAACCCTATTTATTGCACCTTCTGTGGGCACTATAACATATTTCCCATCATCTGTAAGTAGACATGGATCCAAGCCCAAGCGATCGCTAACCTCGGCCTGACACACATACGATTCTGTCTCCGTATTGAACAAGGCAAACTTGCATGTTTCATAGTTAGTGATACAGATATATTTGCCGCGCAGCGACACACCAACTGCACCACGCAGTTGTGACGCTTCTTCGGTAATACTGTCGGATAAACCACAGGGTGCCTTGCTCATTCTCCATCCATTGCGGGTATAAAAAGGCACCAGATCCTCACTGGATGCATGATTGTATGCATGAGTAATACCAAGTGTGCGGGCGTAGTTCAACAGAGCTACTTGTAAAATTTGCCCAATACGAAGCCCAAATTTAGCTCCAGTTGGGGTGAACATCTCAGAGTTGCAGACCAAACTAATATATATGCCACCAGGCTCCTGTCGGCGAGCGATAACACATGCTTTTATGCCAGAATATTTTCCAGTGCGACAAATAGCAACTATAGAAAAATCGGCTGCAGCTATAGCTTCACGGTAGAATTTCTCACCAATACTCCATCGGCACATCTCGCTATGGTCGCCTAAAAAGGTATTATATGAAGAAACGTGGCATCTTCTCCTGGGTTGAGCTACAGTACCTTGTCTAGTTTTATTAGGGCTCGCGTAAGCAAAGAATCACTCATATAATGTAGTATATTATATTATATGTTATGGGCGCGAGGACTCAATACCTCGGCCAATAGAATAAAGTGCTATATAAGCAGAAAGATGCCACAGAGTGTGAGCTATGGCATATATGTTATTTTCCGTATATGTCCCGATAAGTGCGCATACGAGTCCGGCACCTAATATATATAGTGGTTCCTTGTTACGATATATGACCCACCAACCCAATGTGAAATAAAAGGCAGTACAAACGGAGACAATACGATATAGCAACGGAAGCGTACCATAGAGATGCATATGTGCTCCACATAGCATTGATAGGGCTATCAATGTGAAACCAACTTTGTTGAAGGTGTAATATGACAGTAGAGGTATAATACCAATAAGATTGGTTGCTACAAGCCATAGTTGGATAATATCCATTGTGCAATGCATTATGATCAATTTTAGAAGGGTATGCGGAGTGAAAACTGAACAAGAGAAAGAGTCAATGGATATGTGGAGTCATGCACCTCTGAACTATTGCGCACGGATGTGGGTAACCGGAGAAACATGCGGAGTTACGAATCCTTGCTATTACTGTCGTCGTAAAGCAGCCGCACCATTTAAATGTGACATCGTAGGTCGAGCGGGATCATCTATTGACTCTAGTGAGCCAGAGCCGTGTCATTGTCTGTTCTGTCTGGGACAGTGGCAGTACGCAGACATAGAAAAATAAATACATTGTTATATGGATGCAAAATTATATACAACTATGGTCTCTTTGCGGGAACACATAAAGCTATTACATTTTCAGACTACCAAGTATTCTGTACACAAGGCATCGGATACCTTTTTAAGTAGATATGATGAGTTGTTCGATAAGTTTTGGGAAGTATCTCAAAGCAATAAGTACCGCATACTATTATCTGGATCAACAAATATTACTCTGTGTAATACACGCTCATACGATGATTTACAGCCTTTGTTACAAGGTGTAACAGAGCAATTGCAGAGTGTTACGGATTTAGCATTAGCTGCTATTCGTGATGAAATCCTAGGGGAAATAAGTCAATTCTCCTATCTCATGACCTTCGTCTAAGCCCAACGTTGCATCGCATACCCTTAACTAAGACTATAATATAGCACAGCAACGGCGACTTCCGGATAAGTTATCTATATCATTTGTTACGGATGTTGTCTTTTCTGTGGGTTCTGTTGCGCACACGTAAATATTGTTTAATAATTCAAGCCGGCCGAGGCCTGACAGAGAACTTGTTCTGATATACTCCATATTATAGTGTGCCGCACACTCCAGAGCCTCCTTGTCCTTTACAGTGCCTGGTAGATCTCCCTTGGTGCCAACTAAGATCATCTTTGTTTTTACATTACTATCGTGCAGTTGCTTTATCCACATATCGATTGACACAAATGAATCTCTATCATTATAGGCAAAGCATACCAGAGTAACGTCTCCTGTTCGTAGATAAGATGTCGTCATGCTACGGAATATCTCTTGTCCCGATGTGTCCCATGCTTGGATTTTGATAAGCTTACCAGTACCATCCTCAATAGTTGGTGAATTAAAGTCCATACATATAGTTGCATTGTATATATCTGAGAATTCATCATTGATTAATCTTCGGATAAGAGCGGTCTTACCGACACATGTGTCGCCCACCACAGATATTTTAACAAGCTTGTCGTATGCCTCGTTGAACATAATATGATATACTGTCTGTTGTCTGTAGTACATTTTTAGGAGCTCCTATAAAGTGAAGCATGATACATATATAATGTTATCCAGACATGCTGAAGCCATTATTAAAGCAAAGGAAGGCGAAATAGTATTGGATAAATATGTAGATATAGGTGAATGTATTAATTTTAGCCCCTCTAGCCAACCGTGTCTCCGGTGGCGTAACAAGGGCTCCCCCTTATGGTCAATCACTCCCTTGAGCCAAATCAAAAAATATTTTCATTATACTGAGCCAAAATATTATGATTACCTGCAGCGTTGGTTGAATATCTATCCAAATCAATATGAGGCAGCAATGGATGTGCTGAATCATTATGATGTGGGTATGCGCCATGTAATATTAACGGCAGAAATGCAGTCTGGCAAGACAGGAACGGTGCGCTACGTGGCTCACAATATGTTGCATTGTTCCAATTCCTATATAGTGGAACCTCACCAGATGTTTTTTATCTGCGGTATGAATGATAACGACTTGCGTGCCCAGGCTATTGCAGAATTTTCAGGTATCATACCGAAAGAAAATATACTGTTTTCCATGCAGCTACAGAAATGGAACAAGGGTACGCATAAAAATATACCTGCATTTGTGGTGATAGACGAGTCCCATTATGCGGGAAATAAGGATAGCCAAGTCGACTTGTTCATGAAAGGAGTAGAGCAGCATGATCCCATGATCCTGTCTGTCTCCGCCACTGCTATGGCAGAGCTGGCAACTAGTGCATTGTTCAGTAAAGGTCGGGTTTACTTAAGGCCAGGTGATGGATATTACAGTATCAAGGATTTATTCGTGGATAAGCACATAAAACAGTCTATCGATATAACTAAAAAGCAACAAGATTTTATTGATCTCATAGCGGAGGAGTACGATGACCAAGAGGAACATGATGAATTAAAATACAATATAGTGCGCTTACCGAGTCAGTGGTATTACAAAGATATAGAGGAAGAACTTACAAATCTAGGCTTACAAATTGGTTTTATCAATCACCACTCAGGACTAGCAGAGCACGACAGTATATGTGTCGATGACTTCAATAAATACCTTATACATAAGCCAGATAAGTTCACCATAATATGGATATATAATAGCTTGCGCGCAGGAAAACAACTCAACACGGAGCATATCGGATTTGTGCATGATACCGCATCGAGTTCTCCTGACACAATAGCTCAGTCTCTGTTGGGTCGTATTTTGGGTTATGGGAAACGACGTAACAGAGTTACCTGCTATACAGATGTAGCTTCCGCTAAGTTATTTCTTACGTGGGTCAACAGTATGTACGACGTATTATACATTCCTACGGGCTCCCGTGGCATCATTCGTGGGTATACTGACACCATACATAGTTATCAATTACATAAACCGTATTTACTGACGATGCCCATAGAGATGCGGAGATACTACAAGACATTAAAACAACTTCACGGTAACAGATATCCATACAAAGATGAGTTATTCGAGGATCTGATTAAGATAAGCGACTCATACCAGGTTGAGATCTCTGACATTTTTGACACGTATGAGCCAGGCCGATGCGGCGGACTCACCATAATGACTGAGTATAATGCACAAAGCACGTACCGCGATCACTGGAGCTACAATTACAAATGCTATATGAACGGAGATCCCGTGCGTGGGTTTGATGTGTCAGAGCCTGGTCGGTATTACCATGTTTATGTGAATCTACATATATACAGTGAGCAGTATGGCCAGGTACTTATAACATACAAAGAATACATCAACGGAACTCGAACCGCAGACAATGTTAAAGTTAATGCTAAATCCCGATTTAGTAATATATAACTGTAACCCTATACAGCAGGCACAGCTTGAGCAACAGGAGGAATAGACTCATTCATCATCTGCTCGGCTTCTTCTGCGCTAGTAGCAAGAAGCTGGATATAATCCAGGGAGGGTCGTAAATCTTCACACTCGTACTCTTTTTGCATGAGCATGCTCTTATAATCGATAAGAGCATCAATGCGCTTCTCCAGCTGAATGTGACGCAACAGATGAATATGCAGCTCATTCTTCAGTCCAAATCTATAGGCACGCCCTATTGCTTGTTGTATGCTTGCGGAAGTCCATGGTGGATCAAACGATATCAAATGCTTGGTGTTTGTTAGATTGATACCAACACCAGCTGCTCCGTATGTGCACAGCATAATAATGTTTCTTCCCTTCTGGTATTGCTTAATGCTTTCGTTACGCATACCTATGGTATACTCTCCTGTAAGATATAGTACTGTGAACTTATTGGAATATTGCATGATATATTTATGGAGCAAGTGTAGAGCTGTAGTATAGTTAGAGAACACCAAAATATTGTTTGTGTTGTGTTCGGTTATCTCCTCTATATGCTCGTCGAATAACCTACAGACATATTTGCATTTGGAGCGGATCTTACTGGCCCATATTTTCTCTCGCACTATTTTCGTCAGTTTATGTTCTACGGGCTTAATACGGTACTTAAAATCCTCAATCTCATCTGCATCTGGATAAGCATCAAATGATTCAACGCTAAAGTCTGGTAACTTCTCTGGGATTTTGTCTATTTTAGATCTATTGTCTGTTAGCCACATTGTTGTAAAACTCATACCTGACAATTCTGCTGTAGCATGCAAATCATCAAGCTCATTTACCAGCGGTGTTCCCGATAATCCCCATACAAACTCTGACTCTGTAGCGATCCGTTGCGCTCTAGAATATCTCAGTGTTCCACGATTTCTTAATAGATGAATCTCATCAAATATTAAGACATCTGTAGCTGGCAACTCATGCATCAAGTCATATGTTGACACAGTGATTGCTGAGTCCCGTACTTGCCTCCCGGTACCCAGATATCTGTTGATATTAGGCAGATGTGTGAAATGTTTACGGAGCTCCCGTATAATATTATCTAATATACCCTTAGTGGTTATGATGGTTACCTTATAACCAAACATCTCCATGAGGTGTTGATAGGCCATAAGACAAATAAGTGTTTTTCCTGAGCCCACTGGAGCATGGACTAATGCTACCTGCTTCATGATCATAAAAGCAGCAGCTTCTACCTGATATGGTTCTGGTGTTGATTTCAGCTTCATGTTCAGATTTTACTGGAATCATTTTATTGGGGGCAGCTCAACCACAGCTCATGCGAACTTTGAATTCGGTCTGGAATCAATTTTTGTCTCCTCAACAAAACAACAACTGACGTATCGGCATCGACATCAGCACCCCCGCCGTAGCGGCACTGCATCACAACAACTGACGTATCGACACTGCATCAAAAGTGAATGGGGATTCGGAATAATGACACATTTAAGCATATTCCCTGGTTGCAAATTCACAGAAAGAAATTACCGTGAGATACAACAAAAATATTCATACGGAGGGTTTCTGGAGCTACGTGACGGTATAGATACAGAAACACATCTGGGTATCGACATCAGCGTAACCGACGATAGCGACATTTCTGTCATCACGCCGATCGGTGGGGTTATGTATCATGTCATGTACGATTCTAAAGATAATTTAGAGGAATTAGATGGATATGGTTATGATCCAGAAGAAGGCTTCAGTAAACTTGTATGTAACCCTATAACCCTAATTATCCTGGATTCAGCTTAGTATTTATTTTCCAGATCGCTTTTTTGCCCAACTCATATCCGTCCTATCTGGAATAGGTTGCCCTGAAGCATGACCGAGATGCTTCATGACAAATTGGACTTGCCGTTGAGTTTCTGGCGCAGGTGCGCGCAGCCGACCACGATCGACTCTACTATCATGCAAGCTCGAAATTCGTGCCACAGCCTGGGCTCCGTCTAACTTATACAGGATGCCCAGGTATATAGCGCAAATTGTACCTGATCTTCCGTGCCCTCCCTTGCAATACACATAGACAGACTTACTTTGACTGTGATAGTCCGTGATCAAGGCAATAATTTCTTTCAGTTGCTTATCTGTTGGGAGACTCTCAACGGGCATGAAAAAATGCGCATATGCTGTTGATATGGAGACAGATGGAGATAAAGTTAAGTTAATAACCAGATCGTAGGTATTGATGATAGGCAGTGTTTTCTCTATGGGTTCAGCTCCCATAACGATGAGACCATCATCCGTTACATAGTTGGCGTGAGAGTGCAGGGGCATCATCGTTACATTTATAAGTTGATCAATTTATGCTTTATATTCTGACCCTGTTTATGTGGAAGAACATTAGCATACATAAAATGATCAAGGTATTATATAAATGGATATCCTACAGCAATACCGAGCGCTGACAGCTATTTTAAATGCCCGTGGAGTGAACATCATATAGGAACAGTATATAATACTGAGTCCCAAGCAGTTACAGGGGAAGATTATGCGGTGAAACAACGAGTCAATGGGCACACTTGCCGCGCTCCAATTGTTTACCGCTGGGTTTGAGGACTATCCGCAATATCTATGCCGGCCATGCGACGATACAGAGGTGGATCTGCGAATTAGAGGGACATATTGTTCTGACACTAACGTTAAACAGCTTCTGACATATGCAATAGCCTCGCCATATGGAGATATCCAGAGTGGAACCACCCTGGTTGATGAATCGGTGCGGAAGTGCAAAGAAATTCAACAGGATGTCAGTTGTAAGATCGGGGACAAAGCTCTAAAAGACATGATAAAGCATAGCTTATTTCCGGGTCATAAACAGATTAGTATTACTTTCAACAAGATAGTTATTTATGAACCTGGAGGGCACTTTAGCAGACATGTTGATACACCTGCACCGGGAGTCATCGGAACATTAGTCATAGTTCCGAAAACCAAACATAGTGGCGGAAATCTTGTGCTGGAGACTCGTGACGGCAACGTTGCCGTCACAAGAGGTATGTGGGGTGCTTTCTTCAGCTCAATGCCTCATTGTGTTGAGCCAGTAACCGAGGGCTACCGAGTAGCTCTGACCTTTTACATACTGAGCGGTGAGCATCCTGATGATGTGTTTATAAAATGCAGAGGAGATGTTGAGGACGGCGAAGGCAACGAGGACAATGAAGGCAACGAAGCAGATGGCACTGAAGAAGATGGCACTGAAGACAAAGGTACTGCCACAGACGTAGGACTCATAGGAACCCTACAGAGGAGCATATCATTCGGGATTATTTTAACTGAACAATACGCTATCTCAGAAATGACACCAAAAGGTTCTGATGCAGTTATCATTGAGAAGTTAAGGGAAGGGCTAGGGTGCACAGTCACATTGACTCATGTACTCCGCTCATTCAATGAAACATATTGTTACTCAGATGGTGCCACCGACGATGTTTGCGATGGGATCTATGAATTCAACGAAGCCATATTTACGGATATTATAGCAGGTAATAAACAACCACATAAACGTATAGCCAAAGGAATACGATTTTATCTCCTAGGTAAGAATGGAGAGGAAACATATACTGAATCACAGCAATTCGTTGAACATACCGGCAACGAATGCCAAGAAGGATTGTTGAATAACATATACTTCCATATGCCTGCTATTATATCATAAATAATATATAAATTATATACAAGTAAGGACAAGCTTATACAGGATTATTAATCCTGTATAAGCTTGTCCTTACTTGTATACTATGTACTACATATCATAAATAATATTGTATTACATCAGCTGTTCGGATTCAAGTAAGCTCCACATTCCATAGTAATCCTCGCTATCATCATTCTTTGATGCAAAACAACCATCTTTCATCTCCTTATGTAAAAGCTCCAGATGGCGTTCCGTTAACTGTAACGCTAAAAAGATACCGGCCTCAGTCTCCACAAAAGAACCATTACATATCCCCTTTAGTAGCTCATATCTGGAATTCTGGATCGCTTGCATTGACGCATCAGTGATCGACCGTATCGTTAATATATTCTCTCTCAGATATGTTCGCGCTATTTGTAATTTTGAGCCTTTCAGCTTTATGGGAGTATTATTATCACTGCGATATAATCCGTAGCACAGCTTAACCGTATCCATTATATGTCATATAGTTTCACTTTTAGGAGCTCACGGAGTTTAGGTGAGCGCTTTAGCGCCGCGTAAACATCAGTGAGCTCCAAAATTTGATCCCGGATAATGATATATGATACTTTTAATACTCTTAGCCATATTGGTATCTGTGCAGTGCTGGATATATACATCAATACATTGGAAGGTCAGATGAATACAGGATAATAACATATATGTATGAGAAGGGATACGAAAACTGGCAATATACTGAGGGTAGCGGGTTATTTTTGGAACATCATAAATTCTCTCAGACAATCACTCCGTTAAATGCTACTTGCAGCGGTTATGTGCTGTTGGGTTATATAGAAAAAAACCAGCTGCATATAATAGCAGTACATATACCCTACGGTTGGACATTGATTGTACATGACGGTTGCATTCACGGAGACACCGGGCTCAAGGGCATGTACATGATGGGTATGACATCTGATCATGTTTCTATGGGCACTGCAGATACGGTTTTTCTCAAGAAACCAGATGAAAATAATATAAAAGTCAACGTTGACCAGGATACAAATAATATTATTATATCACATCCGCCAATTGTGCGTTACGATAACTATGATGCTAGAAAATTTCGTAGGGATAGTGCCTCGTATAGCTTTATCCTAACACCCCCAGGGCTAGTGTAATGTAATCTGTCCCGTTCTTAGTTTATCGCACATATATTTCTTATGGTTATATAGTGCATAATCTATGATATTATTCGCACGTGCCGTAGATATGCAGTGGTGACATATATTGCACTCCAGAGCATCTCTTCATTATGCAAACTTATAAACAAGGAACATATTTTAACGTTAAGTGCTGCTTAGACACATTCTCTTCAACCACACGCTCACTGGAGAAATAATTTATACCTCGTATAGATCCTCTTGCAGAACATAAATCGTAATATGTCATTATGTAATGACATATTATAGCTCAAAGTGAAATAGTATGTATCATATTATGGGTTCTTCATGCTCTGTATTTCGTAAGAAAACAGTTAACAAACATACAGTACGATCGTTTGCAAACCCGTTATTTTATGAGACAGATTCCATATCAAATGCGGATGAGATTATATTTGATTTAACTTCGCCAAATGCGGTTTTGCCTCTCAATATGCGATGGGTGCCACAACAGGCTCCTACGGTTGTCCACGCGTAGGTTATTATTTGTGGCTAGCATCGTCGGCATCGAATGCATCGAGTTGTTTCATGAAACCAACATTGGGACAGACGCAGCTGCGTCTGTCCTTAATATAACACAACGCGGACTGTGATGAATAGCCCCGAGCATCAATCAGATATGAGCATACAATTGTGGCGCTCCGCGATATGCCGCACATGCAATGAACCAAAACTTTGCCCTTCTCAGCGCGGGCTTGTTCAATGAAATCAATACATCTCCGGAAATGTTGATTGATCGGTGCTTCCGGTCTATCAAATACGTCAAGGGTAAGATATGTAAAGTCTTCCGGGAACATTTCTGCGACACCGGGAATTATTGTAATAACATGTGTAAAGCCCTGCTCTTTAAGTGCCGCTCGGTTGCATGCTGAAGGGAAATCGCTTATATACAGATAATCCAAGATCATATCATATTTGTTATCCACACGCACGTACGGTTGTACATAACTCCGAACTTTACCGTAATACCTCACTACGGTATTTCTCATATGAATCTTAATATCGCGAAACATTATAATAAAGACAGGGATTCAAATTTTAGGGGCGCGTGCCAAGGAATATGTCTACAGGCTTGATGAGCGCTACGTAAGCCTTCCCACTGAACGCGGGCTAGGGGTGCAGTCTTGTAGAGGCGCCGCAGGCACTTCCCAAGGCGTGAGCTCCTAACGGCGCCGGTGCCTCTGCGCTGGTCCCCGGGTAAACGAAATTCTGGCGGGTTCTGTACAGTATATGTATAAGCCTCCAGAAGATCCATATAATGAAATGCTAATGTTATTCTTTGCCATCTGGACGCGGTAAAAGTTCATTAATCTTCTGTATAATATGTGGCATAACACTGCGTACAGTCTTATTACTAAATGCTGAACGCAACCGTAAAATATCATATAATTTATCGCCGTCGTCTTTGATATATTGCGAGCGGTCATAATCTATAATATACCATCTGTCCTGTCCGTCCGCACTGCTATAGCACATTAGATTATCCAGAATCATATCTTTGTGCGTTATATTTATGCTGTGTAATCTACTCAATAAATCATAGGCAATTTGTACAAGGTTAAGCATTTTCCCCTCATCTTTATAGTATACATACTTATTGTACCTCTGCTGCATACTCTCCGTCAACTGAGGCATAATGATAGCACCACTATTCTCGTCCAATATAACTTCTATAACAGGAGGAGCAATACCGTGACTTGCTGCTATTTTTTGTATACGTGCCTCGTGAAGTACTTCTTTGTGCAACATATCAATAGGCATATCCTCCACATTACGAATATGCTTGAAAGCGAATTCACAACTTACAGGAGAGCAGACTTTATATACTTCACCCTGAGCTCCATGGACACCTATTCTATGAAGAACGCGCCATGGTCCCTCACATTCCATATCCCCAGTATAAACCTCGACCGATGTGCAGCCCATTTTATCTATCAGGCATTTTGGATTAATGCAAGACATATAATATACATAAAATATATATTATATGAGCTTATGTAAAATTTTGAATGCGGCAACTGGAGTTGAAATTGTAGCGGTCATGATATATCATAACGGTGAACCTCCGTGTGACACTATCATATTCGATAGGGACACAATATATAATCTAGAGGAGAAGGATCTTATCAAGGTTAAAATACTGTGTGGATCGTATTGTCTCCGTGAATTTAAAGATGTGTCGACTGATATATACCGGGCTTTTATTGAGGAGACACAGGACATGCAGAGCCATCAAAGCGTAACAGACTTGATCTTGGCGTTGGAAGAAGCCTATGGGCAAGTCTTATGTACGGTAGAAAATTATATGTATGATATGTACGGTAAACACGACGAACATATACGGTGGGAACTAACATTGTCTTTCTGTAATGTTAAGAGCATATGATATATGATATTAACATGATAAATCAAGAAATCATAACCGCACTCATAACGAAATATTTTAACATGACAACGACCGAGAGGTTAAGTCTCTCAGAAGTGCAAGATCTTATGGACATTATCTATAATACAGCCTATGATATCAAATACAATAAGGATTTACTGAAAGATACCGTAAAGTTGTGTTATGAACTTACTAGTACAGATACAGATACAACAGCAGATACTAGTATACATACAGAGAGCACCGATCCGGAAACAGAGATCAGTGCAATAGCCAACACCAATATTATGCATACAGAAACAATAGCAGTAGATACTAGCACAGATGTAACATGTGCCGATGCATTAAAAATATTACGTAGCCGGGAGCTAGTAGGAGATCAGCGTACCGCAGACTGGCTTGCACGGCGACAAAAGTATATAACCGCCAGTATATCAGCAGCCTGTTCCGGCCTCATGGGGCAGGCCGCCCGGCTCAACTATTTATTAGAAAAAGCAACTGAAGGTAAGTATAAAAATTTCACTGGCAGTTGTCATACAGATAAAGGTAATATTTTTGAGCCAGTCACCAATACCATATATTGCATACGAAATAAGACACACATCCATGCTTTTGGATTGATTCCGTCAAACGATCCAGACTATGATTTTTTAGCGGCATCCACTGATGGTGTCACGTCTTCTCTTGTTAACATAGAAATTAAAACCTTGGCCTCCCGCGTCCTTGATGGAAAGATCAAGAAAGAATATTGGCACCAGATGCAGCACCAGATGTTTTGCCTAGGCTTAAAGGTGTCGCACTTTCTGGAAGCTAAGTATGACGAATATAAAGATATAGATGAACTGATACGTGCTGTCGGTTCTACACCTAAAGCTACCGTTGGCGCTATCATAGAAAAGTACGAGGAAGACGAGGGTTATACATATGAATATAGCCCTATATATGACATGTCTGATGCAAAGACTCTTACTTTATGGGAGGATACAAAGAAAAAAACTATATATAACGAGGCGCCACTGTACATACGAACTATATTTTATCACCTAACTGACTATAACCAACAGACTGTGAAGTATAGTAAGACGTGGATAACTACTGTTGGCCCTGTCTTGCAAAAGTTTTGGTTAGAAGTCCATAGCTTGAAACATGACCAGAAACGGCTTAGTGATTTGTTACAAAGCAGAGAAATTAAATCCTCCCAGAAAAAAGATCTTTTTAAAGACTGCCAACTATAATACAGTATATGGAGAAAAATATCATGGAAGCTGTAGCACACCACAACTGGGTACGACCAATAATGAAGAACATCGCGACAAAGTATGCACAGAGTATACTCGCCGATGCATTATTCAAATCCGATCCTAAGGCATATATGAGACGTTGGTATGCTCTCCGTAGCAAATCTGATGGGAAGATACGGTTCCCTGAAGACAAGATTCATGAAATTATACAGAAAGAGCTAGATACTGCGCCACATCCCGCGTAACTGGAAAATAGAATAGCGTCATAGTACCGTCAGGCTCTGTGTCAGTATAGGATTCCTCGGTGCATAGCACAAATGTAGCGCTAGTGCGATGGCGTGGCGTTTTATATTGTACAGTGCTCTCACAGACATTGACACAAATTAGCATCTTACCATTTATATTTGATACTAATTCTCGCTTGTTTATTTTTATTGCAGGGTATTGCATATAATAAAGATATACGAGGTGCCCACGGGAGATAAGATCAATACGCTTTATATTATTGATGCTACCGGTGCCTTTGATGTCATTGCTTGTTGTGATGTTATATAGGTGCATCTTGACATTTTAGCATATTCATTTTATATAACGGGCGTCTCTGTATTCATCCTTTGTTTAATAACAATCTTAATTTTGGGTGTACTGTAAGGATCAATGTAATCCATCTCCGTTATTAGTTGCGTAAAACCGTCATAAAAAAGATATATTACATTGACACCAACCTTTAGATCATGTACAGTGTTAATGTGTTTTACAAGGTATTCCAGTCGTTTAATAGTGGAGAAAACTTTGTTGATGGCGTGAGTTGTCATTCACAATGTTTGATTGGTTGCGATATCATACCGTCCAATTTATGGCTGGCACAATATTCCGGGCTATAACCTATATAATTATATCCCCGTTGTTTATTACAAATCAAGCAAGTTTTGTTTTTCACATCAACATAATCTGACGGTGCGTGTGTTTTACAGTATTCAGCAAGTTTAGATCCAACTTTACCGTAGTTCGGTATTATAAGATTCTTGAAAAGATATAGACTACGGCTATGCTATAACCGCACATAAATCTCAGGGCTCAACTTACCGAGTTATATTTTTGATGAGCACAATTTTAATCAGCTTAAGGACGGGTGGAGCCTTAAACATGCAAGCCCTATAAATAGAGCAATGGAACGTGATCAGTTGAAATATGTGGCCATGACGCGTCCCAGTCAGATGGCCTATATATTTTCATAATATAGTTTAGCACAAATACTGGCGTTAGTGAAGTCCATAAATCTACCGTATAGATGCAGTGTGGGGTCTCTAAGTAGTGTCAGGACATGTGATGCATCAAGCTCACTCATCCTAGCTAACCCCAGTCTTTCTACACTAGCTATATATTTATCCTCAGGCTTCACGAAAATATGGAACTGACGTTCTACAAAGGGAAACCAGATATCCTTAATCTGATTGTCTCCGCGAGAGACACCGTGTGACTTATAGAACTTCTGTCCGCTCTTTGATTCAGGCTTTATTATTTCTATCACTTGTCTATCGGGGTCCGGCAATACATTATATTCAACCTCTATGTGTTGATTTACATATTCTGATGTGAACAGTTCCAGTATGTCTTCCTTTTTCATATGTTTAAACCTTTCTATAACATCGTTGATCTTTTTAAGTGATACTTTAGGATCCACGGCTGGTTCTATCCTTGTTAAATTTTCTAATATCGGGTCCTTAAAACTGAGATTCAATGGGGCTAGGTCTGGTCTCTTTGGTGGCATTATAAATAATGTGTTATATTATAATGGAGGAAAAAAATAGAGCAAATTGTCATTAAGCTAAAAATACTAGAGTATTTCCCTGACTATGATTGGCGCTGTTGCAGGGCATATTGCATTCTGGATTAAGGCATGTTTTTTAAACACTAACGTACCCTTCCAGTGCATGCGTTTTACAGTATTCCATCTTTCTGGTTCCAGGTGCACCATAGTGTGGGGTTTTGCCACTCTTCTTTTGATATTTACATAATCTGAAGGCGCATGAGTTTTGCAGTATTCCGCTAATTTAGTTCCAACTTGGCCATAGCTGGGTAATTTATCACACGAGGAATCATTGCATCTTTTAGTTCTAACATTAATATAATCTTGTGGTGAATGTGTTTTACAATATTCCGCTTTTTTTGTTCCAACTTTGCCATAATTTGCGACGATGTTGCAGAACTGATTCATGCATATTTTATTGGCAAGGTTTATGTAACCGGCGGGAGCGTGTTTTACAATATTCGCGGTGTTTATCTCCAGTGTTACCATATGTCGGTTGAGTCTGGCATAATGGGTCAGCGCATCTCCTGGATATGACATCTGCATAATCGGCTGGAGCATGTTTTGCACAATACTCTGCCTTTTTGTTCCAACGTTACCATATCTTGGTTGCGTAATACAATCTGGTATTATACACGATTTATTCCTGACATCGATAAAATAACATGGCGCATGTAGCTTGCAATATTCAGCCTTACTGGTTCCATCTTTGCCATAATTAGGTTGTTTAGTGCAACTCGGTTCAAGACAGGTTTTGTTTTTAACATCTATGTAGTCTGCTGGAGCATGTTTTTACAATATTCTGCCACGGTAGTTCCGGGTTTACCATATATTGATAGCGTTTTACATTTAATACAACAATGAACCATTAAATTTAATGGACTGTCAGTTTGCTAAAACGATCAATGTATTAATTATTTTGCGTTTAGAAAAATAAATATAATTTGATCAAGAAAGTAAATGTCATCTTATCATGTTGAAACGAACGAGAGCTCGATGATGCCTAGCCTCTTAGAGTTTTTTAGCTTTAGATGTAATTACGATGTGTTAAAGGAATTCATTGACTCCAGAAAAACAAGGTCAAACAAGTTATCTGTGGGTCTACTGGATTGGTTTAATGTTAACTATGCAAAGAAATATGATGTGGAATATGTACTGAAGAAGGGTAAATATAACAAGGTAATATATGTGTGGCAACTGTATAATGCTGCGCTCTCCGGTTATCCTAAGGATTTATTTGATCCTTTTGCTCGTGGCAAAGGAAAGGGCGGTAGTATTACAATTTGTAACGAGGACGGAGATTCCATCAGCACTACCTTGTGCCAGCTGAACTACTTCCGCTGGGCAATTAAGAATGGTATTATCGATTATGTCAAGGAACATGTGGATGAGATCTATGAGGACTTATGTGCTCGGTCTCACCGCGGTGGTAAGAAAGCGCCAGGAGAAAAGAAACAAAAGCTCTCCGTCTCGGCCAGTAAAACATTAGGTATACATAATGTCAAGATGACAATTAAATTTGGGCTGGGAGCTGACGCCGGACAGGGCGCCTCTTAGGAGCTCACGGGAGTTTTGGGGCGCTGAAGCGCTCCCAGAATCCCTACGCCCCTAGCCCGCGTGGATAGAAGGCACTCGGGCTTAATGGCGCAGCACAAAGCGGTTCCTCCCTGGCGGAGTGCTGTGTCTCGCTAGGGCTGGGTAGTGGGTTGTCTTAGGATATGCAATAGAAAGCAGTGAAACATTGCAGAATCTACGGATGTGGCAACCGAGATTGGTGAATATCTTTGGCTGTTGTCTATTGTTGTAGCTCCTGCTTTAGGCTGGACACTATATGTAGCTTCTCCCATGTCGCTAGATCTGGATTTATCAATAGACCGGCTGCCAGAGTGTCCCACATAAAATATGTGTATATATCTCCAGGTATGTCCCCACAGTTCCAGCCCATATTTGTCCTGCTAAGTGAGCTGCTGAATGCTCCTTATAATCCATAGACAGCTCCTCTAAAAATTCCATGGAGACGGGAACCTTGTTAGTTGCATCTAATGGTACTAACCACAGGGGTAAATTTAGTTTGAATAGTTTTTCAGTAGATACGGGATCCCAGTACGCGTTCCATTCAGCGCTACCATCATGTTCGTAGTCACAGACGTTACCAGGTACTTTGATAGCCCCACCCATCCAAAAATAGCTTCAATATGCGACTTGTCTTCATCTGATATATGACGGAGTGCTTCCACTAAAAATGTTACAGGTCCAGTTACAAGTATTGATATGTCTGTCCAGCGACGTGTCCACATATTTACCATATACGAGAACCATTCATATGGATCTTCCGATATGAATGCGTCAACTGAGTTAGCCTCATCCTCAATCCTTTGTGCCAATAACATCGGTAAAACCGGGATATTATAAGATTTAGCTCTCCACTCACTGGGAAAAGGATGGACACCGCGGGAATTATGGATCAATACGGGTATATCAGGCTTACCGAATATATGTAAAATTTTCCTCGTAGCGTTTACTGCCGGTGCAATATAACAATCCGCAGGTGTTATAATAATACCTAAGATGTTGCACTCCGCAGACTGTAACAATATTATGAGAGCCAACTGATCGTCGGCTCCGCCATCATGCATAAATATGATGTTTTTAGTCATATTCTAGATAAGACATCATTTTATAGGAGGTGACGGGAACACTACGGGGAATCTGACCAGCCTGCACAAATCACCGACCAAATGTAATGCTGACCAGCCTGCACAAATCACC
>SXGU01248716.1_pt1 | contig 54805 bp, 36 predicted proteins | sample 3174531 | NCBI WGS metagenome assembly SXGU01 (sample SAMN11356863, study PRJNA531348) | freshwater metagenome | isolation source: freshwater sample F1-140 | place: China: Fuxian Lake, Yuxi | collected 2017-12-25 | reverse complement strand
CCATGGGGTCGACCGGATATGGCGCTCTTCCTCTTCACGAAGAACATTCTCGAGGGGAAGCCCATTGATGTGTTCAATCACGGCAAGCACAGGCGTGACTTCACCTACATCGATGACATCGCAGAGGGCATCGTGCGCACGCTCGATCGCAGCGCGACACCCGACCCACAGTTCGATGCTGCGCGACCCAACCCTGGCACCTCGAGTGTGCCGTGGCGCGTCTACAACATCGGCAATTCTCGCCCGGTGGAGTTGCTCGACTACATCGCAGCTATCGAGAAGTGTGTGCATCGCAAAGCAATCATGAATTTATTGCCGCTGCAGCCAGGTGATGTGCCCGACACGATGGCGGATGTCGAAGCGCTTGAACGCGATATGCAATATCGACCTGCGACAACTGTCGAGCAGGGCGTGGAGCGATTCGTCCGTTGGTACCGCGAGTACTACGGCGTCTGAACTTGCACGCGCTCATGCCGCTACCCTGCCAAGCATGGCAAGCGTCTGCTTCTACTTCGAATTGCATCAACCGTGGCGACTCCGCCGCTACTCCGTGTTCGCGAGCGATCCGTTCTACTTCGACGACGCCGTCAATGAACAGGTACTGCGCAAAGTTGCGGAGAAGTGCTATCGACCGGCGACGCTCAAGATGCTTGATCTCGTGCGACGGCATGACCGCCGCTTTCGTTGCGCGTACTCGATTACCTGTACGGCACTCGAACAACTGCAGCGCTGGGCGCCAGATGTTGTCGACACGCTCAAGGCGCTCGTCGACACGGGGGCGTGTGAACTCATTGGCGAGACGAGCCACCACTCTCCGTCGTTCCTCTTTTCCAAAGCCGAATTCGACGCACAGGTGACGGCCCATCAGCACAAGATGCAAGAAGTGTTCGGCGTCGTGCCAAAGATCTTCCGCAATACCGAACTGATCTACTCCAACGAGCTTGCACACCACATCGCGGCTCGAGGCCAGCACAACGCGATCATCTGCGAGGGCGTCGATCGACTCCTTGGATTCCGCTCTCCGAACTACATCTATGTGCCGCCCGCGTGCGCTGCGGACTCCGGTCCGCCGGAAGAACGGCGCGTCAAGCTGCTGTTGAAGAACTACCGGCTCAGCGACGACATCGCGTTTCGATTCTCCAATCGTGGGTGGAAGGAGTGGCCGCTCAGCGCAGAACGATTCGCGGAGTGGGTCAACCAAATCAACGGTGATGGCTTCACCTGCAATCTCTTCATGGACTACGAGACCTTTGGCGAACACCAGTGGGCCGACACTGGGATATTTCAGTTCCTCGACGCCCTTCCAAAGTGCGTGTACGACACGAATCCTGGACACAACCAGTTTCTCACGCCATCGCAAGTGCTTGAGTGCTCCGAGCCGGTTGGCGAATACGACGCGCCGCATTGGACCTCATGGGCGGACACCGAACGAGACCTCTCGGCATGGCTCGGCAATCCCCTCCAGGACAACGCCGCGGCTGAACTCTACAAACTTGAAGGACCGGTCAAAGAGCGGCATGCCGCCGGAGACCCGTACATTCTCGAAGACTGGCGCAAGCTCACGACGAGCGATCACCTGTACTACATGTGCACGAAGTACTGGGCCGACGGCGATGTGCACAAATATTTCTCGCCCTACAACTCGCCCTATGACGCGTACATCAACTTCATGAATGTCTTGGACAATCTGAAGATACGCGTCTGAAGCCGCACGCGTATCCTCCGATTGTCAGCGTCCCTTGAGCGCGTCCCTTGAGCGCTCGTGTCAGGTTTCTTGCCGCTGCAAGGCCAGCGGCAAAAACGCTGCACTCGCTCTGGGCTCCGGCGGGCCGAGTGAATCGGCTCCGCCGGAGGGCGAACTCAGTCCGTCCAAGACACCAGCCCATCTGAATGCCTGGTCTGCCGGCGAGGCGGTACCAAAGCGAGCAAGGCGATGCGCCGACAATGGAGACCGCGGACTTGGTTCAACGCATCGCAAGTCGCGAGCGCTCAAGATGAACGTGGCGATTCGATTTTGCCGGCCGACGGCGGCGGCGCTTGTCCATCCTCAAGGCGTTTCGCGTACTTCAGAAAGGTCTGCAAGAAATACGCGCCAGCGATGAGGAATCCAGCACGCCCATCGAGGAACCCACGCTTCAAGACCAAGTGCTTGAAGAACTGCAATCCGCCGTGCGTGAGGCCTCGCACAATCCCCTTGCGCTGACCAACTTTCGCTGTGCCTAGAGACGAGTATCGATTCGCCTTGTGCACCATCTGCGCGATGTTCGCAAAAGGGAACTGCCAAATGTCCGCTGGCAAGATTCGCACCTGCGCGCCCGCGGCAGGAATCCAGCCCTCATGAACCGGCAACAAGTCATACGTCATTGCCCCGCGCCGAAAAAACTGAGGCTGTCGAAAATTCGGGTACCAACCGCTGTAACGAATCCACTTCCCGAGAAACCAGTTTCGACGAGGGACATTCCAAATCGACGCGCTCGCTGCATCGGCTGCGATGCGCCGCATCGCATCTCTCGCTTCGACAGTGCATCGCTCATCGGCATCGAGTGAGAAGACCCAATCGCCTGTGACATGCGTCAGTGCCGCGTTTCTCAGTTTCCCAAATCCCTCAAACGGAACTTGGACGACGCGAGCGCCGAGCGCCTCGGCGGCCTCTGCAGTGCCATCTGTCGAACCGGAGTCGACGACGACAATCTCGTCGCACCACAACACCGTCGAAACTGCGTCGACAATTTTCTCGCGCTCGTTGTACGCGAGGATGAAACAACTAATACTCGGCATAGTCATGGGCCTGGGCATGCGCCTCTTGGCTCAGGGCGCAACACCGAGGTCGCGCACAGTAAAAATCGCGTCGAATCGAATGCCCGCTGCTTCAATGTTCTCGCGAGCTCCTTCAAGTCGGTCGATCGTGGCAATGATCGCAACGACTTCGCCTCCATTGTCCTGCACGACCTTTGCCGCTTCGAGCGCTTGACCGCCAGTCGTTGCAACATCTTCCACAATCGTGACGCGATCGCCCTTCTCCAGTCGTCCCTCTAACTGCTTCGCAGTTCCATACTCCTTCTTCGCATTTCGAATGAAGATCGAGGGAAGCCCGCTCGCCATGGAGGCGCATGTGACGAGTGGAATTCCACCAAGTTCAGCGCCCGCAAGGCGCGTCGTCCCCTTGGGCAATCTCGCCGCAAACTCCTCTCCGAGCCTCGCGAGAATCGCGGGATCCGTTGAGAAGAGATACTTGTCGAGATAGAAGGTCGAAGTGCGACCACTCCGCAGCGTGAAGTTCCCGCGTAAGAGACTTGCGCCGGCAATGCGCTGCGCGAGCTCCTCGCGCGAGATCGCGAGCGCGGATGTTCGATCAAGGGTCGTTGGTGTCGCCATGCCGTCGATCATACGGCTTCAGCGGACCGTTCATCTGCGCGAACGGCGCCGCGATACTTCGCAAGGAGAACCGCGCCCGCGGCGCCGCACGGAATCACAATGATCAGTTCTGCCGTGCGATTGACGAGTTCCGCAACAATCCCAGCCTCCATCGAGGCCCCGGCGAGAATGGGCGTCAACAATCCGACAACCCATTCTCGAAGGCCAAGTCCGTTCGAGATGAATGGGACAAGCGTTGCGAGGCAGCTCGCGGTAGCGAGCACAAGCGCGCTCTCATACGAAACCGGCGAGCCGATCAATCGGAACGCGCACCAATACCGCAACGCCCACAAAAAAACCTCCGCGCTTCGGATGACAAAGCCCAGCGCAAGCGTGCGACCCTTTGGAAAGAGCCGCGCGACAAGGGCGAGCAAAGGTGAAACAAAGACAAGTTCAGGTGGCAGTGCAAGCGTCTGACAGAGCCAGAGCAGACAGACGGCGCTCATCGCCGCGGCGAAGGTCAATCCAACGGCTTCAAGAATAGTTCGAGCGGATTGCACAGGTGCAATCCCGTGCCGCACTTTGTGATACGCGACGCGCCCGATCAGGCCTGGTTTGAGTGGAAGGTAATTCGCGAGCGTGGTGGACGCGACAAGCGCTTGCATCTCCCACCAAGGCACTCGCGCGAATCTCGCGATCAGGACATGGAAGAGCAGTCCAGTGAGCAACAGGCCCGCAAGCACACACCCAAGCATGAGCGCGATCGTTTCGGGTGGCGGGTCGCGGAGGGTGGCGAGAGCGTCAGTGAGTTGCGCACGCTCAAGTACAGCAAAGACGATAGCGCACGCCATCAACAGTAAGCCGATCACAAGCCCAATCGGTCGCGCAAATCGTCGCACGGTTGGATTGCTCAGGAACTGTTCAACAGCAGCCATGGGAGCAGTGTCGCGCTTCCTCGCGTTTCGTGCTGCCCACACTTTCCCGCTTTTTACTTAGAGATGTCGAGGTTCTCGCGGCGCTCTTCCAGAATGCCTTCGCGGTGATCCTTGAGGGCCCGAGCGAGCGACTGCGCTTCACTCGGTCCATCGCGGAGCGTCAATTCAATCAACACCTCATCTGGAAAATCGGGCTGCGCTGTAAGTCGTGCTGTGCGAACGAGCGCGTCCGGGATCGCATCAATCGCCGCATAGAAACTCTTGAGACTCTCGCGCGCGGGCGGGACCTGCGCCGCAACCCACGCAACTTCGATGGGAGTCATGCGAGCAAGCGCGGGATCAAGCGCGGCCGACGCGGGGGCGAGCGCGTCAATCGTGTCCTTCGAGAGCGAGTTCGGACGCGCTTCCGCTCGCGCAATAGCACTCGCGAGAAATGCGACCGTGACGGGTGAAGGGCTCTTCGAGGAGTCAGAAATCTCTGCAATCGCGCGTGTGACCCATTCGCTATCGACTCGAACACCTTCAATGCGAACCGTGTCGGACTCCACTTCGATTCCCAGCGGACCCGGCTCCATTCCGGTGGAAGTCGTCCGCCAATTCAAGATGCCGTGCACACTCGCGAATCCGCCAACCGTCGGGTCGTACTTGAACATACGCGCGCCATCACCGATCGTCGCGTCGTAGGTTGCTACGACAGACTCTCCTGGCGCGAGGCCAAGTCGAGTGGATAACGAAACCGCCTCGTAGGGAGGGATACGCGTGGCGAGCTGCCCTGACATACTCACGGTGCATGCAGCTGTCGCGGTGTCGCGCAATGGACCATTCGGCGCGATCGCAATTGGCCAGTCGCCGCGGTTCGTAATCACAAAATCAAACTGCAATGGCGCAAACATTTCCACGATGCGTTCGCGTGGCTTGATGGTGAGAAGCAACGCAGCGCCAGGATCTTCGACGACTCGCCGGAACCCGCTGGGAAGATGCGCAATCTCATCGAGCTTGGCTGCGTCGGGCAGGAGCTGCACCTTCTGTCCGAGCAATCGCCACAACGACTCGCGTGCAGCAAGACCAATCGCGGATGCAGGGAAGCCCTTCGCGAGTGCGACGTGCTCACTCGCCGCATCACGCAGTTTCCCTTGCGCCTCCATGGCCATCGCAAGACCCATTCGCGCAGAAGTATCTGACGCAGCCAATGGCGCAAAGAGCGACTCGGCTTTGGCGAAGTCGCCGGCGCGGTACGCGAACCAGCCGTCGAATCGCGATTGCGCTTCGGATGAAATCGGATGAAGGGCAATCGCTGCCGCTAACGAGGTCTTCGCGCCCTCGACACTGCCGCCGAGCCATAGCGCGACTAGTGCGCGCTCAAGCCAGAGTGAGGCGATTTCATCTGCGCTCACCTTCGCCTGCTGAGACGCTTGAATCGCGAGCTTGAAGGCAGAATCGGTGTTCTCGACGACTGCCGCTGCGCCTTCCATGCGCCGGAATACCAACATCGCTGCCGTATTCGTGATGAGGGCAGGCGTCGGAGGCAACTGCATCTCTTTGCGACGCGCGAGACTAATCAGTGCACCTTTCCGATCGATTTCGTCGCGGAGCGCGAAGTCAAGCGCTTGTTGGCGCCGCGCGTACACCGCCTCGGCAGCGTCGATTTGCCCACTCCCCCAGAAACCGAGAATGAGATCTGCAAGGAGCGTGTCGTACTGCAAACTCGGTCGCGAAGTTTGCAACACCGCGCTCTCGATCTCCAAGATTCCGGCGGCGCCCGCGTATGCGCCGTTCTCGAGACACAGTTGCGCAAGGCCAAGCGCTGCCAATCCATCGGATGGATTCGCCAAGGCCGCAGCACGAAGCAGCCCTGCTTCCTCGACGGTTGTTGCGCGCATGCGCAGATACCCCGCCGCTTCATTCGCAGCATCGGGAAACCAAGGATCAAGTCGAGTCGATTGAAGAAGCCACCGCTCATACTCCAACAAATCGCCCGTGCGCTTGTAGAGCGACGCGAGTTCATAGGCGAGGCGAGAGGCAACCCGCGGGCCGATCTGCGCGATCGACTCTGGGGTGAGCATGCGAAGCGCGACCGCAATGCGCGCTTCTGCAGTCTGGCGTTCCTCCATCACACTCAAGAGTCGCCGCAATCGCACGCCTTCGTCACTCGGATTCAGTCGCCCTATCGCCGCCAGAGCATCAGCGCCGAGTTTCGCGCCAATCGGATCTCCCTCTTCAAGCACTGACCCAAGATCAAGCGCCATCCGCCAGACCGCTTCGTCTTCGGGCGCGAGCGCGACCGCCTTCGACATCAAGTCGCGCGCGGACTCGAGCGTTCCCATGAAGACTCGCCCGCGTTGGAGAAACTGTCGAGCCGATTGCGCGAAACTCCGAGCGAGGCTCGTTCGCAGCTGCGCGTCCGAAAGTACTTGGTCGGGAATGGGCGGAGCCCGATTCGCTGATTGGTCAATAACCTGACTCAGCGGCGTCGGTGCGGCGCTGGCTGCTTCCTGAGGCCGAACTGATGGAGTCGAGGCGCTCGCGAGCGAGAGGCACGCGACCAGAGGCGTGCCGTAGACGACCCCAAGAATCTTCAACGACGTGCGCGAGCCCGAGGTGCCCCCCTGCCACTTCGAGGCTGGCCTCCCATGGACCGCTCCTGCATCCGCAAGAGTGGCCCGCTCACCCACTGTCGATTCAGTCGTTGGAGGCATCATCTTCGGTACAAGATCGGCACAATCTCGCTGCTTGATGCATCGATCTTCCATCGACGACTTCCCCGCTTGCGCAGCGGCCGTGCGCGAACTCTTCCAACATGTGCGATCATTGACAGTCCGAGCGGGGCGAAGTAGCGTTCCACGCTCGATCCTGCGTCTCGCGCTCGATCCAAAGACCGACTCCCCACCTATGCGCTGCTTCCGACCGCTCGCCGCCCTCGCCCTCCTCACGATTCCCTTGCTCGGAGGGTCACAGGCCAGCGCCCAATCTAATGCGTCGCCCTCACTCGATCGTGCGATCGTGGCCAGCGCCGCGTCACTCACGGATGCGCAGAAGGCAGCCATCCAAGCGTTCGCATCGACGGAAGTTGAGACGATCGCGACCTCGACCGATCAGGCTGCCCTTGATGCGGCCCGCCGCGCCTTGACAGACCCTCCGCGCGATCCGGCAGCGACTGCCGTTTTCCGCCGTGGTTACTCGACGGTGCTGACCCCAATGCTCAGCCCAGTCGCGGCTGGAACCGACCTTCGTCGGTCTATCCTCGCGATGCAAGCGCTCCGCTTCCTTCGCTCGAATGAGGCGTTGGATGTGCTGCTGAATAGAGCAAGTGCGGCGACGGAAAAGGACGCAACCCGACGCATCGTTGCGGCTGGCCTTGCGGCAGACCTCGCCCTCGACGCGGACCTCTCGACGATTCAGATCGAAGCGCTTTCGAAGCGACTGGCAACCTGCGCCCTTGCCGAGACAGATCCATTTGCGCTTCAGCAGCAACTTGAGGGCTTCAACGCATTCCTGAAGCGTCCAGGATTGACTCCGGATACCGCAAAGAATGTGCGGAAAGCAGAGTTTGAGGCGATCGCGGCGCTCGCGGGTTCGATCGCGAAGAACAGTGCGGCGGATGCTCGTATCGCTTCGGTCTACCGCGCGCTTATCAGCGTGCGCAACCAGTGGGTCGAAATGCCGACCGCAGAGAAGACCGTCGCTGCGCCGCAACTTGCGCGCGGATTGGTTGACCTCTTGAAGGCATCAGAGAAGCAGTGGGCGGGCGGACATGCGGACACGCAAATGTCCACCGCCTACGCAGGACTGTGCAACAGCGCGGAGGTACTCCTTCGCCTCGTCGATCGATCCGTCCGACCCAATGCGCCGCGAACCTCCGACGATGGAGTGCTTCCGAAGACTTGGGATGCGTCTGACAAGTCCGCGTTCACTGCGGAAGTCAAGCGCTGGTCCGACGCAGTCGCAACATACAAACCGCAAGTTTGAGCGCTCGCGACTTGCGCCGCGTTCCGTTCTGGGCGCTAAGGCTGTCGTAGGCGCATCGCCTCGCTCGCTTTGGAGTGCGGCGGCGCGAGTGAATCGCGACCGCCGCAATTCCGACACGGATCAACGGACTGAGCGCGATCTCCGACCGTCGCGATTCATTCGCGCGGTCGGAGTCCAAAGCGAGTGCGTAGTTGAGCGGGAGCGCGGAATTCTGCCGCGCCAAAGCGCGCGGACAAATTCCATCGCTCCCTTTCGACTGCGCCGCCGCGAGTGAATCGCGAGCGGCGCAATTTCAGCATCCTCCGACGCACGGAGCCCGATCTCCGGCGGTGCCGATTCACTCGGCCCGCCGGAGTCCAAAGCGAGTGCAGCGTTTTTGCCGCGCGCCTCGGCGTGGCAAGAAACCTGCCACGAGCGCTCAAGGGACGCGACGCGGATACGCTTCCCGTGTGAAGGTCCTCGCGCCGTTTTTCATTCTGCTGCTCGGATTGATTGCGACGACTTATCTCGATCCTCCGTTACCCCCCGCGGACCTCGTCATCATCGAGCGATCGGATTGCTTCACGCTCGACCCGCAGCGGATGAGCTACCAACACGAGATTCGTCGAGGCGAGACAATCTACGAAGGTCTCGTCGCGCTGAACCCGAAAGATTGCTCGATCAAACCTGGTGTAGCAGACCGGTGGACCACAAGCGCTGATGGATCTACTTGGACGTTCTACCTCCGACCAAACGCGAAGTGGTCGAATGGAGACGCGGTCACGACACGCGACTTCCTCTATGCGTGGCGCCGCGCAATGTTGCCAGACACCGCCGCGGATTACTCAGGCTTTTTCTTCGAAATCGACGGGGCTGAAGCATTTTTTCAGTGGCGCGCGAAAGTCCTCGCTGCTTTCGCCGCGAAGAACTCGCTCAGTCCCACCACCATGGAGGACGCGCAGGCCTTGTGGGCCGAAACAGAGCAGCGATTCCACGACACAGTCGGCGTGCGTGCAATAGACGACGCGACGCTTGAGATTCGATTGCGACGACCACTGCCGTACTTCCTTGATCTCTGCGCATTCGCGCCGTTTTCTCCCGTGCATCGCGCGTCTGTTGAGCAGTGGACACACCTTGATGCACGCACCGGCCGCATGGAACAATCGCACGGTTGGACGAAGCCGCCGCACCTCATCACCAACGGACCATACGTGCCAACGGTCTGGAGGTACAAGCGGGACATGCGCCTCGAAAAAAACGCGCACTACTGGGACTCCGAGCGCGTTGCGGCGAAGAGTGTCGAAGTGCGCGTGATTGAAAATCCAAACACGCAAGTGCTCGCGTACGGCGCCGGCGGTGTCGACTGGCTCACCGATGTGGGACCGGAATACAAGATCGAGATGCTTGGACAACGACGCGTCTATGAGTCACGCCACCAAGAAGCGCTGAATGCTGTGCGGTCGAGTGGGCGCGAACTTGATGATGGAGTTCGAACGCTTCCCCCTCCGACCGAAGGTGAGCGCCGCGACATTCGTGCGCTTCATGCGTATGGAACAGACTTCTTTAGCTTCAATTGCCGCCCGAATACCCCAAGCGGCGCGCCGAATCCTTTCGCCCAAGTGGGCGTTCGCCGCGCATTCGCGATGGCTGCCGACAAGCAGGCTCTCATTGATCGTGTGACGAGACTCGGCGAGCGCGTCGCAACCACACTTGTGCCGCCTGGATCGATTCAGGGTTACCCGCTCGTCGAAGGACTTCCGTTCGACACGAAGGAGGCGCGAGCGGAACTCGCTCGGGCTGGGTGGGTAGACCGCGACAACGATGGCTTCGTCGATGACGCAAGTGGAAAGAGATTCCCAACCGTCGACCTGCTCTACTCCACAGCGAGTCCGCGCTACCAAAATCTTGCGCTCGCGCTTCGCGATATGTGGCGGCGAGAACTCGGCGTACCTGTCGAAGTGCGTGGCAAAGACGCGAAGTTGTACAAAGAAGATGTGAAGAAAGGGAACTTCAGCATTGCTCGCGGCGGCTGGTACGGCGACTACGGCGATCCTTCCACGTTCCTCGAGCTCCAGCGATCTACCGACGGAAACAACGATCGCGGCTACAAGAACCCCGAGTTCGATGCAATGCTCGATGCGGCGCAGAGCGAACCAGACCCCGCTCGACGACTTGAGCGACTTGCGGAGTGTGAGCGATTCCTTTTCGCTCAAGAGGTTCCACTCTTACCCATTTGCTCGTATGTCACCGTCTATATGTATGACCCGTCGAGATTGCGTGGCATTCGAGAGCACCCGCGACTCGAACAGCACTTCGATGAACTCACGCGCATCAACGGTGCAGGGCCGGAGGCTCCGCAATGACACGGATGCTTGTCTCCCGGCTGATCCAGTTGCCCTTCATCGTGCTCGCGGTGTACACCGTCACTTTCACGCTCGCGTGGATGGTGCCTGGAAATCCGCTCGAAAATCCGGAAGGACGGAGACCATCCCCAGAGATCGTCGCCGCGATGCAGGCTCAATATCACCTCGACGATCCGATCGCGTTCTACGGGGAGTACCTCGCGAAGGCGAGTGGTGCTGCGTGGCTCATGGGCACGAGTCCACATCCTTTTGATCTTGGACCAAGCCTGCGACAACCCGATTGGACCGTGAACGAGATCATTGAAACGGGTGCGCCTGTTTCCATGCGACTTGGCATCACCGCGATGTTGATCGCGCTCACCATAGGCATCTTCGCAGGGGTTGTCGGCGGGATGCGCCCCGGCGGCGTCGCGGATGTTGGAACGCAGTTGCTCTCGATCGCAGGAATCAGTCTGCCGAGCTTCGTCATTGGAAGCGCGTTTCTCGTGCTTTTTTCCGTGAAATTCAAGCTGTTTCCCATCGGGGGAGTCAGCGGCGTGGAGTCGCTGTTTCTCCCCGCCCTCACGCTCTCCCTGCCATTTGCGGCGTACATCTCGCGGCTCGTTCGATTTGGAATGATCGAACAAATGCGAAGTGATCACGCTCGCACCGCGCGCGCGAAGGGACTCTCGCAGCGACAAGTCGCGCTCCACCACGCACTAAAAAATGCGTTTCTTCCGGTGCTCTCGTATCTCGGACCGGCGACGGCAGTCGCGATGACGGGGTCCTTTGTCGTCGAAAAAGTCTTCGCCGTTCCCGGTATCGGTCAACACTTCGTCGAAGCAGTGCTTGCGAAAGACATCACGCTCGTGATGGGCGTGGTGCTCGTGTACTCCACACTCCTCGTGCTCTTCAATCTGGCGGTCGATGTGATGTACCGCTGGGTTGATCCCCGCATCGCCTAGCTCAACTTGCAGTCGGCACCGAGAGTTGCGCTTCAATCGCGCGGAGCAATTGCAGTTCAAGGCGCTCGTCGCGTTCGAACGCAGTCCAGCGCGACGCATCACGCGCCGCCATTCCATCGTCCTTCTGCGTCACATCCGTCATCGTGCTCGTGATCGATCGCGTCCACGCATTGCGCTGCGTGCCCGGCTGAAACCGGCGTTCCACACTCACCACCACGCGCAATTCAAGTGCCTCTTGTGTTCGAGCGAGATCAGTCGATTGCAGCCGCGCAGAGCCTGCGATCGACGGCCCGGCGATCGGCGCGTCCGGATGCGCGGCGCCTTCCTGAAAGTTCGCGGGAACGAATTCAAATCGCAAGCGTCTTCGCTCGAAGTTGAGCGATGCTTCGCCAACTTGTGAGAGCGTCATGTCCTCCCACTCCCACGGCTCGACGAGGGAACCCATGAAAGCGGGCGCTGTCTCAATCACTCCTGTTTGACGATCAGCAGTCACGACTCGAAAACCAGCGTCCTTCGCCGCTACACACGCTGCGTCAAAGGCGTTCGCATAGGTGAGTGGTGCGATTTGCGCGACGGATGGTCCCTCGGGCGTCGCGGCGCAACCAGTGAAGAGCGCGAACGTGATGGCGCTCGAGGCGGTCATCGTGCGTCCGAAAGGCAGTGGCATAGGCGGAGTTTACGCCCTCCTCTCTGAGGCAACCCCCACTCAACGCGACCGAGCTCAGGACTTCTTGAGGAAGCAGGTCTTGAGGACCCACACACTCTTTCCCTGCCGGACCTCGACCTCGTCCTCGCTCCCCGTCAACTTGATGTTCTTGAACGTCTCGCCCCGCTTGATGGTCGCCCCCGCCCCCTTGACCTTCAAGTCCTTGATCACCACGACCGAATCGCCATCGTTGAGGAGGTTGCCGTTGCTGTCTTTGGTTACGACGGCCCATTCATCGACTTCATCGCTCATCGGACTCCTTTCGTCCATCGAAGGGATCGGGGTTCAGGATCGATCCTTTGGGTTTTATGGTCCGATACTCACGAGATTTCGCTCGGGAGATTCACCCCCGATTCGACCGCGATGGCAGACCAACTTTTCGAACTTCATCCCTTCGAGAATCGTCTGTCATCCTTGACCCTACGGCGTCCGAAAGTACCTTTGCAGCGAGCGCGCTAGGGTTGCAGGGCGTATGCACGGACCCACGCCGGACTCCAATCGAAGATCCGCAGGAACTACGAATGAACGCAATCCGATCCGATCGCCTTCCATCCACCCGCAGCCGTCGCGCAATCCTCCTTCGCCGCGGATTGCTCACGCTTGGTGGAGCTGTTCTTGCGCTTTCAAGTGTCGGCACTGTGCTTGCGATGCGCACGGGCGGGCAAGTCAAGATCCCAACCACAGCAGCAGACTTCTTCGAGAAGGGGACGCAGCCACAACCTGATCCAGAACAGTTCGATCAGATCATCACTTCGCAAAACTGCACCTTCTGTCATAGCGACTTCGGCATCGATGTTGCCCCCTACGACTCATGGGTGACATCGATGATGGGGCAGAGCGCGAACGACCCTGTGTTCCTTGCCGCGCTCACGATCGCGAACCAAGACGCAAACCTCGCGGGAATGCTCTGTCTTCGTTGCCACGCGCCTGGCGCGTACATCGGCGGTCGTACGGCGAGTGGTACCACTGCCGACTTCACGACGGAAGATTTCGACGGCATCAATTGCAACTTCTGCCACCGCGTCGTCAACCCGGTGCTCGGACCTGACAGCGCCGTTGCATATCCAACCGGCCCAGCAAATCCAGACAATGCCATCATCGCGAGCCTCGTCAGTCAGAATCTCTTGCCAACTGGTGCGGGCAACGCGAGGTATGTGCTCGATCCGCAAGACAATCGTCGCGGCCCGTTCAGCGATGTTCCGCAGAACCTCCACGGATTCTCCTCCTCGAACAATCAGGTTGAGCTGATCACTTCGCCCTTCCATGAGAAGAGTCAGTTCTGCGGTACCTGTCACGATGTAAGCAACCCCGCGTTCTCGAAGAACGCAAAGGGTCAGTTCGTGCTGAATGCGCTTGGGAAACCGCATCCCACCGACAACCCAGCTGAAATGATGCCTGAGCAGCGCACCTATAGCGAATGGTCGATCAGCGACTTCGTGAATGGCGTGGGCTACGCCGATCACCGATTCGGCGGCAATGATCCTGATGGCGTCGTCTCAAGTTGCCAAGACTGCCACATGCCGAAGGTCATCGCGGGCGGCTGCGTGTTCTATCAGTATGGCGAGCCGTGGTTCGAGCGACCCGACATGCCACAGCACTCGTTCGCGGGTTCAAACTCGTGGGTCATTCGCGCATTGCGCGAGCACTACGGCGCGGATGAAGCGGATGCACGCGGGCTCACACTCGAGCGTGTTGATGCTGCAAGCGCTCGTAACGAAACGATGGTCGCGAACGCGTCGGATATGGCGCTGACGCAATCCGGCGACTTCCTGCAAGTTCGATTGACGAATCAGACCGGGCACAAGCTTCCAACGGGGTATCCCGAAGGTCGCCGCCTCTGGCTACATGTTCGATTCTTCGACGCGCAAGGCGCAGTCGTTGAGGAACGCGGCGCGTATGACATGCTCACCGCGACGCTTGATGCAGCGTCGACCAAGGTCTATGAAATGCGTCTAGGCATGTCGAGCGCAGTTGGAAAGGCGACGAAACTGCCACCCGGCGAGAGCTTCCACCTCGTCCTCAACAACACCATTGTGAAGGACAATCGCATTCCGCCACGCGGCGTGACGAACGCCGAACTCGCGTCGATCGGTGCGCCGGTTGTGGGCGCGAGCTACGCCGACGGTCAGTACTGGGACGACTCGCTGTTCGCGATCCCCGAGGGAGCACTCAGTGCGGTCGTTGAGACATACCTTCAAACCTCGTCGCGCGAGTACATGGAATTCTTGCGTGACACCAATGTGACTGATACCCGTGGCCAAACCGCCTTCGACCTGTACTCCGCGGTCGGTGAGAGCGCACCAGTTGTCATGGACAGCGCAGCAATCGTGCTCACCATGTCAGTCCTAGGCGATCTCAACGGTGACGGTGCGGTCAACGCGCAGGACATCGCGCTGCTCCTCAACAACTGGCTTGGATCGGGCACGGGCGACCTCAATCGCGACGGCGTCGTCGACGCGAGCGATCTCACGATCATGCTCAACGCGTGGACTGGCTGAGCGCATCCCTTGAACGCGTCCCCTGAGCGCTCGTGGCAGGTTTCTTGCCGCTGCAAGGCCAGCGGCAAAAACACTGCACTCGCTTTGGACTCCGACCGCGCGAGTGAATCGCGACGGTCGGAGATCGGGCTCAGTGTGTCCATCGAGCGCGAATGGAAGACGCCGAAATTGCGGCGGTCGCGATTCACTCGCGCCGCCGCACACCAGAGCGAGCGAGGAATCTGCAGCGTTGCGCTGCGGATTCAAGTCGCGAGCGCTCAAACGACAGCGCTCGTACGATGAGCGCGTGCAGACTCAGACGGAGATTCGCGCCCTTCTCGCATCTCGCGGGCTCGCACCGAAGCATCGCTTCGGGCAGAACTTTCTCGTTGACCACAACCACCTCAAGAAGTTTGTCGCGTCAAGCGCGATCCGCGCGCAATCACTCGTCCTCGAGATAGGGCCAGGCACGGGAACGCTCAGTGAATGCATCCTTGAGACTGGTGCAGAACTCATCGCGTGTGAACTCGACCGCGACTTGTGCGCGCTCCTTCGTGACACGCTCCTCCCGAAACATGCGTCACGGATGACGCTCATCGAAGGCGACTGTCTCGACGGAAAACATGCGATCAATCCGGCGATTCTCGACGCGATCGCTCTTCGTCCATTTACGCTTGTCGCGAATCTCCCGTATCAGATTGCGAGCCCTTTGATGGCGATGCTTGCGTGTGAAACGCCACATTGCGTAGGGCAGTTCGTCACGATCCAACGCGATGTGGCCGATCGCTTGCTCGCCCGAGAGGGTTGCGGCGAATATGGCCCGCTCACGATCTCCATCGGCGCATGCGCAGATGTCACGCTCTTGTCAGTGCTCGCACCGGGATGCTTCTGGCCGCCGCCCAAAGTGACGAGCGCGATGATCTCCATCCGCCCCAAGCAGGCACCGTGCATCGCGCGAGATCTGCAGCAGCGGAAGGACTTCAGCGCGTTCTTGCAGCGTGTGTTTTCGAATCGACGCAAACAACTCGGCTCAACCCTTGGACGCGATCACCCGTGGCCCGAGGGCATCCTCGCCACGCAACGACCAGAAGAACTCAGCATCGCGCAGCTCGTATCGCTGTGGGAAGCAGCGCGAGTCCGCGCTCACCAGGTGTAGACGACGGTGTACTCGATCACCTTCTTGCCTTCGGGCGGAACCTCTGCGTCAAAGGCAATTGTGCCGGCATCCACTTTCGCGAACTTCGCATTCGCGTTTTCAATCTTCCAGTTCTTCCAACGGAAGAGGCGCTCTAACACGCGAACGCTCTGCGCCGTCGCCTTCTGGTTACGAATCTCGATTCGGAAGGACTCACTCATCCGCTTGGCGTTCGTGTCGATTTGGAAGTCCATACGCTTCCGCTCGCCCACGACATCGAATGCTTCACCAAGTTTAATACGCACCGTCTCATTGCGCGGCGTGTGTTCGATGAGATCCTCACCGATGAACTCAAGTGTGCCGTCCGCAGGATCTTCCTTGTAGACGCGCACCTTTCCTGAAGGCAGCGGCATCCCCAGTCGCTCTTCCTTCTTGTTCACAAACTGCAGGAAAACCGAAGGATTCCCCTGTGTATTCATTTCAAACTCTCGGGCCGTCATCGGCGTGTCCGCAACGCCCATCCCACCCGTGAAGTCAAAGAGCATTTCCTTCTGCACATGGAATCCTGCAACAGCCGGGAAGAGTGCAATCTGCTGCGTCGAGTTCTGCATGACATCCGTCTTGCGCGGCAACGAGTAAAGGTGGTACTCGAAGAAGCTCTTCTCTTCGAATCCCTCGCTGTCCGCCATGCGAATCGGAGATCCAACGATCCCGCCCCCACTTCCGCCTCGTGGTCGCTGCTCTTCGACGCGCTGCACATCACCCGCAACGAGTTTGAGGTCTGCGAGTGGGTAACTCGCGCCGCTGAGATTCAAGATCGTCACCCACGCACTCAAGTCGGCTGCGTTTTCTGGGCCATTCAGCACAAGGTTGTAATCCGCTCGCCATGTGATGCCCGCGGTCTGATAGGTCGCACGAATGAGATGTGTGCCGCCGGACGAGTTCCCGATCTTCCAGACCAGCGTCGGTTTCGTCAGCAGCCCACCGGGCAACTCACCAAGCGTGATCTGCGCGCCCGTCGCGCCAACGATGTGCAATCCATCCTCCATCTGCACGACGAGCTGGTTCTGCGTCGCCGACAACAGCACGCCCTCATACACCTTGATCGCATCACCGACTGGACTCGAAACAACAATCTTCCGACCGAGATATCGCTCGGTGAGTTTCGAAGGACTCACAAGGTCGAATTGAAAACTCTGCTCGACAACGGCGGTTTGCGGATCATCGAGATCGACAAAGGACACCGATGTCGGGTCGATCCACGCTGCGACATCTGTAAACGAAAGCGACCCGCTTCCCTTGGGCAATTCCACTCGACGAACAACCTTGACAACGCCATATCCAGGAACGCCCCATGGATTTTCAACGCCTTGCCGCTGCTGCTGAATCCATCGCTGCGGATCGAAACCCGCGGGATCCGCGCTGCTGTAAATCGTGAGTGCAACCCCCTCAAGCGGTTGCACGGGTGGCGCGTCATTCGCTGCAACTGCGTGGAGCGCTGCGGAGATTGCAAAGAGGCTGAGCACATGCATCCTGTTTCACCTTTCAAGAGAATTTCGATCGATCAATTCAAGCCCGCAAGCCGCCGAACGGTCATCATAAACGAGCGTTTCAATTGCGCATGCATGGCGAAGACCGCGAGGCCATACACGAAGATCGCGCCGACAGAGCCAACGATGAGTGAGACACGCGCCGCCGTCTGATCGCCAAGGCTCTCGGGAATCGCCTCTGCAGGATCAACGACTGCAACAAGAAGATTGACTGGATTCAGCGCGGACAACGCAGCGCCGACATAGGGCACGCCACGACCCGCGGTGAGGCCACACATTCCAAGGAATCCGCCGATGGCGAAGACCACAAGGCTCGCTGCGATCACAGATCCGATCGTGCCCTTTGTCTTGACGGACCACTGCATCCCGATCATCACGGTGAACGCGGCCGCGGCCACAAGGACGAAGGGAACAAGAAGCGCTCCCTCTGGAATGAGTAATGGAAGTGAAATCGTGTTCACGCCCACCACCTCTTGCAGATACACGCCGCCCGGCGCGCCAAACCCGCCGCCGAGGACATAGAGCGACGCGATGGAGAGCGTCGCGAAGGGCACGAGAATCATGGGGAGCAAGAACTGCACGAGACCTTGCAGCTTCCCAGCTAAGTATGGGCCTGGCTGAATCGGGGTCGTGAGCAAGATGTCGAGCGTTCCATCTTCGCGCTCCCGGCTAATCGCGGTGGCGCTGAGATTGAGCGCCGTAAGCAACACGACGATCATCTCCGCGCCGACCGTTGCAAGAAGTCCTAGTCGAAGGTCTTTCGGCGAAATCGAACCCTGATGATGCAGTCCCACAAGCACGAGAGCCGCGAAGATCCCGAGCGCAAGAAACAGCCAACGACCAACAACGCCTGCAGGACTCGCCGCGCGCAGGCTTCGCTCACGCCATGCAATCGGATTGGATCCCACTCGCCTTGATTCGCGTTCGCCGCCAGTCGTGGACACCGCGAACAGCTTGTTCCACCAAGATGCCCCTGCGGGTGAACGACCGATAGAGCGCACACGGAGGGTTGACCAGAGCACCATGCCCATCGAGAGCACAATGGAGAGTGAGCAGAAGGTCACCGTCGGATACGCGTACCACGCGATCGCGATCGGATTGGACATCGTCTCGGCGCCTCGGGGCACATAGGTGTTTGCGGCCAGCAGCGCTTCGAGCGCGAGGAACGGATTGAGCGGCGCGAAGAAAGTCGTGTACGACGCGCCCGTCCCCGCGCCAAGCGAGTTCCAAGAACGGAGATAGAGATCGGCTGCGTAGGTCGCGAACACATACATCACGACCGCTGCATAGAACACAAAGACCGCACGCTTGCCGCCGATCCGAGTGACGCACAAGGTGACCGCCGTGGCAGCAACGAAGAGCGCGCTTGCACTGGCGACCAAATCGCTCATGACAATCGAGCTGCCAGGTACGCCCCCAAAGAACTGCGTAAGGATGAAGAGAGGCAGCGTCGAAAGAATCAGCGTGAGCACGAAGAAGAACCGTCCGAACAGATTGCCCAGCACGATCTGCAGATTCGAAAGCGGCGTGGTGAGAAGGATGTCCCAAGTGCGCGGGCTCGCCTCTTGCAGAATCGCGCCGGCCATGAAGACGGGGGTGAGCAGCACGATCAGCGCAACCTGCCCGAAACTGACCACGGTGAATGCGTTCGCTCCCCGCTGTGCGAGCTGCCGCATCGTCGTGTCCGAGCCCAAAAGCTGGATGAGCAGGACCACAATGACGATCGCGAGGTACGCCGAACGGAGATAGAGGTCGCGGGAGCGCCGAGAACCGCCCGCAACCACCCGAACGCAGATCGGATTGGTCGGGAGCAGGCGAGAAAACCAGAGGACAATCGGCGGCACTTCCGAAATCCTACCTTGACCGAGAGGGCAAATCGTCGGATACTCAACCCCGTTCGGGAGCCGTCCTTGCGCCCGAATCGGGATTGCGCGCCCTCGGCTCAATGCCGCTCTTCACCCGGTTGCCCATTGCGCCCCGCGCGAGGCGACCGTTCACAGGAGGGTTGGTCTCAACCGCCAAACCTCCCGGTCAGTTCGCTGGCCGATAGATCGACTGCTGCACCAAGTTTTCTGCGTTTGGTTCGCGTCTGACAACTGCATACGACTACGCGTGACGCACGCTCGGAATTCGCCCCTCAGGCGGAGCCGATGTGCACGATAGTGAACATGTTTCACCATCTGGTCTCGCGCATGCACTTTGGATGCCGAAACGCAGCACGCTCGCAGCATCGATCGGAACGGATCGCCGAAGGCTTTGCCGCATTGGAACAACGGGCATCGATTGTTCCCCCCTCCCTCGGAGGTTTCTGTGCTGCATCTTCTCCTCCAATCTGACCCTGCGACAACTTCAAATGTGTCAACGGGATTCATTCTGACCATTGTGGTCACGGCGATCGTCGCCGGTGCCATCGGCGTCGTGATCACTGGACTTGTCACCGGCCGCTCCATGAAGTCTGCGAAGGCCGAAGCGGAGCGCATCGCCACCGATGCCAAGACGCAAGCAGAGTTGAACGCGGAGAAACGATCAGCGGAAGCGGAGTCCAAGGCGCGGGGCATCGAACTCGCGGCTGAGAAACGGGCCACGGAGCGCCGGACCACTGTCGACCGCGAGTTGCAGGCGCAGCAAGCGAAACTCGATGAGAGCCTCAATCGCGCGACGAAGCGCGAGGAGACACTCGATCGCAAGCTGGAATCCATCTCCCAGCGCGAGGCGCGGATGGACGCGCGTGAGGTCGAGCTCAAAGAGACGACAGCCGCCGCTGAAGCGATCGCTAAGGAAAACAAGGGGATTCGCGTCGATCTGCAAAATCGACTCTCCCAGGTTTCGGGTTTGACGCGAGAAGCGGCGACCGAAGCATTCATGACGGAGGTTCGAGAAGAGTGCGCGCATGATGGAAGCGCGCTTCGACAGAAAATCCTCGATGAAGCGACTCGTGACGCTCGAAACAACGCGCGCGAGATCACGCTCATGTCGATTCAACGCTACGCAGCCGAGAGCGTCGCGGAGTCAACCGTGCGGTCCATCAAGATCCCAAGCGAGGACATGAAGGGTCGCATCATCGGTCGCGAAGGTCGCAACATTCGCGCGATTGAGAAGGCCACCGGCGCCGACATCCTCGTCGACGACACGCCAGGCGTCATCAGCGTCAGTTGCTTTGATCGCGTTCGACAAGCGATTGCTTCCGAAGCGCTCCAGCGCCTCGTCGCCGATGGGCGCATTCATCCTTCGCGAGTTGAAGAACTCGTTGATCAATGCAAGCGCGACATTGAAGAACGCATTCAGAAAATGGGCAACGACGCGGCGGTCGAGGCAGACATTCGAGGCCTTCACCCCAAGGTGATTGAAGCACTCGGAAAGATGCACTTCCGCACGAGCTACGGACAGAATGTGCTCCGTCACTCGATTGAAGTTGCTTTCCTCTGCCAGATGATTGCCGATCAACTTGGCTTCAACGGCGCGATCGCTCGGCGGTGCGGACTGCTCCATGACATCGGCAAGGCCATGGATCACGAGATGGAAGGCGGCCACCCCGCCATCGGTGCGGAGTTCCTCAAGAAGTACGGCGAGAAAAGCGAAGCCGTGCTCAATGCGGTCGCCGGGCACCACTCTGACATTCCCTCGACGACGCCCTACACGCCCATCGTGATGGCGGCAGACGCGATCTCCGGTGCGCGACCAGGTGCCCGCCGCGAGTCGATGGAGCTCTACATCAAGCGGCTCGAGCAACTCGAGTCCATCGCGAAGGAAAATCCGCACATCGTCGAAGCGCACGCGATTCAAGCAGGGCGCGAAGTCCGCGTCATTCTTGACGCGCGGCACGCGGACGACGCCACCGCGTTCCAAATCGCCGAGGCGATCGCGAAGCGGGTTGAGACGGAAATGACCTTCCCCGGCGAGATCAAAGTCACGGTCCTTCGGGAAGTCCGAGCCGAAGCGATCGCGCGCTGACTTGAGCGCTCGCGACTTGAATCCGCAGCGCAGCGCTGCGGATTCCTCGCTCGCTTTCGACTGCGCCGCCACGAGTGAATCGCGAGCGGCGCAATTCCTACGTCTCGTTCTTAAGCGCTCGATTGACTCACGAAGCCCGATCTCGGGCGCTGCCGATTCACTCGGTCCGCTAGAGTCCAAAGCGAGTGCAGCGTTTTTGCCGCTGGCCTTGCAGCGGCAAGTCAGAGTCAAGCCCGCTTCAGATAACTCATCCGCAAGTGATTCCCCGGCGCGATGTATTCGACGTCCGTCATGTAGGCATGCATCAGCATGACGCCGCGCCCTGATGGGATGTCGAGATTTTCCTCGCGCGTTGGGTCCGGGACTGCACCGGGATCGAACCCAGCACCCTCATCGATCACTTCGATGTCGATCTGCTTGGGCGAGATGCTGCTTCGAAAGTGGACGCACTTGGCAGCATCGCCCTTGTTTCCGTGCCGATGCGCGTTGACGACCGCTTCTTCAATCGCGAGTCGAATTGCAAAGGCGGCAGCCTCGTCATACCCAAAGCGGCGCAATGCCGCCGCGAACTCCTCCTGAAGTTCTTCAAGACCGGGGCGCAACCCGAAGAACTTGCGTTCGATGCGGAGGTTGTCCTGAGCCGCGTTCATGGGGCAGTGGAAACTCGCAGGCTGCAATTGTGACGAGAGTCACCCAAGCGTCACTTCGTCGTGAAACTGGCCGCCGCTTGCTCGACGCTCTCGTGAATAGAGAACAGTCGGTTCAGTTTCGTAATCACGAACATCTCGTAGATGCGACGGTCGATGCTGGAAAGCCGGAGCTCGCCGCCCTTCTTCTCGATGCTGTCCTTCAGAGCCAGCAGCGTGCCGAGTGCGGCGCTTGACATGTGCTCCACATTCTTGAAACAGATCAGCACACGCGGATGCTTCTCTGCGTCAATCGCTGTGCGGATCTCCTGTTCGATCTGATGCAGATTCCCTTCATCAAGAATGTTTTTCTCGACGAAGTCGACGCGGATTGCGCCTTCGACGCGACGGATTTGCAGCAGCGAAACAGGCATTGATGGCTCCAGCGAACTCGGGAGAAAGCGCCGCGCGGGCGCTTCGCCGTGCGGGGTGGGCAGCGTACCATCGTTCCGAAAGCGGCAAAAACAACCGGAGGCTCGCTTGGCGAGCCTGCGGCAAAATTCCAAATCTGCATGACTCACTCAGTTTGCCCTACGACCGTCGCGACCTCTCTTGATCGTTCGCGACTTGGAATCTGCTCCAAGCAGCAGATTCCTCGCTCGCTCTAAGCTTCGCGCGGCCGGAGTCCAAAGCGAGCGCTCAAGGGATGCATCAACCGCCCATGGCGCCGAGTTGATCGCTCAGGCCAGGGAAGAGTTCGTCCTCGTTCTCCTGCTGAATCACGATCTCAGGACGGATCAAGATCACGGTCGAGAGCTCTTCTTCCGAATCGATGCGATTCGTGAAGAAGCGATTCACGATCGGAATCTTCGACAGAACGGGGATACCAGACTCCACTTCAAACTCCTTGAAGCGACGCTGTCCACCGAGCAGCATGGTTCCCTTATCCGGAACGCTTGCCGTCGTTGCGACCGAGGTCACATTGATTTCTGGCAGCTGGATAACGCCAGTGAAGGTCGATGCACGACCGCCACCGATGTCGCCACCACCCGCAGCGCCCTGCACAGGAATGTCGCGGAAGTGAAGGTCATCGCTCACCGAGAAGTTCACATTCATCGTGACATAACGGCGATCCGCGGAAATCGCGCCTTCAAGATCGAGCACGAAGCCGACCTGCACGACGCCGACATCTGGCTGGAACGCACCCGACGAATCGCCGGTCACAGGCGTGAGACCTGAGATGAAGCTGACCTGCTTCGCGATCGTGATCCACGAGCGTTGCCCGTTGAACTGCGAAAGACGAGGCGCGGACAACATCACATTGCGCTGATCTGCTTGGGTTGCCTTGATGAGAAGGTCGACTTGGATGTCGTCCATGTAGGAGAGCTGCGTGAAGCCTGCTGGTGTGAGCAGCGCGGCTTGACCGACGGCGCCAACTGCAGCGCCTGCGAGTCGCTCGTCAAGACCAAGCGAGTTCTGCGTGAATCCGATCGGCGCCCAGCCTTCTTGACGACGGATTGGCGAACCGACTGGTCCGTAGACATACTCAATGCCAGTGCCTGCTGCGTCCGGCACGCCGAAGGCAGCGCCGGTTGCCGGAGTGTTTGAGAACGCCGGAGTATCGTCGAGGGTTCCGAAGATGACAGGATCCTTCAACTGACCGTTCTGGAATGGGCTACCAGGACCTTGGCCCTGGAAGAAGAAGTCACTGAGGTTGAAGTTGGGATCAGCCGCGCGCGCCTGATTCCACATGTCATCGTTCGTGTTGAAGTAGAGATCGAGGTCGATACCGACTTGCTCGAACCACTCAGTGGTCACAGAGAGCAAGCGGGTTTCGTAGCTGATCTGCAGTGCGCGGATCGCGCGAAGCTGACTGAGCAAACTCTCGATCTCGCGGTGATTACGCGAGGTGTTGGTGATGATCAGGTTCCCGTTGAGCTCTTGGAGCTTGCCGGTATCGCCACCCGCATCAACCCAACCCTCAGGATCAACTTCTTCCTGAATGATCGTCTTGATTTGGAGGATGAGTTCCTCACGAGTCTTGCGCTCTGGATCCTCGGCTGGGTCGCCGATGAGGCCGCCGCCACCTCCACCGCCGCCGCCACCGCCGCCCATACCGCCACCACCACCGCCGCCGCCACCGAACCCGCCACCGCCGCCTCCACCGCCGCCGCCTTGACCACCGCCGCCGCTGCCTTGTCCGCCCTGCGAGAGAGCAGCGCCAAGGTTGAAGTCAGGCGCGTTGTCGAAGTAAGGCACTTCGAAGAGGAGATCGCGAATGTCGTACACGACGAGGAAAGTCTTCTTGCGAAGTGCTTCGCTCGAGCTCACGACGATGATGCCGTCCTCGATGGCGAAGTCTGGATGGGAGAGATCGTCACCCATCTGCTCAAGGACGCGCTTGAGCGCGACATCGCCAGGAACATTGGCGAGTTCGAGTGTGACGGTGTCTTCTGGATTGATGCCCGACGCTTCGAGCGCCTTCCAATCGGGATAGAAATCCGCGCCCGTTGTCTGCTTCATGTAGTTGAAGACTGACGCAACATCGTTGTTGTTGAAGTTGACGGAAACTGGGCTCGAGAGTTGATTCAAAGTCGCCTGATTTTGGGCGGTTTCTTGGAAACCCGAAGCCTGATTGCGCTTGCGCATTTCCGAGAGTTGCATCCAGTTGTCTGGATACTCCAGCACGCCCGTCAACGAGCGTCCCTTCGGACGAGGCAGCGATGCCTTCGGAGGGACGCTAGCCGCGAGATTGTCGACTTCGAATTGTCCGTACGCTTCGCTGCGACGCACTTCGATCTCGGAGTACTGACGGTACATGTTCGCCGTCTTAATCGCATCACGAAGCGCAAGCGCTGCTGGATTGTTTGGATCGAGTTGCAGTGCAGTCTCGAGTGCCTCGAGTGCTTGCGTGTAGTTGAACTCTCGTTGAAGTTGACGCACGCGAATGAGGATTTCGTTGATCTGTTGCTGACGCTGCGCGATGGCTTGCGCTTGCGCCTTCTGTGCGGCAGCAGATGCTTCGCTGCGCACGCGATCTTCGTCGACCATCTTCTGCGCCATGCGACCGTCCTGAACCTGCACGAGCAATCGCTCGAGTTCGGTCGAGAGCTTCACATACTCAGGCTGAGGAAGAATGTTGCGCGCAGTATCGAGCTTCGCGCGCGCGCCGACGACAACCGATTCCGCGGTGTTGTAGTCACCAACCGAGATGAGCTGGTTCGCGCGTTCGATCGCGTTGTCTGCAGTCACGCGAGCGCGTTGCTGCAGAAGACCAAGATCGTTCTGTGTCTGGTTCAGAAGCGAATTCTGATCGAGGTGCGCCTTCGCTTGCTCAATCATCTGAATCGACTGCGCATCGCCAGGGGCTGCCTCTTGGACTTGAGTCCACGCAGCAATCGCGTTGTTCCAATCGGACTTCGATGAAAAAGCCTGCGCTGTGGCGCGAAGTTCATCCACGCTCGGACCCGCTGGAACTGCTGGCGTTGGCGGCTCGACCGGCGCGGGAGCTGGTTCGGGAGTTGGTTCTGGCGCGGGCTCCGGGGTTGGCTCTGGTGCTGGCGCGGGTTCAGGAGTTGGTTCAGGAGATGGCTCTACGGCTGGCGGATCAACCGGCGCAGGAGTTGGCTCCGGAGTTGGTTCCGGAGTTGGCTCTGGAGCGGGTGCTGGCTCAGGTGTTGGTTCCGTCGCTGGCGCAGGCTCTGGGATCGGAGCCGGAGTTGGATCTGGAGCAGGCTCGACCGGTGGTGGGTCCTGCAAGTTCAGTTGTGACGCGACTCCTGCGGAGGAAACTCGCGTGAGCGCGATCGATCCCACAAGTGCGATAGCGAGGAGGCTTGTGATCTGACCCTTCGCGGAAACTCCGCGTGAGCCTGTCTCAAAGAACATCGACGGGGACAACTTGAATCGCTGCATGCAGTTCTCCTACTCAGCCTTTCTCTTCGAAACCCGCGCTGCAAGCAGTGCGAGTTCGTCGTCGGATCGTGGAACTCAATCGGTACTCAGGGGACAACTCTCTGTTGGAAGGGGTCAAAGCTAGGCCTTCCAACACCTACAGACTCCTCGGTTGACGCGGTGGGTGAACACCTCGCACAGCAGGGGGTGGCGCAAGGTACCCCCACCCTCCATAAGGTGCAAGGAGCGAAGCGAATGAAGTGTGGCACGACCGCACGGATCAAGCGGCTAGACGAGCGCGCCTACTGCGGCAAGTGCCTCTTGCGAGCGCTCCATGTCCGCGTGGGAAAGCGGTTTTCGACTCTGCATGATCGCGATGAAGCAATCAAAGAGGTAGGTCGAATCATGCGGTCCGGGGCTCGCTTCAGGGTGATATTGCACGCTGAAAATGGGCTTGGCGGTGTGCCTAAAGCCAGCGCAGGTCCCATCGTTGAGGTGCCGATGCGTGACCTCTCCCCCTGCGGCGACTAGTGACGCCTCATCCACACAGAACCCGTGGTTCTGACTCGTGATCTCGACCCGTCCGGTCATCAAGTTTCGCACCGGTTGGTTCGCCCCACGATGACCAAACTTCAGTTTCCAAGTCGTCGCGCCGAGTGCCAAGGCCAAGAGTTGGTGACCGAGGCAGATTCCAAAGGTTGGCACCTCTCCGGCGACCTCCTGAAGTGTCGCAATGACGGTGTCAACCACAGCCGGATCGCCCGGGCCATTCGAGATGAACAGCCCATCCGGGCGAAGCGCGCGAATGTCCGCCGCCGTCGCGGTATGCGGAAGGAACCGCACTTCACATCCGCGCTCGCGGAGATGCCTATATATGTTTCGCTTCGCACCACAGTCGATGGCAGCAACCTTGAATCGCGTTGCCTCCGAAGCGGACTCAATCCCGCGTGGGCACCATTCGCTGAGCGATTCGTCCCAACCGCCTGCGCAAGTTGGACTTACCGCCGCTGCGAGATTCGCTCCTGCCATCGATGGAATCGACTTCGCGCGATGCACGAGTGCACTGTCGCTTGCAGTCGCATCGGTCGTCAGGATGCCACGCATCGCGCCACCCATGCGCAATCTCCGAACGAGCGCTCGGGTGTCCACACCTGTGATGGCTGGGATGGAGTGCCGCTTGAGCCAACTCGACAACCCCTCAACCGCGCGATAGTTGGAAGGGGTCTCGACCAACTCGCGCACGACGAAACCCGCGACGCAGGGGCGGGCACTTTCAAGATCTCCCTCAGAAATCCCGTAGTTTCCGACCTGCGGCACCGTCAAGGACAGAATCTGCCCGGTGTAGGAAAGGTCCGTCAACGCCTCCTGATACCCCACCATCGAAGTGTTAAACACGACTTCACCCGAACCTTTGACGCCGCAAGAGAGCAATCCACCGAACGCAAAACCGTGAAAAACCGCCCCGTCTTCAAGAGCAAGACGAGCTGGGATCTTAGGAATCGTGCCGGATTCGGACTCAGTTCGCGCCGTGAGCATTGCGACGATGATAGAGCGTCTTTGCTTAAGCGTTGTCGAATCGTGAGAACTCTCGCACACTCCCTCAACGCGCTCGAACTCGACTCCATGCCCCCGATCACCGACTCCCTCTTTCAGACCGCCACCGCGGATGCAAATCCGAGTGCTGGATTTGCACTCGTGGCGATCGAGCGCGGCATGGACCACGCGCCAGATGGCCTGACCTACGCCATCCCGACCGCGCTTGCGCATCTCCCCGAGGGCGCGCGCGTGCTCGTTCCGCTTGGCCGAGGCAACCGACCAACCGCTGGGTGGATCGTCCGAAAGGAAGCGGATCTTGCTGCGTTCAACGGTGCCGCCCTCGATCCGTCGAAACTCAAGTCGATCCTCGCCAAAGATGACTCTGAAGCAGTGCTTCCGAGCGAACTCTTGGCGCTCGCCCGTTGGGTAAGTGGCTATTACGCCTGCCCGATTGGAATGACTCTGGCGAGCGTGCTTCCCGGTGCGGTCCGAAAGCAGATTGGCCGCGTGACGCGAGTTTTCTACGAGCTTGCAACTCCAACGGATACCGACGCGCCTCCGAACCTGACGAAGCGACAGCGAGAAGCGCTCGATGTCATTCGCGGGATGGAACTGCCCGCCGAGCAAACCGCGTTGCTTCAAGCAACCGGCCTTTCGAGCCCACAAACACTCAAGCGACTCGTCGCGCTTGGCCATCTCCGTGCGAGTCAACGCACCGCGGTTGAGGCGACCTGGAGCATGTCAGCAGTTGGCTCGGTGGCAGAGGTGCGCCCAACCCCCGCACAACAACAGATCGTGGAGGACATCGCGAAGACTTTCGCGACATTTTCACAGCACCTCCTCTTTGGCGTGACTGGGTCTGGCAAGACCGAGGTCTACATTCGCTTGATTCAACGCTGTTTGAGCCTAGGAAAGAAGGCGATGCTACTCGTGCCCGAGATTGCGCTGACGCCGCAAACTGCCGGACGGATCGTCGCGCGATTCCCTGACTCGCGTGTTGCGATCCTGCACTCTGGTCTCACGGCGAGCCAACGGAACCTCATGTGGTCCCTGGCGAGCGATGGCTTGGCCGATGTCATCGTTGGCGCGCGAAGCGCTGTTTTTGCGCCAATTCCAGACGCATCGCTCGGACTCGTGATCGTCGATGAAGAACACGAGACGGGATACAAGCAAGATTCTGCGCCCCGTTACCACGGTCGCGATTGCGCGATTCGGCGCGCGCAACTTGCGAAATGCCCCGTCGTGCTCGGGAGCGCGACGCCGTCACTCGAATCGTGGTGGAACGCCACGAAGCGCAAGACCACGGTGCTCCATCGACTGCCGGAACGCGCTCCTGGACTGCGAATCCCGAAGGTGTCGATCGTCGATTTTGCCGCAGAAAGAAGGGAATTCCGAGATCGCAAGGTTCATCTCATCGGGCCGACGCTCGAACGGGCGATGCGAGACACACTTGCCGCGCGCGGGCAAGTGTTGCTCTTGCTGAATCGGCGCGGGTACGCGAACTACATCGCCTGCGCGGACCAACGCTGCGGTTGGACGGCCCAGTGCAGCGAGTGCGATGCTGGAATGATCTGCCATCAAGATCGCATCGCAAGTTTGCAATGGGTGCGCTGTCACCATTGCCAGGCCGAACAACAACTCCCTCGAAACTGCCCGCAATGCGGCAAGGTCGTCACCGTGTTTGGGCTTGGAACACAGCGCGTCGAAGAAGAGTTGCTGCGTCTCTTCCCTTCCCTTGAGGAGGACAAGAGTCTTGTGCGCGTAGACGGCGACACGATGCAAACCGCGAAGCACTTTCATGACTGCCTCGCCCGCTTTGCGAGCGGTGAGATTTCCGTCCTCATGGGGACGCAGATGATCGCAAAAGGCCTTGATTTCCCGAATGTTCAGCTCGTCGGCGTGGTCAGCGCCGACACCGCATTGTCGCTCCCAGATTTCCGCGCAGGCGAGCGGACATTCCAACTCGTGAATCAAGTTTCTGGTCGATGTGGTCGGGGCGCCGAAGCGGGTCGCGCAATCGTGCAGACCTTCTTCCCCGACAATCCCGCCATCCGACTCGCTGCCGCTCACGACTTCGAATCCTTCGCGAATCAGGAGACCCAGGATCGCGTGGAGTTTGGCCTTCCTCCTGCGCGAAGGCTTGCTCGCCTGACGATGCGTGATGCAAGTGAGTCGAAAGCGCAGGATGGCGCGCTCCAACTCGCCAACGAACTTCGCGCCATTGCCGCGCAAGCCAAGCAACCTGCGGAGATCCGAGGCCCACAAGCGGCACGCGTTGCGCGAGTCTCGGGCGCGTATCGCTTTGAGATTGAAGTGCAGCACGACAACGCTGCGGAGATCTCCCGAATCCTCGCGGCGGCTCGTTCCGCAGGACTTCTGCCCCTAGGCGAACACCTCGCGGTCGATGTCGACCCTGTTTCATAGCCCGAGAGCAAAATCAGCCGAACGGATCCCCCATTTGTTGCTCGCGAGAGCGGCATTTTGTTTTCTAAAATCGGAAGGAGGCTCTACACTTCCCACCCGCTCGCGCGTGTGTTGCAGCGGCTCGTTTTTGTAGGAGATTTCATGGCTACCCCGTCCCCACATACCCGCCCCTCCGTCAATGGTTGGCAGGGCGAATATCTGGAAACCCTCTTCGCCCAGTGGCAAGCAAATCCCGACTCGGTGGCTGCTGAATGGCGCGACTTCTTCCGCGGCTTTGAACTTGGACTTGCACAGCCTGCACCAGTGGACGGCAGCGCCCCACTGACGACCTCGACGATGCCAGCGACCTCATCGACCCCGGCGGTCGCGTCGCATGCGACTCCGCTTGAGCGGAAAGTCGATCGGCTGATTTCTCAATACCGAAGTTGGGGGCATCTCGCAGCCAATCTCGATCCGCTCGGCACCACTCGACCCTTTCCCGTCCAACTCACGCTGCAATCGCTTGGGATCGAAGATTCCGACCTCGCGACGCCCGTCACTGTTGATTCCCTCCCGCTTCCAAGCCCGTCGACCGTCGGCGAAGTCATCGCGTTCCTTGAGGAGACCTACTGCGGCTCCATCGGCGTGGAGTACATGCACATCGAGGATCCCACGCAGTCCGCGTGGCTTGAGCGACGCATGGAATCATGCCGCAACAAGCCGAATCTTCCTGCGCAGCAACGCACACGCGTAGCGAAGAAGTTGATTGAAGCAACGGCGTTCGAGGAGTTCCTCGCAACGCGTTATGTAGGAAAGAAGCGATTCGGTATCGAGGGCGGCGAGAGTCTGCTCCCGATGCTCGACACCATCATCGAAGCAGCGCCTGCGCTTGGCATTACCGAGTTTGCATTTGGCATGTCGCATCGCGGCCGACTCAATGTGCTCATCAATGTGATGGACAAGGCGCCTGAGCGACTCTTCACAGAGTTCGATGAGAGCTGGGAAGAGGGCTTTATCAACTGCGCCGGCGATGTGAAGTACCACTCTGGATACTCCACCGACCGCGCGACGCAGTCGGGTCAGCGCGTTCGTCTCACCCTCTCGCCAAATCCCTCTCACCTCGCATTCGTTTCCGCGATCGTGCTTGGGCGCGCGCGAGGAAAGCAGCGACTCCACAACGACACAGAGCGCAAGAAGGTTGTCCCGCTCGTGATGCACGGGGACGCTGCGTTTGCTGGGCAAGGCGTCATCCCCGAGTGCTTGAACATGATGCGCCTTGATGGTTACACCGTCGGTGGCGCCATTCATATCGTCGTGAACAATCAAGTTGGATTCACGACGCAACAACAAGACAGTTTTAGCGGCCGTTACTGCACCGATATCGCAAAGGGCTTCAGTGTTCCGGTGTTCCATGTCAATGGCGATGACCCCGACGCATGCGCGTGGGTCGCGCGGCTTGCGATCGAGTGGCGCCAAACATTCGGCACTGATGCGATCATCGATTTGTGGTGCTACCGAAAGTACGGCCACAACGAAGCGGATGAGCCAACCTTCACACAGCCAGTGCTCTACTCGCGCGTGAAGAAGCAGAAGAGCATCTCGACGAAGTTCCGTGAGGCTCTCGTCGCACAAGGCGTCGCACCAGCGAGTGAACTCGAGTCCTTTCAGACGGACTACATTCGTCGGCTTGACGAAGCGCAGTCGCGCGCGAAGCAAGAGACCATCATTCCGATCATCGATCCGTATCAGTCGCTGTGGACCGGGCTCACACGCGCGTATTCGCACGATCCGATCGACACCGCAGTCAGCGAAGAGCAACTCGCGCAGCTCGCCACGAAGATTGGCGCTTCCCCAACCGATGCGAAGTTGCATAAGGTCGTCTCGCGTCTCTTAGAGACTCGCGCCAATGCCGTCTCAAGTGGAAGCATTGACTGGCCGACCGCCGAATTGCTCGCGTACGCGACGCTGCTGACGGAAGGTCACCCGATTCGTCTCAGTGGCGAGGATGTGCAGCGCGGAACCTTCAGCCATCGTCATGCGGTAGTGCACTGCCAAGAGACGGGCGCTGATCATCTCACGCTCAACGAACTCGCTGAGGGTCAGGCGCGATTCTGCGTGCACAACTCCCCTCTCATTGAGCAAGCCGTTCTCGGATTCGAGTACGGGTACTCGCTTGGTGATCCGAAGATGCTCGTCATTTGGGAAGCGCAATTCGTCGACTTCGTCAACGGCGCGCAAGTCATCATCGATCAGTTCATCGCGAGCGCCGAGAAGAAGTGGTATCGATCGAGCGGACTCGTGCTGTTCCTCCCCCACGGCTACGAAGGACTTGGGCCGGAACACAGTTCTTGTCGCGTCGAGCGCTTCCTGCAAATGTGCGCGGACGACAACATGATTGTTTGCCAGCCCTCCACGGCTGCGCAGATGTTCCACCTCGTTCGTCGCCAAGTGAAGCAACCGTTCCGAAAGCCACTCATCGTGCTCACGCCGAAGTCGATGCTCCGTGCGAAGAGCGCAGAGAGTCGCGTCGACGCGTTCACGAAGGGGCGCTTCCATACCGTGCTCCACGACCCGACCATCACCGATGCGTCGAGCGTGCAGCGCGTGATGCTTTGCTCAGGAAACATGTGGCATCAACTCGCGCTTCAACGCGAAAAGAGCGGCCAGACCGGCTCCGCGCTGGTGCGCATCGAGCAGTTCTATCCATTCCCAGAGGCCGCACTCCAGAAGACACTCGCGATGTACCCCAACGCGAAGCGATTCATTTGGGTCCAGGAAGAACCTCGCAACAACGGCGCGTATCGATTCATCGAAACGATTTTCCGCGAGCACATGTCGCTCAAGCTTGAGTTCATCGGTCGCAGCGATTCGCCCACACCATCGGGCGGCTCGCATCGCATGCACATGATCGAGCAAGAGAAAATCTTGGTCGAGGCGGTTGGTGCGATCAAGCAAGGCGCATCGAGTTCATCTTCGGGCACTGGCAAGGCTTCTGGTCACTGATTCCCACGCAACGCTTTTTCATGAGTACACACATGACTGTTGACATCACCATTCCAAGTCCAGGGGAGTCCATCACGGAAGTCACGCTCGGTGCGTGGAAGAAATCAGATGGCGCCTGGATCGAGAAGGACGACCTGCTTGCGGAGATTGAGAGCGACAAAGCGACGCTAGAGCTCCGCGCACCCGCATCCGGTGCGTTGAAGATTCTGCAGATGGCCGGCGAAGGCGTGAAAGTCGGCGCGGCCGTTGCTGCGGTTGACACGAATGCAGCGAAACCGGCAGGCGCCGGCGTCGCAGCGCCATCACCAACGCCTGTTGCGGCAGCTGCGTCAAGTGAGAGTCCACGCGCGAGCGGCGTCGCCAAGAAGATTGCTGCGGAGAAAGGCGTCGACCTCGCAAGCGTGCAAGGATCTGGAACCGCTGGGCGTGTGATGAAGCAAGATGTTCTCGCGGCTGCAACGACCACCGAGTCGAAGCCGGTGGCGCGGCCCACTGCGGCAGCACCGAGCTGCGCGCCATCATCGGGGGGTCACTCGCGCGCATCGCGTCGCGAAAAGATGCCGAAGATCCGCGTGAAGATCGCTGAGCGGCTGCTCATGAGCCAGCAGTCCACGGCAACGCTCACGACCTTCAACGAGATTGATATGACGGAAGTGCTTCGATTGCGAACGGGCAATAAGGAAGCATTCGAGAAGCAGCATGGAGTTTCCCTCGGTTTCATGAGCTTCTTCGTGAAAGCCGCGGTGAGCGCGCTTACGAAGTACCCGCGCGTAAACGCGTACATCATTGGCGACGAGTTCGAGTATCACGATTTCTACGATGTGGCCGTCGCCGTTGGCACCGACCGCGGTCTCGTCGTGCCTGTACTCCGCAATGCCGAATCCATGACCTTTGCGCAGATCGAGCACGCCATCCGCGAGTTCGCGCTGCGCGCCCGCGATGGCAAGCTCACGGTTGATGAGATGACGGGCGGCACCTTTACCGTCAGCAACGGTGGCGTCTACGGCTCACTCATGGCGACGCCGATTCTCAATCCGCCGCAATCGGCGATTCTCGGCATGCATGGCATCAAGAAGCGGGCCGTCGAAGATCCAGACAATCCCGGCCAAATCGCGCTGCGCCCGATGATGTACATCGCCCTCAGCTACGACCACCGCATCATTGATGGAGCGGAGAGCGTCGGCTTCTTGAAGCACATCAAGGATTGCATCGAACACCCTGAGCGCATGCTGCTGGGCGTCTAGTTGAGCGCTGTCGTTTGAGCGCTCGCGACTTGCGATGCGTTGGATCTAGTTCGGCGCACATGTTGTACGCGTATCGCCTCGCTCGCTTTCGACTGCGCTGGGGCGAGTGAATCGCCCTCGGCGCAATTCCGGCGTCGTAGGACGGACTGAGCTCGCCCTCCGACCGTCGCGATTCATTCGCGCGGTCGGGGTCCAAAGCGAGTGCAGTGTTTTTGCCGCGTTCCTTGACGCGGCAAGAAACCTGACGGGAGCGCTCAAGGGACGCCGGCAATCCGCGTCTTTGGTTCGTATGGAAGATCGACGCCGTGCGGCACACCGATGTACTCGAGTGCGCCGTTCATGATCTTCGCGGCGCATGGGCCCGCGAGTGCGCCACCACCTACTCCGTCGCCGAGCTTCTTTTTATCGGGGTCCTCAATCGTGACCAAGATTGCAAGCTTCGGTTGATCGTAGGGCGCGCCGAGGAGAAAACTCGACATGTATCGATCGGCGTAGTAACCACCCTTCGGAGTGGCGAGCTGCGCGGTTCCGGACTTTCCAAATCCGCGGTAGTGGAGGATCGGCTTGAGCCGCTTTCCTGTGCCCTCGGTGATGACTTTCTCCATCGCTTCGCGCGTCACCATGACCACTGGCTCCGTGAGCACCGGAACCGGAGCCGCGCTTGATCGAGCACCGACGAGCATGCGCAAGGGAACCATCGTTCCGTCGCGGCAGAACGCGCTGAACGCGTGCACGAGTTGCAGCGCTGAAACACTCACGCCTTGACCAAACGCAACGGAGGTCTGCGCGCGCGTGCGATTCGTCCACTCATCGCGAGGTGGAAGTTGGCCTGCGGTCTCACCGGGAATCCCGATGTCCGTCTTTTTCCCAAACCCAAACCCACTGAGCATGTCCTTCATGTCCTGCATCGGCATGCGCAGCGCAACGGTGGCCATGCCAGCGTTCACGCTCTTGACGAGGACATTCTCCCAAGTCTTCGTGCCGTAGCTCGTGCGATGCGCCTCGTGAATCGTGCGCTTCGCACGACCATCGGTGAGCGTCAATGGGCCATCAGGTAATCGAATCGTCTCGTTCGGTCGCGCGAATCCGCCCTGCACTGCCCACGCCCAGACGAATGGCTTGAAGATCGAACCTGGTTCAAATGGATCGGTCACCCAACGCATGCGCGCGAGCGACGCATCAATCTTGGCGCCTGGATCACTCGTGATCGGCGTGCGCCCGGTGTTGTTCCGAAGCGTGTCGCACGCAGCGAGGACTTCGCCGGTTTCTGTGTCAACGACGAGGCACCGACCGCCCGAAGCGTTCGCGCTTTCCACCGTCGCTTTGAGTTCTCGCTCCGCAATCTCTTGGATCACCATGTCGAGGGAGAGCACCACATCATCGCCCTCCGCGCCAACTTGCAATCCGTGCTCCGGAATTGAAATGACTTGACCGCGATTGTCGCACAGATAGGTCACGCGACCATCGGTGGGCGAGAGCGCTTGCTCCGCTCGAAACTCATAGCCTGAGAGACCTTTGTGATCCGCGCCCACCTTGCCGATGATCGGTGCTGCGAGACCACCGTATGGATACGCACGAACGGGACGCGGCGACAGCACCGCGCCCGGAACCTTTGCGGTGCGAAGCGCGTCCACTTGCGCATCGTTCAACGCCGCGGCGAGCACGATGTAGCGAGGAAACTTCGCCCACAACTCCGGCGAAAGATCCTTCTGCAGCACATGCAGCTCGGGCGTCGTGCGCTGCGTGATCTCCGCGAGAATCTCTGCCTGGTTTTCACCGACTGCCGTCGCGACGCGTGCCGCAAGATCTCCAAATGGATCTAACGATGGTGGCTCAATGCCCTTCGCTTGCATCGCCGCACGCTTGGTCTCGCTTGCTCGTTCCCAAGCATCAAGCGCGTCTTGTGCGTCGCGGTAGACGACCTTTGGATCGCAATACACAAACCAACCGGTCGTGTCCATTGCCACGACCTGACCGCGGCGGTCGTAGATCGTGCCGCGCGGGAAGGGCTCAGCCAAGGTGCGTTCATGAATGCTCGTACCGTTCTTGCGCACCATCGACGCCTCAAGTGCATCCGATGGATTTGACTTCAACCACTGCACACGCGCGACCGTCAAGATCAGCGCACTCGCAATCGAAACAGTCGCAATGCGCGACCAGTACGCGATCGAACGCGCCCGAGTCTGTGGCTCCATCGATGTCATCCTCCTAGCCTCTCAGCAGCGTCAGCCTCTTGCGCCATCGCGTCATCCTCGAGCAATCGTTTGGCTCGAGCTGGGTTGTATCGATACAAGATTGGCTCCCACGCATCTCCGCCACTCGTGAGGAGTGCACGAACCTCATCAGGTCGTACCGCGCGAGCAATCTCTGCGCGAAGCCGGCTTGCGGCGCGCTCGTGTCGATGCAACTTGAAGTGCATGCGACTGATTTCGGCGGCCGCGTCGACGCGTTGTTGTCGATTCACGAGAAGCGCGCCCGCCGTTGCTCCAAGCGCAAGAATGATGATGCAAATCTTCGCGAACATGGTCGCCGTCCTTGGCGATCACGCGAGTGCGACTCGCGTGACTCAGTTGTTGGGAACTCGCAGCGAAGCACCTGCGCGCAGCGCGTTGGGATTGCTGATTCGACCGCCATCCGCTTGCGTGATTTCTTCCCACCGCGCGCTCGAGCCGAGTTCACGCTTGGCGAGTTGATAGAGCGTCTGGCCCTTGTTGAGCGTTACCGTGCGAAACGCTGCAGCCTGAGGCTCGACACCGTGAGACTGCATCGTCTGCGGATCGATGGGAAACGTATACCCGCCTTGTGGTTCAACTGGCGGAGTGACCACAACGGCCTTCGAAGGATCAATCACTTCAATCGGTGGAATCTGAATCTCTTGCCCGATCTTCAACGCGCTCGAGCGCACGCCGTTGAGCGACTCCAACTGCGCGGCGTAGCGCGTGGTGTTGTAGTACTTTTTCGAAACTACGCCGAGCGTCTCACCCTTGGCGATGACGTGTACGCGAGGCTTTGGCTCCGCGAACGCCATTGGTTGCTCAGGCACAGGAATGAACCCCTGCGGCTGCTCGATCTCGAGTGGCGGCTGCTCGCGCACGATGCGCGTGTTGTCGAACTCTGGCATCGTCAGTGGGAGCGCGCGGTCTTGCTGACCAAACTCGCGCGGCGCTTCCGGTTCGCGTGGGAGTCCGACCGGTTGCTTCGAGCGCAGCGCGACTGGGACCGATGCCGGACCTGCGCGCGCAGAGAGATGATCTGAAACCAAGATTCCAACGAAGAGCAGGAATCCAAATCCGATGATGAGTGCCAGCTTGTTCTCGCGAGTCATGCCATGCGTCCTTGCAGTGTTGTCAGCGCGGAATGAAACCCGCGCTTCGCGACTACCTTCCATCCGGGCGACCGACCGTGGCTGCCCGGAGCTTTGCTGAACGAGCCCGCGGGTTGGCCGCGAGCTCCGCATCCGATGCGACCATCGGCTGCTTCCCCTCGAGGCGGAAGATGCTCCGCTGCGAGAGATCGACGAACTGGCGTTTCACCATGCGATCCTCGAGGCTATGAAACCCAATCACTGCGACGCGTGCTCCAAGGTTCATCCACGATGGTGCTCCTTCGTACGCGCGCTTCGCGGCGACTCCAACTTGCTCAAGAAACGCGCGAAGCGCACCGAGTTCGTCGTTCACTGCGATTCGCAACGCCATGAAGGTCCGCGTCGCTGGATGCATCCTCGAAGTTCGCGCCCGTGAGCCGTATGCCTCTCGGACAAGATCCGCCAGTTGCGTCGTGGAATTGATCGGCGTTCGTGCGCGCAACTCGACAATCTTCAGCGCAATTCGTCGAGCGAATGGCTCCTCACCAAGCTGCTGAATAATCTCCGCCAAATCACGCTCGCTCAGACGCTCAAGAAGCTGCGCGGCGGTCTGCCCTTTCGACGGGTCAAGTCGCATGTCGAGCGGTGCGTCTTGAGAGAAACTCATGCCCCGCATCGGGTCATCCATTTGATTCGAAGCGAAGCCCAAGTCTGCGAGCACAAGGTCGGCGCGAAGCGATCGCGCCTCAAGTTCTCGACTCACCGAGGTAAAGCTGCCGTGAACTGCGATTGGAGTGATGCCCGACTCAGCCTTGACCCGCGCCGAGGCGTAGGTGAGGTTTGTCACATCGAGGTCGAACAGCACAACCGTTCCACTTGGGCCGATTCGCTCGGCGATTGCCGATGCGTGACCTCCCCTCCCAGCCGTGCAGTCAACAAACACTTCGCCAGTATTGGGTCGAATTGACTGCAGCACCTGTTCCATCAGAACAGGGATGTGACCAGGCTCCGGCACTAGATTCGTCACGAATCCTGCTGCGACGAGTCGCTCACCGCCGCGTGAGGTTGAATTGACTCAGTTCCACGCGCGGCCTTGGCGGCAAGGTCCATCTCCCATCGACTGCGGAGGGCGACCTTCAGCGCGAAGGCGCCAAACCCACCGAAGAGCACGATCACAAAGGCGTACACAACTCGGAGCCGAACCACTTGATCAATCGCGAGCGCGCCGAGCGTAACGCCCAAGACCGCGAATGCCAGTGCAACCACATAAAGCGTCAAGACCGCAAGTTTCACTCGACCCTGAAACGCGCGCTTGAGCAGATGGTGAATGTGATTTGCGTCAGGCGCGGACATCGGCAGCCCCGCGAGCTTGCGCCGCACAATCGCCAACGCCGTGTCCATGATCGGAAGCGCGAAGATGATCAGGCCCGCAGCGACCAAGTGTGTGTCGCCGCGCTCGCCGAGCATGAGGATGATGACGACGAACAGGTAGCCAATGAGCAAGCTCCCGCAGTCACCGAGAAAAATGATCGCGGGATTGAAGTTCCACGGGAGGAATCCAAGCATGCCTCCAAGGAGCGCAAGGCAAAGCACGATGCGCGCACCCGCGAGTGACTCGAACGGATCGCCTTCGACACCTTGCGCGGCCATGAACATACACAGCACAAGAAGCCCCGTCGCCATGATCGCGCTCGTCCCGCTCAAGAGTCCATCGAGGCCATCGATGAGATTCGCGGCATTGCAACCGCCAAGGACAAAGAGGGCGATGAGTGCTGTGCCAGTCCAGTAGTAAATGTCTTGACTGGCAAGCGCCATTCCCGAAAACTGCACGAGCACAGTTTCGGGTTCGCCGAACATCGGAAAGAGCGCGCCTTCCGCGACGCGTGTGCCAACATCTTCAATCGCAAGCGCGGCTGCGGCGACGAGTTGACCGGCGATCTTCACGCGTGGGTCAACTTGCCAAATGTCATCCGCGAGACCCGTGAATGTAATTGCGAGCACACCAATGAGCACTGAAATCGGAACGGGGCCGAGCAATCCAGCCGGCCCATCGACGATGAGGTAACTCGCCCCCAATGCGACGACAATCCCAAGGAACACCGCGAATCCCCCGAGATACGCGATGGGGAACTTGTGCTCCTTGCGGCTCTCGTTGGGGTGGTCAATGATGTCAAGGGCGATCGCGCTTCGCCGAACAATCGGCGTTGCAACCAGGGTCACAACAAATGCAACGAGGAAGACGAGCGCGTATCCATTCAGCAACTCGAGCGCGGCTTGCGCGCCCGCGGCAAATCGCCCCACGATCGGCAAGCTCTCAACCGCGACCTGCGCGTGCAAGGCGTTCTCCGTGACTAACTGCATGACGCGCCTCGCTTGGGTAAGCCAGAGCACGACGCGGCGCGGAATTCCTCCGCCAAATCGCGAATGGTTGCGTCAAGGGAAATCTTCGGTGCAAATCCAACCGCGTTGCGAATGCGGGTGAGGTCGGGCTGGCGAACGAGCAGATCGTCAAACCCGTGCGCGAACGCCTGCGCGTATGGAATCAGCCGAACGCCAGAGCGGGAGGAAAGCACTGAAATCACGCGCTGCGCGAGTTCAAGAATCGAAATCTGCGTGTCATTACCAATGTTGAAAACGCGACCGGCGCATTCGGGGCGAGCGAGCAGTTTCGGCAGTGCTGTCACGACATCGCGCGCGTCACAGAAGCAGCGCGATTGCATGCCATCCCCGTGCACTTCAAGGTCTAATCCTGACACCGCAGCTTGCACGAAGCGCGGGAGCACCATTCCATACTCGCCAACCTGACGCGGACCGACCGTGTTGAAGAACCGCACGATGTATGCAGGCAGTCCGTGCTCACGGTGGTACGCGAGCGCGAGGTACTCGTCGATCGCCTTCGACGCTGCGTAAGACCAACGTGTCAGCGTCGTAGGCCCGTACACAACATCATCGTCCTCGTGCATGGGCGTGCGCAGCCCTTTGCCATAGACCTCGCTCGTCGACGCAATCAGTGTTCGGCATGCACCACGCGCAGCAAACCGCAACAGAGCACTTGCTTGCTCGACATTGGTCTCAATCGTATGAATGGGACGTTCGACAACCAAGCGCACGCCCACAGCGGCCGCGAGGTGATAAATGACATCGAAGTCTTTCGGATTGAGCGACGGAAGTTGCGCGGCGAGGTCGCCTTCGATCAATCGGAATCGCGCACTCCACTCAGGATGCGACTCGATGTATGCCAGATTCGATCGTCGACCCGTTGAGAAGTTGTCGATCACGACGACGGACGCGCCAAGACCCAGCAAGTGCTCCGCAAGATGCGAGCCAATGAACCCACCGCCTCCGGTGATCAACACTCGCTCTCTGGGTAGGTGCGTCATCAACAATGCTCTAGAAAGACTTCGGACTCCTCAGACGCTGTGAAGTTAGCTTCCGCTGTACTTCGCCATCGTCTCGAAGTTCTTGCGGAAGTACCCACCCGCAGTGTTCATCGGACGACTCAACACGACCCCGAGGACCAGCGCCCGCGACTCTGCGAGTTGCGCGGCCATGCGCGCGACCAGGCCTCGTTGCTCTTGGAATGCGCGCGCCACGATGAGTGCGGCATCGACGCGATTGGCGAGCATGACGCCGTCCGCGGCCACGACTGCCGGCGGCACATCGAGCACCACGAAGTCGAACTGCGCGGCCGCTTGCGTGAGGAAGGTGTCCATCTGCGGCGTGCCGATGAGCTCGAAAATTCTCGAGTCAGGAGTTCCTGCTCCCACGCACGAAACGCCCTTCCCAACATCTCGGACAAGCGCGTCAAATCCGCAGTTCCCCTTCAGATAATCACCCAGACCAACAGCGTCAGGCTCGAGCCCAACGGCCGCGGCGAGATGGCTGCGGCGGAAATTCGCGTCAACAACGAGCACTTTGCGACCGGCAGCGGCGCCGCTCTCAGCGAGATTCGTGACGAGGCAGGTCGTGCCAGCCTCAGGAAGCCCGCTCATGCAAAGCACTGTCTTCAGTTGTCCCGCATCCATCTGCTGGAAGACCTGACCCGCGATCTGTCGGTAGCTCTCAGCCAGAACGCTTCGCGGTGAATCAGAGACGACGCGCTCAACCTTCTCAGGCGACAGCGGGTCTTCTGACAAATCTGGAACCATGCCGATGAGGCGGAGATTCGGGATGCCCTGCAGATCTGACGCGTAGCGCACACGCTGATCGAGGAACTCGCGCAAGAAGATGAACCCAGCGACAGCGCCGAGCGCGACCGCCGCGCCCAAGGGCAGCATGAGTTTCCATTTCGGGAACGCGAGCAAGCGAGGCGTCACCGCCGATTGCGAGATCGTGACGCGCCGCGCGTCTTCGCGGGCTTTCAACTGATCGATGCTTCCGATGATCTCGATCTGCTTCGAGCGCTGCTCCACGAGTCGTTCGCGACGATCCTGGAGCTGCTTCACCGCGGAGAGCGCCGCGGCGAAGTCTTTCATGCGCGTCTGCTGCGCGGTGAACTCGGTCTGGAACTTTTCAAGCAGCGTCGTGTAGCTCTCAGATTGATCTGAGAATTCCTTGAAATCTGCCGCGAGATTACGCTGCAGCACACGGCGCACGAGAGCGTCTCGCTCTTGCAACGCTGCTGCGTACTGGCGAGCTGCGTCGATCGCCGCAGGGTGATTGGCGCCGAACTTCGTCTTCGCACTCTCCGCTGCAATCCCGGTGATGTTCACCGACTGCATGATGTCCTGCACTTGGAGATCACGCTCGGCCAATCGAATGTCGTCCGCCGATGGCTCGAGGCGGCCGTCCATCTTGTCGTGAGTTTGTTGTCGGCGCGTTTCGGAGAGCGTGAGGTAATTCTTCGACTCGTTGATCTGTCGAGCCAGGTCCTCGAGGACAAGCAGCATGTCGTTGCGCTCGTCATTCAACGATGTCATGCTTCGCGAGGAAATGAACGCAGCAATCTGTGCGTCAAGATCACTCAACTCGGTTTCCATCGACTTCAGCTGCTTGGTGAACGCGCTGCGGTTCTTGACGAATCGCTCTTCTTCGCGTCGACTCTCTTCGGTGGTGTAGGTCTCGGCAATCCGGTTCAGGATGACCGGGACATCCGCCGCGACATGTGTCGACCAAGAAAGCTCGAAGTATGCCGTGCGCCGTTTGTGCCCAGCGCTCAGTTCATCCTCAAGATCATCGACTGCGTCGGCAGGAATAAACACGCCGTTCTCGTCGCGGTACCCCTGACTCCAAACGGTTTGCTCGACATCTCGGTTCGCAACCGCTTTCTCCAGCAATTGTCGCGAAAGGATGCGAGCGGCTTCCGTCTGGCCCAATCGCTCAACCGCTTCTTCGGTGCGATCGTCCTTCAGAATGACGTCACCGACTTCTTCGGGTGGCGCACGCAACTCAAACAGCACATTTCCCCAATAGAGGGGGTAGACCGCAGCGCAAACAAGTTGCGCGATTGCGCCGAGGCCAAGTCCGGCAACGACTGCGACAGAAAGGGTCCAGACATTTTGCCGGAGGATGCGGACAGGGTCGATGCGAGGAGCCGCTGCGCCTGCTTGAGCTGCACGGGGACGACTCGCTGTCGGTCGCGAGGGAGTGGGTCTAGATGGCGCTGCGGTCATGTGTATTCTCGGTCTGTTGCATCGTGCAGACAGGGGCTAGCCCTTGAGCGAAGTCTTCTGCTATCGGGGACTACAAGCCGAGCTTCTTCGCGACCGCATCCAACTCTGCTTGCACGGACGGGTCTGGGTTGAGTTCTCGGGCGCGTTGGAGCGCGGCTTGGGCCTCCGCGGTTCGCCCCTTCAGGAGATATGCCTCAGCCATGTGCACCGAAGCAGACGCGAGAGGCTTGATACCAGCCGCGCGCCCGAGCACCGTCAGCGCTTCGTCCGCATTTCCTGCCGCAATGAGTAGAACCGCGAGCGTGTCGAGATACTCGACACGGGTCGGCTGCATCATGACTGCCTTCCGAGCTGATGGAAGTCCCTTCTGCGGATCCTTCAGGCAGTCATTCGCGAGAAACGCGTAGTTGTTCAAGACTTGATCCGCGTTCGGAGCCAAAGCGAGCGCCTTCTCAAACATCGCGAGAGCGAGTTCGCAATCACCCTGCCCCTTGCGCATGTAATAGGCAGCACCGAGTCGGTCATACAGTTGCACCATCAGCATCGGTGCGCTCGCGAGTTCGCTCGATGCCACTACTTTCTCGAGCATCGAAATGCCGATCGCCTGACTTGCTGGATCGCGCAACGCAAACTCTGCGAGGAATGCATCATCCCACGCTGACTTTGTTCCGCCCGCGATCTCGGTCACGAGTGCATCAAGCTTTGCAAACTCATTGGGTGCAAAGCCTGTGCGGAGCGCCACATGCCATGACTCAAGTGCCTGTGGGTTACCTGACGACGCGAGCGCGATTCCCTGCGTGCGCGACTTCCGTAATCGAGTGAATGCTTCCGTGCGGTCATTCTCGGCGAGAAGCGCGAGGCCAACCATGCCTTGGAGCGCCGGGCTTGCCTCGAGCAGTGCCGCGCGGCCGCCCGCCATCGTGAGCAATCCCTTCGGGTTCTTCGCGCGGAGAAGTGCGTCAGCTGCCTGCACAAACACATTGATGTCATTGCCATGCTCTGCGGCACGGAGATACGAGGTCGAAGCCGCCGCGAAATCACCACGAGCGGCAAGCAGATTGCCTAGCCCGATGTGCCACGGCGCGTATGCGGGAACCGTCGCGATGCCTTCGCGAAGCGCGGCTTCCGCCTTCTGAAGTTGTCCAGCTTCAAGGCAGAGTCGCGTGTATCGCTCACGCGCCTCCGTCGACATCGGCGCGAGGCGGAGGAATCGTTCGAGTTCCAGAATCGCGCCTGGAGTGTCGCCACGAGAGAGCAGCACTTCACTTCGGACTGCTGACGCGAGGAAGTACGCGCCACCAATCTGCACGGCGCGATCCGCAGCAGCGAGCGCCTCATCTCCGCGCTTGCTGTCATTCGTCAACTCAAAGAGTTTCCGCTTCAACTGCGCGTCCTGCGCAAATGCTGCGGGATTGCCCGGTGCCAATTCCCGCGCTCGAAGCATGAACGGAAGCCCAACTTCATACGCAACCTTCGCCGCAGCAATGTCGCCGGCGTTTCGCTTGGCATCTCCGTCGCCCATCTCGATCATGCCGCCGAGAAGCTCCGTAGAGACATCTGGTTTTCCTCCAAGCTTGAGCGCGTTCTGAAACGCAGTTCGCGCGCGGTCAATCTCGCCCGCACGCAGCGCTGTCTCTGAAAGACGAATCCATGCCATTCGAGAAGGCTGCGCAATCGCCACGCTCTCAAAGAGCGGAAGCGCCCGCGCAGGATCGCGCTCGTTGAGCAACGCCTCGCCTGCTGCGAGTGCTGCGCCGCGCGTCGCAGGGTCATCTCTGCGAACGATTTCTGCGACGGTCGCGTCCACAAGCGCGAGGTTGCGCTGCTTGTACGCATCTTGAAGCTTCAGCAGCAACGCGTGCCAACTTCCGTTTGGTCCGCCGGCCGCAATGCACGCGTCGATGATCGCACTCGCTTTGCCTGCCTGCCCGACATTGCGGAGATAGGCGGAATACCCCGCGGCAACCTGCGCGTTCGATGGATTCTTCGTGGAGAGAGTCTCGAGCACCTTGAGCGCTTTGTCGCGCCACACCCCGCGCTCCGCATCAATCTTCTCCGTGCGCTCGGCGTCCGTCAGCGCGCGCCAGCTCAACTCGGAGTACATCGGCTTCATGGTTTCATCGAGAATGTCCTCGCGATCTGGATTTCCACTTGCGAGCAACACGACATATGCCATCGCGTTGTCGAGATCATCCGGACTACCGGTGTATCGCGTCTCGCGCATTCGACGAGCAAGCGAGCGATCGCCCTGCGTCGACTCAAGCCCGAGCCACATGTCCGCAATCTGACTGTCTTCGCCCGCCGTGCGACGAATCTCGCGCAGCACCTGCAATGCTCGCACACTATTGCCGACACGCAACAATGAGTCGGCGAGCACACGCGCCGTCGTCACATCGGTCGGGCGCCGCTTGTACGACTCTTCAAACGCACTGATCGCGCCGTCAATGTCGCCAAGCTCTTGACGCGCCACGCCGAGCGCTCGGTAAATCGTGGACGCATCGACGCCGCCCGCGATCGCGTCATCGAGAATCTGCATTGCTCCGCGCGTGTCGCCCCGCATGAGGAGCATGCGCGCCTGCATGATGGGTACCTGCGTTGCATCCCGAGCGCCCTGCTTCGCAAGTTCAACCAGTGCTGCAAGTGATGCGTCGTCATTCGCGATAAGCGCATCCTGGAACTGCGTCTCAATCAGCACCGGATGGAATCGGTCGGCTTCAATCGCAGCAAGTTTCGCGCCCGGCAGTGCGTCATTCAACTGCTTCGCCAGCTGCCCCGTCGCGGCTGCCGTAGGGAGCGCAAGCAGTTGTTCATTGCGGGCGCGATCGGTGACGAAGCGTGCTTCCTGGCGCAAGCGGATGTAGAAGCCGATCTTTCGTTCGAGATCATCCTTCGCCGTCTCGTCGACGAGAGCGCGCACGCGCTCGACGGGGTCTTCGGACGCTGTAAACGCTTGAATGCGGATGAGGACTGAATCGCCAGGAAACTGAACGAGGTAGCCGCCAATCTCGGCGAGCGCCTTTTCCTTCGGTCCTTCGTTTGAACTCAGTGTCGCCAACATGCGAACAAGTCGCACATCTTCAGGCACATCCTTCAGAATGGCGTTGATCTTGGCGCGCGCCTCCGCAAATTTCTTGGCATTCGCGAGCTCCTGCACCTCACGAGCGAGCACGAAGATCGGATCCGTCGGCTTCGCGCCAGCAATGTCCGTCGCCATGTAGTTCTTCGCAGCCTTCACCAACTCCTGCATGGCAGCGTCGTTGGGATCGAAAGACAAGACTGCCTCCGCCGCGGCAATCGCCTCGAGCGGCCGCGAGTTCTCCATGGAGAGCTGGGCCTTCACACGCAACAGCGCGACATTTCCGCGAGAGACTTCAAGAGCTGAATCGATGAGATAGAGCGCCTGCCCGCGTTCGCCGATCTCGCGATTCGCGATGGAAGCGAGCAACACGATCTCAACTTCGTCGCGAGAAAGCGGGCGACCGCCAGCACCGCCCGCTCGATCCGTCGACTTCATCACTTCGTTGAACTTCACAAGCGAGTCCAAGAAGTTCTTCTTCGCGAACGCGAGCTTGCCATCTGCGCGTAGGAGTGGGAGCGGATTTGCTTTCGCATCCACTTCGCTCTCGAGCACCTTGCGTAGTTCCTCACAGTGCGCGATAGCCGCCGCGCGCGCAGGACCATCTTCGGATGCGCTCACCGCGTCATATGCAATGTCAAAGAGCAACGAGGCCGCAGCGGTGCGTGATTCTTCGTAGGTCGCCGACGCGAGGCCAGTCATCGGTCGCTTCGTCGCGAGCATCTGCTGCGCCTGTTTCTCGGCGCTCGCACGATCACTGTCGCGCAACAACGACGCATAGATGCGACGCACGAGTAAATCCTCAGGCGCCCGCTCGAGCCATGCCTCAAGCACCTCCGCGGCGAGCGTTGCGCCCCCCTTTTGAGTCAGCAACGCGGAGAGTGCGTCCATCAAGTCCTCGCGCGAAGTCGCCGTTTTCGCGAGTTCCGCGAGCGCTTCCGCCTGCACAAGCGCATCTGGGACCGTACCGCCGATCGCGCGCAGCGATCCAGCAGCCAAGCGCGTCTGGAGTGAGTCTGGCGATCCCGCCACGAGTTCGTCAAACGCTGCCTGCGCGAGCACGAGAGCTTCCGCAGCTTCACGAGGGCGCAGAGCGTTCTTCGCAACAGCCGATACGCCCGCGTGCAATCGAGCGAGAGCCGAGCGTGCCTGTGCTTGTTCGGTCCCCGTGAGCGCCGCTGATGCCGCGGCAAGATCCGCAATCGTCACTTCTCGATCTTCCGGACTCATCGCTTCGGCACGACGGAAACCTGAGAGACCACGATGGAGCTTCGCCGTTGCAAGCGTTGGCGAATCATCTGGCAAGAACTTCATCATTTCATCAGCTGCGTCGCCCACAGCCTTCCAACCCGCAACTCCATCACTCAGATTCGCTTGCCCTTCAAGCTCCGCAAGAAAGTCGGTCCACGCTGCTGCATCTGTTCGCTTCAGCCGCGCTTCCATCCCAAGGGCCGAGACGAACTGACCGTATCGCTCCTTCGCCTCGCTCGCCGTCGGCGCGACATACACGCGCAGCGCCGCCTCGTACTTCGCGAGGTACTCGAGGTTCGTGGACTTCTTTCGAACCGCGCGGCCGTACTGGTCCACCGCAGTCTTGAAGTCGCCCGCGGCAAACGCGGCATCGCCAGCAGTCATGTTGCGCGACGGACCGAGACGAGAAAGCGCGAGCGGCACAATTGCACCAACGACGGCGACACCCACGAGCACAAGCAGGATGCGCTTGTTGAGTTTCTTCTTCGACGCTGGTTTCTTGGATGGTTGAGTTGCCATGATGGTTCTCTGTATAGGCGCGGGAAAGGCGGTGGGTGCAGGGGATTATGGCGTTGCGGCCACTGGGGTTTCAACAAGCGAGCTCCGCTCCCAAGCGGGCCAATCCGGAAGGCGTTTCATGAGGTGTGGCAGCAGTTCGCTGAGAAACACGCGGACCTCGCGTTCAAAGCGCGGAACGAGGGTTCCGTCTGGGTCTTCGACCGTGCCCGACATCGTGAGCTGCACCTTGCAGTAATAGGCGTATCGGTTCGTGAGATCGAAAGCGATGCTTCGCACGCCAAGCGCCGATGCGGTGGTTCGCCCGTTGGCGAGGAAGAAATAGCCTCCGACTTGGCGGCTTCGTGGGCTCGCCGGATTCTGAAACTCAAGAACGCGCATCGAAACATCCTCAAGGGGCATCGTGACGCGATCGAGTTCAGCGGTGATCGGATCCCGCACCACTGCCGTGCGATAGGGCAAACCAGTCGCGCCGTTCACGGGGTCTGCCGAAGGTGACCACGCCGTCGTATCCAGTTGCAACGGAATTGTCATCGCTTCGCGCGTCATCTCCAAACCATGCACGGCCCAGCATCGCTCAGGGATGTGTGGGATCGCGTCGATCGTTCCGGTGTAGTACGCAATGTGCAGCAGCATCACGCCCTGCTTCGGATCACCGTTGAGGACATAGGTGCGATCGAGGTATTGCTTCGTGCCGAGCTCCTCGACAAGCGCATCATCGAACCGCGCGTCCTTGCCAATGCGCGACCAAGGGCCAAGTTTCGTCGGAATCGAATCAAGCCCCTCGCGAAGCGGCACCGCTTCCTTCATCAAATACAGATTGAGTTGCGAAACTGCTGCGCGAAATCCAAGCGCGCCCGCGATAAGAATCGCCAAGCCGACTGCATACGCGCGGTACACGCTCGCCTCAATGCGCATCGGTGACCTCCGTGGACTCAGCATCGTCGGATTCAGATTCGACGAAGAGGTTTCGAATGAGCCACAGCACTCCCATGTACAGACCAAGCGCTGGCACAAGCCACACGAGTCCAATGAAGGAGTGGAACTCGCCGGTGGTGAAGTTCACATCAAACCAACCGAGAATTCCGAGTGTCACGACACGCAACACATTCACGCCAAGCGACACCGGAAACCCCGCAAGAATGAGCAGCGCGCGCTGCCAAAACGAAGTCAAACTCGTGTACGCGATCAACACACCGAGGGCGAGGAACGCAACAAGCATGCGCATCCCTGAACACGCTTCCGCGACATTGAGCGATTGCTGTTCACCGTTATGCCAAATCGTGAGGACATTCCCGCTGCGCTCCACATCGGAACCCATCACCACGAAAGACCAGTACGCGCCAATGCTCGACCAGTCTTGCATTCGTTCGGTCACAGGGCGCAGAATGCCGTCACTGACCTTCTGCCCAAACACAATCCAGTAGCAGAGCGCGAAGATCATGTACTTCGTCGCGCGACTTCCAAGAATGAACCAACAGAGACCAATGAGCGTGATGCCCACGCTTCCGCCTCGGGCGTTGTGATGTTGCGCGAACCATCCTGGTCCGAAGGTTGCGAGCGCGTAGCCCAAGATGCCAAGCACGACGACGCACGCAGCAGGCCAACATGGTTTGAGCGCGACCGCGAGGATCTGTTCACGGCGTAACCAAACGAGATACCCAGAGATAAACGGAATGGCAAAGGTGTGCCCCCAGTCCGAGGGTTCTTCAATCGACATCCGCCATTGCGCGACGAAGAAGGTCCAGAATCCTGCGACGAAAATCGCGAGCAGCGCGAGTCCCAACAACCACGCCTTCACAGGTTCGATCACAACAATGCGCGTACCTGAGGCGTCGCGGTTGCTTTCGAGTTGGGAAGATGAGCTAGACATGCGCGACGGCTACTACGAACTTCCGGCAAAGACGAATCTCACGCGCGTCAGCGACGCGTGGATCGCATTGATCGGCGCATCCACTTCGCAGATTGAGCCAACTCGACGAAAGCGCGACTGAGGCGCCATGTTCCAAGAAACGCGCAGAGACTAGAACGGTGAATACTCAGGCGGTGGCCCGAAGACATCGTTGCCGAAATTACGATCAAGCAAGAACCCAAACCCATACGTCACGCGGAATCCGTTCCGCAGCACGGCCAGCGGCGTGGCAAAGAAGTTCGTGCCGATGATCACATGATCGCCAGGACGAATGTAGAGATCGGGTTCTGCGCGATTGCGAATCGCCTTCAAATCCACGCGAATCGTGGCTTCGCGATCCGCGCCAATCCTGCGCACAAGATCAACGCGATCTGGAATCGCGATCGGAGACAAGCCCCCTGCCGCGCTCACAAATCGGCTGAGTGTGAGGCGCGTGTTGTCGTTGAGCAACTCATACACACCAATGCGATTCACTTCACCGTCGATGTACACGAATCCAGTTTCAGGCGGCTCGACGAAAATCTTGTCGCCCGGTTGAATGACGACATCGTAGTTTGCTTCGCCACGCGCGAGCGCTTGGTAATCAACTTCGATAATGCGCGTCGCGTATGCATTCTCCGCGCTTCCCACTCGCGTCACAGGGCGAGCCGGATGCTCATCGGCACTCTCCGCAGGAGCGATAGACGACTCCACCCACTGCTGCGTGTTGAGATCGAACACCCAACGCGTTGCGGGCGTTGGAACGCGTTGCAACATCTGCGCGGTGCTCGGCGCTGCTTGCACGATCTGTGCGTCAGCGGGCTTCACCTCGCGGACCTGCACAGCGCTCACATCGTCAACATCCACTGGCGGCGGCGCGTTCTGCATGACCGACGCACCACCTCGAATGCCGCGCAGCGAACCCGGCGCGCTCGCGGGAACTGGCGCGCTCGCAGGTGTTGGTTCGGCAACCGGAGGAGTCGGAGGAACAACTGGAGCGTCAACAGCGGGCGTCGCTGCATCGGGTGTTGAACCAGGAGTTGGCGTTGGCGCTGGCGTAGAAGCAGGCGCGGGTGCTGCGCGATTCTCAAGTTGATTGATCAGAGCATCAATGTCGATGGCCGGCGCAGTGGAAGTTCCGGCGCCATTCCCATTTGAAGCGCCATTGCTCGATCCGCCGTCCTCTTCAGGTCGTTGCTGATCGGCGCGAACACCGCCTTGCATGCTCGTGCCGACAGGCGCGTCAGTGAAGTCTTTGCGCAGTCGATCATCAAGTGGCTCACTTCGAATCACATACAGGCGTTGCGTTGTCGCCAAAGTTCCGCCCGCGAGCGAGATGGCTTCCATCAAACGGAAGTCAGGGCGCAGGAGCGGGTAGAGGCCAACCGTGCCGACTGAGCCGTAAATCTGGAACTGGAAGCTTCGCCCGTTTTCCAAGATCACTGAGACGATTGGATCGGAGAGGTAGCCCTGCAGCTTCTGTTCGATCGCTTGGTGTGCTTCTTCAATCGTGAGCCCGCCGAGCCGCACATCGCCAACCGATGGCAAGCGGACGATCCCGCTTGTATCAATGGTGCGAAGTGCGACTTCCGTCTGACCACGCGCGACGAGCTCGAAAATCTCGATGCGAATCTCATCGCTTGGGGCGAGGCGATACTTCAAGCTCCCTGGTTCGAGGTCTGATGGAAGCGGCGCCGAAGTGTTGCCCCAACCAATGCGCTCAGACTCGATCACATCAATCCGCTCGATCACTGGCATCGAGGTTGGCGTGTGCTCGAAGTATCCAGTCTTCGATGGGTCGAGGAACGAGTCAAGGTTGCACCCGGTGAGCGCGCAGCTCGCGGACGCAAGGGCGATGAATCGTGTGCAGATCTGAAGTCGAGGAAGGGATCGCATGGGGGAACTTTGGTGCTGACACGCCGCCGAGCGCCCACAGAAATCTCGGCGTCAGCGCCAAGTTCGTGCCCGGAAGCATTGGCAAGATCGGCTCAGACCCGCCTGTGCTTTGAGAATACGGCGGAGGCGAACGACTTTATGCGCTCATCATGCATAGATGATCGATTCCGCGCGATACCGCGTTTGCCTGAACACAACCGACGCAAAAGTGAAGGCAGGGCCTTCGACCGAGGCGATTTGCACGCCTGAATCCAACCCGCAAGCCCTTATTCAACAACTATTTGTGACCGCAAGCGCGCGACAGAACCGCCATCCGGACGGCGACACCAGCGGACACCTGTTCAAGGATCACGCTCGACACGGCGTCATCAGCCACGGAGTCATCGATTTCCACACCGCGGTTCATCGGGCCTGGGTGCAAGATCAGCGCGTCGCTTCGAAGCCGAGCACGACGCGCCTCAGTAAGGCCATAGGCGAATCGGTAGTCGGATGCGATCCCGCCTCCCGCAGCTCTTTCCATCTGAATGCGAAGCATGATGATCGCATCAACTTCGCTGATGATCGAGTCCATATCGTGCGAGATCGATATGTTTTCGCCGGAAGTCAACGCGTTCCACCCAGATGGAAGCAGCGCGGGCGGCCCAACCGCGATGACCTGAGCGCCAAGGGCAACGAGGCCATGTGTCGTCGAGCGGGCGACACGACTGTTCGCGATGTCCCCAACGATCGCGACGCGCTTACCGCGAAGGGGACCGAGGTGACGGCGGAGGGTGAGGAGGTCGAGGAGTCCTTGGGTTGGGTGCTCATGACGACCATCGCCTGCGTTCACCACAGCGCATGAAACATTGGAAGCGACAAGCGCAGCACCGCCGGAGATCGCGCAGCGGATGACGAGCGCGTCAACTCCCATCGCCTCGATGTTTCGAGAGGTATCGACGAGGGATTCGCCCTTGCTCGCGCTTGAGCCGGAAGCGGTGAGATTGACGACCTCCGCACCAAGCCGGCGAGCAGCGATTTCGAAGGACACGCGCGTTCGCGTGGAGTCTTCAAAGAACAGGTTCGCGATGAGCTTGCCCGAAAGTACTCGTTCGGCTGGCGCATCGCCAACGGCAGCCGGGAGCAGGCGCTCGGCAGAATCAAGTAGCGCAGTCAATTCAGCAGCAGGAACGCCCTCAAGGGCAAGGAAGTCAGGGCCAAAAGAGCGCGAAATGATGCGAGTGCGTGTGCGCGTCACAGCAGAGACTGTAGCGGAGAGGGGGAGGCGAGGCGTACTACGCGAGATGGTGGGCAAAGATCAACGCACACCACGCGCCGTGTGCACCTCTGGTACCCGAAACGCTTCGATGAACCGGAAACGGTCAGTATCGGTACATCAGTTTCGCGTCGGGCTCTGGGTCGCGCGCCCAATCACATGAGTCACAGAGCCTGACGCGGATGAATTCGCTGTAGCCAGAAGAGAGCCCCCGCTCAGTTACACTGGTCATGGGGACTCCTAAGTTTGCGCGATCGCTGTGGCCAGAAGAGAGCCCCCGCTCAGTTACACTTTTCGCGTACGCCTTCCTCGATCGATGCGAGCTGTGGCCAGAAGAGAGCCCCCGCTCAGTTACACTCATCATCGACGCGATGACGCGGTCGATCCTGCTGTGGCCAGAAGAGAGCCCCCGCTCAGTTACACTCAATCTCGCGACGCGAGCGCTTGCGCGATGGCTGTGGCCAGAAGAGAGCCCCCGCTCAGTTACACTTTGTTGCGGTGTAGTGCGCCGAGTCAAGGAGCTGTGGCCAGAAGAGAGCCCCCGCTCAGTTACACTACGCCGCCGCCGACTCGTGGATGATCGCTTGCTGTGGCCAGAAGAGAGCCCCCGCTCAGTTACACTCAATCGCCGACTCGATGCGACGCAAGTGCCGCTGTGGCCAGAAGAGAGCCCCCGCTCAGTTACACTCGCACTGGTGTCGCCGACCTGGTCGTTCCAGCTGTGGCCAGAAGAGAGCCCCCGCTCAGTTACACTCCGTTGCCCATCGGTGTGCATTGCACATCGGCTGTGGCCAGAAGAGAGCCCCCGCTCAGTTACACTCAAGCGTGGTTGTCGCAGATGACCCGCGCCGCTGTGGCCAGAAGAGAGCCCCCGCTCAGTTACACTCGCCTCCCGCTGCGCTGGGCATACACCGTGGCTGTGGCCAGAAGAGAGCCCCCGCTCAGTTACACTGCGCTCCAACGCGGCTGCATCGACCAGTGTGCTGTGGCCAGAAGAGAGCCCCCGCTCAGTTACACTAAGCGCGCACTCGCAGCCATCGACCGCCGAGCTGTGGCCAGAAGAGAGCCCCCGCTCAGTTACACTCTCGATATCTCGAACCTCGGTCGGCCGGCGCTGTGGCCAGAAGAGAGCCCCCGCTCAGTTACACTTATCGCGGCGCGATTGTGCGCCGTGTTGGGGCTGTGGCCAGAAGAGAGCCCCCGCTCAGTTACACTGCAACTCAACGACCGCTGGTGCAGTCGTCGGCTGTGGCCAGAAGAGAGCCCCCGCTCAGTTACACTTGCTGGCGGTAGACCTCCGTCCACGCGAGCGCTGTGGCCAGAAGAGAGCCCCCGCTCAGTTACACTCTGTGAAGTGGAAGATCGATGCGCTTGCGGGCTGTGGCCAGAAGAGAGCCCCCGCTCAGTTACACTTCATAATCCTCTTCCAGCACACTCCCTGCTGCTGTGGCCAGAAGAGAGCCCCCGCTCAGTTACACTCCGTAATGATGGGTCCATGCCGTGATTTTCGCTGTGGCCAGAAGAGAGCCCCCGCTCAGTTACACTTGGCAAGCAGGGACTGTGCTCGTACAAGCAGCTGTGGCCAGAAGAGAGCCCCCGCTCAGTTACACTATCAACTTGCCGCTGTCGGCTTCGCGCGAGGCTGTGGCCAGAAGAGAGCCCCCGCTCAGTTACACTGAAACGGCGCGAAGTATGCTATCTTGCGCGGCTGTGGCCAGAAGAGAGCCCCCGCTCAGTTACACTGGCTATACCCACCAGTGGCGTGATTCTCGCGCTGTGGCCAGAAGAGAGCCCCCGCTCAGTTACACTTAGCGAGACAAACCGAGGGCGCGGGCGCATGCTGTGGCCAGAAGAGAGCCCCCGCTCAGTTACACTACACCAGTGACGGTCGCGATGTGAAGACGCGCTGTGGCCAGAAGAGAGCCCCCGCTCAGTTACACT
>SXGU01010092.1_pt1 | contig 54832 bp, 32 predicted proteins | sample 3174531 | NCBI WGS metagenome assembly SXGU01 (sample SAMN11356863, study PRJNA531348) | freshwater metagenome | isolation source: freshwater sample F1-140 | place: China: Fuxian Lake, Yuxi | collected 2017-12-25 | reverse complement strand
TTTTCTTCCTTCAAAGCGGATTGTGGTTTGGAGCCGGAGGCGAAGACCAGTCCGTGATGAGTCGTTCTCGGCGTCCGGATTTAACCCGCACCTTTCGACCAGTTGGACCTTTTTCACCCACACCAAAACGTGGAGAACCCGCGGATGGCGAGGCTCTGGCGGGTGAGCCTCTCGGCTTCGACGTAATTTTTTTCCTGCAGCATGATCCATGCGCTCAAAGCGAGGAAGAAGGCTTCTTCCCAGCTTTCTTTGCCGTAGTTGATTTCGGCGTAGCGCTGGGCGTCGCGCAACGCATCGGTGACCGGTCGGAGGAATCCCGGTTGAGCGAGCATGGCCTGGATTTGGGCGGGAGTGGCCGCAGCTTCGGCGGTTGCAACCTCCGGGGCACCGGCGGTGCTGTCTCCCGGTGCGGCTCCGGCGGATACGCGCGCGACGCGTTCGCGAATCTCGAAGGCGTCGGTGTACAACTTGATCGCCTGCGACAGCCGCGGCAGATCGATCGCCATGTTGACCGCGAGCATGTTGAGGGAGCCGGCGGTTTGGAGTGAATTGCGGCCAAAGGCCTCGAGGTTGATGGCATGCGCCTCAAGCAGGGCGGTCTCGGCTTCGGTGATCCGGCCTTCCTGGGTGAGCACCGACCCGAGGCGCGTGAGAGCGGTGGCGACTTGGGGATGGCGGGGGCCGTTGAGCTCGCGCTGCATGCCGACGACGAGGCGAAAGTGGTGTTCCGCCCGGTTCAATTGGGCCTGTTGCGCCAGGACCCACCCGAGCGTGCTCATGGTATCGGCCACCACAGAGTGCTTGGGCCCGAAAATGGCCTGTTGGATTTCCAGTGCCGCGACATGTTGTTTCTCCGCCTCGTGCCAGCGGGACTGGGCGCTATAAACCTGGCCGAGGAGATTGAGGCAGCGGGCGATCTCCGGCGTGGGCTCTTTGTTGCCCCGCGCTTGATCGCGAATCTTGAGGGCCTCGATGAACAGCTCCTCGGCCTTCGCCAGCTCGCGCATCTCCAGGTAGGCGCCGCCGACGGCCTCGTCGAGGGTGGCGGAAAGCTCGGGCTCGTCAGTGAGATCTTTCTTTTGCGCGACCAGCTCGGCGATGATTTCGCGTTGTTTGGCGCGGTCGCCGCCACTCGTCACGAGCCGGCCGATGTCGTGCAGCGTCTTGGTCATGAACGTGGCCACCTTGCCCCGTTGCGTGGCTTCGCTCTGCGCGCGTTCGAGCGAGAGTCGTTCCCGTTCGAGGGCTCGCCGTTCGCTGAGAAACAGGCTCGTCGAGACCGCAAACCCCAGCGTGACCACCGCCAGAATTGCTCCGGTCGCCGCGAAGGCGAGCACGTGCCGGCGCACCAGTTTTTGGAAGAGGTAAACGGTGCCGGGTGGGCGCGCGGTGACCGGCTCGTTCTTGAGGTGGCGCTCAATGTCCATCGCGAGCCCGTTGGCCGTGTCGTAACGGCGGCTGCGGTCCTTCTCGAGGCAGCGCATCACGATCCAGTCGAGGTCACCGCGGAGTCGGATTGAGAGCCGCGGGGCGTCGGTGCCCCGACGGCGGGCGACGGTCGTGCGATCGGAATCGTTAAGGGTGCGCACGCGATGCGAGGGACGCGGTGGCTCCTGCTCGCGGATGCGGCGGCGCATCTCGTCGAGGCCGGCGGCGACGAGTTCCTGCGTGTCGAACGGCGTCCGGCCGGCCAGCAATTCGTAGAGCAGCACGCCGAGCGAGTAGATGTCGCTGCGGGTGTCGATATCGAGCCCGCTCATCTCCGCCTGCTCCGGGCTCACGTAGGCCGGCGTGCCGATGAACTGTTCAAAGGCGGTGAACAGCGTCTGTTCCGTGAGCCGGCCCTGCGTGGCCTTGGCGATGCCAAAATCGATCACCTTGGGCACCGGCTGGCCGTCGTGCAGCGTGACGAGCACGTTCGAGGGTTTCACATCGCGGTGGATGACACCTTTCTGGTGCGCGTGCTGAATCGCCTGGCAAACCTTGATGAACAGCTCGAGGCGTTGCTCAGTCGGAAGGTTGTTCTGGTCGCAATACTCGGTGATGCGCATCCCGCGGACCAGTTCCATCACGAAGAAGGGCCGGCCCGCGGCCGTGGCCCCCGCGTCGAGGACGCGCGCGATATTGGGATGCTCCATTCGGGCGAGGGCCTGGCGCTCCGCCTCGAATCGCGCGATCACCGCCTTGGTGTCCATGCCGAGCTTGATCACCTTCAACGCGACGCGGCGGCGCACTGCTTCCTCCTGCTCGGCCATGTAGACGACGCCACAGCCGCCTTCGCCGATTTTCTGCAGCAGCTTGTAGCGCCCGATGCGGTCGCCGGGCTTTTCCTCGGCGACGCCCTCGAACGGCTTTCTTGCCTGGGCGAGATCGGTGGGGTCGGACTCCATGAAATCCCGCGCCGCGTCATGCGCCTGCAACAGCGACTCGACGCGAGAGCGGAGCGCCAGATCGCCAGCGCAGGCGCGATCAAGAAACGCGTGCCGCTCCAGCGTCGGCAGGGCGGTCGCCGCGTTAAAGATGGTTTCCTGTGGGGATGGGTCGGTACTCATCGAGGAAGTGTCGCGGGGATTTTCCGTACTGCCGGAACGTTGCGAGGGTTGCATGGGAGGGAATCAGAGAGACGGACGACGGACGAGACATTGTATGAGGTCACGGAGCGCAGTCGTACATGCGCAATTGCGCGACGGAAAGGATCAAGTCGCGACGCGATTTCCTTCCAGTCGTGTCCGAGGTGGGCCGGCCGCTCCGCGGGCGGCGGTTTGGATCATAAGGTTTTCGCGCAGCGAAAACCTCACGGATCCAAGTCGTAGATTTCCACGAGGACGTTTCCGGTGGCGCCGCCGGCTCCGGTCACGCCGACCGTGTAACCGCCGGGCGGCAGCGACACGATGAGGGCGGCATCCTTGCTTCCTGCCGCGAGCGTAAAGGCCCCGGCGGCGGACGTCGCGGCGATGAACGCGGGCTCGCCGGACCAGTCGTCGTTGCTGGCCACGGCCGCGCGCAGTCCGGTCGCGTGGATGGAAATTTGTGGGTCAGCCAGTACGTCGGTCACGCCGAATTGCGCGAGGCCCGGCCCGATGGCCCGGATCAGCAGACGTTTTGGCGCGGTTCCCGCAATGGTGAAACCCGGGACCAGCGCGCGGTCGCCCGCCCCGGCGAAACCAAGCGACGAGACGGCGGCGAGGCGTCCCGGGGACGAGGCGGGATCGGTGTCGTAGATTTCGGCGAGCACGATGCCGTCGGCCGCGGGATTCACCGAGGTGAGGCGCATCGTGTGGCTCCGGGATGCGTCGGTCTGGAGGGTGATGAGTGCGGCAGCGTCTTTCGATCCGGCATCGAGGGCAAAGGCGCCGGCGGCGGCGGTGGCGGCGAGGAATGCAGGCAGCTCGCCGGCCGTGGACCAGTTGTCATTGTTGAGCAGCGCGGTGGCGGCCCCGGCCGGGATGATTTCCAGCCTGGGATCCGCGAGGGATCCGCCGACGCCAAACTGGGCGAGGGTGGGACCGACCGCGCGGACCAGGAGGTTTTTTGGGCCGGTGCCGCGCCAGGCGAAACCGGGTGTGAGCGCGCCGCCGACAGGCACGTAGCCGCGTGTCGAGAGGTTCGCGAGCCGGCTGGGGGAATCGGACGCGACGGTGAGGATTGCGATTTCAGACTCGATGGTGCCGCCTGCGCCGGAGACCGCGATGGAATAGAATCCCATGTCGTTCGCGGTGGCGCGGGCGATCGCGTAGGCGGGAACCGTGGCGCCGGCCAGTTGGACGCCGTTCTTCTTCCATTGAAACGCGAGGTTTTCTCCGGCGGCGATGATCGTGAAGGCGGCGGAATTCCCAGGGATGACGTTGGCGTGTTTGGGCTGCACGAGAATGCGCGTGGGCGAACTCGCGACGAGGGTGGGCTCGGCTGGGGTGGCGGTGGGAGCAGTCGCGACGGCGGAAGGCGGCGGTGTGGTCGGCGTGTACGGAATCAGCACCGTGAGCGTCGCGGCGCGCGAGAGCACCGTGCCGCGGGTGTTGGTGACATACGCGTCGTAGCTCCCGGCGTCGGAGGGTCGGAGGTTGCCGAGCTGGAGCGTGGAGGTGGTGGCGCCGGGAATGGCGTAGCCATTTTTGCGCCACTGATAGGTCGGCGAGGCCGTACCCAGGGCGGCGATTTGGAGGACGGCGGTCTGGCCCTGATTCAGCGTTTGGCTGGAGGGTTGGAGGGTGAGGCTTGGCGGGCTGACTGCTACCACGAGGACCACAGCGGCGCTCGACGTTTGCCGGCCGGCGCGATTGTTCGCGAACACGGTGTACACGCCGGAGTCGGCCGGCTGGGCGTTGGCCACGGTGTATTTCGCCAAGGTGGCTCCCGGGACGTTGATGCCATTCTTCATCCATTGGTATCTGGGTTCAGGATTGCCGGTGGCGGTGGCGGTGAGGCTGAACGACTGACCTTGATTGATGGTGACGTCGCCCGGCTGTACGGTGATTTTTGGTTTCAGGTCGGGCGGCGGACCGCCGCCGGCGCCCGCGCGGACGAGTGGTGGCACGAGGAGCGTGAGCGTGCAGGCGAAGAGTGAGATCGACGGGAAGATAATCGCGTGCCGGGGAGTGGGGAGAGATTTCATGGTCATCCTCTCATGCGCGATTTGGCGGCGGAACGGATCGCGCGGGGGGCGGGAGACTTGGCGCGTTCCGCAATCGTTCGTGACCGCGATCCGGTTGGACCGTGGAGCCGGTTTTGACGGTTCCGGCGGCGGTGCGATCAATCTGTCGTTACCTGAAAATTCGCCGCCCGCCTACCGCTGGCTTGCCTACCGTTGCGAACTTTCGAACGAAGGCGGTGGGCCAAGAGTCAATGCGTGAGCTCGTCCGGCCGGCGGGAGCCCGTCCGGGGGGGCGAAGGTCGAAGCGCTTTCACTTCCGCTTTCGCGCCGGCTTGGGTGGAAGTTCGCGAATGAAGGCCCACGAGACTTCCGCCACTTCGCCAGTATCGTAACGCACCTCGAAACCGCCTCGAGTCTCGGCGTCGAGCACGACTTCCACCGGCACAGCGCGCGCGGAGATGCGGTTGGCCTTGCGCACCGTCGCATGAGGTTCGAGGAACGACAATCCGTCCTCAAACTCCACGTCAAAAGCGTCTTCCCACGAGAGGTAACGCACGTGGGTGATATCTACCATGGTTGCGGTCCCAAAGGGCTTCTTCGTCTGGCGGGCGATTTTCATAGGCGACCTTCGTGTTTCAGAGATTCGAGGATGCTGACAAGTTTGCGCTCAGGCGTCCAACCTTCGAGACCGCGCAGGGTGGCAACCTCCACGCGCCCAAGCTTGCGTCCACCGGCGGTTTTCACGTGGACATGCGGGGCTCATGGTCGCCCTTCCACCAGAAAATGACATAACCGCCGCGACGCACTTTTCCCATGGGCGGAACGTGGTAGGTCGATCACGCCAAAGCAAGCGCGACCTCTCCTCCGGAGCGGTGGATTGATTCCTTCGGCTTGCCCGCCGGAGGCGGGTTGCGGTTTCCCCGGGGCGAAAAATGCAGGCTAGTCATTTGGCCCCGGCGGTGTTTGGTGCGGAGGGATGAAACGGATACTTTTCTGTTGGCTCGGGTTGCTGCCCGCCGTGGCGCTCGCGGCCAATCCGGCATTCGCGGGGCGCTGGCGGCTTGACCCGGCGCAAAGCACCGCGCTCGACGGCTGGACCGCGATGGATCTGGTCGTGCGGCTGGAGGGCACCAAAGTCGACCTCCGCCACGACATGTCCTGGCGGGCAACCAAGGTCAGTGGCACCAACACGGTCGACACGGCCCAGCCGGTCGAGATCACGAACTTCTTCCGGATCGATCAGCGGCACATGGCGGTTTACGCGCTGCCGAAAAAAACCGCGCGAACCGTGGCCTCGTGGATCGACGGTGACCGGACTTTGCGGGTCGAGGCACTCGTGCCGCTCGAGGTGTCCCAGGGCGAGGCAATCATGCGCGTCACTGCCGAATACCGGTTGCTCGAGGGCGGCGAGACCCTCCTGCTGATCGAGCTGCACTCCACGCGCAACCGGCCGCTCGTTTATCGTTTCACCAAAGTGCCGGAGGAGGCGGAGAAGAAATCGTGAGTCTGCGCCTCAGAAAACAGGACTACGGACTACGGACTACGGACTACGGACCACACGGCCTCGGGACTTTTCGGCAACTTGACCTGCGCACAATCAATTCGGGTGTCCAAGGACTTTCGTACCATGCAACGCACACTCTCTATTCTGGCAGTTTTCTGTTTTGGATTTTTCTCGGGCCGGGCCGCCGAAGCCTCCGCCGGGGCCCGGGCCGGCCGCGCGGCGTTTGTCATGCATTTTGATGGAGACTGGCGGGTCGCCGGTGGTCTGGCCGAAAAGGTCTTGCTGGTGAGCCTGCAGGGGCTCGCCAACCGCGCCGCGCCCGAGCTCTACGTGGTTCACCCGAAGGATTTCCAGTGGGAGATCACCGAACCGCTGTTCAGTTTTTATGAACGCAAGCACGGCGTGCGCTTCACCGAAATCAAGACCGCGGACGAGGCGCTCGCGCGGTTTGGCCGCGCGGCGAAGGGCTACGTGGTGTGGGAAAAGGCCGTGAGTGCCTCGCTCAACGTGGCCTTCACGATCGGCGGCCTGGAGGACGCGGTGGTCGTGAGCGAGGAACTCATCCCGCTCGTGGAAAAACACGGCCTGCGGAAAATTGACGATCTGCGCGGGCGTTACACCGGGCGGACTGATGCGCAGATCTACCAGGATGCCTACGACCGTTATTGGGCGCGTTGCACGAAGGAGTCGATCATGCTGCTGGGCGGCCATGCCGGGGCGGTGCGGCAGCCGGCGATGGCGGACTGGGGCGTCCGGCAAAAAATGTTCTTCGAGGATCTTTCGGCGAACCCCAAGCATCCCGAGGAACTCGCGCTGGCGAAGCGCCTTTTCTCCGAGCTCCAGCCCGGAGCGACCGTCTTTGGCTGGCATTCGTATGCCAAGGACACCGAAGAGCAGTACACGACGCTGTTGTCGGGCTATGGGCTGAAGATGGAGGGTCTGCACAACCTGCCGAACCTGAGTTTCAACTGCCAGTTTACCTTCACACCGGGCTTCAAATTCACGAACAACCATCGCGTGGCGCGCGACGCCAAGCCCGTCGCCGGACCGAAAGTTTATGTTTCATTTGTGCAGTCCGACAGCATCGGGATCGGGGTGTGGACGAAGCCCGGCCGCGGCAAACTGCCGTTCGCGTGGCAGGTGACGATGAACTGGACGAAATTCTCTCCCGCCGCGCTCGAGTATTTTCACGAGAGTGCGACGCCCAACGACTACTTCATCGGTGGGCTCTCCGGCCCGGGCTACATGTATCCCAACCATATCCCGGCGGCGCGATTTCCCGGGCTCATGCGGGAAGCGAACGAACTCATGACGCTGCTTGACGAGCGGGTGCTGGAGATCATGGACAACTCCGCCGCGGATGGAAACGTGGGCAATGCCGATCTCACCAAGGAGACGGTCGACCGCTACTATGCGGCGTTTCCCGGCGTGATTGGATTTATCAACGGCTACGGCCCGGCCCGCACGCGCGACCTGCGGGGCACGCAGGCGTTGATCTCGTACGACTATTACATTGACCCACGTCGGCCGCGTGAAGAGGTGGCCGCCGATTTGGGCGAGCTGATCGCGTTGAACACGAAACGCCCGTATTTCCTGCTGGTGCACGTGCGCGAGTCGAACGACGTCAACAGCCTGGTCGAGGTCGTGAAACGTCTCGACGGACCGATCGAAGTGGTGCCGGTCGACCTGTTTCTCAAACTGGCGGCGTCGCAGCGGACCTACACGATCCGTTATCAGGACCCGAACGAGCCGAAGCATTTCAAGGGGTATTGATCACAATTGCTTGGTCTCGCGCCGCCGGCTCCTTCAGGCTGCGGCATGCCTCATTTCTCGAAGCGCGGTTCTGATTTCCGACCGGCGATGCGCCCGGCTCCCCCGGCGGGTGAGTTTGTGGCGCCTGCGGGCGTAGTGCGACCACGCGGTTCGTCGCAGGGCCCGCGCGAGGCCCCGCCGGTCGCGCCGCGGCCCGCGCCGTCGGAGGCATCGCCGCTGCCGGGTTCCCGCAGCGGCCCGGTGCGCGACGAGTTGAAAATATGCGGCCTCGCCGCGGTGCGGGCGCGGTTTGCGCGGGATGCCGGTTCGATTCAGCGGCTGTTCTTCGATCATGCGACCGGCCAGCGGGTCGGCGTGATCTGCAAGGTGCTCGCGCAGACGAAGAAAATTTACCGTCAGGTGGAGCCGGCGGAATTGGAGAAGATCGCCGGTTCAATCCATCACGGTGGCATCGTGGCGGTGGTGGCACCGGCGGCGTTGCGCGTGCCGACGGCGGCCGATGTGCGGTCGTGGGTGCAGCGCGGCGAAACGGTGCTCGTGCTCGATCGCATCGGCAATGCGCACAACCTCGGCGCGATTGCACGCACGGCGGCGTTCTTCGGCGTGGGGCACGTGGTCATCCCGGATCATCCGGGCGCCGCGCGGCCCACCGATGCGGCGCATCGCGTGGCGGAGGGCGGGCTGGAACATCTCACGGTCTGGCTGGTGAAGGATTTGACTGCATTTGCGCGGGAACTCGCCGGGGCCGGCTATGACGTGGTGGGGGCCGCGACGCGCGGGGCCGTGTCCTTGCGCGGCGGAGAAAGGAGAGGGGAGAAGGGAGAAAGAAAGCCGATCGCGCTCCTGCTCGGCAACGAGGAGCAGGGGCTCGCGCCCGAGGTGGCGGCGGCCTGCTCGCGGATGGTGACGATTCCCGGCAGCGGCCGGGTCGAGTCCCTCAACGTTTCGGTGGCCGCCGCAGTGTTGATGTGGGAACTGCTCACGCGGCGGACGTAGGCCGAAGATTTTATCCGCGGGTCGGAGCTGTAACCAAAGATCCCGACATGACATTTTACCGCAGATCGCGCAGATGAACGCAGATTCCAAACACCAGTCCGTCTGACACCCGGTGTCTGCTCCTGCCTTTTTCTGCGCTCTCTGCTCACTATCCCTGAGCATGTTGTTTTCCTGCGTGCATTCTCTCCGATGGCTTTGGCCTGCGGCTTTTTTCGACACGGAGGACACAGAGTTCGGAAGGAGTTCACGGAGCCGGACGGGTTGCTCTGTGATCTCGGTTTGGGCCTCTGTGCGCTCTGTGTCTCACCTGTCTTTCTTTCGGTTGCGGCTCCACCGCGCTGGGATCTCTGTGACAAAAAATCGTCTCAACCAGGATTGAAGGGGATCAATCGTAGCTCGGACTTTTCCCGGACAGCGCCGGGGAAAAGAGGCTTCGCGGCCGCGAGGCCCATGCGCTGAAGATTTTTCTGTCCCTAATTTTTCTGTCTACCTTGCCTTTTGATCCGGACACTCTCGACAGAAAGATTTTGGACAGAAAGATTTCCAATCCCTGCGCCGCACCTGGATTTGGAAACGCGGAGCTCGCGAAGAACGCGGAGGAGATACTCGCGCGCTCCGCGTTAGTTTCTGGTGCGTTCATTGAGACAAACATGTTGGTCTCTGCGCTCGCATGGTCAGAAACTTAGAGGTGTGCTGCTATCCGTCCGAATCGTGCACTTTTGCGACGATTTGATCGTTGCTCGGGGAGCGGCGGTTTCTCAACCGCCGAAGACCCGTCGGCCGACCGCATTTGGACGGTTGGGAAACCGCCCCTCCTTCGGTTGCGGTGGCCGCGTTGGGTAGTCTGCGGTTAGACCGAAATCGTCGCGAACTGTCCGAAACGGAGCGTTGCTCGAAAAAGGATGATCCGCCCTCGTCGCGCTTCGCCGGTCAACCGCGCCAGGGACGACCTGGGTCAATACTCCGTGCGCAAAAAAAACGTCTGCCACGTCAGCCAGGACGTCGCCAGAGCCATCCCGGCGATCGCACAGACAAACGGAATGGCGAGCCCGTGCCCGATCCGATAGGCAAAGAGGCCGAGCGGAATGTTGATGACCGCGATCGCGATCCAATAATTGCGGATGCGCCGGCGGCGCTTCGAGTCGTCGAGCGGGCCGAGTTCGTACTGGCCCGCGGCCTGGTCGCGGGCGAATTGCTCGCGCAGCAATTTTTGCACGTCGTTTTCCTTCTCCCGTCGGGCGCCGGGGGGGACCACGGGTTGGGGCGCGCCCGCCTGTTTAAAGTGATCACGGACGTCGATGCGGCCGGTGTCGGCGGCATTGGGCCCTCGGTCGGGCGTGGCCGTCTCGTCGATTTCCGGCGGCGGCGGCACCCCTTCGTTGACCGCTTGAAACTCCTTCGGTTTGAGCTGGAAAAATTTCCGCGGGGGATCGGATTCGTCGGACATGGGAGAGGCAGCATGACTCTGCCGGCGCACCGGTAAAGGCCGCAGATGTGGGATTTCATGCCCATCAATTCGGGTCCATTCGTGGTTGAACTGAACTGGTCCGGCTAAGCAGACTGCGGGGCATGCCCGCTTCCCCTGCCAGTGAATCCCCCTCGGCTTCGACGGCCGTCACGTTTGACTGGCCGTTGTGCTCTGAGGCCGAGCAATTGCTCCGCCGCCAGATTGATCGATTCCTGGCGGTGCATCCGTTCGCCGCCCAGCTGGCGGAGCGCCTGCGCGACGAGACGGGCAACGATTTTTTCGAATGGGTGGACCACTTCACGCTGGCGCCAGCGCAGGTGCCGGCACTGCGGGCGGCGGGGCTGGTGGAGGAAGCCGTCGAGGCTCCGGCGGACGCGACGGTGTTCTGGCATCCGCGCGCCATGCTGCCGCGGGTGATCGTTCAGGCGGGCGGGGACCGGGACGGCGCGCCCGTCGAACTGGCGATCCGGGTGGAGGTGCTGGCGGATTTTCTCTCGGCGCACGATTCCGACGCGCCCATCGCCGGTCGTTTCGGAGCCCGGCTGCGGCGCGCCGCGATCAGCCAACACCACGGGCGCAGCTTGGGCGCGGTCGAGCGGCTGGGTTACCGCGGTTTCGTGGTGCGTGAGCCGACGGCGGAGTTTGTCAGCGGCGTGTTGCAGGCGCGGGAGCTGTGGCGCACGCGCAAACGCGACTTTGCCGATGATGCGCAGGGTGTGGCGCACGCGTTTGCGCGGCTCGACGCGGTGCGGCAGCTGGTCGATCGCGATGCGGCGTGCGAACTGTTCTTTGCGGCCGAGCGCGAGTATTGGGAATCGCGCAACCGGGCGGCGCAGATCCAGAAACGCCGCCAGGACCGGCTTGGGCTGGGCTGGGGCAATCACGATCACCATACGTTCCGCAACTCGCGGGCGCATTTTGCGGACCTGATGGTTTTTTTGGAAAAACTCGGCTTTCACAAACGTGAGCGCTACTACGCCGGCGCCGAGGCGGGGTGGGGTGCGCAGATTTCCGAGCAGCCGGTGGCGGGCATCGTGACGTTTGCCGACGTCGACTTGATGCCGGACGAAACCGCGATCGATTTTTCCACGCAACGGATGCCGCGCGCGCCGGAAATGCGCACCGTCGGGCTGTGGTGCGGGTTGCACGGCGACAGCTTTTTGCAGGCGGGCATGCACCACTTGGAGGCGAGGTTTGATTTTGCGCGGCTGCGCGACCAGCTGGCGCAGCAGGGTGTGACCACGATGAAGCCGTTCTCCGATTTCGAATTCCTCCGGCAGGCGTTTACCGAGGGAGAACGCTGGAGCGTGCGGCCCGGTCGCGTGGCGGTGTTGCGGCAGGCCGGCCTCATTTCCGCGGCGCAGGCGGAGGGGTTCGTGCGCGACGGGGCGATTGGCAGCCACCTCGAGAATCTGCAGCGCAAGGGCGGATTCAAGGGCTTCAATCAAAAATCGGTGAGCGTGATTATCGCCGCCACGGATCCGCGGAAGATCCAGGCGGCGCATTGAGGTGCTCGCAGGAAAACTGCGTGCCTGCGATTTCCATCGGAGGTGCAGCGAGTGCTCGCGAACTTCGCCCGCTTCCCATCCACCACCCCGGCGGGATCAAAACACCCAGTTCAGAGTGTCACGTAATAAGTGACACTTTTCGGAATATCACCCGGGGACGAGGTCAAAGTGTCACGTATTACGTGACACTCGGGTCGCAAGTGCGGGGCGACGGGATTGGAAATTGGGCCCGCGCAGCAGGGCGGCTGATGGAGCCGGTGAACGACGAGGTGGACCGTGCGCTCCGCGACCGGATGATTCTCGATGGGTCGCATACCCCGAAGTTGGGATCGGCTTGGTTGGAAGTAGGAGCGGCTTTGCGCGGCGATGGGTTGGCACGATGAGGAATCGCGGGATAAACCCGCTCCGACAGTGTCCGGCCAATGCCCCGCCGCGTGCGACGGGGAGGTAAACCCATGCGCCACAAAGGCGCGCGCGGAGCCATGGGCCGTGAGAAGGTTAAACCGGCGCACGCCCCACCGGCGGGTCGAGTCCGGGCAAAAATCCGTCGTGGCACCCCGCGAAAGAAAGTTCTCGGCGCTGGGGCGCCGCCGCGACAGAATGAACGCATGAAGACCCCCGCGAAATCCACTTCGGTCAAGACGGTCGCCGCGGAGATTTTTCCGCGACTCGGGCTCAAGGCGTCGAATGCAGGTGTGTTTGCCGGGGAGTGGTTCGGTGCCGGGCCGGTGATCGAGAAACACTCCCCGATCGACGGCACGCTGCTGGGGCGCGTGACCACCGCGACGCCTGGTGACGTGGGGCGAACGATCGGCACGGCGGAGCGGGCGTTTCGGGTGTGGCGCGACGTGCCGGCGCCGAAGCGCGGCGAAGTTGTGCGGCGACTGGGCGACGCCCTGCGGGTTCACCAGCGCGATCTGGGCCGCCTGGTGACACTCGAGACCGGCAAGATCCTCGCGGAAGGGGAGGGCGAGGTGCGGGAGATGATCGACATCTGCGATCTCGCGACCGGGCTCTCGCGGCAATTGCACGGTCTCACCATCGCGAGTGAGCGACCGGGGCATCGCCTGATGGAGCAGTGGCACCCGCTGGGTGTCGTCGGAATTATTTCCGCCTTCAATTTTCCCGTGGCGGTGTGGGCGTGGAACAGCGCACTGGCGGCGGTCTGCGGCGATGCCACGGTGTGGAAGCCGTCGGAGAAGACGCCGCTCACCGCAATTGCCGGCATCAAACTGGCGGAGCGCGTGTGCCGGGAGTGCGGGGTCGATCCGGCGATTTTCTCGCTCGCGTGCGGCGACGGTGCGACGGCGGGCGAACCGCTGGTGGCCGACCACCGGATCGCGTTGGTTTCCGCCACCGGTTCGACGCGCATGGGCCGGCGCGTGGCCGAAGTGGTGGCCCGGCGCCTCGGGCGTTCGCTGTTGGAGCTGGGGGGGAACAACGCGGTGCTCGTGACGCCCTCGGCGGATCTGAAACTGGCGGTGCGGGCGATTCTCTTTGGGGCGGTGGGCACGGCGGGCCAGCGCTGCACGACGACGCGACGGCTGATTGTCCACGAATCGATTGTCACCAAGCTCACGCGGATGCTCGAGGAGGCCTGGGCCCAGGTGCGGATCGGCAACCCGCTGGAGCCGGCGACGCTGATGGGGCCCTTAATCGATTATTCCGCGGTCGAGGCGTATGTGAGCGCGATCGACGCCACCAAGAAACACGGAGGGCGCGTGCTGGCGGGCGGCAAGCGGCTCGCGGGCGCGGACTTCGCGAACGGGCTTTATGTGACGCCGTGCCTGCTCGAGGGCGAGAACACGTGGTCGGTGGTGCAGCACGAGACGTTTGCGCCGATTCTCTATGTGATGACGTATCGCACGCTCGATGAGGCGATCGCGTTGCAGAACGGCGTGCCGCAGGGACTGAGCTCGGCCATTTTCACGAATGATGTCCGGGAGGCGGAGATTTTTCTGAGTGCGCGCGGCGGCGATTGCGGCATCGCGAACGTCAACCTCGGCACGAGCGGCGCGGAGATCGGCGGGGCCTTTGGCGGGGAAAAAGACACCGGGGGCGGCCGCGAAAGCGGCAGCGACGCGTGGAAAAACTACATGCGACGCCAGACCAACACGGTGAACTATTCCAAGGAGCTGCCGCTGGCGCAGGGGATTTCTTTTGCGGGCTCGTGAGGAAATCGCTCACCCTGCCGCATGAAATCAAGCACCCTCCTCGCCGCGCTGCTCGCGGGCGTGTTCGTCATTTCCGCGGCGGCCCAACAACCGAAGAAAAAGGGCGGCACCACGGTCAAAGGCGAGATCACGGGCGGCCTGCCACCCGACGCAAAGAAGCTCAGTCTCGGTGATCCCGCGCCGGACTTCCATCTGCTGGGCATCGACGGCAAGCACCACACGCTGGCCGACTACCGGGCGGCGAAACTGCTGATGGTGGTGTTTCTCTCCAACCATTGCCCGTATTCGCACGCCTCCGAGACGCGGCTCATCCCGCTGGCGAAGGAATTCAAGGGCCGGGGACTCGAGGTGGTGGCGATCAATCCGAACAGCCCCGACAGCGTGCGCATCGACGAGCTGGGCTACAGCAAATACAACGACGGCTATGACGAGATGAAGCTCTACGCGCGCGACGCCGGCTTTCCCTTTCCGTATCTCTACGACGGCGACACGCAGGTCACGGCCAAGGCCTACGGCTGCCTCGCGACGCCGCACGTCTTCCTTTTCGACCAGGAGCGAAAGCTCCGCTACGTCGGCCGCGTCGATGATTCGCGCTACGAGGATCTCGCGAGCGTGACCTCGCCCGACGCCCGCAACGCGGTGCGGGAGCTGCTCGCGGGTCAGGCGGTGACGACGCCGACGACGACCGTCATGGGCTGTTCGACGAAATGGAACACGAAGCGCGATGATGTCGTGAAGGGTGACGAGAAATGGAAGGCGGAGCCGGTCGAGCTCGCGCTGATTGACGCGGCTGGCGTCGCGCAGCTGGCGAAAAACGACTCCAACCGGCTCCGGCTGGTCAACGTGTGGGCGACCTGGTGTGCCCCGTGTGTCGCGGAGTTCCCGGCGCTCGTCTCGCTCACCCGCCGGGTCGGGAACCGGGATTTCGAGATGGTGACGATTTCGATGGACGATCCGAAGCACCAGCCGCAGGTGAAAAAGTTTCTCGAGAAGCAGCACGTGGCGGTTCCCGGTCGGCTGAAGCGGCTGCTCGCTGCCGAGGGTCGCGGTCCGCTCAATTTTCTTTACACGGACGCGAGCACCGACGCCTTGGTCAAGGCACTCGACCCGGCCTGGCCGGGTCCGCTGCCGCACACGGTGCTGATCGCGCCCGGTGGCAGGATTGTCTACCGTCACAACGGTCAGGTCGATCCCGAGGAACTAAAAAACGAGGTATTGAGGCACCTTGGTCCATTTTACACGCCGCAAGAGAAGCGGTGAGGGCAGGGGACGGGCAGGACCAAGGGTGTGGCGTGTCACGAAATTCCCGAAGGATTGTTTCATGATAAATGCGGCAGACCGATCACGCCTGCCAACCTAGTGGCGCGACCGATAACTTTCGTGACGTGTAGCTGCGAGCGCCAGCGAGTGGACCACCGGCGCGCTCCACTCGCTGGCGCTCGCCGCTACTTGTCACGCTACTTTGCGGTCGGCACACTAGCCAAGCCTTCCGCCTGCGCCAAGCCCATGGCGGACAGGACGACGGACAGGTCGCGTGAACCGACTGAATTGCCGGACCTCCCACAGATTCAGAAAGGCCACAGATCCAGACTCAAGAATCCGTCCATCTGCGGTCTTTCTGAATCTGTGGGAGGCCAAAACCAGGAAGGATTGGGCCGACTGAACCGAAGGTTGCACCGCATCTCCTTTCAACCTTTGTACCGCGAACCTGAACCCCTGAGCAGTTTCCGTCGGTATTTAGGCTTTTAGTCCCTTGGTCTTTTGGTCTCTTGGTCTATTCGTCCCTTGAACCCACCCATGCCCTCCGCTTTGCCCACTCCTCCCGCCGCGCTTGGCTTCGGCATCGTTGGCGTCGGCATGATCGCCGACTTCCATGCGCAGGCCATTGCGCACACGCACGGGGGGCGGCTCGTGGGCGTGGCCACGCGCAACGCGGACAACGCGCGGGCGTTTGCGCAAAAGCACGGGGTGGCGTTCGCGACAACGAGCGTGGAGGAGCTCGTGGCGCGTCGCGACATCGATGTCGTGTGCATCACGACGCCGAGTGGGGCGCATCTGGAGCCGGCGCTGGTGGCGATTCGGGCGGGCAAGCACGTGGTGGTGGAAAAGCCGATTGAGATCACCACCGAGCGCGCCGACGAGATGCTCCGGGCCGCGGCGGCGGCCGGCGTGATGGTCACGCCGATCTTTCAGGCGCGGTTCACCGAAGGCGCGCGCACCCTGAAGGCGGCGCTGGTGGCGGGCCGCTTTGGCCGGCTCGTGCTCGCGAGCGCCTACGTGAAGTGGCACCGGTCGCGCGAATATTACACCGGGTGGAAGGGCACGCTCGCGCTCGACGGCGGCGGCGCGCTGATCAACCAGGCGATCCATGCCATCGATCTGCTGCAGTGGTTTGCGGGCCTGCCGGCCGAGGTGTTCTGCTGGAAAACGCGCCGGGTGTACGAGCATATCGAGGCGGAGGATACGGCGAGCGCCACGCTGCGGTTCGCCCAGGGCGCGCTCGGGACGATCGAGGCCACGACCGCGACCCGGCCCGGCTGGGCGCGGCGGATCGAGATTTGCGGGGAGCATGGTTCCGCCGTGTTGGACGGCGATCACCTCGCGCGCTGGGATTTTGCGACAGCCGCGGCCGGCGACGAGGCCATCCGCGCGCCGCACGATGCCACCGCCCTCGGTTCCGGCGCGACCGCGCCCAACGCGATCAGTTTCGAGGGTCATCGCCGGCAGATCCAGGACCTGATCGATGCGGTGCGGGAACGCCGTCCGGTCGCCATCGACGGGCAGGAGGCGCGCAAAGCCGTCGCGCTCATCCGGGCGCTGTATCTGTCCGCGGAACGCGGCGCGCCGGTAAAATTGTGAATTAGGCCTCGTTCTCGTTCCCGGATTCGTTCTTCGTTCTCCGCCAACGCCGTTCGGCCACGACTAGAATAACCCAGCACGAGAACCGTTTTTCCCCATGTCATCCGCTTCCTCCTCCCAACCTTGGTGGCGCTCGTTTAACCGCGAGCACTGGTTTGTCTTCACGGTCGCCTCGCTCGCGTGGCTGTTCGACTGCATGGACCAGCAGTTCTTCAACCTCGCCCGCGACGCGGCGATGGAGGCGCTCACCGGCAAGGCCAACGCGACAACCAACGCGTCGTACAGCATGTCGATCTTCCTCGTCGGCTGGGCCGTGGGAGGACTGACGTTCGGGGCGCTCGGGGATCGCTACGGCCGCGCGCGGATTCTCAGCGTGTGCGTGCTGTTGTACTCGCTGTTCACGGGACTGAGCGCGTTTTCGACCGGATTCTGGGATTTCTGTTTTTACCGGTTCATCACCGGCCTGGGGGTCGGCGGCGTGTTCGGGCTGTCGGTCGCGCTCGTGGCCGACTCGGTGCCGGACCACACGCGCGCCCCGGCGCTCGGTCTCCTGCAGTCACTGTCCACCTGGGGCAACATCACCGCCGGCCTCACGGGCATGGGCATCGGCCTGCTCGCGGCGCGCCAACTGCTGCCGTTCGGGCTGAGTTCGTGGCAGATGATGTTCCTCGTCGGGGCGATTCCGGCGTTCCTCTGCGTGTTCATCATCGGGCGCCTGAAAGAGCCGCAAAAATGGGTCGACGCGAAGGCCGACGGGGCGCGACGCGGGATCAAATTTGGTTCCTACGGCAATCTGCTCCGGCATCCGAAATGGTCGAAGCACGCCTGGCTCGGCCTGGTCATGTGCAGTGCGGGCATCATCGGGCTGTGGGGCATCGGCAATTTTCACCCGCGCATCGTGCGCGGCATCATCGATGCCAACCTCTCGGCGCAGAACCTCTCGGCCAATGCGCTGGGCAGCGAGAAGGCTTATTGGGCCTCGTTGGCGCTGCTGCTGCAGAACATCGGCGGGTTCATCGGCATGATGACGATGGCGAAAATCGCGCAGAACTACGGCCGCCGCCTCGCGTTCGGCATCGCGATCCTCTGCTCCTTCGGCTCCACCATCCTCGTGTTCACGAGCCTGCGCGCGATCGGCGACATCTACTGGATGATTCCGCTGATGGGTTTCGGGCAGCTTTCGGTGTTTGCGGTCTACGCGATTTATCTGCCGGAGCTGTTTCCCACCAGCCTGCGCAGCACGGGCACCAGTTTCTGCTACAATTTTGGCCGGCTCGCCGCGGCGACCGCACCCTTCACGATCAGCAAGATCACGCAGAGCCTGGGCGGTGACACCGAGGCCTTCCGCCGCGGCGGCATCTACGTCAGCTTCGTGCTCCTCACGGGCCTCATCGTGCTGCCCTTCCTGCCGGAGACCAAGGACCAGCCGCTGCCGGAGGAGTGACGGCGGAAACTGAACCATGGGGAGGAAGCCGAAGACCCGGTGGTTCAAAGAGCTTGCCCCGCCGCTCCACCTTCGCCCCCGCAATACGCCAAGCAAGAAATTGGTTCACCCGATGAAAGCAAAAAACCTTTTCGCCGCCCTGAGCGCCTTCCTCGCTCTGACCCACGCATCCGCCTCCGGGGCGACGGACGCCAGCGCGACGATGTTTGGCACGGTGACCGGTCGCGTGCTAAACCTCACGACGCGCCAATACGTCTCCAGTGCCGAAGTGCGTTTGGAAGGCACCGGCCTTACTGCCACGACCGCCAGCGACGGCAGCTTTCGCCTGGCCCCGGTGCCGGCCGGCCCGGCCGTGGTCACGGTCACCTACACCGGCGCGAAGGCCGACCGTGGGGTCGTGACCGTGGCGGCCGGCCAGACGGTGACGCTGGATTTCGAACTCCGCAGTACCACGGGTCGCGCGCAAGCGGAAGACGTGCTGCAGCTTGGCGCCTTCGTGGTCTCCGCCGAACGCGAGGGCCACGCCAAGGCGATTATGGAGCAGCGCAACTCCATGAATGTGACCAACAGCGTATCGTCGGAATTCTTCGGCGATGTCGCGGAGGGCAACGTCGGCGAATTTCTCAAGAACATGCCGGGCGTCGATCTCGAGTATGTCGGCCCCGACTCCCGCGGCCCGCGCCTGAGCGGCATGGACCCGCAATACGTCGGCGTGAGCGTGGACGGTTTCAAAATGGCGAGCAGCGACGGCTCGCAGGGCCTCGGCGGCGGGGCGCGTTCGTTCAGCTTCGACCAGGTGTCGATCAACAGCATCGATCGGATTGAGGTGAACTACACCAGCAGTGCGGAAATGGACGCCAACGCACCCGCGGGCACCATCAATCTCAAGACCAAGCGGGCCTTTGAGCGCAAGGGCCGGCGGATCACCTGGCAGGCCAATTTCATGGCCAACACCGACCGGTTCAGCCTGAGCCCGAGCTACGGGCCGGGTGACACCCGGACGCGCAAATTTCGTCCCGGCGGCATTCTGGAATATTCCGACGTCTTCTGGGGCAACCGACTCGGCGTGGTCCTGAATATCAGCGAGTCCAACCAGTATGCGCTGCAGCAGCGCGTCACGACGAACTACAACACCGCTGCGACCGCGGCCGACAGCCGGGCGTATGTGTTCAACAACAACGTGTTTGTCCAGCAGCCCAAGCTGTCCGAGCGCTTCACCCCGGCGCTCACGATCGATTTCAAGGCCACGCCGTCGCTGGTGCTGTCGCTCGGTGCGATGTACAACTGGTATGACACCTTCTTCGACAATCGCGGCGTGACGGTATCCGCGGCCAATCGCGCGGCGGTCATCGGCGATTCCTTGACGAATTTCCGCATCGGCAATGCCGGCGGTTCGCTCGCCCTCAGTTCCAACCACTCCCACAAGATCGCGCGCACGCGCACGCTGTCGCCGAAGTTCGAATATACGCGGGGCGGTCTGGTCGTGGATGGCGCGCTGCACTACTCGATTTCGACGAATCAATACGAGGCCCTGCGCCGGGTGGGTCCGCAGAATGTCCCGACGGCTGCGCTGACCGGGCTCGAATTCAACGTGACGCGGAGCTCCCCGGTGGACAAGGACTGGCAGTTTACGCAGACCGCCGGACGCGATTTCGCGGACCTCGTCAACTACACCAACCCGCGGGTCGTGGAAGAAGGGCGGTTCGCAGAGAACGAAATCTATCTCGCGCAGGCCAACGCCCGCCTGACCACGGGGTGGCGGGTGCCCACGTGGTTCAAGGTCGGGACGAAGGTCACCGAGGAATATCGGCGCTATCGGAATCCGAATCCCGCCAATACTTACCAATACGTCGGGCCGGGCGGTGGGACGACGGGCAGTTTTGCCCAGGTGGCCCTGCCGAATTACAATTGGGAGACGGATCAGGTCCGGGTGATTTCGGGCTCCGGTCGGGTTCCGGTGTTTCCCAATCGCGTCGTGCTCGGTGAGCAGTTTCGCGAACACCCGGAGTATTTTGTGAGCACCGCGACGCCGGAGAACTTTTACTCCGCCTACATCACGGGCGCCGCCTACTTCAAGGAGCGCTTTCTCGCCAACTACGCCATGGCGAACACCAAGCTTGGGCCGGTGCAATTGCAGGGCGGTCTGCGCTGGGAAGACACCCAGATCACCGACCGGGCCTTCAAGGCACGATCCGCCGCGGAAGTTCGGGCGGCCGGCTTTGCGGTCGCCGCGGCCAACGGTCGGGCCACCACGGTGCCGGGCTTGGTCTATCAGTACATGAGCCAGCCGAAGACCGAGCGCACCGGCAACTACGACAACCTGTTTCCCACCGCCAGCGTCAAGTACTCCATTGCGCGCAACCTGCAGGCCCATCTCGGCTACTCCACCACCATCAATCGCCCGCCGCTGTCGAATCTCGGCGGCGTCTATGTGTTCAACGAGACCGCGCTGACGGTCAATGTTCCGAATCCGAACCTCCTGCCCGAGCGCGGGGAAAATTACACCGGCCGCCTCGCCTACTACTTCGAGCCGGTCGGCAGCCTCGCCGTCACGGCGTCCCAGCGGGAGATTCGCGACAGCGTGTCGACCGTGGAGTATCCCGCCGCGGAGTTTGGCTACGAGAACGACCCGACCTATTCCACTTATCGGTTCATCTCGTCCGGCAATCGCCCGGGCATCACCCGCTTTCGCAATCTGACCGTGGAATACAGCCAGGCTCTTTCGTTTCTGCCGGGGGTGCTGAGCGGATTGCATATCTCGGGCAGCTACACGCGCACCTATGCCTCGGTGCTCCGCGCCGGCTTGGTGCCGCACATGGCGGGCGGGGCCCTCAGCTATCGCTACCGACGCTTCGCCTTCGGCGTGAGCGCCAAATACACCGACGACACCCCGTTCTCGACGAGCGGCCGCATCAACTATCGCCGGCAACGCACCCTCTACGACCTCAACGGCAGTTTCCAGCTCAGCGCCAAGACGGGCGTGTTCTTCCAGGTGCGTGATCTCTTCAACGGCGGCGAATACCGCTACGAGGTCGATCCCTCCTATGTGCGGGAAAACGTGACCTTTGGGACGATCCTGACGTTCGGAGTGAAGGGGGTGTTTTGAGGCATGCGTGCGCTCGTCCACCGAATTTTCGGGCTGAGCGCGCTGGCGCTCGCGGATCCCCTGGCGGGCACCGCGACCGGCGCCGCCCGCGCCCAACCCAACATCGTCGTGATTTTGGCCGATGACCTCGGCTACGGCGACATGCAGGCGTACAACCGGGAGCGCGGGAAGATTCCGACGCCGCACATGGATCGGCTCGCCGCGGAAGGCATGCGTTTTACCGACGGGCACTCGAGCTCCGGGTGCTGTTCGCCGTCGCGCTACACGCTGCTCACGGGGCGCTACCATTGGCGTACGCGGCTGCAGTCGGGCATCGTCGGCCTGTGGGAAAAGCCGCTGATTGCGCCGGACCGCCTGACGATCGGCCGGCTCGCGCAGCAGCAGGGTTACCGGACCGCCTGCATCGGCAAATGGCATCTGGGCAGCGACTGGCCGATCACGCCCGAGCAGCGGGGGCATTTCGCCGGCTTGGGCGGCAGGGCGGGCGGCGGCGGGACGGTCGCCACGATCGCGACCGACGCCCAGCGCGCGACGTGGCGGACCGTCTTCGCCCAACGCATTCCGGGCGGGCCGAGCGAGCGCGGTTTCGACGAGTACTTTGGCACCGATGTGCCGAACTGGCCGCCGTATTGCTTTATTGAACACGATCGCACCGTCGGGATTCCGAGCGAGCTGTTGCCGGCGGAGAAGCTCGTGAAGAACCAGGCCAGCCTGCAGGGCCCCGCGCTGCCCGGCTGGAAATTGGAGGACGTCCTGCCGGCGCTCGCGGATCGCGCCGTCCGCTTCATCGGCGAACAAGCGGCCGCGAAACGATCCTTTCTCCTCTACCTGCCGCTCACGTCGCCGCACACTCCGCTGGCCGTCAACGCCGGTTGGCGCGGCCGGAGCGGGCTGGCCAGCGACTATGCCGACCTCGTGATGGAAACGGACGCGGCGGTCGGGCGCGTGCTCGCCGCACTGATGACCGCGGGGGTCGCCGACCAGACGCTCGTGCTTTTTACCAGCGACAATGGCTGCGCGTCGTACATTGGCGTGCCGCCGCTGGAGGCGCAGGGCCATTTTCCCAGCGGGCCGTTGCGCGACTACAAGGCGTCCGTGTATGAGGGCGGGCACCGCGTGCCGTTTGTGGTGCGGTGGCCGGGCGTGGTGAAAGCGGGCACGGTCAACCGGCAACTCGTGGGCCAGGTGGATCTCATGGCCACGCTCGCCGAGATATTTGGTGTCACGCTTCCGGCCGACGCAGGCGAGGACAGTTTCAGTTTCCTGTCGCTGCTGCAGGGCGCCGACCGGGCGATCCGATCCCACGCGGTGAACACCGCCTGTGCCGGCAGCCCGAGCCTGCGGGAGGGCGCGTGGAAGCTGATCCTGGCACCGGACAAGGACGGCGCGACGCCCGTGCAGCTGTACAACCTCGACGATGATCTGGGCGAAACGAGGAACCTGGCCGCGGCGCAGCCGGAACGGGTGCAGTCGATGCGCGCCCGCTTCGAGACGATCATCACCCAGGGCCGCAGCACCCCCGGCCCCGTGCAGCGGAACGACGTGCCGGTGGTCCGCTATCCGCGCGTCGCCGGATCCAAGGGCTAGTGTGCCGACCGCAAAGTAGCGTGACAAGTAGCGGCGAGCGCCAGCGAGTGGAGCGCGCCGGTGGTCCACTCGCTGGCGCTCGCAGCTACACGTCACGAAAGTTATTGGTCGCGCTACTAGATCTTCAGAAACAGCTTTCGCCGCCACATCCAGAAGAGCAGGAGCCACATCACGCACAGTGTCGCGCCACCGTGCAGCAATGGCTGATACGCCGGCCCGAGCGTTTTGAAAAAGTCCGCACCGAGGTGGGTGAGGAGATTTTTCGCGATGAAGGCGTCAAACAGATGCGCGATCAGATACGCGGCGATTGAATTGGCTCCGATGACCAGCAGCGGAAACCCCCACGTGCGTCGTCCCCGCAGGTCGATCACCCAGTGGCAGAGCCCGAGCATCCACAGACACGCGCCGCCGCTCATGAGCACCCAGCTTGGCGTCCAGATGCGTTTCACCACCGGGCAGAGCCCGAGCCAGCCGAGCGCCGCGCCGGCGAGCAGACCCGCGGCCCCGGCGAGGGCGAACCACTTCAGCTTCGCGGTGGTGTCGCGCGGGCTGCGCAGGACAGTGCCGGCGATGAGGCCGAGGAGCATCGTGCCGAGGGTGGGGATGAAGCTCAGCGTCGCGTAGCCGCCGCCATTGAAGAGAAACGGTTTCTCGCGCGGGAAGAGATTCATCCACCACGTGTCGAAGGCCCACGCGAGGTTGCTGTTCTTCTGCCAGTGGGCGGCGAGGCCGGAGAGGCCGTGGGCGTCGAGCCAGGCCTTGGCCACGCCGACCTTGGCGTAGTCGAAGTCCGCGCCGGGGACCGGCCACAGCGCGAAGGCCGCCCAATACCCGGCGAGAATCGCACCGAGCGCAATCCAGTGGTCGCGGGAGGGGCGTAGCCCGAGCACGAAGAGGAATCCGTAGCCGAGCCCGATTTGGGTGAGGGTGTCCTCGAAGGTCCAGTTGGTCAGGTTGCGGCCGGTGGAGCGCAGGAACACGCCAAGCAAGATGAGCACCAGTGCGCGCCAGAGTGCGTGCCACGTCATGCGCGTGGTCGACGTCCCGCGCGCGGCGCGGCTGGCGATCGAGAAGGGCACGGCGACGCCGACCAGAAACGAGAACGACGGCTGGATGAAGTCGTGCAGCGACGCGCCGACCCACGCAACGTGGGACTGGTGCCAGGCGAGGGATCTCCAGAGCCCGCTCTCCGACAGCGCCTGCGCCACACGTGACAGCCGCAGCACCTCGGCCATCATCAGTAACATCACGAAGCCGCGATAGGCATCGATCGAGCCGAGGCGGGCGGACGCGGCGGGGGGAACGAGTGCGGCGGCGGGCGGAGTTGGGGTGACGGGAGGGGTGGACATGGGGGGCGTGGAGTAATCGCGAATGCGGTGGCGGAAGGCAACGATTAGGTCGGCCGCTTTTTCCGCCCGGTCAGGAATCGCGGCATGAAGCTGAGGTCAATTTCGTCACCGATCGATCGCCTGAAAACAACGTTTTCCGGAGTCCACTTCGATCCTAATGTAATCGTTATCATTTTTGCATTGCCACTGCCGAGGCTCCTTCCACGTTTCGCACCTGTTACCCCCTTTCCTTCGCGGTATCCATGAACTCCCTCCGATCAAACCCGACGTTTCCCTGTCTCCGTCTCACGCTCCTGGTAGTGCTCCAGCCGCTTTTTTTCCTCTCCGCCCAAACCACCCCTGCCGCCGTGGACGTCGTCACGCTTTCGCCCTTCGAGGTGAATTCTTCGAAGGACGTCGGGTATCTCGCGAAGGACACCCTCGCCGGCAGCCGCCTCAACACCTCGCTCAAGGATGTGGCCGCGCAGGTTTCCATCATGACGCCGGAGTTCCTGCAGGACGTGGGTGCCGTCACGATGGACGATGCTTTTCGCTACTCGCTCAACATCGAGAGCACGGATGAGTTTTACGATGTCACCTCCAGCAACAACGCGACGCTCACCACGCAGACGATCAATGGCAACAACCGCGCCCGCGGTCTGGGCCAGTCCACGCCCACCCACGATTTCTTCCCGACCAACATTCCGATCGACACGTACAACACCGAGCGCTTCACGTTCGTCTCCGGGCCCAACGCCATCCTTTTCGGCTCCGGCAATCCGTCGGGCAACAACGACTCTTCGTTGAAGCGCGCCCGCGTGAACAAGCCCAGTTACAGTCTGGAGTCGCGGTTCGACAGCAACGATTCGATGCGCACGTCCGTCGACCTGAACCAGCCCATCATCAAGAACAAACTCGCGTTGCGCGTCGACGGCCTGAAGTCGGACAGCCGCACGTCGCGCAAACCGAATTTCGATCGCCAGGAGCGGATTTTCGTCACGGTGGAGGCCAAGCCGTTCAAGTGGATCAGCGCCCGGGCCTACCTGGAGGATGTGCATCGCGAGCGCACGCCGGTGCGCAACACCGTGATCACGGACGCGATCACGCCGTGGATCAAAGCCGGCAAGCCGATCTTCGACAATGGGGTCGGCCAGCCCCTCCCCGCCAACGTCAACACGCCGGGCCTGGCCGGGTTCAATCCGGCTTTTCAAATTTACAACACCACCACGAACCCGGTCGTGCTGATGGGCAATATTGCGGGCACGTCCCCCGCCGGGTTCCAATATGCGAACACCACGGTGCTCAGCCGCAGCTACGACACCGCGGCGGCCGCACCTGACAATTTCGACCGGTCGTTGAGCGACAACAGCCTCTTCCCGATCGACACGAATTTCACCGGGAATGCGCTGCAAAACCGGCTGCACGCCGACATCCGCGGCTTTACCATCGAAATCAACCCGCTGAAGAATTTCTACATCGAGCTCGGCAACAATCAGGAGCGCTACATCAGCAAATTTGTCGACCTCCTGCCCTTCAGCGGCACCGAGCTGCGGGTGGATGCCAACAAGTTTCTGCCGGATCGCGTCACGCCGAATCCCAACGTGGGCCGCTACTTCGTTACCACCACTCCGGGATCGGGCGCTTCCTTCTACCGTTTCGACAGCCGGCGCGCGTCGGCCTCCTATGATTTGAATTTCACGGAAAAAAGCGGCTGGCAAAAGTGGATCGGGCGCCACCGCGTCGCCGCGCTCTGGTCGGCCGACAAGGCCCGGGACGGGCGCGCCAACAGCGATTTCCGGATCATCAATACTCCGGCCAGCCTGGCCGCCCCTTTCGCGGCGGCCAATGTCAGCAGCCCGGCCGATTCGCTCCGGGCGGCGCAACGCAGCCCGCGCATCCGCTTCTACCTCGACAACCCGCAGGACCCGGCCTCCAAGGGCGCCTACTCGGCGCAGCTTCCCTTCAACCCGTTTGCCCCCGGTATTCTGCCGGGCACCGACTGGCAGGTGGCCACCCTCGACAATCCGTATGGCGCGGACAACACGACGAACAGCCGCCGGCATATTTCGAGCAACGTCCAGACGATCCAGAGTTTCTTCCTCAAGGACAAGCTGGTCGTGACCTACGGGCAGCGCAAAGATGTCAGCAAGGCCTACTCGATCGACACGACGAGGCAGATTCGCACGGGCACGAATGGCGGCACCGGCCTGGGCACGAGCAACAACGCCGGCTTTGCCTGGTGGTATGATCAATTTGATGGCAGCAAGCAGCAGCCCGGCGCGTACGCGCTCGATCAAACTCGTTCGGGCAAGACGCGACTCGTCGACGTCGTCATCCATCCGGTCAGCTGGCTCTCGATCTTCTACGACGAGTCCAACACCCATGATCCGCCGTCCAGCATCAAGTTGAACCTGGACGGCACGTTGACGCAGGTGGGCGATGGCGTGGGCAAGAACTACGGGGTGTCCTTTCACCTGCTGAAGGACAATTTGATGCTCCGGATCAACCGCCAGAAGACCTCGGTCACCCAAGGGATCAACAACACGCTCCGTGCCGCCGGCGGCTTGGGCGGGACCAATCCGTTTCGCGGTCTGGTCTACGAACTCGAGCGCGCCGCCCTCCTCGCCGGCGCCCCCTCCAGTGTGAAGTACGCCAATTATTCCGAAAGCGTCAGAAGCATCGGCCTCGGTAATCGTCCGGCGAGCCAGCGGGAGACCTACGACGTCGTCTCCGACCAAGAGGGCAAGGGGACCGAGATCGAACTCATTGCGAATCCCACCCCCAACTGGCGCTTCAGTGCCAGCTTTGCGCGCAACGAGGCCGTGGAGACCAACCTCGGCGGCAGTTGGCTGGGCTTCATCGCCGATCGCCTCCCCGTCTGGGCCAGGTACAAAACGGCGGTGTACACCGCCACGCCGACGCTGACGATCAACGACGCGGCTCGCACCGGGGTCAACGTTTGGAATTTCATCGAAGCATCCGATGGCAAGAGCGTCGCGCAGATGAGCCGTGACCGGGTGAACGTCACCTCGCGTTACGGCTGGGCCCAGGGCCCCTTCAAGGGCGCTTTCGTCGGCGGGAGCTGGCGCTATCGCTCGCCGGCGGTGATCGGCTACGGGAGCAAGGTGGCCAAGGGCAGTGAACTGACCTATTCAGAAGGCTTCATCGGGCCGAACGACACGCTGACGATCAACGACGTTTCGAAGCCGATCAGCGGCCGGGCGCTGAACGAGCTCGACAGCTTCGTCGGCTACAGCCGGCGAATCCTGCAGAACAAGGTCAACTGGCGCGTGCAGGTCAACGTCCGCAATCTCTTCAACAACGTCGAGCGCCGCGGTCAGGCCACGCTGTCCAACGGTGACGTCGCGGTCTTCACGATTCCCGAAAAGCGCACGTTCATCCTCACGAATACGTTTTCATTCTGAGCGCGCACGAAGAAACCCGCAGCTCCGCCCGGAGGGGCGCCTGCCCAAGCGCCCGGCTCGTACCAATGTTCGTTGATCATGAGACTTTGGTCTCACCCCAGAAGGCGGCGGCTCATCTGCACTGAAAACTGAGCTGCGCCCGCATCCGATGAATCGGCCAAAATTAACATGAAACGCAGAATATTTCTTCAGACCGCGGCGCTGGGCACGGCGGGAACTTTGTCCGTGTCGCGTTTGCGGGCCGCGCCGGTTCGCTCGGCCAATCGCCTGCGCACCGTCCACTCGGGCAGTGAGCTGAAAACGACGATCCTGGTCGAAGGCCTGGCCGCGCCGATGAAGGTCTTGCAGGTGACCGACACCCATCTCAGCTGTGACGATGCCAGCGACCAGGTCTATGACGATTTCAGCACGCGCATGCGCAAGGCGTTCGCCACCGTCAAGCATCACGAAACCCTGAAACCCACCACGGCCGTCGAGTGCCTGCAGGAACTCCTACGCCTGGGCGTGGAACAGAAAGTGGATCTGCTCGCGCTCACGGGCGACATCGTCAACTACCCGTCGGCCACCGCGGTGGAGTTTGTCCGGCAGACCGTCGCGGCCACCGGCCTGCCGCATCTCTACACGGCGGGCAACCACGACTGGCACTATGAAGGGATGCCGGGCTCTTCGGAGAGCCTGAGAAAAGAATGGCGCGAGAAACGGCTGCGTCCGCTTTATGAGCAGCCGAACCTGTCATTCTCCTCCGTGGTGATGAAGGGGATCAACTTTGTCACCATCGACAATTCGACCTACCAGGTGGACGAGGAACAGCTCGCGTATTTCCGGCAGCAAGTCGCCCGCAACCTTCCGCTCGTGCTGGTGATGCACATTCCGCTCTACGTGCCGGGCATGCGGATGTCGTGCGGGCATCCCGACTGGGGAGCGGCCACCGACCGGAATTCTGCCGTCGAACGCCGCCAGCGCTGGTCGGAAAAGGGAAACCTGCCCTCGACGATGGAATTTGTGAAAGTGGTAAAGGGCGCTCCCTGCCTTGCCGCGCTCATCACCGGTCACTGGCATTCGCACTTCATGTCGGTGGAATCGAATCTCGTGCAGTACGTCACGCCGGCCGGTTTCAACGGCCGGCGCCGGCTGATTGAGTTTCAGCCGTTGAGCAACGGTTGACTATTAACGGTAACGAGGCGCGGGAGTGCAGGGACCTGTCTTCGTGCGCGCCGGCAATGCCGGCCGATGATCGGCGGGGTTTCCTATGTGCTGTGCCATCTTTGACGTATCGATCCAGTGAGCGGTGGAGCCCGATGTCCCCATCGGGCTGATTTGAGAGTGCACGGTTCAAAACCCGATGAGGACATCGGGTTCCACCTTTCAGTGGTTTCGTTTTCGGAGATAAAACGCACGTCGACTGAATTCGTACGGCTTAGCCCGAACCTTTCGCAGCGCTACGCATTCCGAAAGATCGTCGCATGTCCGACCGGCGGCCAGGGTGATCGGTTTCGACATCGGGTCATCGACCTGTTGCATTCGAGTGCATGACCATCCCCTGCATCCCACCTGCTTTGCGCGTCATTGCCATGCTGGTTGTGTTAGCGGGATGGCACGGCGTGGCCGGCGCGGCCGGGCCGATCATCGGCCAACCGCTGCCGGCCTGGGAGCGCGGCCTGCTCGACATTCACCAGATCAACACCGGCACGGGCAACGCGGCGCTCTTCATCTTCCCCGACGGAACCACGTTCCTGCTCGACGCGGGCGCGGTGAACCGGTCGCAGGAACGTGAGCCGCGTTATGATGCGCCACGGCGGCCGGACACCTCGCGGCGCCCCGGCCAGACGATCGCGCGCTATGTGCGGCGGGTCCATCCCGCCGGGCCCGGCGGGGCGCTCGACTACGCGGCGCTCACGCACTTTCACGGCGATCACATGGGCACGTTGCTGCCGGATTCTCCGCGTTCGGCGAACGGGGCCTACCAGCTCACCGGCATTACGGACGTCGGGGACGAATTGCAGATTCGCCTGCTGCTGGATCGCGACTGGCCCCACTACAATTTCCCTGCGCCCTCGGGCGGTGGGATGATGCTCAATTACCGCGCCTTTCTGAAATGGCAGACGGAAAACCGCGGCCTGCAGGTCGCGCGCTTCGAGGCGGGGCGCAGCGATCAGATCGTTTTGCGGCGGGCGCCCCGGGACTATCCGCGGTTCGAGATCCGCCAGATCGCCGCGAATGGCCACGTCTGGACCGGATCCGGGACGTCGGCGCGCAACCGGTTTCCCGAGGGGACAGTCCCGGTGGAGAACAATTGCAGCCTGGCGTTCCGGCTGACGTATGGCGCCTTCACCTATTTCAACGGCGGGGACATGGCTGGTTTCCTCGGTCCGAATGCCCCCGCGTGGGCCGAAATGGAGTCGGCGGTCGCGTGGGTGACGGGCCCGGTGGACGTGCATGCGCTGAACCATCACGGCACCCCGGATGCGGCGAACGCGTTTTTTCTGAGCGTGCTGCAACCGCGGATCCACATCCTGTCGACGTATGCCTCAAGCCAGCCCGGTCCGGAGGTGATGCGCCGGATGTTGTCGGAACGCATCTATCCCGGTCCGCGCGAAATCTTCCTGACGAACGGGCTGTGGCCGGGCCGGCGCGAGCACATGGTGAAGCTCTATGGGGAAACTGAAACCGTCTGGTTGCTGGAGCGCCTGGCCAAGACGGCCGCGACGCAGGGGCACGTCGTCGTCCGCGTGGACCCGGGTGGCGATCGGTATCAGGTGATCGTGATCGATGACGCCAATGAAACGGGCAACGTCCTGTCCGTGCACGGGCCTTACCCGTCGCGTGGAGCATCGAAGCCGGCGACCGGCGGATGAGGGCGGGACGTCGGCAATCGGGGCAGCGGTTTGCGCGTTCGCCGGAAGACTTCATCCTCAGAGGTGTGCTCGCGACATTGCACAATGCCTCCAGTAGCGTCATCGGTGGTTCTCGCAGTCGTCCCTTGCCGACCGGCCCCTGCACTCCGAATCATGTTACTCAACCTTCCTCCAGCCTTGGGTTATCCCGGGAGGCTCGTAGTCAATCAGCCGGACGGAGCGCAGGCGTCGGAGATGGCGGCGGTGGCATGTGAACACGCGCCCTTCGCTTGGCCACCCCGGAGCAAGCTCCCGGGGAATGGACCCGCCTGCGATTCACTGCAGGCGAAGAACGCGCCGGACGCCGCTGGGTTCGTGCGCCCTGAAGTTCGGCCGAAGTGGCTAATGTGAACGCCCCCACCATCCGATCGCTCGCCGCCGAGTTAGGCTTGTCGCGCGCCACCGTGGCCGAGGTCTTGCGCGGCTCGCGTCGCTTCAGCGCGAAGACCATCGCACGGGTCGGTGAAGCCGCGCGTCGCGCCGGCTACCGCCGCAATCCCCTCGTCGGCGCCGTCATGTCGGAGATCCGGCGGTCCCGAACCAGGAATTTTCGCGGCGTGCTCGCCGCGATCGATTTGAACCGCGAACTGCGGCCGGCCATCAATCGTTACGACCAACTGCTCCTCGACGGTGCGCAGCGCCGCGCGACCGAAATGGGCTTCAAAATCGAGACCCACCCACTCGCCGGCCGGAAGCTCAACTTTAACCGCTTGGACACCATTCTGCAGGCGCGCGGCATTCAGGGAATTTTCTTGTTCCCCGCTCTGGTTGAGCCGGATGTGACCCAGCTCGACTGGTCCCACTTCGCCGGAATCTACACGGACTATTCGATCCACCGACCGGCACTCCATGCGGTTTGCCCAGACCACAGCCGCGCGATGTTCGAGACCCTCAATCGTATTGGACGCAACGGGTACCGCCGGGTGGGCCTGTTCGTTTCCCCCGAAATCGATCATCGTATCCAGTATCATTGGTCGGGAGCGTTCCTTGGCTATCAGCGCGTGCACCCCGGCGTCGGTCGGGTGCCGCCGCTGCTGGCCAACGGTGTCTCGCGCCAGGACTTCATCGCCTGGTTTCGCCGGTTTCAACCCGACGTGGTCCTCGCCCACCAAACCGAAGTGATCGAATGGATGGAGCGCTGCGGGGCTCGCGTCCCGGCCAGCCACGGCTTCGTCTGCCTCAACACCATCAATCAGGACCGACCGACGGCCGGCCTCGATCTGCAGCCGGGCTTGATCGGCGCCCGGGCCGTTGAAAACCTAATCGCCCAGGTTCAGCGCGGCGAATTCGGCATTCCCGATCACCCGTCAATCGTCGGAATTCCCGCCCTCTGGCAGGACGGCCCGACCTATCTGCCTCAATCGTCCGCGCGGTAACCAAGCCAGATTTCCACCCACGGGGCGGAATTTGGTAGACTGTCTAATTTATTGCCGCTTGGCCGCCCGAATTATCGGGATTCAATTCTTCGAGATGACCCCTCCACTCGGGCTGCGCCTCCGCACCCTCGTTGCTACCCTCACGCTTACCTCCGTGCTGACGGCACAAACCCGCCCGTCGTCCGCGACCGCGCCGGACGCCCCACCCATCGTTCAACTCGATGAGTTTCAAGTCACGAGCGACCGCGACACCACCTATCGCGCGACCAATGCCGCCGCCGGCACACGGCTTGGCACCAAAATCAAGGACCTGCCGCAATCGATCACGGTGCTGACGGAGGAATTCCTGCGGGATATCGGCACCATCAACCTGAGCGACGCGCTCGCGTACGTCGGCGGAGTGACGACGGGCGAGCAGCAGCCCAACGGCGGAGACGCGACGACAATCCGCGGCTATGGGTCGCCGTTTCCGTTCAAGGACGGCATCCGCGACGAAAGCCTGAACACGCGGGGCGACATGGCGGATATCGAGCGGGTCGAAGTCCTGAAGGGCCCGTCGTCGTTCCTCTATGGCAATGTCTTCGGGATCGGCGGCGCGATCAACAAGATCTCCAAACGGCCGAAACCGAAGGCCCAATACGGCTTGGGCGCAATGGTCGGGGACTACAATTTTTACCGCGGTCAAGCCGACGCCACCGGCCCCCTCAGCCGCGACAAAACCCTGATGTATCGCCTCATCTTTGCCCGGGAGGATGGCGATACCTACCGCGACTTCACCCATGGCCGGCGCCTTTTCCTCGCGCCGAAGCTGACCAAGGTGTTTTCCGCCGCGACGCAGCTGAACGTGGACTTCGAATATCTCCGCACGGCCATCACCAACGATCCCAACGTGCCAATCGCGGTGGGCGACATCCGCCCGATTCGCGTGCCGCCGTCCCACTTCCTCGGCGAGGCCTGGGCGAAAAACGAAGTGCGCAAGCGCTCGGTCCGGGTGATCCTGGATCACCGGTTCAATCCCAACTGGACCGTGCGGCAGGCGTTCGCGACGGCCGTGAACAACGCCGACAAACACAACATCGCGCTCACGGGCACGATCGATCCGGTCAGGGCCGTCACGACGAAGCAGGACGGGATCCAAATCATCCGATCAACTTTCCTGCTGCTGCAGGGCGACGTGGTCGGCCGCGTGCAGACCGGCCCGGTGAACCATCGGCTGCTCGCGGGTTATGAAGTCAGCCGCGATCGGGTGCGCAACGACGTTTTCGCGACACCGCTGCTTGGAACATTCAATGTCTACCGGCCGATCTACAACCTGCCGCGCGGCACCACGACCCAAAGCCAGGGGATTCGCAACAAGCCGAGCGCCTACGCGTTCTACTTGAACGATCAAATCGGCCTCTGGCGCGATCGCGTGCAGTTTGTTTTGGGGGCGCGGCTCGACAAGATCTCGGGCCTGAGCACCTCGAGCCTCACGACCGCGAAGACGGATGTAAGCGTGCCGCATCATTGGACTCCGCGCCTCGGCGTGGTTGTGCGGCCCTCCGAGGCGGTGTCGCTCTACGCGGTCTATGCGGGAGGATTCATTGCGGATCGTACCGCGCGGGTGGTCTGGCCGGACAATTCGCCGGTGAAGCCCGAGACCGGCGAGATGCTCGAAGCGGGCGTGAAGGCGGATTTCCTCGAGGGAAAGCTCAGCGTAAACGCCGGGGCCTTCTCCGTGGCGCGCCAGGACGTCGTGCGGAATGCGCCCATTCCGCCGGCGCCGGCTGGCGCGATCGTGCAAAACGGCGCGGAGCAGGCGGACGGTGCGGAAGTGAACTTCACGGCTGAACTGAGCCAGGGCCTGACCGTCATCGGCAGTTACCACTACGTCGATGCGTACGTCGTGAAGGGACAAAACAATATTCCTGACGGCAAACCGCTTCAGAACACGCCGCAGCATGCGGGGCAGCTTTGGTTAAAATACAGTTTCGCCCAGGGGTTTTTGCAGGGCTTGGGCGTGCGTTTCGATGTTCGGCGCAGCGGCCGGATCTACGGCCGCGTGAACCAGAACGTCAGCCTCCCCGGCTATACGCTGATGAACGCCGGGCTTTCCTATCGTTGGAGCCGAAACCTGCGGTTGCAGTTCAACGCGCGGAATCTCGCCAATAAATACTATTATCCGGCGGCCGGCGCGAGCAACCAGATCGCCCTCGGCGCGCCCCGCACCTGGCTGGCGAGCACGAGCTACGCGTTCTAGCAATCGAACGATCTCAGGCCTCCGGTCGCAGCAACCCGCTTGCCGTGCTTCCCTCTCCGATCATCGCACTCCAGAACTCCTCCCCGGGAAAATGAAAAACAATAGTCCGGTTGCGTTGTTGGTGGCGTGTCTCGCCCTGGCCTTGAGCCCAGGCCGCGCCGCCGACGCGCCGGCGGCATTCGGCACCATCCAAGGCCGTGTCCAAAATGTCGTCTCGGGCCAGTATCTCAACAACGCGCGCGTGTCCGTGCAAGGCACCGCCCTCTCGAGCCTCACGGACGAGTCAGGCACTTTTCGGATCGCTCAATTGCCGATGGGCCCCGCGGTGCTTGAGGTGTTCTACACCGGCCTCGATCCGCTGCTGGTTCCAGTACAGATCACTGGAGGCGGTACGGTCGTGCAGGATGTCGGGCTCACCAACGTTGCCCGGTACGGCCGAGCTTCCGACGCCGTGAAACTCGACCCGTTTGTCGTGTCCACCGCCCGCGAGACCAACGCCGCCGCGATCGCCATCAACGAGCAGCGGTTTGCCCCGAACCTGAAGACCGTGGTCTCCACCGACGCGTTCGGCGACGTGACCGACGGCAATGTGGGCGAATTCCTGAAGTTTTTGCCCGGCATCGCGACCAACAACGAAGACGGACAGGTGGGAACCATCTCGATTCGGGGGTTCGAGGCCAACCAGACGCGCATCACGAGCGACGGGGCGGAACTCGCCAACACCGGCGTGAGTGGCGCCAAGACGCGCGATGTTTCCTTCGGACAGGTGTCGATCAACAACCTGGCGCGCGTCGAGGTGATCAAGTCGCCCACGGCGGCCGATCCGGCGGATACGGTGGGCGGCACGATCAATTTCGTGACGAAGAGCGCCTTCGAACGCCGGAGCGCCGAATTGGCCTACAACGTCAGCTTCTCGGCCAACAGTCGCGACGTGAGCGCCCGCCGGGAGCCGACGGTGGGCGACCGGATGATCCACAAGATGGCGCCGGGGTTCACCTTCGACTACACCCTGCCGGTCAACCGCAACTTCGGGCTGGTTGTCACCGGGCAGCATTCGGATCGCTATGTGCAGGCGACAGAACACCGGATGCTGTATTCGACCGCAGCTGCGGCGGGAGCCTCGCCGGGCGCCCCGTTCCTCTCGGAACTCCGCTTTGCGGATGCCGCCCGCCTGCCCAAGCGCCAGTCGCTGGGGTTGAAGGCCGACTGGCGCCTGGCGGCCAACTCGGTGTTGAGCGTCTCCGTGCAGACGAGCGGGTTTCTCACGACCCGATCGCCGATCCAAATGACCATCCAGCCCGGGGCGACGGTGACGCCAAACCCGGTCACCGGGAAGCGGATGACGTCCGGCCCCGATTTTGTCAGTGGCGCGACGGGGCGGGGCGTGGTCCGGATGCTGGATTCGGAGGATATCCAGCAGGTGGGCCGGATCCGGCTGTTGAACACCCGCTACCGTTTCGACAACGGCACGTGGAAGGTCGATGCGGATTTCGCCTATTCGCTCGCCCTGGGGTCGTATCGCGACATCAACGCGAAGCCGCCGCGCTTCCAGCGGATGATCACCAATTTCGCCGTGCCGGTGCGCGTGGAGTTGCGGAACATCGACGAAAACGGCCCGCGCTCCATCAAGCTCTTCGACAACAACGAGCAGGAGTTGAGCCTGTATGATATTCGCAATTATCGATTGGTGGATGCCCGGCAGAACAGCAAGGACTACGCCGACACGTTCAAGCGCGGGCGGGTCGATCTGCGCCGGCGGCTCAACCTGTTTTCGTTTCCGTTCGCGGTGCAGGTCGGGGCGTCCGGCCGAAGTCAGACGCGCGATGTGCGCCACTACAACACCATCTGGAATTACACGGGGCCCGCCGATCTCTCGTATCTGGCGCACACGCAATACAAGACGCGCGGCGACCCGAACTTCGATCCGATCCAGTGGTTGTCGACGATGAAGGCCTGGGCCGCCTTCCAGGCGGACCGCACTCTTTTCACCCTGACGCCCGCCCAGGTGGTCGCAGCGGCGACGTTTTCGATCACGAATTCCCTGTGGGTGCAGGAAAACGTCGACGCGCAATATGGCGAGGTCGACCTCCGGCCTTTCCCGCGGCTGTCAATTCTCGCGGGCGTGCGACGGGAGGGCACGACCCTGGAGGCGTACGGGCCATGGTACGATCCCAGCGCGGTGTGGGTGCGCAATGCCAATGGGAGCTTCGCCCATAACGCCGCCGGGCAACGCCTGCGCCGGCCGGATGCCGGAGCAATGGGCTCGCTGGAAGAGGTGGCGCTGACGCGCAAGGACCGGGGCGCGCACGCTGGCCGCAGCTACGACGGCTACTATCCCAGCGCCCACGCCACTTATAATATAACGGCGAATATCCTGGCCCGCGCCTCCTTTGCGGAAACCTACGGCCGCCCCAATTTCACGGAAATCGTACCCACCACCACTGCTACGGAACTCGATCTCACCGATGATCCGACGAAGCTGGGAGGGCGGTTGACCGTCCGCAATCCGGGCCTCAAGCCCTGGGCGGCAAAGAACTACGATGTCTCGCTCGAGTACTACACGCCGCATGGCGGGCTTTGCAGTGTCGGGGCGTTTCGCAAGGACGTGAGGGGTTTCTTCGTCAACGAGACCCACCTCGTGACCGAGCAGGACCTGCAGGCCTACGAACTCGGTTCGAACTACCTCGGCTGGGAAATCACCTCGCGCACCAACGGGGGCAACACCCGGCTTCAGGGCGTCGAGTTCAACCTCCAACATTCGCTCCAGCCGCTGGGCAAGTGGGGACGCCCCTTCGAGGTGTTCGTCAATGGTTCGAGGCTGACCCAGGACGGCAACCAGCGGACGAGTTTCGGTGGCTTCGCGCCCCGGAATCTGAACTGGGGCGCCAGTTTCACGAACAAGCGCTTCCGCGTCCTCGCGCGGTGGAATCAGGTTGCCGACCGCTTCCAGAGCCTGATCACCAACATCGGCACTAATGGCAGCCAGTACATCGTGGCCAAGACCACCCTGGACGTGAATGCGGAGGTCCGCCTCACGCCGTGGCTCTCCGCGTACGCCAACTGCAACAATCTGCTGAACGCCGCCGACAAACTCGACCGCTATGCGGACGAAACGCCTGTCTACGCGCGCCGCTACCAAGTGGTGGAAAACGGCACGCTGATCACCTTCGGCGTCAAAGGCCGGTTCTGAAGCGCCCGTGAAAACACCACGGCTATCTCTCATCCTCCTCTGGCTGGCCCCGCTCGCCGGATTGGCGGCACAAAAGACGGCGCCGGTGCAAAACACGGGGGAGCCCCTCCAGGGCCTGGAGGTTGGGGCGCTGCCACTGGTGTTCCGCGAGGGAGTCGATCCAGGGAAACTGGATCGATTGGTGACCGACACCTGGAAGAGCTCCCTTGAAATGCGGGTCAAAGGTCTGACCGAAGAGCTGGCCAAGGATCCCGCCAAGATAAAGATGCCCTGGCTGGGCCATTGGATCAACGCGGCGCTGTACCGGGGCGACCGGCTGAAAGAGGTGAATGCCGTGATCCGCGCTTGGCTGAAGGCTGGGTCGCCCCCGGGCGCGGGCGTGGCGGAACCGGCCCTTGCCGAAGATTCCGCCAATCCCAAGGCGCAAATCATGGCCGAGCTGAATGAAGGCGGATTGGAGATCAAGCTGCTGCTGATGTACGGTCGCGACGGCAAGTATCCCGGCCGCTTGGAAGCCGATATCGAATCGAAGCTCAAGGAAGGTGCCTGGGAAACGATCTGCGTGTATCTCGATCCCGACGGTAAGTGGCAGAAGCGAATGGCCGGATACATCGGCCACAAATATCAGGTCCTCCCGCTCATCTGGGGCCGGATGTGGGGCACGGAAAATCACGACGTCCGACGCAAACCTTGGGTGTATCTTGCCACGGCCTTGCTGCGGAGGGACCCGGCCTACACCAGCAGGCAGATCGGCGGGCATACGGTGGAGGAGTGGTTCGCCCTGCTGAGGGACTTCATGCCGCTGTATATGAAAGACAGGGTGTTGACGGGGTTGTGGATCGAACCCGGCGGGCATTACGCCCACATCACGTTCTCGACGATGATCGACCTGTATGAGACGGCGCCCGATCCGGTGGTCCGTCAGCAGGCGAAGATGTTCCTCGATCTGGCGCTGATCGAAGACGAGCAGGTCAGCGTGAACGGACTGCGCGGCGGCGGTCGGAGCCGGACGGCGGCGATGGCCGCCACGACCAGCGGGTTCAAGGACGTGATCTTCGGCGACAAGCCCGGCCTGCTGCTGAGCGACTACCAGGCGCCGCCCATCGCGATCGTGCTGCGCCACGCCAAAGGCGCGGTGCAGCCGTATCGCATCTACAACCGGGTGCCGGGCGAAAATGCGCCGGGCCGGGAGGGTTACGCCCACGTTTCGCGCCTGGTGAGTTACGCCTTCCGCACGCCGGCCTACCTGTTGGGCGGCGCGCTGCAGGATCCCAACCTGGACTATCACGCGACTTCCAACCAACGGCGTTGGAGCGGCCTGATCTTCCAGAGCGGCGAAGCGGTGTATCCGTGGCCAAAGGAAGTATTCAAAAACGCGGACGTCGGCCGGAGCGGGAACGCCTTTTGGGGCGTCCAGCACGACGACGTGATGGTGCTTCAGAAGCTGCGCAAGTCGGCCAGCGTCGACCGCATCCAGGCGGTTTTTTCGCCGGGGCTCATGCTCACGGAACGCGCCGGGTGGATTTTCGCGGAGGCCGGCAGCGGCTATGCCGCCGTCTGTTTCGTCGATCCCGAAAACCCCGCTGCCATCGGACAGTATGTCATGTCCGAAGCGCCCAGAATCAAGCGGCAGCCCGTGGGGCAATTCGCCCTACCGCAGAAGGACTTTCTGCCGATGATATTTCACGCTGGCTATGCCCGCCAACATGGGACGTTTGAGAAATTCCAGGAGTCGATCCTCGCGGGTAAGCGTGTGATCAACCAAGCGGCGTCCGAGCTCGAATACCGTCCCGTGGATGGGCCGGTGATCACATGGAACTTCAATCAGGACGCCGACCCGCTGCCGTTGCCGCGGGTGAACGGCAAGTCCCCGGACCTGCAGCCGGCGTGGTTGTTCAACAGCCCGTTCCTGAAAGCGAAATGGGAAGACCCGCGGATCTACGCCGGAGCGGGGCCGTTCCGCGCCGTCTACGATTTTTCTACCCACGAGATCCACCAGCGGCGGGTGCCCTGACGCGCTCAATCATGCAACTGCTCAGAATGATAACCACAGACTCGGACCGGCGGCCGGTCGGCGGGCGCCGCCGCTTCGCTGGCGGCGGGGCATGGTGGCCGTTGACGGTCATCGCCATTAGTGGAGTCGCCTTCGCCGGTCGGGCCACTGCTGCAACTGCCGCGCCCGGTCATCCCAACATCCTCGTGATCCTCGCCGACGACCTCGGCTACGGCGACGTGCAATGCTACAACCCGCAGCGCGGGAGAATCCCGACGCCGAATATCGATCGCTTGGCGGCACAGGGCATGCGGTTCACGGATGCGCATTCCTCCTCTGGCGTGTGCTCGCCGTCGCGCTACACGCTGCTGACCGGGCGCTATCACTGGCGCACGCGGCTTCAGTCCGGCATCGTCAAGGTCTTTGGCGAACCGACGATCTCACCCGACCGCCTCACCATCGCCGGCCTCGCCAAACAGCACGGATACCGCACCGCCTGCATTGGAAAATGGCACCTGGGGTGGAACTGGCCGATCGCTGAGTCCCAGCGCAAGCTCCTCCAGGCTGCGCCGCAGTCGGGCCCGAATGACGAGGCACCCCTCGCGAGCGCCGAGCAGCGGGCCGCGTGGCGCGACATTTTTTCGCAGGCCATCGGCGGCGGACCGACGAGCTGTGGGTTCGACACGTACTTCGGCACCGACGTCCCGAACTGGCCGCCGTATTGTCTTATCGAAAACGATCGCACCGCGGGCGTGCCGACGGAGTTTCTGCCGCGGGCAAAACTGCAGAACAATCTCGCCAGCACGCAGGGGCCGGCGCTGTCCGGCTGGAGGTTGGAGGGAATCCTGCCCGCGCTGGCGGAGCGGGCTGCGGGATTCCTGGCCGACGCGGCGGCGCAGCCCGCGCCCTTCCTGCTTTATCTCCCGCTCACCGCGCCCCACACGCCGCTCGCGGTCAACGCCCCGTGGCACAAGCGGAGTGGGCTGAACACGTACGCCGATTTCTTGATGGAGACGGATGCCATGGTGGGCCGCGTGCTCGACGCCCTGGAAAGAAGCGGCGCAGCTGATCGCACGCTGGTGATTTTCACTAGTGACAACGGTTTCGCCCCCTATGTCGGCGCCGGCGAACTCGAGCAGATGGGCCATTTTCCCAGCGGCCCGTTGCGCGGCTACAAGGGGGATGCCTGGGAGGGCGGCCACCGGGTGCCGTTCATCGTCCGCTGGCCTGGCGTCGTGAAACCGGGGGCAGAATGCAGCCGACTGATCCATCAAGCCGACCTGATGCGGACGATGGCCGACATCCTCGGCGCCACGCTGCCCGACAGCGCGGGCGAAGACAGCTTCAGCCTGCTCCCGCTGCTGCAGGGCGGCAGCTGGCCGGTGCGCGAGCATGCGATTAGTTGCGCGATGCGCGGCCAGCCGGCGTTGCGCCACGGCCATTGGAAACTCGTCGCCGAAGCGACGGGCACGGGAGGCCCTCCCGTCTGGATGGCCGGCGTGCCCGACCGCGGCGGACCCATCACACCGTCGACTCCGGTCCTCTTGTATTATCTGGCCGACGACATCGGCGAGACGAAGAACCTCGCCGCCGCAGAGCCCGCTCGCGTTGCCGCGATGCAGGCACTGCTGGAACAACTGATCGTCGCTGGTCGGAGCACGCCGGGCGCCCCGCAGAAGAACGATATCGAGGTGATCCGGTATCCGCGGGCCGCCACCGCTCCGCCCGGAAAAAAGTCCGGGGCCGACAGGAAGGCTGGCGCGTCCGAAGGTTGAGGCGGCCGGAGCGGATCAAAGACTCCGATAGCCGACCACCATCCCCGTACCCATATCACATGAATCCTTCGCACGCACTCTGGCGCGGAGCCGTCCTCGCGGCTGCGCTGACATCGGCTGCGGTTTGGGCTGAGCCGACGGTAGAACCGCAGCCGCCCTCATCTCTTACGACGAAAGTCACGGAGTTTGTCTCCTACAAGAAGCAGGGCGATCCAGTGGTCCTGATTCCGCCAGCGCAGGCGGCCGGTGCGGGTGGGAAAAACTCCTACCGCCTGATCGCCGATATTTCTTACCTCGGTGAGGACTACCCGGAGCGGGCGGACCTCTACCTGCCGCTGGGTGAAGACCAAATCTATCCCGCCATTCTGGACATCCACGGCGGCGGCTGGTTGATCGGCGACAAGACATGGCAACGCGTGAACGCCGGAGTCATGGTCAGCCGGGGATTTGCCGTCTTTACCATCAACTACCTGCTCGGACGGCGGCCGACCGGAAAGGTGAAGGATCAAGGCGGTTGGCCACGCAACTTGCTGGATTGCAAGACGGCATTGCGTTTCATGCGAGCGTACGCGGACAAACTGCACATTGACCCCAATCGGATTGCGGTCAGTGGCCAATCCGCGGGAGGGCATCTGGCCCTGTTGACCGGGCTGAGCGCCAACCTTCCCGAGTATCGCGACGGTTTCTACCAAGGCCAGTCGGAGCACGTTTCGGCGATCGTGAACTTCTATGGCGTGACCGATCTTCGCCTCTGGGGAGCGAACGCGCTTTTCAGCGAATGGGACCGTGCCGACACCAGGATCCTGTCGCTTGCATCACCGGTCGATCTGGTCGTGAAAGCCAGCCCGCCCATTCTAACTCTCCATGGTGGAGCCGACAAAATGGTCGACTTCAAACACGCCGAATCGCTCGACGCTGCGGCGAGGAAACACGGTGCACCGCATGAGTTGATTATGTTGGAGGGCGCCTCCCACGGCTTCAAAATTGTCCCCGACAAGAACAACGGGAAACGCGATTTGACCGATGATGTGGTGAGATTTCTGGAAAAGCACCTGGGCGGCAACCGGTAGGTGTGCGGGCGCGCCCGTCCGAAGGGCCAGGGCCGAAAGGGTGAGGCCTTGCGTCTGAGTCCAAGACGGAGGTGGGCGTCATATTTTCCAGATACGAACGGCAGAACTCGCTCCCCTGTTTTCGGCTGTCTGTGCAAGGGCCTTACCCGTCGCGCGGAGCTCCGACGCCGGCGAGCGGCGGATGAAGAGGCCTCCGGACAGGGTCAATAGGGACAGGTCAATAAATATCCCTGCTCAGGGTCGCGTTCAAGGGACAGGTCAATAATCCCTGCGCAAGGTATCCGCCCAAGGGACAGGTCAATTATTCCCGCTTAGGGGACGCGTTAAAGGGACAGGTCAATAATATCTGATTGGACCCCCGCGGGGCGATTCGGGTGAAACCGGGAGGCTGGGAGGACCTCGCCCGATCAGTTTGCAGACTTGCGCTAGTCGGCTGGTTGACACTTCTTGGGGCACCCGCTCGTGACATCGAGTGATGATTTTACCCACAATTCGAATATCGCTGCGCCCGTTTTGCGCGCTCCTCAGCGGCCTCAGCATCGCGCACTCCGCATCGGCCAAGCTGCCGCCGGAAATGATCGCGCGGCTGCCCGCGCCTGTGGCCCGCACAGTCGACTTTGCCAGGGAGATCCAGCCGATTTTCGAGGCGAGTTGCGTGCAGTGCCACGCGCGGGGCAAGAGCAAGGGTGGTTTCAGCCTGGAGACGCGCGCCGATTTTCTCGCGGGCGGTGACGCCGGTGCGCCCGCGCTCGCCGGCCAGAGCGCGGAGAGCACCGTCGTCGCCATGATTTCGGGCCTCAATCCCGAGATTGTCATGCCCAAGAAGGGGAAAAAACTCACGCCCGATCAGGTCGCCGTGTTCCGGGCGTGGATCGACCAGGGCATGAAGTGGCCGGAGGCGATCACGTTTTTCAAGCACGAGCCGGCCAACCTGCGACCGCGCGACACGGTGCCCGTGCCCAACAAGCGAGGACTCGACCAACCGCTCGATCGGCTGGTCGACGCCTATTTTGCGAAAAACAGGATCGCCTGGCCCATGCCCGTCGATGACCGCACCTACGCCCGCCGCGTCTGGATCGACGCGTGCGGGTTGCTGCCACCGCCGGCCGAGCTCGAGGCGTTCGTCGCCGAGCGCGCGTCCGACAAGCGCGCGCGACTGGTGGCCCGGTTGCTCGCCGAGCCGCAGCGCTACGCCGAGCACTGGCTCACGTTTTGGAATGATCTCCTGCGAAATGACTACAAGGGCCCGGGCTACACCGACGGCGGGCGCAAGCAGATCACCGGCTGGATCTACACGGCGCTCGCGCGCAATCTCCCCTACGATCAGTTCGTCGCCCAGCTCGTCAATCCGGGCGCCGATGCCGAGGGCTTCGCCAACGGCATCATCTGGCGCGGCGCGGTCAACGCCAGCATGGTGCCGCCGATGCAGGCCGCGCAGGGCATCGCGCAGGTCTTTCTCGGCGTGAACCTGAAGTGCGCGTCGTGCCACGACAGCTTCATCAACGAATACACCCTCAACGACTCCTACGGCCTCGCCGGCATTTACTCCGACGGCCCACTCGAGATCGCGGAGTGCGACAAGCCGACCGGCCACACCGCCAGGGTGAAGTTTCTATACGACGAACTTGGAGGCATCGACGGCACCGCCGCCCCCGCCACGCGCAAGCAGCAGCTCGCCGAGGTCATGACCGGCCGCAAGAACGGCCGGCTGCCCCGCACGATCGTGAACCGGCTCTGGCAGCGTTTCATGGGCCATGGTCTGGTCGAGCCGGTTGATGAAATGGACAGGCCCGCCTGGTCGCCCGAGGTGCTCGACTGGCTGGCGGAGGATCTCGTCGCGCACGGCCATGATCTCAAACACACCATGGCGCGCATCCTCACGTCGCGGGCCTATCAACTGCCCGCGGTGAGCCTGGGCGAGACGGAGGAGAACTTCCGTTTCCGCGGTCCCGCAGTGCGTCGGCTCAACGCGGAGCAGTTTGCCGACGCCATCACGACACTCACCGGGCAGACCCTCGCTAAGACCGACGCGAAACTGAACCGCCACGCCGCGCTTTCCCCGGCCGCCGAACAACTCCCCCTCCAACCAAAATGGATCTGGGGCGCGGCGCAGGCGCAAGTGAAGGCGCCACCCGCCACGTTGGTCTTCCGCCGGGCGGTCACGCTCTCCGCGACGCCGACCACCGCGCACTTCGCGATCAGCGCGGACGACAATTACGCGATCAAGATCAACGGGAGGAACGCCGGCACCTCCGGCCGGCGCAACAGCACCGCCACCGATTGGATCGACGTGCAGGCTAACCTCCGGGCGGGCGACAACACGATCGAGATCACCGTCGTCAATCTGCCGCCCGACGACGGCCGTCTCGTGGCGGTGAAGACGGACGCGCTGCCCGACGCCGCTTCGCCGGCCGGATTGATTCTTTATGCGCGTTGGCGCGTGGGCGAGGAGATCGCGGATTTCGTGTCGGATGGAAGTTGGACGGTGACGGCGTTGCCGGAGCCGACCAACGACCGCTTCGCCGTCCGGTCCAACCGGGAGAAAGTGGAGATCGGTCCCGCGACCGAGCTGGGAGGCGTGGAGCTGGCGCCGTGGCGGCTCGGCCGACACTTCCTCGATGTAGCCGCGGCGCCGAAGGACACGCTGCCGGTGCAACGCGCGTCGCTCGTGAATTCCGATCCGTTGATGGCGGCGCTGGGCCGGCCCAACCGCGAGCAAGTCATCACCGTGCGTCAGGCCACGGCGACGACCTTGCAGGCGCTCGAGCTGACCAATGGGGCGACGCTCGCGAAACGGTTGAAACTGGGCGCGGAAAAGATTCTCGCCACGCCGCCCGCCGACCCCGTGGCCTTGGTCGAAGCGCTTTACCGCCAGGCCTTGGGTCGCGCTCCGAGCGCAACCGAACAACGGCTCGCCACCCAACTTGTCGGCTCACCGGCGACGGTCGAAGGACTCGACGATTTTCTCTGGAGTCTGACGATGCTGCCGGAGTTTCAACTCATCCGCTGATGCGAGCCCGGAAAGTTCACATCGCGGCCTCTGGCCGCAACCCTCCTCCGGTGGGCAAGCTAACCGAATCCGGCGTGAATTCAGAATCCTCCGCTCATGGAGGCGGGGTGCCCGCACCCCGCAGGTTGGCAAGGGCAAACCGGTTTTGCCGCGGGGTGGGGGCACCCCGCCTCCACCAGCACGTCATGAATCATCGCGAAGCGGCGCGTCGGCGAGCCGGTTCGACAGGCTCAACGAATTCCGCGCGCGGAGCGCACGGCCCACCTCTCGGATTCCATTCCGTCGCGGGGAATCGGTTGGGGCTGAATGGACACGGCTAAGATGGCGCGACTTTCCGCCGCCGGAACAGATTTTCGACCAGACGCTGCCGCCACTCCCGCTCCCAACGACCACAATCCCATGAATCTATCTCCCCGCCTAGTGTCGCCCGCGGATTCGTCGGGCCGGCCCGACCGTTGGACGCGACGCGATTTCCTGAAGACCGCGTCCGCCGCCACGCTCGCCGCCCTGGCGGCGGGCGCGCCGCGCTCGCTCCCGGGGTCGGAGCCGCCGGAGAAGATCGCGCCGACCGCCGACCGCGTGATTGTGCTTTGGATGGCGGGTGGCATGGCGCACACCGAGACCTTCGATCCGAAGCGCTACACGGAATTCACCGCGGGGATGAATCCCAACGACGTACTCAGCACGTTTCCCTCGATTCCCACCAGCGTGGACGGCGTGAGATTTTCCGCCGGGCTGGAGCAACTCGCGCAGGTGATGGACCGTGGCACGTTGATCCGCGGCATGCAGGCGGCCGATCTGGGGTTCATTTTGCACTCGCGGCACCAGTTCAACTGGCACACGGGGTACGTGCCGCCGCAGACGGTCGCCGCGCCGCATCTCGGGGCGTGGATTGCGCGCACGCTGGGCCCGCTGAATCCGGCTGTGCCGGCGTTCATCAACATCGGCCAGCGCTTTGATCTTGGCGAGGGCGAGGAGCTGAAGGCGTTCACGTCGGCGGGATTCCTCGGCAGCGAACATGGACCGTTCAACGTGGCGTTTCCGGAACAGGCGGCGGACGCCGTGCGTCCGCCGGCGGGAATGAGCCCGGGGCGATTCGCTGATCGTGAGAAATTTTACCGCGAGCTCCTCGCCGCGAGTCCGATTGGGAAGGAAGGCAGCGGCTACCAGAAGGAGTCGCTGTTGCGCGCGATGGACAACGCGCACCGGCTCCTGAGTTCACCGGCGGCGAAGGCGTTCGATCTCGCGTTGGAGCCGCTGGAGCACGTGCGGGAGTATTTCCCGGGTTATGAGCCGGGGATGCGTTTCGACGCCCCGCGCGATCGTCTGGGGGCGAAATATGAGGAAGGGATGGTCGGCCGTTTCGGCCTCGGCTGCCTGCTGGCGCGACGGCTCTGTGAAGTCGGCGCGCGTTTCATCGAAGTCACGACGGAGTACATTCCGTTCCTCAATTGGGATACGCATGAGAACGGCCACGCGCGGCTGGTCGGAATGAAGCAGAGCATCGACGCGCCGATTGCGCAATTGGTGCGGGATCTCGAAGAGCGTGGTTTGCTCGACCGGACACTTATCGTGCTCGCGAGCGAGTTCAGCCGCGACATGATGGTGGAAGGCAAGCCGGACCGGGGCGTGAAGGACCAGGTCGAAGTGCCCGAAGTGATCAAGGATCCGAAGCATTACGGCATGCACCGGCATTTCACGGCGGCGGGCAGCGTGTTGTTGTTTGGTGGCGGTATGAAGCGCGGTTACGTTCACGGCATCACCGCGGAGGAGCGACCCTGCCGCACGATCAAGGATCCCGTGACGATTCCCGATCTGCACGCGACGATATATCGGGCGCTGGGCATCCCGCCGAACCACGGCTACGACGTGGAGAAGCGCCCGTTCTACGTGACCAACGATGGCAAAGGCAGGGCGGTGCGAGAGTTGTTTGGGTGACCCGGGAAGGGGTCAGGTTGCTTTTTGTTGATTTTTATTGTATCGCGATGGTTTCCCCTCCATCTGCAGAGGATGGCGAGGCAGTTGCGCATCCAGTATGATGGTGCCCTATATCACGTCCTAAACCGCGGAAATTACCGGCGAGACGTTTTCGAAACGGCTGGAGCAGCACAGGCGTTTGTCACGGCGTTGGAAGAAGCAAGTTCACGGTATGGCTGGCGGGTGCATGCGTATGTCGTGATGCGCAATCACTACCATCTGGCGATCGAAACCCCGCAACCAAATCTGTCTGATGGAATGCATTGGTTGCAGGCGACTTTGGCGACACGATTCAACCGATTTCGGAACGAACGTGGTCACCTGTTTCAAGGGAGATATAAGGCGATCCTGCTGGAGGATTTTTCGGTATTGGCCCGGGTTGTGAATTACATTCACCTGAATCCATTGCGAGCAGGAATCGTGGAACATGCTTATTTACAGACGTTTCGCTGGAGCAGTTTGGCGCGATTCACAAAGGGAAGTCGATTCCCCGCTTTGTGCGCAGATGATTGGTTTGGGGCGCTCGGGTTTTCGGACACGCCTGAGGGTTGGCGAAGTTACATTGCGCTTTTGAGCGATCTCGCCGTGAGCCGCGAAGAGCAGGAACGCCAGGGTTGGATAGGGCTTTCCCGAGGATGGGCGATTGGCACAGCCGCGTGGCGCCAGGCACTTGCGCGAGATCACGCGCATCTCAGATTGGCGCCGACGATCGAACCAGTGCAGTCCCGCGAGTTTAATCGGGCGCGCTGGGCGCTGCGACTAAGGCAACTGTTCCTCGAGGCAAGGCGCACCCCTGAAGAGGCCAGCACTGCACCGAAAGGTGCAAAATGGAAAATTGAGTTAGCCGCGAAACTTCGCCATGAGGAAGCGGCTTCCGTGGTGTGGATCGCCACCGCTTTGTACATGGGCAAGCCGAGCGCAGTGCGTTCGTACCTTTGCAGGATGAGAAAGACGGTACAAAATCAACAAAAAGCAACCTGACCCCATCTTTAGCGCACTTCGTATACCTCGACCAAGGCCACGCCAGTGGTGTTGTTCGCGCCGGAGACTTGGATCGTGTAGGCGCCGGCCGGAAGCGTGACGAGGAGCGCGCTGTCGCGGCTGCCTTCTCCGAGCGGAAACGCGCCCACCGTGCGTGCGGTGGCGCGGAGGTCGGACGCGTTCGCCGCTGAATTCCAAGCGGTGTTGGTCGAGACGCTGAGCGAGCCGGCGAAGAGAGTGACGACCGGCTGCGCGAGGACTCCGGCGACCCCAAAGGGCGCAGCGCCGAGGGTCGGCCCCACAGCCCGGATCAGCACCGTCTTGGGCGCCCCAGCGCCGACGACCAGACCGGGAATGAGGATGTTGGCGCCAGTGCCCACCTCGGCGCGCACGGCGAGATTGACGAGGCGCGAACTGGATCCCGCCGCCATCGCGGGGGTGTCGGCGTCATAAACTTCGACGAGGGCAAGTCCGGTGGCACCGCCGGCGCCGGAGATTTGCGCCGTGTATGCGCCCGGTGCGAGGCGCGCGACAAGGGCGGCATCGCGGCCCCCGGCGGGCAAGCTGAACGCCCCAACGGCGGCAAAGACGGCGGCATCGGTCGCAGTCCAATTATCATTGATCGCGGCAATCTGGGTGGCGGAGTTTGGGCCGAACAGCGTGAGCACGGGATCAGTGAGCATGCCACCGAGGTTGAAAGGCGCGGCGGCGAGCGCGGGACCGACGGCGCGCACGAGCACAGTCTTGCCGGAGCCAGGGCCGATCACGAAGCCGGGAATGAGGACATTGTCGCCGGCGCCGACCTGCGCGCGCGCCGCAAGGTTGATGAGCCGGCTGGTTGCTTGCACCGGCGCCGGCTCGGCGAGAGCAGCGATCCAGGCGCGGAGCAGTGCTTCACCGGCGGAATCGCGTTCGTGGCCGGCCAAGGGCGGCATCTGGCCTGGACCGCGAAGGGCGATGCGCTGCAGGGTGCGTGAATGGTCGGCGTCGCCGGGCACGATGACACGGTCTGCGGAGTCACCGCTGGAGTCGATCAACGCGCCGTTGACAATGCCAGCCAGGGTGAGCGGCGTGGAGAGGCGGGCGTCGAAGCGGCCGAGGGCGTTGCCGTCGGGCTGATGGCAATACGAGCAATTGACGTCGAAGTAGGAGCGCGCGCGGTGGTCGAGCAGGGCCGCTGGGTCGTCGGCGCGGGCAAGCGCCGGCAGTCCTGCCAGCGTACCGTTGGCAGCAGAGGCGCCCAGTCCGTCCGCTCCCGACAGGTAACCGGCCTGGGAGAAAACGGAAATGATATTGGCGGTGCCGCCGGGGAAGGCGTGCCCGCGGTTGAGCTGGCGGGTGTTGAAGCTGAGCGCGAAGCCGCCGGCGGCGGTGTGACACGTCGCGCACTCTGCGCGGCCGGGGAAATGCCAGGTTTGTGGGCGCGCGACGCCATTTTCGACGACCGTGAAGATCTGGTCCGCGCCGTTGTCAGCGACGAGCGTGGCGTCGGTCTGGGCGTCGTTCCAGCGGTAGGTGAAACCGTACACGCCGGTGGCGGTTTTCACGAGGAAACGCGTCTCGATGCGACGCGTTGTCGCGGGTTTGCCGCGCGTGAGTTCGAGGTCGAAGTGTTTGATCCAGACGGCGCCGGTCGGGAGTGTCCAGTTGCCGTCGGCGGAGAAACCGAGGGTGCTCGACGAGTCGGGCAGCGCGAACCAGCGGCGTTTGCCGGCATGGTCGGACCAAAAGGAAACGTTGGGTTCGTAGGCGACGACGCCGGCGGAGGGCGTGAGATTCGCCAGGTCGGCGAAGGCCCCGGTGGCGGCAAGAGTGGCGGGTAACACCGTGCCACCCGTGACGGGACTGGCGACGAGGCGCTTGATGCTGTTTTCCGTGAGGTCGGCGAGGAGCATGTCGCCCGTGGCCGGGTCGAGGCCGAACGAACTGATCCCGCCGTCGGTTGCGAGGAGTTGGACGCGATCGACCGCGACGGGATTGTCGCCGTCGGGCTGGAGCGCCCAGATCCGGCCGCTCACGAAGTCGGCGAACACGTAGCGCCCGACGAGGTCGGTGTATTTGGAGCCCCGGTACACGAGTCCTCCGGTGACGGACGAGCCTTGGGCGGGGTTGGGGTAGTCCCAGATGGGGGCGAGAAACGTGGCGCGGGCGGCGGCGGGAGGATTGGCGCGGGGACCGGCGATGTTTCCCTCGCGATGGTTCCAGCCGTAGTTGCCGCCGCGCACGATGACATCGATTTCCTCGCGGGCGCCCTGCCCGACGTCGCCGAGCCAGAGGCGGCCGGTCGCGGGATCGAAGGCCATGCGCCACGGATTGCGCAGGCCCACGGCCCAGAACTCGGTGCGGACGAGCGCGGCGTCAAGGGCCGCACCGTTGAAGTTCGTCGCTCCCACCCACGGGTTGTCGGGCGGGATGGCGTAGCTGCCGGAGTGGATGGCGGGATGTGGATTGGGCGGCAGCGAGCCGGGGCGTCGATCGACATCGAGGCGGATGACGCCGGCGAAGAAATCACGATCGAGGCGCTGGCTGTTTTGAAACTGATCGTTGCCGCCGCCCTCGTCGCCGAGCGAGAGATAGAGGTAGCCGTCGGGACCAAAGATAATCTGGCCGCCGTTGTGGTTGTCCGCTTCGTCGCGCTGCGTGAGAAGCGGTTGTTCGGAGCCCGCGTCGGCGAGGTTGGGATCAGTGGCGGAGACGCGGAAGCGCGCGAGCCGGTTGTGCAGGCCGCTGCCGGCGGCGGTGGACGTGGTGAGCGTATACCAGACAAAAAATTCACGGTTGGTCGCGTGGTCGGGATGAAAGGCGAGGGCGAGCAGGCCGCGTTCATCATTGCCACCGCCGGTGGCGACGCGGGCGGCGAGGTCGAGGAACAGCGTGCGCGAGGGGGGGATCGCGGTGACATCGGGGATGATCCAGATCCGGCCGGTCTTTTCCACGACGAAGAGCCGGCGCGAGTCACCGGGAGGGGTGACGAGGGCGAGCGGCTGCGTGAAGGAGAGTGGAGCAAACGCACGCGCGGTGGTGTAGTTGGTCGCGGGTGGCGTCGCACTGATCCGCAGGGAGGTGGCGGGGGTGCGGGTGAGCGGTTGGGCGGGGGCGAACGCGGCCAACAGACCGAAGATGGCGGCAAGGGCCGGCCGGCGGCGGGGCAGGGACGAAGCGAAGCGGTACGGGCATCCCATCGGTTCAGGTCGGCCACGGCACGTCGGGGCGCAGGTTGAAGCGGGTGGCGGGCGGGAAGTGCAGGCCAAAAAATTCGGAGAGGACGGCGACCAATTCGTCGGCCGTGGCGAGGGAGTGCTTTTCGACCCGTCCGTCGGCGTGGCGGGTCGTGAACTCGCGGTTGAGCAGCGTGTGACGCCGGTCCGCGAGCGTGCGCGACGCCCGCAGGTTTTGCAGAAACGCCGATTGCGGGTGCGAACACGTGAACCAGTTGCTCACCTCGAAATCGACACCCGGCACCGCCGTGAGCGTGAAGGTGTAGACGTCGCCCCAGGTGTCGCCGAGCTTCGCCTGGTGCACGACAAGGTCCCCCCGACGAACCAGACGACGTGGCTCAAGGCACCCGGCTTGCTCACGATCAAATTCCAGGCGCAACGGTTGAAAAAGCGACATGCTCCCAAAGCCGACGTCGGCGAGGCACGAACCGGCGTCGGAGGTTTCGACGCGGAGCAGCTGATGCACCGGCGGAGTCGCCAGCTCCGGCGGCAGTTGCCAGCGGACCCGGCCGATCAGCGGGGTGACGGTGAAGCCCAACGCGCCCAGCACCGCGCCGAGCAGGGCGTTTTGCTCGAAGCAATAGCCGCCGCGGCAGTCGTGCACGAGTTTTCGCTCGATCGACGGCAGGTCGATTTGGATCCGGCGGCCGAGCAAAATATCGAGATTCTCAAATGGAATCGTCTGCGCATGGCGCGTGTGGATGCCCGCGAGAGTCGCAATCGTCGGCGCGCGAGATCCCTGGTAACCGATGCGGGCGAAATACGCGTCAAGATCGAGCATGGGAAGATTCCGGTCGCCAATGGTATCGCCGGGCGGCGCGCTCCGCGTCGGAGCACTTCAGCGGCTCGTGGGCGACGAGACTGGGCGGCGCTGGTACGAGTCGCGCGCAAACACCAGGGTGTCCGGGCCCTTCAATTCAATCGTGCCCAGGCCGCTCACGCGCAGCACGGCGACCTGATCGGCGCGCCGGCGGGCGAGAGTGTAGTTCCCTGCGTGTTCGTCAACCGGCTCGCGCCCGGGGCCGTACTCGCGGTAGCGGGCGGTGCCGTCGGCGGTGATTTCGAGGACGCGTTCGTCGTCGCCGGTTCCGCTGGCATAGGTGCCGATGGCCTGCTGGCGCATTGTGATGGTTTCGGCGGGCGCCGTGACGGGCACGTAGTCGGAACCGGGATCGACTTCATCGGGACGAAACGTCAACCACGCGGAGGTCGCGACAATCAGGGCGGCGAGGGCGAAGAGCGTGAGGGCCAGGACGAGTTTGGTTTCGGCCGGAGGCCGGACCACGACGGGAGCAGGGGCGTCGGAGGGAGTGGGTGAACTGATGTCTTTGCCGTCGAGAAACGACGGGATCTCGGAGGCGGCGCGCTCAAGGTAATTCTGCGCGTCGGTCGATGAGCGCAGCAGAAACCGCTCGCGGCCGGGGCGGATCGTAAAGCGACCGCGGCGACCCGTCACGACGAGATGCGGATCGGCTTCGGCAACTTCCGAGGGGTCGAGCGCGGCGAGTTTTCCGAGCAAGGCGACGAGGCCGTCGCTGTCGAGGGCGCCGAGTTCACGCGAGGATTCATCGGAACGTGCGGCGGCGAGGTCGGCCGTGAGAGCCCGGGTGGTGACCTTGAAGGTCGGGGCGGCGGGGGAATCAGCGTTCAATGACGTAGAAGGGTGCACTGCCGACACCGAGGAAGAAATTCCCCGTGGCGAGGTTGCCGTCGTCGATCAAGCGATCGATGGCGCGGAGCTGGGTGACGTCGGTGGTCACCCTGGAGGCGGCGAGCGTGCGGATGCCGATGGCGGCGCGGTAGCGGACGCCGGCGGAGAGGATGTTGTATTCCCAGTTGTAGCGCCCGCCGATCGGGGTGACGCGGCGCCACGAGGTGTTGCCGAGGCTGCCCACCATGAGAGGAGGCATCACGCCGATTCCGGAATCGGGAGGATACTTTCCGTTTTGCTGGGCGTAGGTTTGAAACGCACTCGCAAAGGTGCGGAGGTCGCTGGCGACGGTGCTGGCCCGGGCGGAGATCGTGGTGCGCTTGAGTGCGGGCATGGCGAGCGCGGCCAGCACTCCGATGATGAGCGTCACCATGCCGATCTCGACCAAGCTGAATCCTCGGGTCGACCGCAGGCGGTGTCGGACGGACGGAGACGAAAGTGGAACCGGAGGCATGGTCGAAAGCGCGGAGGCGCCGGAATCTCGATTAAGAGCGCAAATTCGCGGATTAGGTGCGAGGAGAAAAACGGGTGTATCGTCCGAGAGCTCATTGGTTCGGCGAAGGTCTGGTGCTTTGTCGCAGGCGTGCGGTTGCGATGCACGCGGCGAGGGCGTCGCGCCCCCGGTTTCAATTCACCGTCACCTGCGATTTGGACTATTCCCTGGGTGGGGCCCGACCTCCGGGCGGGCCGTCGGAAGTCCGCTCGTGCTCGGCCCGCCCGGAGGTCGGGCCGTATCCGGCGCGGTCGCGCCGAACTCCGAAATAATACAACCAGTGGTTTCGGAAATTGAGCTGCGCGCCTCGCGAAATTCCGACCACTCGACCAAGAAAAAGGGCGGGCCGCGATGGACCCGCCCTCCGAGCTGGCAGTGCGCGATGCGTCGCGCGGCGTGGTTCAGGCCGGCTGATCGTCGGCGGGAATGCGCATCGCGTAGAACGAGCGGTAGACGAAGATGAGGGCGATGAGGAAGAAGAACGCACCGATGGCGGTCTTGGTGCCCTGATCCTTCATCGTGACCGCAATCTCCACGGCGAGCAGGCCGAAGAGCGTGGTGAACTTGATCACGGGGTTCATCGCGACGGACGAGGTGTCCTTGAACGGATCGCCCACGGTGTCGCCGACGACGGTGGCGGCGTGCAGGTCGGTGCCCTTCTGGCGGAGTTCGACCTCGACGATTTTCTTGGCGTTGTCCCAGGCGCCGCCGGCGTTGTCCATGAAGATTGCCTGGAAGAGCCCGAAGAAGGCGATGCCGATCAGGTAGCCGATGAAGAAGTAGGCGTTGAAGAACGGCAGCGCCAGGGCGAAGCAGAAGACGACGATGAAGATGTTCCACATGCCCTTCTGCGCATACTCGGTGCAGATGCGCACGACTTCCTTGCTGTCCTTGTCCGAGGCGGTCTTGGCGTCGAGTTTGATGTTCTTCTTGATGTAGACGACCGCGCTGTAGGCGCCGGTGACGACCGCCTGGATCGAGGCGCCGGTGAACCAGTAGATGACGGAGCCGCCCATGATCAGGCCGAGGATAATCTCGGGCTGCACGATGGAGAGCTTCGCGACGGCGCCCCCAAACATATTTTCGAGGAGGATGATGATGCCGAACACCATCGTCGTCGCGCCGACGACCGCGGTGCCGAT
>SXGU01131820.1_pt1 | contig 54913 bp, 44 predicted proteins | sample 3174531 | NCBI WGS metagenome assembly SXGU01 (sample SAMN11356863, study PRJNA531348) | freshwater metagenome | isolation source: freshwater sample F1-140 | place: China: Fuxian Lake, Yuxi | collected 2017-12-25 | reverse complement strand
TCCGACGGCCCCTCCAGGGCGAAGAGAAGTACCATTGTGGTTCTTCTCTTCGCCCTGGAGGGGCCGTCGGACGTAGCCCAGGGCGGAAGCCCTGTGAACTTTGGCGTTCGTCCGCGCGCTCCTTACAGTAACGGCGACCCTCACAGAGATGACATCATGGCGACGAACACGCACGACGCGATCATTATCGGGGCCGGGCACAACGGGCTCGTCACCGCCGCGTACCTCGCGAAAGCCGGCTACAAGGTGCTGGTACTGGAACGCCGTGAGATTGTCGGCGGGTGTTGCATAACGGAGGAACTGTGGCCCGGCTTCAAGGTGTCGACCGCGGCCTACGTGAACAGCCTCTTGCGCCCCGAAATCATCCGTGAACTGGAGCTGAAGAAGTACGGCTTCGAGATGCTCCCGCGGAGCCCGTCGTCATTCACGCCATTCCCGGACGGCCGTTACCTGATGATGGGGCCGGACAAGGAGATGACTCATAGGGAAATCGCGAAGTTCTCGAAGAAGGACGCGGAAGCGTATCCGAAGTACGAGGACATGCTGACGCGGGTCGCGGACTTCCTCGAACCGATGTTGACCCAGACGCCGCCCGATCCGTTCGGCGGCCTCGGCTCGCTCTGGAAGCTTGGTAAACTCGGTCTCGGCTTCCGCAAACTCGGGCGTACCACTGCGACCGAAGCCGTCGAGGTTCTCACCGGCGCCGCGCGGCCGATTCTCGACCGGTGGTTCGAGTCGGAGGAACTGAAAGCCACCATCGCGACCGACGCGGTCATCGGCGCGTTCGCGCCCCCGTCGCATCCCGGCACCGCGTACGTTCTGTTCCACCACGTGATGGGCGAGTGCAACGGTGTCCGCGGCGTGTGGGGCTACGTCCGTGGCGGCATGGGCACAATTTCGAACAGCATTGCCTCAGCCGCTAAGAGCTACGGCGCGGAGATCCGCACGAACGCGGACGTGGGCAAGATCGTGGTGAGCGATGGACGCGTGGTCGGCGTCGCGCTGAAGGACGGCACCGAGTTTCGCGCGAAGCGGGTCGCGAGTGGCGCCGACGCAAACGTCACGTTCCTGAAACTGATGGACGCGAAAGACCTGCCGCCTGAGTTCCTCGCACAGGTCAAGAAGATCGATTACTCGTCGGCCACGGTGAAGATCAACGTGGCGCTGGACCGGCCGCCCAACTGGAAGGCGCTCCCATCGGATGGAAAGATCGGCCCACAGCACCACGGCACGATGCACGTCTGCCCGGATCAGGACTACATCGAACGCGGCTACGACGACGCCAAATACGGGCGATGGTCCCGCGACCCAATGCTCGAATGCACGATGGCGACCGCGCTCGACTCGACGCTCGCGCCGGAGGGGAAGCACATTCTGAGTATGTTCGTGCAGTACGCGCCCTACACGTTGAAGGGCACAACCTGGGACGTGGAGAAGGACAAGTTCGCGGATCGGTGTTTCGACATCCTCGAAGACTACGCACCTGGCTTCAAGTCGAGCGTGCTGCACCGCCTGGTGATACCTCCTCCTGATATGGAACGACTGTGGGGAATCACAGGGGGGAACATCATGCAAGGCTCGATGAGCCTGTCGAGCATGTTCAGCTTCCGCCCGGTCGCGGGGTACGCGAACTACCGCACGCCGGTGAAGGGGCTGTACATGTGCGGAGCCGCCTCGCACCCCGGTGGAGGCGTGATGGGCGCTTGCGGACTAAACGCCGCGCGCGAGATGCTGAGGGACGGTTAAGCCGGTTCCCTTGAATCCCCCGCGTTCGTGGGTACCAAAACCACACGCTCTCCGCCTCCCCACCGGACACGGGTCCCGCATGAACGTCGCTGTAGTTGGCACCGGTTACGTCGGCCTCGTCACCGGGACGTGTCTCGCTGAAACCGGGAACTCTGTAGTCTGCGTGGACAACAACCCCGAGAAACTCGCGATCCTCCTTCGCGGCGGAATTCCGATCTTCGAGCCGGGTCTCGACGTGTTGGTGAAGAATAACCGCGAGGCGGGCCGACTTTCATTCACAGGCGATCTCTCGGCTGCGGTGCGCGGAGCACAATTCATCTTCGTCGCGGTCGGCACGCCCGAACTTCCCTCCGGTGACGTGGATCTGAAGTACGTGAACGCGGTCGTCGATGGCATCTGCGCAACACTCAAAGACGCACCGAAGAGCAACCCCGGTGGTCGCGTCGTTGTCCTGAAGAGTACGGTCCCGCCGGGCACGAACCGCGCCGTTACCGATCGGATGGCCGCGAACGGCTGCGCGCACATCGCGGTTGCGAGTAACCCCGAGTTCCTCAAGGAAGGCGCCGCAATCGATGACTTCATGACACCCGATCGTGTCGTCGTGGGGGTACGCCACGAAGCCGTCGGTGAGGCGCTCCGCGAGCTGTACCGCCCGTACTGCACGGATAGTCGCCCGTTGCTCGTGATGGCGCCCGAGTCGGCGGAGATGACCAAGTACGCGGCCAACGCTATGCTCGCCACGAAGATTAGCTTCATCAACGAGATGGCGAATCTGTGCGACGCGACAGGCGCGGACGTGAACGCGGTGCGCAAGGGCATCGGGCACGATCAGCGCATCGGGTTCCAGTTCCTCGCACCCGGACCCGGTTACGGCGGCTCGTGCTTCCCGAAAGACGTGAAGGGACTCATTGCTGTCGCCAAGAAAGCAAGCGTCGCGCTGCGTGTGTGCGAAGCGGTAGACTCCGCCAACGACGCGCAGAAGGAGGTGCTGTTCGCGAAGATCGCCAAGCACTTCGACGGGCACGTCGCGGGAAAGACGTTCGCTATCTGGGGTCTTGCTTTCAAGCCGAAGACCGATGACATCCGCGAATCGCCGTCGCTCGCTCTGATCGACGCGTTCCTCGCGGCACGCGCGAAGGTGAAGGTGTCCGACCCGGAGGCGATGGCGAATGTGAAGACGCTTTATGGCGACAGGCTGCACTACGCGACCGAACCGCTCGACGCGCTCGACGGCGCCGACGCGCTGGTGCTGGTGACCGAGTGGCCGGAGTTCCGCACACCGGGCTTCGAGGAGGTGAAGCGCCGGCTCGCGGCGCCGGTCATCTTCGACGGGCGCAACCTGTACTCAAACGTGGAACAGGAACTTCTCGCACTGGGGTTCACTTACTACGGGATCGGCCGCGGGCAGAGGTGAATCGCAAACAGATCAAGCGGCCTTGCGCACGTCGAGCAACTTCTTCCACCACGGGGCTGGCTTTGCAGATGGGGGTGCCGGAGCCGGGGCTGGTTCTTCCTCCCCAGTTTCGGCCTTCGACTCGGTTGCGGGGTCGGTGTGGCGTGCGGAAAATGCCTGGACGAGAATGCCGATGATGACCAGCCCAACGACGGTGCCATTGAGCGCTGCCACGTTCCGTGTGACCCACGCCCCGGTATCTTTGGAAAGGAATTGTTCGATCAGCAGGATGCCCGCGTGCCCGGCAAGCAGCACACCCAAAAGGCTCGTGAGGAGCATCGTCCAGAGGCGGTAGAGCAGCAAGCCGAACAGCCCGCCGCAGAGGAATACGGCCCAGAGTTCCTGCGCTTGCGGCAACACCCACTGCACCGCGAGCCATGCCCCGCACCCGCCGGCCACGAAAGCGAGCACCTTCGCCAACTCCAGTGCGAGCAGCCCCGCCGCGACAGCGAGCAGGATGCCGATCGCCATCACCTGTGTTCCGCCACTTGTGCGGCCCGCGTTCAGGCCGATCAACCCGGCCGCGAGCGTGATCCCCGCGACAACCCAAAACCGGTGCCAGCGCCAGCCGAACAGCCACAGCGCGAAGCCGAGAACCGTGACGGTGCCGGTCATTGCGGCGGTCATGCCTCGGGCTTCGGCCAGGATGTCGGGAGCGATCAGTTGCACGTCGCACCGGGGCGTGGGAGCGGGTTTATTCTTACAAGGTACGTTCATCCGGCGAAGGATGTCAAGCGGCCCTCCCGCCTGTCGCGAGGGTATTCCGGTCCGCGATAACCGACGTTTCCGGTTGTTAGCAGGTTCCCATCGCTGAGATGCTACAACAACTGGACCGTGTAGAGCGCCGCTATCAGATATCGAGGATGTTACTCGTGCCGCCGATTCAGTTCGTTGTCGATCGTCGTGACGCCGGGCAGACGCTTGCCGCGGTGCTCAAGTCGCGGTTCGGGATTCCGTGGGCGCAGGCCAAACGGATCGTCGAAGGTCGGCACGTCAAGGTGAGCGGGCAGGTCGAAACCGATGTGGCCAAGCGGATGAAACTCGGCAAGCGGGTCGAAATCGCGCCCGGTGTAGTCGAGGTGAAGAAGGTGGCCGGAACCAAGAACGAGGTTGAGAAGGGAAGGGCGGACAAGAAGAAGGCCCCGCCTGTACCCGCGAAGCCCACGCCGCGTCTGCCCGCGATCAAGAAACCGACGCTCCGGGCGGTTGCCTCACATTCGGCCGCGCATCCGTCCACTCCCGGTCCCGAAATCGTGTACGTCGATGACGCGATCGTCGTCGTGAACAAGCCGGTCGGGCTGACGACGATGCGCCACAAGGACGAAGCCGACGAGTTCGGGGAACACGGCCAGAAGTTCCTGACGCGGACGCTCGCGGGCCTGTTACCGGGGCTGTTGGGCACGCCTGACCGGGCGGTGACCGCAGTCCACCGGCTCGACCGCGACACTTCCGGTCTGGTGGTGTTCGCACGCACCCGCGCCGCGGGAGAAAGTTTGACACAGCAGTTCCGCAAACACAGCACCGAACGCAATTATCTCGCGCTGACTCGCGGCGTGCCGAAGTCGGGGCGGGTGGCGTCGGTGTTCGTGCGCGATCGCGGCGACGGGCGACGCGGAAGCACCACCGACCTGATCGCGGAAGACGGCAAGCGCGCGGTCACGCACGTCGCGGTGTTGGAAACACTCGGTACGTTTGCACTGGTCGAGTGTCGGCTTGACACGGGACGCACACATCAAGTGCGTATCCACCTTGGCGAAGCCGGCACACCCCTGTGTGGGGAAACCGTTTACGATCGCCCCATCAGCGGCAAACCCTTTCCCGACAGCAGCGGGGCGAAGCGGCCCATGCTGCACGCGACGCGACTGGGGTTCACGCACCCAGAGACAGGCGAAGCGGTGGGTTGGGATGTCGCACCACCGGCGGATTTCGCGGAACTCCTGACGCGGTTGCGGAGGTAGGTTGCAAAGCCTCCTCGACGCGAACTTGACGGAAGCGGCTCGCGGCGGAAGGCTTCAGTCTGGGAGCACGACCTTGACGGTCTCGGTTTTCTCGTCGCGCTGAATCTTGACGGTGGCGTCGCCAAGTGCCAGCGCGTCGCGAAGCAGTCGCCGCCGGCGAACTCAACTGTACCCGTGGTGCCCAGCGAGTGGTCCGAGCCGTTGGTCGCGGTTCCGCCAATCGAGTAGTTCACGGTGATTGCGCCAGCGGTGTTCCCCATGCGCGTGAACTGGATCTCGGCCTGGCTGCCGCCCTCGACCGCGTCCGAGATGACCGTGACGCTCACCGACCCGACGGACGGCACCGTGCGGTCCTCGAACGCCTCCAGCATCGGGCGGAAGCGGTTCGCGTTCCGCGCCTTCACTGACGTTCAGACGGTGAGGGCGATTGTTAGGCCAACGAGACGCGTGAGGATGGATTTGAACGAGCGGAAGATGGGCGCTCCTGACGGGTAATCGGAACGTAACCCGGCCCGGCTACCCACGTCAACGAGATTCGACACCCGAACCGGACACACGATCCGATCTTCACACGATATTCCTGCCGTGTCTCCTCGGCCCGCACCGTCGCTTCCCGCGGTTTGATCGCGACCGGTACGTCAATCGCGGTGCGAGTCCGGTCGCCGCGTGCCAGCCGGGTGCGAATTACAGGGCGGTTCACGCTTGGCGCGGAACCTTTGCACGGTTCAGGTGTTGAAATTCCGTACCCCTGGCGCGAAACTTCCACTGGTGAGAACCCGAATCTGGACATTTTTCGTGCGGGTTCGGGAACTCTGCGGTAAGGTGAGCGTCAGAAGAGGAGAACCGGCTCGCAACGGAATCCACCACCCGCTTTAACCTCTTGCCTGAGCCGGACTTTCGAGATACACTCGGTCTACACACCTTGCCGGCCTCGCCGGCGCAATCGGAGCGCGGAACATGTTCGGGACTACCGATCGTCGGCACTTCATGAAGCACGCAGCGGCCGGTGCCGCTGTCGCCGTTCCCGGCTTGTCGTTCCTCGCGGGGCTGAAGACCCACGCTGCGGAACTGAAAAAGAAGCAGAAGAGCCTCATCATCCTGTGGATGGGTGGCGGCCCGACGACGATCGACCTTTGGGACATGAAGCCGGGTAGCCCCAACGGTGGCGAGCACAAGCCGATCAAGACTGCGGCCAGCGGCGTCGAGATCACCGAACACCTGCCGAAGGTCGCCGCGCAGTTCAAGAACCTGTCGATCATCCGCTCGCTGAACTCGCAGGAAGGCGATCACGCTCGCGGCACGTTCATCATGAACACCGGCAAGCAGCGCAGCCCGATTCTCGACTTCCCGTCGGTCGGCTCCGTCCTCGGCTACCACCAGGGTCTGGACCCGGAAGCTGCCAAGACCGCGGACATTCCCGCGTTCATCTCGGTCGGTGGCACGCAGATCGGCTCCGGCTTCCTCGGCATGAAGTACGCCCCGTTCACCGTGCAGAACCCCGGTGCGCTGCCCGAGAACGTCTCTTCCGCCGTCGACGCGGACCGCACCATCCGCCGCGCCGCGATCTTCGATCGCCTCGAAGGTGGCCTTGTCCAGACTGGCTCCGACAAGAAGGCCATCATGGACGCCGCCCAGGCCCATAAGGAAGTGTACGACAAGGCGCTGAGCCTCGTTGTTTCCCGCCGCAAGGAAGTGTTTGAACTCAAGAACGAGATCGACGGCAAGCCGATCGACCCGAAGCTGATGGAAGAGTACGGTGCGGCCGGCACAGGCGCCAACAACTTCGGTAAGGGCTGCCTCCTGGCCCGCAAACTGGTCGAAGCTGGCGTTGCCTGCGTCGAGGTCAGTCTCGGCGGTTGGGACAACCACAACGGTATCTTCAACATCCTCGCCAACCAGCGCCTGCCAGTGCTCGACAAGGGCATGGGCACCCTGGTGAAGGACCTCGACCAGCGCGGCAAGTTGAAGGACACTGTGGTGGTGTGGATGGGCGACTTCGGGCGCACGCCGAAGATCAACCAGAACGGTGGCCGCGACCACTACCCCCGCGCCTGGAGCGTGGTTGTCGGTGGCGGTAACATCAAGGGCGGCGTCGCTTACGGTGCGACCGACAAGGACGGCACCGCGGCGGTCGAGAACCCGACGATGATCGCCGACGTTTACGGCACGATCTACCGCGGGCTGGGCATCGACCCGACTCCGGAGACCAACGCGAGCGTCCGCGACAACCTCGGCCGCCCGTACTACGTGGCCGGCGAGAAGCCGAACGAGAAGACCAGCTCCTACTGGATCAAGGAACTCGTCAGTTAAGTGAAGGCGAGGCAACAACGCGACGCGGCCGGGCACTTGCCCGGCCGCGTTCGTTTGCATCCGCCAGACGAGTCGGGGGGCGACGAATAGTTTGTCCGTCACTTACCGGTCGACGCAGAAGATCAGACCGAGGACGACGAGCAGAATGCCGCTGCCGCCGAGGGCGAACTCCCCGCGCATCCCGCGACTGTCCGATACGTTGCTGCTTTCTGGAGCGTCGTCGAGTCACATGACTGAGGCTCTCGTGTGTTGAAAATGCGCGAGGGATCATGCTTTCTTTTCGATACTCACCGCATGCCGTTGCAGGTCTTCGAGATCAACGTATTCCAGCGCGTGCATGTGGGTTGCTTCGAGTACAACGGGACAGGCCATCCCGGCTTCAAACGACTGCTTCCAGCGTGTGATGCACACGCACCAGCGGTCACCGGGTCGCAGCCCGGGGAACCCGAACATCGGGAACGGCGTGCTTAGGTCGTTGCCGATGTGCGTTTGGTGTGCGAGGAACTCGGCCGTGACCTGACAGCAGATCGTGTGAAGCCCTTCGTCCTCCGCGCCGGTGTTGCAGCACCCATCGCGGTAGAACCCGGTGAGCGGGTTCGTGGAGCACGTTTGCAAGGTACCGCCGAGGACGTTCTTCGCATTGGATGGCATGGCTGTGGGTTCCACTCAAGGTGACGGGAGGCGACGTTCGCTATTCCCCATGATAGCCAAGATTCGGGCGCGAACATCACCCACGTCCATCAACCGCGTGTGAACCGCGGGAAAGAGTTGAGGTTCGGATCCCTGCAACCGCGTCTCCGCGACCCCGACAACCCCGTCGTTCGGCTCGTTGCCGAACGGACTCCAACGCCCACGCGGGCCGGATGTGCCAGCGATGAGCGTAAAGGGCACGGTCAGCGGTGGAAGGTTCGCGAGTGCGCCGTGCGAGGTGAGCAAACGACCACAATCGCGGGTGTAGAGCCGGAACGGCGGGAACCATCGCCACGCGAGTCGCGCCGTGCGTGTGCCGCTGTTCGGCGTGCCGAGCATCACGAGATGGTGAACTCGCAACTCCGGCACTTCGGCAATCGCCATTCGGAGCAGCAAGCCGCCGAGCGAGTGTCCGACGAGGCCGACCGGTTCGCCGCTACGCGACAAGTCGCGGAGGGTGGCCGCGAGCCGATGGACGATTCGCGGAAGTGATTCGAGTGGCGGAAGGTAGCCGAAGAAGCGGGTGTGATGTCCGGCACGCCGCAGCGCCGACGACAGCCCAAACAGCGACAGCGGCGTGCGGCCCAGACCATGCGCGAGGAGGAGTTGCATTCGTTTTGTTGTCTTTCGCAACTTGCGGCTTCGCAAGCAAACCGCGCGTAGCCGCAAGCTGCGAAAGTGCTGGATCACCCCGGAAGCAAGTCCTTCACGACATCCTGCTCCTGAAGCAGTTCATCGAGCGACTTCTTGAACTTCTCCTGACCGAAGGCGTCGAGCTTCAAGCCCTCCACGACCTTCCAGTTGCCGTCGCCGGTCGCGGTGCAGGGGTAGCCGAACACAAGTCCGGCCGGCACGCCATACTCGCCTTTCGAGACAATCGCGGCACTCGTCCAGTCGCCGCTCGCGGTCCCGCGGACCAGACTTTTCACGTGGTCGATGGCCCCGTTCGCGGCGGAAAACGACGACGACACCTTCGTCGTGTCGATGATGAACTTACCGCGATCCTGCGTGTTCGGTACGAACGCGCCTTCGAGCCATGCCCGATCGGTGATCACGCTCGTCGCAGGTTTGCCGCCGATCTTCGCGTTGGTGAAGTCCGGGTACTGCGTGTTCGAGTGGTTACCCCAGATTGTCATGCAAGTGACCGCGTCGTTGGTGACGCCGGCCTTCATCGCGAGCGCGGCGACGGCGCGGTTGTGATCGAGTCGCGTCATCGCGTGCCATCGGTCTGCGGGCACGTCCCTCCCGTTTTTGAGGGCGATCAGGCAGTTCGTGTTGCACGGGTTGCCCACGACCAGGATACGCACGTCGCTGGCCGCGTTCTTCGCGATTGCCTGACCTTGACCCACGAAGATCGGGCCATTCTTGCGGATCAGGTCTTTTCGCTGTTCACCAGGGCCGCGCGGGGCCGCGCCGACAAGCAGCGCGAAGTTGCAGTCCTTGAACGCGACGTTCGCGTCGTCGGTGACGATTACGTCCTTGAGCGTCGAGAACCCGCAGTCCTGCAGTTCGTACATCGCGCCTTCGAGGTTCTTCATCGCGACCGGGAGTTCGAGCAGTTGGAGAACAATTTTCGTGTCGGGGCCGAATACCTCGCCGGATGCAAGCCGGACGATGAGACTGCTAGAAACCCGACCGGCCGCACCGGTCACGGCGACACGAACCACCTTGGACATGGGAAAACCACCTGTGTTGAAGAGGAAGCAACTGAGGGTTAGCGTAGGGATGGTGGACGCCCGCGGCACTGGAATCGCGCGCGCGGAATCATAGGGTAAACAATGAACGCATTATCCGGCACCGCGGCCCGTGAGTCGCACCCTCTCCGCCGGAGACAGTCGCAAAAGTGGAGACAACCGAGATGGCTGTGAAAGTTGGTATCAACGGGTTTGGGCGGATCGGGCGGCTCGTGTTCCGCGCGCTGGTCGATCAGGGCTTGCTGGGCAAAGACATCGATGTGGTCGCGGTGAACGACCCGATGCTCCCCGCCGATAACCTCGCGTACCTGCTCAAGTATGACTCGACGCAGGGACGGTTCAAGGCCGAGGTCGCGAGCAAGAAGTCCGCGGGCGCGACCGTGGACGACATGCTCGTCGTCAACGGACACGAGTTCAAGGCTCTGGCGCTGAAGGTCGGGCCGGATGGGCTGCCCTGGAAGGAACTGGGCGTCGAGTATGTCCTCGAAAGCACCGGGCTGTGGACCGATGCCGCGAAGGCGCGGGGTCACATCACCGCGGGCGCCAAGAAAGTCATCATCTCGGCCCCGGCGAAAGAAGAAGACATCACGATTGTGATGGGCGTGAACCACGACAAGTACGACGCCGCGAAGCACAACATTATCTCGAACGCGAGCTGCACCACCAACTGCCTCGCGCCGCTGGTTCACGTGTTACTGAAGGAAGGTTTTGGCATCGACGAGGGTCTGATGACGACCGTTCACGCCTACACCGCGACGCAGAAGACGGTGGACGGGCAGGGCGGCAAGAGCGACTGGAAGGGCGGTCGCGCCGCGGCCGTGAACATCATCCCCAGCACCACTGGCGCGGCGCGGGCCGTGGGCTTGGTGTGCCCGGAGGTGAAGGGCAAACTCACCGGCATGGCGTTCCGCGTGCCGACGCCGACCGTGTCCGTGATCGATCTCACGGTGAAGACGACGAAGGAGACGTCTTACAAAGACATCTGCGCCGCGATGAAGAAAGCGAGCGAGACGTACCTCAAGGGCGTGATGGTGTACACGTCCGATGACGTGGTGTCGTCCGACTTCATCCACGACCCGGCCAGCAGCATCTTCGACGCCGGCAGTGGCATCGAGTTGAACAGCAAGTTCTTCAAGCTCATCTCGTGGTACGACAACGAGTGGGGCTACAGCAATCGCTGCGTGGACCTGCTCAAGTACATGATCTCGAAAGGTTGAACCAACCGCCAAGCCCACCGACTGCGGTCGGTGGGCTGTTCGCGCTGAATGGGGCATCGTACATGGCGAAGCAGACTCTCGAAGACCTGGGCGACCTGAAGGGCAAGAAGGTTCTGGTGCGCGTGGACTTCAACGTCCCGATCGACAAGAAGACCGGGGCCGTGAAGAACGACCGTCGCATCCGGGCCGCGATCCCGACCGTCAGGCACTTGCTCGACGCGGGCGCGAGCGTGATCGTGATGAGTCACCTGGGCCGCCCAGAGAAGGCCACACCAGAGGAACGCAAGCACCTGACGCTGGACAAGGTCGCGGTGAAGTTCGGCGAGTTGCTCGGCGTGTCCGTGGCGAAAGCAGCGAACGACATTACCGGTCCCGCGGTTACAGCCGCGGTTGCGGCGCTGAAACCCGGCGGCGTGCTACTGCTCGAAAATCTTCGCTTCGAACCGCGTGAGCAAAAGAACGACCCAGCGTTCGCCGCGGAACTCGCGAGCCTTGGCGATGTTTACGTGAACGAGGCGTTCGGCACGTGCCAGAACGACAAAGACACGTCGATGGTCGGCCTGCCCGCGAATCTCAAAGCTGCGGGCAAGCCGCGCGCGATCGGCATGCTGCTCGCGAAAGAGCTCGAAATCATCGACGGGTTGATGGCGCAGCCCGAATCGCCCGTGCTTGGCATCATGGGCGGAGCGAAAGTGTCCGATAAGGTCGCGTTCATCGCCGCCCTTCTGGACAAGGTCGATTACCTGCTCATCGGCGGGAAGATGGCCTACACGTTCCTCAAGGCCCAAGGCGTGGACATCGGCGCCACGAAGATCGGTGACGAGGAAGTCGCCGCCGCGCGCCCGCTGCTCGTGCATGTCGGCAAGAAGATCACGCTGCCGGTGGATTACGTCGTGGCGAAGTCGGATGATCTGCTTCAGACACAGGTTTGCAAAGGCGCGATTCCGGCTGGCTATGAGGGTGTAGACATCGGCCCGCAGACCATCGAACAGTTCAAGACCGCGATCCACGATGCGGCCACGATCATCTGGAACGGGCCGCTCGGCTGGTTCGAGCAGCCCGCGTTCTCTCGCGGCACGCGTGACATCGCCGAGGCGATGGCCGCGAGCGCCGGCGTTACCGTGGTCGGGGGCGGCGAGACCGCCGAGGCCGCAGAGCAGTTCGGATTCGCCGACAAGATGACGCACGTCTCGACCGGCGGCGGAGCGTTCCTCGCCTATGTCGAGGGGAAGAAGTTCCAGAGCCTGGCGCAGATCGACGAACGCTAAAGCGGGACGCGAAACTCGTAGTGCGAAATCCGAAAGAAAACAGGAGAGTGTTGGTTTTCTGTTTGTTTCGGGTTTCGATTTTGGGCTAGCGCAGTTAAGCCTGAGGGTTTGAGGTGGAACGCATGGCGATCGAGCGGCCGAAGCGGGGTGTACCGGAAGGCGTGTGGATCCGGTGTACGAACTGCAAGAACACGGCGTACAAGCAAGATGTCGTTGACCGGCAGCACGTGTGCCCGGACTGCGACCACCATTTCACTATGCCGGCTCGCGACCGTATCGCGCAGTTGCTCGACGAGGGCACCTTCGAGGAGTGGGACACGGATCTCAAGCCGTGCGACCCGCTCAACTTCGTGGACCGCATCCCGTACCACCAGCGGCTCGCCGAGGAACAGAAGAAGACCGGGATGAACGACGCGGCCGTCACCGGGAAGGGATTCATCCGCGGGCGCCCGATTGTGCTCGGTATCACCGACTTCGCGTTCATGGCCGGGAGCATGGGAAGTGTGGTCGGCGAGAGACTGACGCGCGCCGTGGAGCGGGCGACGGAGTTGAAGTTGCCGCTGATCTTCGTGAGTGGCTCCGGCGGCGGCGCCCGAATGCAAGAAGGGATTCTGTCACTGATGCAGATGGCGAAAATCTCCGCCGCGCTTGGCCGCTACGACATGATGGGAGGCCTGTACGTTTGCATCCTGACGAACCCGACGATGGGCGGCGTAGCCGCGAGTTGGGCGATGCAAGGCGACATCACTCTGGCCGAACCGGGCGCGATGGTCGGCTTCGCGGGCCGCCGAGTTATCACCAACACCGTGCGAGTCGAACTACCGGAGAACTTCCAGACCAGCGAGTTCCTCATGAAGCACGGCTTCGTGGACCGCATCGTTCACCGCAAAGACCTCCGCACTGAGGTCGCCCGTATCGTGGACTTTTGCCAGATTCGCTGAGGCTTCTCATGCGAGCGAGAACCGGCACCAGACCACCGCCCGCGATGGCGCCGGCACCGGTAGCAGTGCCCTCGAAGGCGCGGCGGCAATCGGTCGTTTGTGCCGCGATCGCGGCGGTCACCGTTCTCGCTTACGCACCGACCTTGTGGCACGGCTTCATTCACTTTGACGACCCCGGTTACGTTACCGAGAATCGGCATGTGCTCGACGGGCTAACGGTCGATGGGATGGGGTGGGCGTGTACGACGCTGACGGAAGCTAACTGGCACCCGCTGACGTGGCTGTCGCTTCAACTCGACGCCAGCCTCTGGGGTCAAGACCCCCTTGGATTCCACCTCACGAACGTCCTCCTTCACGCTTTCGCCGCGGCACTGTTCTTCCTCGTCCTGGCACGCATGACCGGGTCGGTGCCGCGGTCCGCCGTCGTCGCGCTCCTGTTTGCCCTCCACCCACTACGCGTCGAATCCGTCGCGTGGGTTAGCGAACGGAAGGATGTCCTCAGCGCCCTGTTCTGGGTGCTTACGATGGTCGCCTACGCGTGGTACGTGGCCGGCCCGTCGTGGCGGCGGATGGCGGTCGTTGCGGGCGTGTTCGCGATCGGGCTGACCGCCAAGCCGCTGCTCATCACGCTCCCCTGTGCGCTTGTCCTACTGGACGTGTGGCCGCTCGCGCGGATCGGCTCGCGGGCTGATCTGTTCAGGCGGATCGGTGAGAAGTGGCCGCTGTTCGTGCTCGTGGCGGGTTCCGCCTTCGCCACGGTATACGCGCAGTCCCACGGCGGCGCGGTGAGGAACCTCACGCAGCGTTCGGTGGGCGAGCGTGTGACCGGTGCCACGGTAGGGTACGTGGTGTACCTGCGGAAGACTGTCGCCCCGGTCGATCTGGCCATCTTCTACCCCCATCCCCGGTCCGGTCGCCCGTGGTGGCAACTCGCGGGGGCCGTCGGCGTGATGGGGGCGATCACCGTGGGCGCCATTCGCCTACGGCGGTCCGCCCCGTACCTGTTGGTCGGCTGGTTCTGGTACCTGGGAACTCTCGTTCCGATGATCGGCATCATTCAGGTCGGGGACCAAGCCTACGCTGACCGCTACACCTATATCCCCCAGATCGGGATCCTGCTCGCGGGCGTGTGGGGTGCCGCCGAACTTCTGTCGCGCGTCCGTAACGGCTCCCAGTGGGCGGTCGGGTTGGCGGTGGTCGCTGTGTTCGGGGCGACCCTCGCCACGCGGGCACAACTCGACCACTGGCGGGATGGTTTGGCGCTGTGGTCGCACGCGTTGGAGGTGACTGAAGACAACGCGCACGCACGCTACTGGCGTGGCACAATGCTCTCGCTGGGCAAGAGGGACGCGGAAGCGGTCGTCCAGTTCGAGCGGGCGATGGAACTCGCTCCCGAGTACTACCCGGCCGCATTTTTTCACGCCGTAAGTTTGGCCCGGTCCGGCCGGGTGGACGAGGCTGAACCGGCCGCTTTCCACGCGCTGAAACTGGCCGGGAATCGGGAACACGACCTCGCGGTGTCCTGGCTGCTGCTCGGCGACATCAGTCGGGCGCGGAAGCGTGGCGAAGAGGCGGCAGTACGCTACGAGCGTGCGTTGAGCTATAATCCAGAACTACCGATGTTGCGGACCAACTACGCGGGTGTGCTCGTCGGCCTGGGGCGGACGGACGAGGCAATCCTGGTCCTCACGGTTGCCGTCGAACGGACACCGAACGACCCGGGGCTTGCGAGCTACCTCGCGGAGTTGCTGATCGAACGGGGTCGGTGGGCGGAAGCCACGGCGCACCTCCGCCGGGCGATCACGATCGACCCCAAGAACGCGGCGCACCCCGGTCGGCTGGCGGTGGCCCTGCTCGCGCTAGGGGACCGCGAGGAGGCGATACGGCAGGCCCGGACGGCCAGTCAACTCGACTCGCAGTGGGTCACTCGAACGGCCGAGCGGGCGTGGTCGCTTGCGACCCACCCGGACGCGGCCAAGCGGGACGGAGCCGCCGCCCACCGGCTCGCGGAACTGGCTTGCGCCGGTGTCGAGCGGCCGTCGCCGACGCTGCTCGATGTTATGGCCGCCGCATGCGCCGAAGTCGGTCGCTACGACGAGGCAGTCACCATCGCGGGGCGCGGGGCCGAAGGCGCCGATCGGATCGGCGATCACCAGTTGGCGTCGGCTGTGCGCAAGCGGGCCGAACTCTACCGGGCGGGCCAACCGTACCGTGCGCCCCGACCGTGAACCGAGTGGACGAACATCTAGCATCCGGAAGGGGAAAGCCATGGGCATGTTCGACTTCCTGTTCGGCAAGGGTAAGAGCGGTGGAAGCCCCAAGAAGGGGCTGAAGCGAATCAACGTCGCGAAGCGGTTCGAGTTGAGCGGGCGGACCGGGCAAGGCAGCATGTCGAAAGTGTACCGCGCCTACGACCGCGAACTCGGCCGCACGGTTTGTCTGAAGATCCTCGACAAGGTCAAAACCAAGAAGTTCGAGGAGCGGTTCACGGGGCTGAAGAAGCAGCATGAGGGCGAAATCTGCGAGGCGCTGAAACACGACAATATCGTGCGCACCTTCGAGAACGGAATCACTGGCGAGGGCGAGCCGTGTCTGGTCATGGAGTGGGTGGACGGGCTGGGGCTTAACTACCTCGTCGAGACCCGCTCGGCGCAGTTGGTTGGGAATCGTATCAACCTCCTGGCTCAACTCTGCGACGCCCTCCAGTACATGCACGACAACAAGTGGATCCACCGCGACGTCTGCTCCCGCAACGTGATGGTGGAAAAGGACGGCGTGTTGAAACTCATCGACTTCGGTCTCACGCTCCCATACACACCGGCCTTCTGCGTCGGCGGGAACCGCACCGGTACTACGGACATCCTCGCGCCGGAGATCATCAAGCGGAAAACGACCGATCACCGCGTGGATCTGTTCGCGCTGGGGGTGACGGCCTACGAGGTGTTCACCGGTCAGATGCCCTGGGAACGATCGACCTCGAGTGAGGAGACGTTCCGGCGACGCCTCAACCAGGCGCCGCGTGAGGCGAAAGGCCTGAATCCGAACATCGACGAACGGCTCTCGGACATCCTGCTCAAGTCGATCTCGCGCGAACCGGCTGACCGCTACCCGACCGCGACCGCGTTCAAGGAATCGCTACTGAAGTTGGAGAAGCAGGACTACTGACGCGGGCTTCCGTCAGGAGACCGGTCGCGCAGTGATCGCCAGAAGCAGACTACAAAAGAAACTCGCCTCCACGCTGTGGCCACCGTGCATGTGTTGAACCAACAACAGTTGTGGACTGGATGATTTCTTCTCGCGACGACCGGAACCTTCGTACGCGGTTAGGATTTCTTGCGCCGATTCCGGAACGTCACGCCTCCAAACACGCACCCGATGGTGACCCGGCATAGTGGCGGGAGGCGCTTCTGGAACTCCACCAGAACCGCATCCGGGTCTGGGTAGTACGAGATGATCAGTTTGATCGTCCGTTCCGCGCCCCCGTCCTCAGAGGCAATGGCGAAAGCGACCACAAGAACCGGTTCACCCGATGTCGGTACTTCCGCCGTCCCCCAGCGGGTCACCTGGTCATAATAAAGTTTGCGGGGGGGCAACAAGCACCACGGCGGCCGGATCGGTTGAGGCAATTCGGCGCGGTCGGTGAAGAATAGGAGGTGCCCGGCCCGTGGTAGAGCGATCAGCGTCAAGAGGCAACCAACGACGCTGGCGGCACCAAACAGAACCACTCCGATCTCGGTGGTGGTATCGGCACCGAGCGACGGCGTCCAAAGCCATCGAAGGCCGATCACTAGACTGGTCAGTCCCGGAAAAATGCCGAAGGAAATGCAGAAAATGAACTACGTTCTGCGACGTTCGGGACGCAATTCGTACTCAGCCTCTGGGCGTTCGGCCACGTTCCACCTCCCGGTCTCGGTTGATCACAGACTATTGACTGGTCGGGGACAATCAGGCCGACAGCATAGTAGTAGGCAGACGCCGTGTGCCGTTCTTGGGCCAGTTGAAGTCGCGCCGATTTTGACGGGCGCTGCATCCGTACACGGAGTGTGCCTGCTACTATGCAGTCGGCCTATCAGCCCAAAAAACGCAGATTAACTGCTCGCCATCTGGCTCAGAACTCTTCTCGCACGATAGATACTGAACGGCTGCTGCTTTGACGGAGTCACATCGCGACACAGGCGGTCCACACCGGTCAGCGTAACACGCCTGAAGGAGCGCTGGAAATGTTAGCCGAGCAGCGCCGCTGCCGCGAGAGCGGCCGTTTCCACGCGTAGCACGCGCGATCCCAGGCTCGCGACACGCCACCCACATCCTACCGCTGTGGCGACTTCTTCCTCAGTGAAGCCGCCTTCGGGGCCGACCGCGATCGCGTTCCCACCGCGAGCGTTCATTTGCTCCACATCCGGGCCAGTGTGCAGCACTACCCGCGCGCCCGGCAGGTCGGTGCGCGCGACGAAGTCGTTCCACTTCTGCGGCGGGTCGATCTGCATCAGCCGGTTGCGACCGCACTGCTTGCTCGCTTCGATCACCATTCGCGCGAACTTCTCCACAACCGACCCCTTCGGCTGAACCACCGCGCGCGTGGTGAGGAGAGGGACGAATCGCGTCACGCCGAGTTCGGTGAGCTTTTCGATCAGGAAGTCGGCGCGGTCGCCCTTCGGAAGTGCGGAGCCAACCACCAGCGGGAACGCGAGTTCGCGGTCAGGCGCGATTGGCGCAAGCACGGCGAGCGTCACCGTTCGCTTGCCGACGCTGAGGATATGTGAGGGGTATTCGTGGCCGTCGCCGTTGAACAATACGACCTCGTCGCCCTCCGCGAATCGGCGGACGGCGACGAGGTGGTGCGCTTCGGGGCCGGTCAGGACGTACTCGCCTGGTCCTAGCGGATCGGGCGTGAAGAATCGGTCGGCCACGATTGGCTCAGATCTGTTCGACGCGAAGGATAACGGGAGCGTCTTCGGTCACGTTCACGAAGTCCTGATAGGCGTCCTTCGAATTGCTGACGACCGGTTCTGGCTGTGGGTGCAGCGTGATCGGTTCCCAGAACGTCGCGTAGGATTCTGGCGATCGCGGATCGCGGTCGTCTGTGGTCATTGCGTTACTCCTTGGCAGATGGGGCGGCGCCCAATGAAGACGCGGTCGGACCGTGCGAGTGAGATCGAAACCGAGTCGGGAACGGGGCCGAATATGGGAGCGAACGGCGCGAGATGGGGAACTTCTGCATGTTAGCCCACCTGCCGCATCGGTCAAGATCGCCGTGTTCAAACCTCTTCGGCTGGTGCGACTCCGCCGAGCCGGTACCAACCGTCATTGCGCCACTCGAACACCACCTCGTCACGCCCGCGCCAGGCCACGCAATACGCGCCGGAAATGTTCGCCACGGACCAACCGAGCCGCCGCAACAATTCACAGTTGGGGTGGGAGTGTTCTTTTTGAACGAGTGGAGAAATCGGTTGCACGGTGTGGCCTCCCGGAGGCGGTCCGCCACGAGATCAGCGGGCCAGTTATTCAACGGTAGAACGAAATCGGTTCCCCCGTCGGGCGCCCCGGGTATTTGGAACGATTGCGTCGTAATTCCCGTATCGGGCAATTCGGGACCGGGAGTTACACTTTCTCGTCAGCCAGAGAGGGCCACCCCGATCTGGTGCCCGCACATCCAACAATCAACGCAGCAGTGGCGTTTCCGCCAGAATCGCGCCTCCCGTCACGCCCATGAGCGCCGCGGGAACCGGCAGTGGCGGGGCGGGGACCGTGTTGCCTGGAAAGAACTGCTCTTTCCCGATTGTGCCCGCAGTCGGCGCCGGGGTTTTCTCGGCTTTCTCACCCTTGTGCCCAAACAACTCGTTGGTGAGGGGGATTGTTGGTATCGGTTCGCCAGCCAGTTCGGTGTGCTGTCGAATCGTTCCGCGGGTGTATGGCCCGGCACCGAATACCCAGGTGTCCTTGATCTGACTGCTCGCTTCGAGTGTTCCCGACTGCCACACCGCGCGCCCGGTGACGCGGTTGTAGGCAAACACGCCGATTTTCGCGACGCCGCGCTGGTCGCTTCTCTTCACCAGTGCAATTTCGGGAATGCTCGTAGGCAAACCCGGCACCACCGACGGCAGCGATACCGCCGGCGTGCCGACCATCACGCTGTGCCGGTCGGTGCCGATCGCGCCGGTGCGCAACTCGACCACGTACACCGCTCTCCCTCGGTCTTCCTGAAGCAGCGCGCCGTGGGCGAGAAGTTGCTGGCGCACAAGGCTGATGACGTACCCCTTATCGACGACATCCTTCTCGAGCGGGCTGGTGTCGAGGAACACGGGTTGACCGTTGAGCGGAGTGAAGTCCATCTTCGCGACGGCGTAGTCCACCGCTTGCGAGATGAGCAGCATCTCGGTGGCGGTTCGCGGGCTGTCGGAAATCCGGGTCGTACCGCACCCGGCGAGCAGTGCGACGAGTAGTAGCCAGTAAGCGGGGTAGCGGGATCGCGGCAACTGGTCTCCCTTCTCGTTCGAATGAGTCGGGACTATAGCAACGCGCCCACTGCGTGCAAGCGCGATCCGCTCACGGCGCGAGTTTCAGATACACTATCAGTATCGAACGTTTCCCCTCACTCGTTACGAGAGTTCTCATGCCTCAAGTCACACGCCGTTCATTCCTTCGTGCTTCCGCAGCGGGTGGGGCTTTCCTCACGCTCCCCGCGACTACCTACCGGGCCGCGCTGCTCGCGGAAGACAAGCCGAGTGAAACGATCCGCGTTGCGTGCGTCGGTTTGGGCGGGCAAGGCCGCGGCAACATGAATGCGATCCGCAAGAATGTTGTCGCGCTGTGCGATGTAGACACGGACCACCTCGCCACCGCCTCGAAGGCGATGGAGAAGGGGGGTACGAAGTTCACAACCGCCGCCGACTACCGCAAGTTGCTCGAAAGCAAGGACATCGACGCGGTGCTCTGCAGTACGCCGGACCACTGGCATGCGCTCGTGGCCGTCGATGCGTGCAAGGCCGGAAAGGACGTGTACTGCGAGAAGCCGCTCACGCTGTTCGTTGCCGAGGGCCGCACGCTCGTGAAGGCAGCGCGCGCCAGCAAGCGGATCGTACAGTGCGGCAGTCAGCAGCGATCTTCGAAGGAGTTTCGCCAGGCGTGCGAACTGGTGCGCAACGGCACGCTCGGCAAACTGAAGGAAGTGAAGGTCGGGCTACCGGGGCCGAACTGGTCTGGCCCGCCGGTAATGGACTCTGACCCGCCAGCGGCGCTTGACTACGACCGCTGGCTCGGGCCGGCGCCGCATCGCGCGTTCAACACCAAGCGCGTTCACTACCTGTTTCGCTTCTTCTGGGACTACAGCGGCGGGCAGCAGACGAACTTCGGCGCGCACGACCTCGACATCGCGCAGTGGGGTCTTGGGATGGACGACAGCGGCCCGACCACGATCGAAGGCACCGCGACCTTCAACAAGGACAAGTGGTTCGAGACGCCGGTGACCGCGAAGCAGACGTTCACCTACGCGAACGGCGTCCCAGTTCACTGCACACTCGGCGCGGGCGGCAACCCCGGCGGCGTGACGTTTGAGGGCGAGAAGGGCACTATCTACGTGAAACGTGGCGCGATCACGGTCACGCTGGGCGGCGAAAAGGTCGCGGATCCGTACAAGCTCCCCACCGGCGACGTGAAGCTCTACGTCTCGAAGGGTCACCACGCGGACTGGCTGGAGTGTATCAAGACGCGGAAACTGCCGATTTGCGACGCGGAGATCGGCCACCGCAGCGCGACCGTGTGCCACCTGGGGAACATCGCGATCCGCACAGGGCGCAAGCTCACGTGGGATCCGAAGACGGAAACGATCGCGGGCGACAAGGAAGCCTCCGCGATGCTGTCGAAGGAATACCGCAAGCCGTGGGTTCTGGGATGAGTCTCACCGGACGAGCTGGAAGCGTAAACGACGGACAAGTAAATCCGTCGCTTACGCTTCCAGCTCGTCCGGCCGCTTCCAGAACTGCCACCAGCGCGGTTTCGGTACCAGATACGGAGTCGGTGGCGGTTCCGGCCTCGGTGGGTAATGGGTAACCGGAACACCTGGCGGAAGTTTCTCGACCTTCTTGAAGTTGGCGAACGAGATCGGGAGCGGGCCGCCGTGACTCGGGCAACGGATCGTGATTTTCGCGGCCGGCGGCGGTTCGATCTCCGCGACAACCGCCCACGGACATGGGCACTGGCAGAACCGGCATTTCACCGTGATTGTGTAGTAGTGCGGGCCACTCATATCGCCTCAGGGCCGCGTTCACCGGTGCGAATGCGGATGCAGTCTTCGAGCGGCAGGATGAAGATTTTCCCATCACCGATGCGCCCCTCCGGGCCGGTGCGAGCCGCGTCCACGATCGCGTTCACTGTAGGCTCCACGAAGTCCTCGTTCACCGCGATTTGCAACTGCACTTTGCGCAGCATGTTCACGGTTAACTCGTGGCCGCGGTACACCTCCGTGTGGCCCTTCTGCCGACCGAATCCGAGCACGTCCACGATGGTGAGGCGGAACACCTCCACCTTGTTCAGCGCTTCCTTCACCGCGTCGAGTTTCGACGGCTGGATGATCGCGAGGATGAGTTTCATGAGGTTGCTTCTTGGTGCCAGGTCGGCTTGTGGGGTTCGCGTACCCATTGGTCGGCGTCGAACACCGCGAACCTCCCGTGTAAGAAATCGTCGCGTGAGATAGGAGCGGGTCAACCCTCTTCGCCGACATCCCTACTTCTGTTACTTCACCACGATGCCGAAGTCGATCTGGTACGGGGTCCGTTCCGGGCGGCTGATGTCGGTGACGATCTTCTGTGCGTAGACCGAGGTGCGGACCTCGCAACACGATCAGTTTCTTCGTGCCATTCAAGCGGATATCCACGCCGTCGGCACGGCACTGACACACCTGACGGATGAGTGTCGCGACCGGGCCGGACTCGGAACCCGGTATCTGCGCGCGCCACTACGTTATCGGCGTGGCCGAAACTGTACCTGAACCAAACCGCCCGTACCTGTGAGTTTGGTTCAAGTACGGGGAATGGGTCTGGTGCACAGGCGGTCGAACGGCATTCCTCATCGTACTCACGCGGAATGCGAGGACCCGGGCACTCGGCGGTAAGTCGAGTAACTGGTTCCTCACGCGGCGAGTAAGGACTACGATGAAAACGCAGTTACGGAGTCAGTAATCGCGCCAGATTGAAATACGCGAGCAGCGCGGCGACATCCGCGCACGTCAGCGCGATCGGTCCGGCAGCGACCTGTGGGTCGCGTTTCAAGAGCCGGAGGAGGTGCGGCACTGCCAGTCCCGCGACTGCGGCACATGTCACGCCGATCGTGATGCCGCCCAGCACGATGAAGAACAACACTGCGAGGTTCTGCCAAATGGCTGCGATCGCGCCGACGAGTAGACCGGTTGCGAGGCCAAGCAACGCGCCCGTCGTCGCTTCGGGACGCAGCCTGCGGAGGAGCTCGCGCCAGGAAGTACCAGCTTCACGGAAAGCTTCGAGCGCGAGGGTCACAGACTGAATCGCGACGCTCTCCGCGAGTGCGAGCACGACCGGGATGAACAGCGCAAGTACCGCGTGCTGCCAGTTGAGTTCGACGTGATAGACTTCGACGAGAACGGCCGCGAGCGTGCCGCCCGCGACGTTGCAGAGCAGCCACGGGAACCGGCCACGGAACGCGAACAGCGGTCGCGCTTGCTGCGACTGCGTTAGCCGCACGCCGATCAACTGGAACACGTCGTCGGTCGATCGTCGCGTCTCAGGGGCGTTCCCGCTGTCGCCGGTTTCGGCCAGTTCTTCCGCGTAGGCTTCGATGTCGATGACGCCGATGAGCCGGCGCGCCGCGTCCACGACCGGGAACGCGAGCAGCCGGTGCATCGTGAAGAACTCGCACGCTTCAAGCAGTGTTGCCGAGATCGGGATCGCGATAACCGACGCGATCATGATGTCTTTTATGCGCGCGTCGAGCGCGGCGAGGAGCAGTCGCCGCGTGGGCACGACGCCGACAAGCCGCAGGTTGGCATCGACCACGTAGAAGTAGATGATGCGGCCGGGTGGCGGGTATTTGCGCATGTGCGCGAGTGCCGCGTCCGCGGTCCACTCCGGGTCGAGTGTGGCGAAGTCGCTCCGCATATACGAGGTGACAGGCTCGTTGAGTTGCGCCTCGGTCAGGTGTAACGGCATCCTCACTCCGTTCGTACTTCGATCCCGTCGGACAGCGCCCCCAGGTTCCCTTCGACCACTTGCTCGCTGCCGTTAAACCGCTCCCAGTTGCCGGTGGTCGCGGTGGCCTTGCGACGGCCGAGCACCTGCACGGTGCCGGGGTCACTGCGGCCGAGTTGCACGCGGTACTTTACCGCCTTGCCGCCTTCGACGAGGTAGACATAGTGTGTCTCGTCAGCGGCCAGCACGCACCCAGTCGGCAACACGGTCGCATCGCCCGCCTCGGCGTTGATGCGTATCGTCGCGTATTGGCCTGGCTTCAGCGCGCGATCTTTGTTCTCGATGTCGATCTCCACGCGCATCGTCCGCGTGCCGGGGTCCACGACGCCGGTCGTGCGCGTAATCGTCGCGGGGTACTCGCGCCCGCCCAGCGACGGCACTCGAACTGTCGCAACAGTGCCGACGCCGGCCTTTTCCGCGCTCACCTCAGGGATGTCTGCGAACACCCGCACCACATCCGCCCGCATGACATGGAAGAGCACAGTGCCGTGTCCATTGGCCGCGGATTGCACGAAATGGCCTGGGTCTACCTTCCGCGCCGTGACGATACCAGGGAACGGTGCCTTCACTTGCGTGTACGTTTCGAGTACGCGGACGCGCGCGAGTTCGGCTTCTGCGACCTTCACGCGCGCCTCGGCCGCCTCAACGTCGGCTTGCACCCGCGCACGGCGTGCCTTGCGTTCCTTGACCCCGGCCGCGGCGGTTGCGACCTTCGCCACAGCTTCCGTCTTCGCCGCTTTCGCGGAATCGAAGTTCTTCGTGATGACTGTTCGCGTCTGCGTGTCGGCAACGCCGCCCATAATCTGCGCGTTCACCTGATCGAGTTCGGCCTTCCACCGCGCGATGTCGGCATCCGTACGAGCTATGCCGGCTTCCGCCTCCTTCACCATCTCTTCGGCCGCGACAGTCTGTGCGTCGGCGACCTCGCGTTCTTTCTCGGTCTGGTGCAAGTCGGCTTTCGTCTTCGCGATGATCGCCTGTTTCTCGACCGCTTCGGCCGCGAGTTCGGGTATGTGAACGGTGGCGAGTAGTTGGTCGGCCTCGACCACACTACCGATGTCGATGACCGGCGATTGTCCGCCCGGAAGTTTGATTCCGGCTCTGAGTGCCGCGGTGTCAGGGGCGATGGCTTTCACGTAGCCTGGCAACTTAGCAATCACGGGAGTGGCTTCGAGTGGCAGCACGCTCGCGGGCTGCTCGATTGCCCATTTCACCGGCTTCTGTGCGGACTTCGTTACCTTCACGAGAGGCGGCCCTGCGGGCGCGCCGGGACCACCCGCTGCAGGCGGCGCGGACCGGTTGCAGCCGATTAGCGCGAATACGGTAGCCAACAGTAGTAAGGCGCGCATGGCAGCGACTCCAGGATGAGGCAACACGCGACATGTTACCCGCAGGACAGACGTAAAGCGCGTTGGGAACCAGCGCGGTGTGAAAATCACTGGTTCTCGGGCCACGAAACCGGAATCGTTCGTCGCGAGCGGCGTCTTCACCCCATAAACTGAACACGATCGTGCCTCGCCAGACTCGCGCTCCACGGGAAAGCCTCATGTCTACCGACGTGGCGGGCATCGCCAACCGCATCATCGCCAACATCGAGAAGGTCATTATTGGGAAGCGCGCGCAACTCACGCTCGCGATAGCGGCGTATTTCTCCGAAGGTCACATCCTTCTTGAAGACGTGCCCGGTGTGGCGAAGACGATGCTCGCCCGTTCGCTCGCGCGCAGCGTGGGTTGTACGTTCAAACGGTTGCAATGCACGCCGGATCTGCTGCCCACCGACGTGACCGGCGTAAACATCTTCAACCAGAAGACCGCGGAGTTCGAGTTCCGCGCAGGTCCGGTGTTTGCGCAAACGCTGCTCGCGGACGAGATCAACCGCGCAACCCCGCGAACGCAGGCGGCGCTGCTCGAAGCGATGGGCGAGCGACGTGTCAGCGTGGATGGGCAGACCTACGTGCTGAAGCCGCCGTTCCTGGTCATCGCGACGCAGAACCCGGTAGACCAGGAGGGCACGTTCCCGCTGCCGGAGGCGCAACTCGACCGCTTCCTCGTGCGCCTCAGCCTCGGTTACCCGAGCATGGAGGAAGAAGGAAAGATGCTCACACGGTTGCAGATGGGCCACCCCATCGACGACCTGAAGCCGGTCGTGAGCGCCGACGACGTGATCGCATGTCAGGACGCGATTCGCGGCATCCACGTGGACGATAAGGTGAAGCGGTATATCCTCGAAGTGGTCCACGCGAGCCGCGACAACGAGGACGTGTTGCTCGGTGGTAGTCCGCGTGCGTCGATCGCGCTGTATCGCACCTCGCAGGCGCTCGCCGCGATCACGGGACGCGACTTCGCGCTCCCCGACGACATCAAGCGGATGGCGCAACCGGTGTTGGCGCACCGGCTGATCCTGAAACCCGAGAGTCGCTTACGCAAACGCACGCCGACCGCAGTGGTGAAGGACTTGGTGGATGACGCGCGTGTGCCGATCACCGACAAGATGAAGGCCACCCAAGAAAACTACTTCGACGATTGAGTTGTTCCGAAGAGAAACGCATGCGCTGGCTCATCGTTCTCGCCGTGCTGATTGGGGCCGCTATCGCCCTCCAGGCGGGTTTGGTCGCGTTTGCTGGGTACGTGCTGCTAGGCGTGTACCTGCTGTCGCGCTTCCTCGCGCGCCGGTGGGTACACAACCTTGGCGCGACGCGCACATGCGATTCCGCTCCACGCGAGGTGGGCGAGACGACTGAGGTGACCGTTACGCTCACGAACACAGGATCGCTGCCGATTGCGTGGGTGCTGGTCGAAGACCTGTTGCCGGACTTCGCGGTGAAGGCCCGAACACCGCGGCTCACAGTGAAGGGCAAACGCGTTCACGTCGCGACGCTTCGCGGCAAGCAAACCAAGACAATCAAGTACCGGGTGACGTTCTTGATGCGCGGATACTACCCGCTCGGCCCGACATTGCTCGAAACCGGCGACGTGTTTGGCTTGCACCGGCGGCACCGCGTCATCGGGAAGCCGGTGTATGTGATGGTGTATCCCAAAGTCGTCGCCTTGCCGAAGTACAACTTCGCATCGGAACGGCCGATCGGAGAAGTGCGCCTCCAGAACCGGTTGTTTGAAGATCCGACGCGAACCGCCGGTGTGCGGCAGTACGTAATGGGCGACCCACTCCAGCGCGTTCACTGGAAGGTCACGGCGCGCACCGGACAGTTGCACTGCCGCATCTACGAACCGACCACGCTCGCGGGCGCGACGATCGTCATGGACTTTCACCTGGACGGTTATCACAAGCGAGGCGAACCATTCCGGTCGGAACTCGCGGTCACTGCAGCCGTGAGTCTCGCTTACGCGATCTCCGTGCTGAACGTGCAGATCGGGTTCGCAAGCAACGGGCGTGACGCGGCCGACCATATTCGCGAGGAGTCGCTCGCGGCGGAATCAGACGAGGCGCAAGTCGAAGGTCACGCGACCCGCGACGCCGCGAGCCAGCGGTTCGGGATGAACGACGACAGCGACCGCATGCGGCCAGTCGTGGTGGGCACGCGGCGCGGGTTCGACCAGTTCCAGCAGATCCGCGAAGCTCTCGCGCGCCTCGAACTCACGGATGCGTTTACGTTCGCGCAGCTCGCGCTGGAAATGGCGTCGCGAATGCCGCGCGACGCAACCGTTATCGCGGTGCTTCCGCGTGTTCCCACGGAAACAGCGATCGCGCTCGGCACGCTCCGTCGGCAGGGATTCGCGGTCAGTGCGATCCTCATCGGACTCGACGAGAACGAGAAACTGGAAGCGCACGGGCGCCTGCTCGCGGAGCGTGTTCGCGACATCCGTTACGCGAACACGCTGGAAGAACTCGCGAGCCTCGGCGGGAACTCTGCGGCGAGCGCGCCGGCGGCTTACGGGGTCGATATACCACTCGTATGAGCCGTGACCGCCTGCTCGCGTTTGCACAACTCTTGCGAATCCCGAACGTGTTCACCGCGTTCGCGGACATCATGCTCGGCGCGTGTGTCGGCGCCGCAATACTTCCTTCCACACCGATCGCGTTTTGGGCGGCGTACCTCGTCCTCGCGCTCGCGTCGGGTTGCCTCTACCTCGCGGGTATGGTGTGGAACGATTACTTCGACCTCGCGGAAGATCAGAAGGCGCGCGCGTTCCGCCCGCTGCCGTCGGGTCGTGTCGGCGTGGGCATTGCGGTCGTGCTCGGCACGCTGCTGTTCGCCACTGGGATCGCGCTGGCCGGCGCCGCGGGGTTGCTCGCGCAACCGGAGTGGAACCACGAACCGCTCGTGGTCGCGCTCGGCATCGTGGCGGCCGTACTCATCTACGACGGCGGGGCGAAACGCACCCCGGCCGGGCCGATCGCGATGGCCGCGTGCAGGTTCCTGAACGTGCTCTTCGCTCTCTCGCTCATTCCTGAATCAGCCCTCGACATCGAGAAGCGCATCCACCTCGCAGCGGTGGTCGGCGTCTACATCGTGGGAGTGACGTGGTTCGCACGCACCGAGGAGGGCCGCAGCCGGAAGCGCGATCTCGCGCTTGCCGCGAGTGTCATCGCGTTGTCACTCCTGCTTGCGCTGCTCCTCCGTGCGAAACTCGCGAGCGGGCTGGGCACATTCGCGTTCCCGTACCTCCTTGTAGCCTTTGGTTTTCTCGTGGGTCTTCCCATTTCGCGCGCGATAGGCGATCCGAACTCGCGCAACGTGCAAGCCGCCGTGAAGCGGTGTGTTCTCGGTCTCGTCTTTCTCGACGCGGTGCTCGCGACGATGTTTATCGGCTCGCCGGGGTTGCTCATCCTTTTGTTGTTGCCCCCCGCCCTCTGGCTCGGAAAATGGGTTTATTCCACATAGCGATTGCTACGCGGCAAGTCGCGAAACACGTCACAGGTGAACCATGACAATCGATCGACGTCAACTTCTGATCACCGGAGGTGCCACCGTGGCCGCGAGTGTTATCCCTGACACGCTCCAAGGGGCGGACGCCAACGACGCAGCCGCGACCGTCATCAAGGACCACGTCGCGAAGTTGCGCCCGCTGGAGATTGCCAGTGGCGTTGCGTGGTGGAACGCGAACACAACCGGTGAGGACGCCGACTTCAAGAAGAAGGAAGAGGCGCAGAACAAGATCGACGCGGCCCTCTCCGACAAGAAGATGTTCGACCGCGTCAAGGCGTTGAAGGCGTCGGCCGACAAGGGCGAGATCAAGGACGCGGGGGTTGCGCGCCAGCTACACCTGCTGTACCTTCAGTACCTCGAAAAACAGGTCGCACCGGAGTTACTCCAGAAGATCAGCTCGAAGGCCAACGCGGTCGAGCAGGCGTTCAACGTGTTCCGCGCCAAGGTGGACGGAAAGGAGATCGCGGACAGCAAGGTTCGCAGTACGCTGAAGGAGTCTGCCGATTCTGAACTCCGGCAGAAGGTGTGGGAGGCGAGCAAGGGCGTCGGCGCCGCAGTCGAAGCGGACCTCGCGGAACTGGTGAAGCTCCGCAACGAAGCAGCCACGCAACTCGGCTTCAAGAACTTCCACGCGATGACGCTCACACTCAACGAGCAAGACGGCCCCGAACTCATCAAGTTGTTCGACGACCTTGACAAGTTGACGAAGGAGCCGTTCACGAAGGCGAAGGCGGACATCGACGCGAGGCTCGCGAAGAAGCTCAAGGTCGAACCCGCGGACCTGATGCCGTGGCACTACCACGATCCGTTCTTCCAGGAATCGCCCGCGGTCTTCGACGCGAACCTCGACTCGCCGTACACGAAAGCCGATCTCCTCAAGCTCTGCGCCACCTTCTACTCCGGCATCGGGTTGCCGATCGACGACGTGATCGCGCGCAGCGACCTTTACGAGAAGAAGGGCAAGTCGCCGCACGCATTCTGCACCGACATCGACCGCGAAGGCGACGTGCGCGTCCTCGCGAACATTGTGCCCAACGAGTACTGGATGGGCACTATGCTCCACGAGTTGGGGCACGCGGTTTACTCGTCGAAGAACATCCCTCAGGCGGTGCCGTACTTGCTCCGTGCGGAGGCGCACATCCTCACCACCGAGGGCGTCGCGATGCAGTTCGAGCGGTTCAGCAAGTCGCGCGCGTGGATCGAAAAGATGGGCGCGAGGGTGGAAATGCCCGCCGAGTTCGATTCCGCCGCGAAGAAGATTCAGCGGAACCAGCTGCTCATTTTCTCGCGATGGTGTCAGGTGATGCTGCGGTTCGAGAAGGGCATGTACGAGAACCCAAAGCAAGATCTGAACAAGCTCTGGTGGGAACTCGTCGAGCAGTACCAGCAGGTGAAGAAGCCGAAGGGCCGTAACGCGCCGGACTACGCGAGCAAGATCCACATCTGCAGCGCCCCGGTGTACTACCACAACTACATGATGGGTCAGTTGTTCGCCTCGCAGGTTCACCACGCCCTATCAAAAGAAGTGTTCAATGCGGATCCGAAGACGACGATCTACGTCGGTGAAAAGAAGGTTGGCGAGTTCATGAAGAAGAAGGTGTTCGAGCCGGGCCGTACGAAAACGTGGAAAGAACTGACGAAGTTCGCGACCGGTGAGGAACTGAACCCCAGGGCGTTCGCCAAGGACTTCGAGGGTTAAGGTGGTCGCCGCTGGTGGCTTCGCGCCCGCGAAGCCACCAGCGGCGCAAACGTACGACAGGGTAATAATCGCTGCGATACCGTTAATTTTCTTCTGGGTCCTTTCTCACCTCCCGGAGTGTCTTCAATGGACCGTCGCGAGTGGTTAGGATCGCTCAGCGCGTTGGGCGCGGTGCCCGTGTGCGAAGCGGTTGCGGAAGCGTACGCGGGCGCTGATCCCGGCACCAAGCACGAAGGCCCGCTGTCCGCGCCGCACTTCCACTTCTGTGGCATTCACCTGGCCAAGAACAACCCCAAACTCCAGTTCGTAACGCAGCACTACTGCGTCGCACACACCGGCGGCGCGGAAGGTGACGTGTACCAGTGCACGTTATTCGACGGCACCGGTAAGAACGCGAGACTTATCGGCGTCGAGTACCTCATCTCGGACGAGGCGTACCGCAAGCTCCCCGACACGGAGAAGAAGTACTGGCACGCGCACACTTACGAAGTCCTCGGGGGTGGGCTGATTGCGCCAGGCATGACTCCGGAAGACGAGATGAAGTTCATGAAGGTTGTGATCAAGACATGGGGCAAGGCGTGGCACACGTGGCCCGATCCCTCGACTGCGGTGCCGACTGGCGAACCGCTCCTGATCTGGTCGTTGATGGGCGACGGACAGGCCGACCCGAAGGTGGTCGCGCAACGCGACAAAGACTTCAAGGTCGATACGGCCAAGATTCGTGAGGCACGCATCAAGGAGTTCGGCCACGACGTGCCCAACGTCGCGCTGCCGAAGGACGTGAACACCATCGGCCGGCAGTGGACCAATGACGGCAAGGACGAGCCTAAACCGAAGAAATAGGCGATGCTCGCCCCTGTGTAGCGGGCGTTCAACGAGTGTGGTCACGCTGGCGTAATTTGGAGCCTCGCTCATGATTCCCTTCGCCCGCACACTCTGCGTCGTCGCGCTCGCCGCATTTGCGACGGGTGCGACTGCCGACGAACTGAAACTCGAACACGTCGCCAACGCCAAGGGCGACGGTCCCGACGGCAAGGGAAACACCGCTGACGACACGTGGCAGTTCTGGTTCGAACTTACGCACAAGAAGGGTCACTTCGAGCTGCTCTCCACCTACAGCACAAGCATCGCGAAGGAGGGCATCGCGAAAAAGGTGAGTGGGCCGATCGCGAGCATGCTGCCGAACCCCGCCGACACCGAAGGGTGGATCTTCCACCGCGACTGGGACGGCCGCTTTGAAGGCGCGTGGGCGGACACCAAGGCGAAGCAGATCATCCTTTACCCTTACGTCGAGAAGAACGCGCACATGGCAGTCGCGGTGTCGTACCGGGTTCCGGCCAATGGCACCTACGACATCTCCGGTGGCGTAACTGACCTACAGGTTCAACCGCAGTTCAAGCAACACGACGGGATCGAGTGGATCATCGAGACTGCGGACGCGGGCAAGCCGGTGAAGAAGATCGGCAGTGGCGGTCCGGTCGGCGATGGTAACGGCAACCCCGACAGTGACAAGTTCTCGTTCGAGAAGGTGGAACTCAACAAAGGGCAACTGGTGCGGCTCGTCATTCACCCGCGGAAGTGGTGGGGCAGCGACCTGACCCGCATCGACTCGTTCCGCATCGAACTCAGCAAGATGAAATAGGTTGTGAGCGGTGCGGCGTGAACCCGCCGGTTTGGTGACGCACCGGTGGGCTTCCGGCACACCGATTGCGGCCCGGTTCACAACTCGCTCTCGCGCAGTAGTGAGGCCATGTCGCGGTGGATGCGCCGGCGGATGAGGAACTCGTCTTCGTCGAGCCACGCGCGGACCGTAGCGCCGAGCGTGAACTCGTCGGTAACGACTGACCGCACCACGGTGTCGATGAGGCGAAGCGGTTGCAACGTGAAGTAGCAGTTGGTGGATCCACTCACGGTGACGCGGTCGAGACGCTGGAACAACTCCTCAAGGCGCCCCAGGACGATGCCCGACGGCGCGAAACCGAGTGCCTCCGCGTAAGCCAGCGCGACTGCGGTGCGCGCCCGCAGGTCGTCGGGCGCGGCGAGGAATAGTTGCTCTCGTGCCGAGTTCAAGATGCGGTTCCCGGCCTCCTCGTTGCCGGCCGCGAACCACCCGGCCGCCAACCCCACTCGCTTCGCCGTGACCGGTTCGTTCCCCCACTCCGCGCGGGTCGGGTCCAGTACGTGCATCAGCGCCTCCGCCTCCGCGACCAGGCCGTGCTTGCGTGCCGCGCGGAACGCTCGCGATCCTGCCGCAAGGACGGCGGAGAGCAGGTGTCCGCTGGCCGCGCCGTGAGTGAGGTGACGCAGCAGCGAGCCAGCAGCACTCGAAGGCGAGATCGCGAGTGCCGCACTAAGCATCCGCGCCTGGTATCGCGTAACCCGCTCGGCACGCTCAGACTCGCTCCAGCGTCCCGTGCGGACCCACGCCTCTGTCCAGTCTAGCGCGGCGGGCACCAGATCGAGTAGCTGTGCAAGCACGGAGGCGTCGAGCCAGGGTGCGACTTCGAGTAGCGCGAACACAACCCGTGGGACAGTCGCCGTCGTTGGTTCGGTGACCGCGATTGATAGCAACGCACGCGCCTCATCGTTCAGATGGGCCGGACCGGAACGCGAGTTGAGTACCGAGAGTCGCTCGCCGAGCCGGTCTTGCCCCCAAAACTCTTTCAGGTCGCGCCCGAGGTAAGCACTCACCGGGCCGAGCGGTTGAAGGATGCGGCAGTGCTCGCGGAGTCGGTCCACCGAATATCGCGCGAACTCCGGGAGTTTGTCCAATCGTACTTGCAACTCCGGGGGAAGCCCCGGCTTCGGCGTGACGCCCTCGTGCGCGTCTTTGATCCGGTGGAGGAACAGGTCACCGAGCAGCGCGTGGGCGGCTGGGTCGGCGCGCGGCCCACCGGCCCGCGCCAGCGCCTTACGCGCGCGTGCGGCCCAGTCACGTGCGCGGGCTCGCTCGCCCAGCGCGCCCAACCCCCACGCGAGCATGAACTGCGCGTACACCGCGGTCGCTTCCGTTTCGGCTTCGAGGCCGGTCCACTGCATCCGGCCGCCGGTCGCGTGCCGCTTGACCCACGCCAACACCGGCTCTTTCACCCGTGTGAGCCATTCCCGTGCGATTTTGAATCGGTCCACTGTCGCGTTGCCGCGGAAACGCAGGAACGACGGTTCATCGAGATCCAGACCCGGCCCGCGGTCGTGCAACCGGTTCATGAGCCGGTCGCGCCACCGCGCGAGGCCGAGAATGTCGCCCTCGCACGATCGCGCCACCGCAATACGCGCCAGCCACACGCCGCGCACTGGGATGTCGTCGAAGTGTTGATCCAACACGGCGAGGACGCGGGGGAGGGCCGCAACGAACTCCCGTGCTGGGGTCGGCTGGAATCCGGCGTGTGCCGCGAGCGCGGCGACCACTCTCCCCGTTCCGGGGCGTCCAGGCTCGGCGAGCCACCGGTCGAGGTCGGCTGAACGGTCGCCGCGCTTCGCCGCGTGGCACTCGGCTTCTGCCCACCGTTCGAGCCAATCGGTCGACGGGGTTGGGCACTCCCACGCCGCGTTCATCCAACATACGGCCGCGTCGAGCGACTGACCGGTCGCGCCATAGACGCCCGCGAGTTCCGCCCACCGCGCTGCACGCTCGACTGGCCCGAGCCTGGGGAAGTCCGCAAGTAAGTGGTTCTCCAGTTTCTGGCGCCTCGCCGCACGGTTGTGACCGTGCAACAGCGCGTCCGCCGAACTGAGTTTCCGCTCGACACGCTCGCCCTGCGGTTCGGTGGATCGCGCCGCTTTGCGGTGGACGTGGCCTGCGGTCCTCGGATCGGCCACAGGCGCGCCGGTGTCGGACTCATCGCGCGGCCGCCCGCGTACCCATCGCATCACCTTTCCGACCCAGCCCGGCTCACCGTCGGTGGGCACGGGTGGCGCCTCCTCTTCTGGTTCGTCGCTAGCCACTTCCGGTTCCGGGTCAGCGACGGGGTCAAGCCGAAGCACGAACTTGTCGAACGGAAACGGGTCGGCTGGAATCCGTTGCGGGCACAGCGGCGCGGCAGGTGTCGCTGCGTATTCAATCTGGTCACCGAGCGGACGGAACGCGGCGACTGCGATCGTGTACAAAGTGAACCCGTCACCTGTCGTCGGTTCGAGCCATGTCAGCCGGTCCGGGGTCAGGTTCAGTTCGCGCACGAGTTCAGTCGTGCGTGTCCTGGGTCGAAGCGAGTAGCCGGTAGGCAAGCACAGCGAAGGCACGCGCGGGTCGGCCCGGAATCCGCCTGTTACAACTGGAGGGACCGCGCTGTCTGCTGCTGGCGCGTGTCTCACGACCAGACGAGACTCTGCCGCGCACTGGAGACTTGCAACCTCGAAACGGCGCAGCAGTCGCTCGTCGGCACTCGCGCAAAAGTCGCGGAAGCTCTCCTGCTCTGGCGGTGCGAGCACCCAGAGCGATTCGGTGCCCACGGTATTGCATCGCGCGAGCCGAAATCGCACGTCGATTCGCGCCGGCGGCCCGGCCACTGGGGGGTGCGAGTTCCGGTGCCCCAGTGGAAACTCGTCATCGGAGGGGAGCGGCACCGGCGACGGAAACGCGGTCACGCCTCGGTCCGGGTCGCACAGGAGTACACACCCCGGCGGCGCTGTGAGGTGACTGGAGAGTGGGTGCTCCCAACCGCGCGCGGTCCACACATCCGGTGCCTGTTGGCGGTATGCCCGCACTGGTGAATCTGGTTCCTCGGTCCACAGAAGAACGACCAAAGGCGGCGCGGCGACTGTCACCCACGCGAGGTCTGCGTGCGGGTCCGCGAGTAGGTGAACGGCGGTCGGACCGGCGCGCAATCTCCGAAGGCGACTGACGAATGATGCGAGGTGCTTGTCGGGCACTTCGAAAAGCACCAGGCCGGTGGGGGCAAGCGTGACCCGGCGTAGCGGGAGCAGTTCGGCCCAGCATCGCGTGTGGTGTGTGGGCACATCGGGCGCGCCAAGCGAGACTACACCAAGGCGCCCGAGTGCGGAGAGAGTTTCACGAGGTGGTAGTTCGTCCAGTTCGAGCCACAGGCGCGCAGAGTCATCGCGTCCGGCTCGCACAGGGGCTGACGTGATTGTTAGAGGCACCAGTCCGCTTGCGAGCGTGAGCCGGAGAGTGTCCAGGTTCGGGAAGAGCAGCGTGGGCATGAACGCAGTATAGTACGCACCAGAGCGGGCCGCTTGCGAGTTCGCGGGCATCGTGCCGCGCGAAGCCGCAGGTGCCGAAGAGAGGCTACAAGTTGTTCTTCTCCAGGTTCCGTTTCATGTCCGCGTGAATGCGGCGACGGACCAGATACTCATCGTCGTCCAGCCAGCGGCGCCCAGATGGCCCAAGGGCCGCGTCGTCGTTCACCACCGCGCGGATCACGTCTTCCACGAGGTTGAGGTGAAACCGCGAGTAGTACTGCGCGGTCGTCCACGTATTCGTGATCTTCGCGGGCGACATCTTCTTGAACAACTCGATCATCCCGGACAACGCGCGCTCCGACGGGCCTTGCCCCAGCGCGGTGACGTATGCCCGCGCCAGTTCGGTGTAGTCCTTCGGCTGGAGCGACACCGCGCTCGATTGGAGCAACTCGTTTCGCGCTTCTAACAGAATAGGGTCCGCTCGGTCTTGGCGTCCGAAGTGCAGCCACCCGCCCGCGAGGTTCAACAGCGTTTGCAGCGCTGCGGACCACGTCTCTGGCTTCGACTGGTGTTTCTTCTTGAGTTCGGCGGTGGACGCGCCGCCCAACACTTCGCTGTGCAACTTCGTCAGGAACCGGTCGATCTCGTTCGACAGACCGAGCTTCTTGAGGCTCCGCATGCACTGCACCGCGACCACGTTAATGAGCTTGAACCGCATGTCTTGCGGTTTTTCGTGGACGAGCGCGGTGAAGTCGTCCACCAGCTTCTTCACGAGGTCGTCGCGGTTGAAGTGGCCCGCGTGGAACATCGCGCGTTCGAGCAGTTCGCCCTGCTTTTTCGGGAGGTCGGGCGACTCAGTCGTCGCGCCGGTTCCCTGGAGCGCCGCGGGGACGAGCGCGAGCAGTTCCACGGTAAACGCTTCACTCACGCGAGCCGCGAGTGGCAGCGCTTCGTGCAGCACGTGGAACTGTACCTCCTTGAGTGTCTTCCCGGTCACGCCGTCCTTGTAGAGCTTGCGGATGCGGTCCGCGAGCTTGTTCGGATCCTTGACGGTGTGCAGTTCCGCGAGTTCTTTCTTCAGTGCATCTTGGTTCTTTGTCCAGTAACTGTAAGGGTCGAGCCGCTCTTGCGGTTCGAGGATGCGCGACTGTTCGCGCAACCGGCCGATCACGTATTCGCCGCGCAGGAACGGGTTGTTGTTGCCCGCGGTTCGCGCCTTGTTCGCGAGTTCCTCCAGTTCGCCAGTAAGCTCTGTGGACAACTGCCCCGTCGGCAGCTTGCCGGCCAGAACCTGCTCGACGCGGTACTTGAACGCCTTGTAGACGAAGTTGCTCGCGACCGCGGACACCACCGACTCGAACAACTTGTTGTCCTGCCACGAGGTCGGGATCGGTTTCTCTAGCAGCTTGCGCGCGTCGTCGAGGAGTTTCTTCGCCTGCGTCGTTTCACCGAGTTTTGCGACGGCGAACGCGAAGAGTAGGTCCACCAGCGGGTGGTTCGCCTTGAGGTGCTCGTTCTTCTGTACCGCTGCGCTGTCATCGAGCCACTTGCGGACAGTGGCGTGCAGTTCCATCGACTTGTCGTGCGCGACCCGCATTCGCTCGGAGTCTTGCATCCCGGCGGTGCGCAGGAATATCGGCAGGTCACGCTCGGCCTGAAGCCCTTGATCGAGCAACCGCTTCAGGAGCCGGTCGCGGACGCGGGCGAGACCCAGAACATCGGACCCAGAGAGCTGCGCGAGCCTGAATCCCGCAAGCCACACCGCACGCACCGGAAGTGAACCATCATGCGTTTTGAGATAGGTTTGGATCGCAGGAAGCCGGGTGAAGAGCCACGACGGAACTGGGGTCTGCGCCGACAGCCAGAGGAACGCGGACACGACCGCGCGCGACTCGGCCAGACCCGTTCCCGCGTGATGGAGGAGCTTGTCGAACTCGTCGGCGCGGATCGTGGAACCGGCCAGCGGCAGTTCGCTGCGCACCCAACTCGCGAGCCAGTCGGCCGGCAGTGGGTCGGCGTCCCAGAGCGCGTCGAGCCAGCAGATCGCCGCGTCCATCGGCTTCTTCGCGCCAGCGTAGGCGGTCGCGAGTTCGGGCCAAAGCGCCTGCCGCTCTGGTGCGTCGAGCGAACCTTCGAGCGCCAAGAACTGCTGCTCCAGTTCCTTCGACCGGATCTCCCACTCGTTCGGCTTCTTGACCTCTTCGACGGGTGGCAGGAACTCGGCCGTCGTGGCCGGCTTCGTCGCGGCTGGCTTGTTTTTTGTCTGGGTCTTGGGCGCCGCGCCGCCTTTCGGCGCCTTCACGTCCTCGTCCTTCTCCTTGTCACCCTTGTCGGGCTTGTTCTTGGCGCCGCCCACGTCCTTGCAAACGAAGTGGTCGAAGTCGAATCGCGTGGCCTCGATCCACGCGGCGAGCGGTTGCTGTTCCGCTTCGATGACGTAATCGACCCAGTCTTCGAGTGAGCGGAATGCCGCGTCCGGCACGAACTCCGGTGTGAACCCGTTCTTGTCGTCGGGGTAGAGCCACACGACCTGATCCGCGTCGTCGGCGAGGAGTTTGCGAACCGCGTCGCGGCGAAGCGTGGGGTGCAGTCGCTTGCCGACGGGGAGGAACAAGTTCGGGAGTTTCCAGTACGGTTTGAATGCGAACGCGTTGTCCAGCACCAGCGGCGGCGGGGTGAGCTTCGACGGGCGCACGCGGAGGACCACCGTGCGCGCACCCTTCGTGTCAGTCGCGACCGCGAACATGAGCCGCTGGAGCAACTTCTCGTCGGAGTCACGGACGAGCGTATCGAGTTGTTCGACGGCGTTCTCGCGAAGCACCCACAGTTCGGCGGTTTCGCTCGCGCTGCCGCCTGTGAGCCTCAGCGGAACGGACATCTTCTTGGGCGATTTGGTCTCGGTCCAGCCGACCGGTGACGCCGGCAGCTTGAACTGCATGAGGTCGTACACGTCCTGGAACGGAGCCTCGTCCAAGTACAGCCACTCACGCGGCTCGCGAATAAGCAGGAGTTGCTTGTCCGCGACTCGAAGTTGTGAGGCGAGGGGCAGCGTGTGCCCGACTTCGACCCAGACGCGCGGCGCGCGTTCGAGGTATGCGCGAACGGTGCCCGTGGTGCTGGACGAACCCTTGTCGATCGCGCGCAGCAGGGTGTAGTACGGCGGGCCAATGACGCGGAGCAGGACTCGCTTGCTCTCGCCCTCACCATTCGCCGCGAACCACCTGAAGCCCTGCCGGTCGTTGCCCAGTCGGAGCATTTCCGCGGCGAGTGTTGCGAGGTCTTCCGCTTTCTCAAGTTCAAAGAGAACTGGCGCCTGATTCGAGATGGTCGGCGCGACGGCATCGCGTGTGACCGGCAACAATTGCGGCCAACAGGTGACTTCTTGCGGATCGTCGGAGGCGTGACGCTTCGAGCCTTTCACACCGATGCGGTCGAGGTTCTTTGTGACCGTGCGGGTGAGGTTCGCGGTTGGCTCGACGTAAATCTTGCCCTGGTCGTCGAAACTGACAGCCGCGGGCGCGAGGGTCATGTCGGCGGGAACGATGCCGGTGGTGAGGGCCAGGCGGATCGTGTCGAGGTCGGGGAACAGCAGGATCATTGGCTTTTACTGCGAAGGGGGCTGGGCTGAAAGTGGAATGCGCCACACCCACCCACTGCGGCGGGTGGGACAGTGTGACTACGATCCCTTGTTTCCTTGCTTCTGCCGTTCAGGTTCGTTGGGCTTGGTGACGGGGCCAGCGGGCTGCTCCTCGCTCTCGCGCTCGACGATAATTTCGTCGTTGTCGCCGAGCTTCCTGCCGAGAACTTTTTCGGCGAGCGCGCGGTGCATCTGCTCGTGCTCGATCGGCAACGCGTCGGGATCCGAGTCGAGTTTGATGATGATGTTCTGCTTGCCGGTGTTCGGGTCGCGTCGGAGCATGATGATCATTTCGGCCATGCGTAGTACCCTAAAGTCTGTGGTTGTCGCGTAGCCGCGACTCGAAGAGGATCACGAAGGTTACGCGCTCCTCTTCGAGTCGCGGCTACGCGAGGGGCGTTACTCGTCCTTCTTCTTTGTGATCTTCTTGTCGACGCTGGTTGTGTCGGTGGTGGTCGTGGTGCCGGCGCCGCTGCCGAGTTTCACTTCTGGTCCCGGCGCTCCCACGTCCTTCGGGTACTTCTCTCGCAACTCCTCGATGATCTCGCGCGTCCGCTCGCCCTCGATCGTCTTCGATTTCATCAGTTCGTCGCGGATCTTGATGAGATCGACCTTGTGCTTCAGGAGAATCGCGGCGGCTTTCGCTTGTGCCTCCACGATGATCGTGTTCACCTGCCGGTCGATCGCTTCCGCCATCGAACCGGAGAGCACAACACGCTTCCCCTCGTGGTCGTGGAACGACCGCAACGGCGCCGCGAGGTTGCTCATGCCGCACACCTCGACAAGCATCTCCGCGAGGTCGGACGCGCGGTACAGGTCCGAGCCCGGACTGCCCATCCCGCTCGCGCCGGTGGACACGTCGCCGACCAGCAGGCGCTCAGCCTCGATACCGCCGTAGAGAACTGTGAGTATGTCGAGCATCTCGAGCCGGCTCATGCCGATGCGCTTTTTCTCGTGCTTGAACTGCGTGAAGAACGGTGCCCAGGGCATGTCGCTCTGGATCGTCACTTTTTCGGGCGGCGCGTGGTGTGGGCAGAAGATGGACACGAGAAAATGCCCGGCCTCGTGTGTCGCGACGATAGGCAAGTCCTTCTCGTGCAGTTCCACCTTCTCGTCGAACTCGGTCAGTGCTTTCTCGATCAACTTCGCGTCCGTAGCGCCCTTGATGTTCTCGCGCATCCGCAGCCGGGCCACGGACCGGCAGATGGCGTTCACGTGGTCGCCGCTGAACGCGGTGCCGGTCGGCGTCATGTATCGGTTGCCAGTGCGGTTGACCGCGTATTCCATCGCCTCTTCGTTGAACTGGAGTTTCATCTTCTTGTTGTAGATCTCGAAGATCGCCTTGCGATCGTCATCGTCGGGATACGGAATGTGAATGTGGAACTCGAACCGCCCGGGTCGGAGCAGGGCGGGATCAAGTGACTCCACGAAGTTGGTTGTGCCAACCACGAAGACGAGTTCGTCTTTGTGGAAGCCGTCCATTTCGGTGAGCAGTTGGTTCACCATCGAGTGTTCGACGCCGCTGCCGGTGTATGTGCCGCGGGCGGTGGCGAACGAGTCGAGTTCATCGAACACGATGATCGACGGCGCCGACTGTCGCGCCTTGTGGAAGATCTGGCGCAGGTTTTCTTCCGATTCACCGACCCACTTCGACTTCAGTTCCGGGCCGCTCACGATGGTGATCGCGGCGCCGATGCTGGCGGCAATGGCCTTCGCGAAGTACGTCTTCCCGGTACCGGGCGGCCCCCAGAAGATCATGCCGCGCGGGATCAGTTCTTCGAGGCGCGAAATCTCCTCCGCGTCGGTCGCGCGGTCGCGCTTCGAGAGCGTGTCGAGGATTTCGCTCTTGAGCTTCGACTTCACTTTCACGTAGCCGCCTATGTCCTTGTCGAGATCGACGGTCGGAATCTCCATGTTTCCGCTGAGCGTGGACTGGCGCACCTGGTGGTACGCGCGCTTAGGGTCGGCGGGGTAGTCCTCGCCTTCGAGGGTGGAGAGTAACCGGCGGAGGCGCACCGCGTTCACACCGGAGACGTACTTGTAGAGCTGCCACGGGGAGAAGTCCTTGCCGAACTTGCGGCTCTCCTTCTGGGTGATGAGGTGCCGCAACCGGTTCCGCGACGTGCCAAGGATGCTCAGCCAGTGCGGGAACAGGTTCTCGATGACCTTCGGCAGCGGGAACGACGGGTCTTTGAAGCCCAACCAAACCAGTTCCGGGTTCTCGTAGAGGAGCGGAATCACTTCGCGCGCCTCACCGGTCAACCCGCCCTGGCTGGTGGTGAGCAAGTCGAGGTGCGGCAGCACGACGACGCGGCGATCGGTGGCCCCGCGGACCGCGTCGCGCAACTGCGCGATCATGGTGCCGATAAGTCCCATCGGAATCGCGCCCTGCTGCGGGTCGCGTTGCCTACCGTCGAGGTAGATGCATTGCAACTTGGCCTGGCGCAGCCGGTCGCGCACGTTCATGAACAGGTACGGCGCGAGTTCCTTGTCGCACTCGATGAGTGTCGGCAGCCCGCGAATGAGCTTGCTGGCCACCTCCGCGAGTTCCGCGCTGTACGCTGATTCCACCGCCTCTACTGGGGTGAGTGCGGTGGGCAGGTCTTTTTCCGTGACGGTGATGCTCATGTGATCGTTGATCCATTCCCAGCCCGTCGCGCAAGCAAGGGCTTGAAACCTGAGGTGATCCAAAGCCCTTGCTTGCGCGTCGGGCTGGCAAGTGCCTTAGACTTCCACTTTGATTGTGAGCGAGCCGCTTTCGGCGTCTTCGCTGATCTCCTTGACGGTGCCCATCTGCTGCGCCTTCTGTTTGAGGGCGTCGCGGGTCACCTGGTTGACCACTTCGCTGATTTCGGGCTGCAGATCTTGCAGGTGCTTTTCGAGCGCCTCGGTGGCCTTGCCCTGGAGCCGCGATTGCTCCTGGTCGAACTTCTTGTCGAGGTCTTGCTTGAGTTGGTCCTTGACCTTTTCGCGGAGGTTCTTCTCGTTCGGCCCCACGTCGTTGAAGCCGGTGGCTTCGCGTTTCACTTCCTGGTTCACCGTCTCCTCGGCCTCGGCCTTGACCGACACTTCGCCGGAACATGGGTCGATCTTGACGGTCAGTTCGCCGTCCTTGCGGACCATCGTGCCGTCGTCCTGCTCCTCGAAACCGCGCTTCTTCAACTCCTCCTTGAGGAGGGTAGCCATGTCTTCGGGTGGGAGGATTTCGAGGATCTCGAGTTCCGTGCAGATCTCGTCCCCGGCCTTGAGGTTGCGGGTCTCAGATTCCTTCACGGTGATGCGGTACGCGCGGCTCATGTGTTCTCCTTGTAGGGTGGGGACTGCCCACCATTCGGTTAACGAAGAGGTGGGCATTGCCCACCCTACAATAGCATCGTTCGGAATCTCAGCCGGGGCTGCCTTCGGGGTTATCGCCCCCTTGCGTTCCGGCACCTGCGGGCGGTTGGCCGGTGATCGGTCCGCGGAGCGGTTCGAGCATCTCCACCGCTGCGCGGGCGCGAACGGCGACGCGATCGCCGTTCACTGCCTCCCAGTCGGCCTTCCACATCTGGCTTGCTTGGTAGTCGTCATCGAAGTACCCGACATAACGGGCACGCTCCTGCCAGGACTCAAGCGTTACCATCTGTCGCGGAAACGCGAGCGCAGCACGCTGCGTCTCCAGTCGGTCGGCGAGACGCGGCGGACCGCTGCCTTGAAGGCCACCAGTCCAGAACACCGGCGTCAGATCTGACTGGAGAACGGCGGCATTGGTTCGCAGCACGAACCGCGCGAGGTCCGTTCGTCGGGCAACTTCCGCGGCCTTCAAGAAGTCACGTAGCGCGACGAACTCCGCGTTGCCTTGCTGCCGCATCCGCTTCCAGTCGCCGAGTTGTCCCTTGTCGCGCTCCGACCGAATCCAGCGGTGTGTGAGGTACGTTTGCAGGCACTCTACGAGGACGGCGCGAAGCCCGGTACACAGCGGCGCGAAATCGGGCGATTGCGGCTTGGTCGTGTCGGGGTCGGCCGCGTCGTGCGGCGCGATCAGCCAGCAGAACGGGTTCCGCGCGAACACGTCCTTTCGGCGCAGGATCGCGAGCACATCCGGGTCGGATCGCATCGCGTCAAACGCAAGCGCGAAGAACAATTCGTCTGTCGGCGTGAGCGCCTTCGGGGCCGCGTCCCACGCTTGCTTCGTTTCGTGAACCTTTTCGGCAGTCAGCCAGAACAGGAAGTCGAGCACGGGTCGCGAGAACTCAAGAGTGCGCTCGTCGAGCGGGATCCGTGCCCAGACGCGTCCCACGTTCGGTGCGTTGTTCCGCAAGTACTTGTCGCTCCGCCAGCCGCCCGCGTGTGTGAGGAATAACACCATCGCCTTGCTGAGCGTGTCCTTCACCAAATCCACCGCGCCGTTGCTAATACAGTCCGGGCGGGTGGTCGCGGTGCGAACCAACTGCAGCCCCTGGTCGGCGGGAAAATGGCCAACCAGGAACCGCAGAATGCGGAGCAGGTTGTACTCGAACTTCGACACCTGCCGCGGGCCGTCCGGTTCCGGCGGTCGTGATGGTGCGGGCGCGGTACGCGTCATTTCGTGTCGGCCCCTTGAGCGGCACTCTTCGTCTCAGCGACAACGGGAAGTGGAACCGATTTCTTCCGCTTCCAGCCCTTCCACAAACCTACTGCATTCGCGGCCGGAAAGCCATTCACGCTGACCTCGCCCCCCACGACGCGAATCTCCAACGTGTTCCGCTGTCGCCATTGCTCGTCGAGAGAGTATCGCGGCGTCAAGAAGTGGATGCGCTGGTTCCGCGAACCGATCCACCGGCGCTCCGTGTCCGGTTGCTCGCGGACGTACGGCCCGTCGACGAGAATATCCGTCAAACCGATTAGCTCCGCCACATCGGGTTCGCCCTTCTCCTGCAACTCTTCGAGCGTGAACCCGGTGAAGGTCATCACGGACAAACCGAGTTCGCGTGCCGCCTTCGCGAGGCTGATCGCCGCAGTCGCATGAGCTGTCGGTTCGCCTCCCAAGAGCGTGATCCCTTCGATACCGCTTTCATCCCGCGCCTTCTGAATCCACTCAACCGTTTCACGAAGCGTCTTTGTTGTGCCGCCCTTGAATGCGAGGAACTCCGGGTTGCAACAACCAGGGCACCGCAGCGGGCACCCCTGGAACCAAAGCGCGAACCGCTTCCCCGGCCCTTCGGCCTCGGTGCAGGACACCACCTGCGCGATCTGCATCGTGAAGTCTACGGTCACGAATCCCCCTGTGCGAAGCCACAAGTGGCTTGCGATGCCGCATTATACCCGCGCCGCAACTCGCACAACCCCCGATTTGCCGTCTCCAGCTTCAATCTCAATTTCATAATCAATGAACTTCCGCACAGTTTCTACGTTGGTTGTCAGGTGCCGCGTGACTTCCGACGTTTTGTACTCGCTGGCGTCATCACTGAACGCGAGTGGAAGCAGTAGCTGATCCGCTGAATGCGGGTCTACGGGACACTTCGCGTCGCGGAACGCGATGGCCTCATCGGCTGCGTCATCGGCCACTACTTCCGAGGGCTTGCCGCGTTCACCCAGGCCGAAGAATAAGGGTGGTACTGGTGCCTGTCGGAAGATCACCGCCGCGACGCTGCCCGGGTTCGCGGCCTCCCACTCTTCCAGCGGGATGTGCGACTCGATGCCTTCCGACTTCAACCGCACCGAAAGACGTCGTGCCTGTTTACGCCCGACCGATTCCGGTAGCCCCGCGAACGCGCTGAACCCGCCCGCCGTGGTCAGTTCCGGGCACGTGAGCAGCGACAGCCCGTTCACGCGTGAACACGGATGGATGATCGCACGAATCTCGCCGCCGCCGCGTGGGTAGAAACCGGGTCGCGACATCTCCAGTTCAACTTTGATGCCGAGGCGTGCGAGGTACGCGGCCCAGGTTGTTTCGAGGAAGTGGTAGCACGGTGCGTGCGCGTTGTGTGTCCCGCCAGTAATCGTGACGTTGCTGGCGGCTTCGCCCCGGAGTGCGAGCGGGAGGTACACCGTGTGGAGCACCAGCGCCGTCGCTCCCGCAGTGCCAATCGAGAAGGTGTAATTGCCGGTCTTGACTGCGCCCGGCTCGAAGTAGAGCACCGACGACCCGACCGTCCCGCCCTTGTACTGCGCCCCGCTGATCGTACCCGCGGCGCGTACGCACATCAAATGTTGAGGCTGCAACCCCGGCTTGCTGCGGTTCGCGCGGATGTTGGTTAGTTTGAAGGGCCGTTGTGTGAGGATCGACATCGCGAGCGCCGACCGTAGGATCTGCCCACCGCCTTCGCCTTGCGATCCGTCAATTTCGATCATGCTAGCGCTCATGGCAACACGGACACCGGATGGACGGAAGCGGTTCAGACTTATTCGGCGCTGACAAGTACGCGAATCGGTCTGGGTCGAGGACGATGCTTGTACACGCCTGCATATACTCGACGTGAACTGGCTTCACTTCCCACGAGTCGTACATCGCGGCTTCCGGCTCTGTGCCGAAGAGTTCTTGTGACTCTTTGAGAGTCAGCGCGAGCTTGACTCGTCCTACAAACCTATCGGGGAAGATCTCGAAACATTCCAAGCGCCGTACAGCCGGCATCGCGACGGCCACGTCTTGGCCACCCGTTCGGAGAGTGATGGCGTTGGAAGGTACTGCCGACACGGTGCTCATGGGATCGCTGGCCGGGACGAAGTGGGCTGCGGTCACTTGCTGTTCAACTCGAAGACCACCGGGCCAGCGGACGGCACGTCTTGCGTCAGCGGCGTCAGGTCCAGGCGAGTGTACTTCTCCGGCACCTTCAGGCCCGACGATTTTGGGCGCGCCGCTGGTTTCGTCGGGTCGTCGAACGGTGTTGCGCCGCCCTCCACCGGGGGTTGGATGATGACCTTGTACTTCCCAGGAACCGCGCCGTCACCGGGGCTGTCCGTGGTCAGTCTGAACGTCCCGTCGGGCGCGACGGTTCCGAACGCCGCTTTGCTGCTGGGATCCTCCGGCTGGAACGTGACGACTGCCCCGGAAACCGGGTTGCCGTCAAGCTTCAGTACTCCCCTCACCGGGACGGGAGACTGTGCGGGCTTCTGACCGCACCCGGCCGCGAGCACAAATAGCAACAGCCCGCACACGCGGGAGAATAGTTGCACCATGTGAACCCCCAAGAAACGCAAGTTGGACTCCGGGTCGAACGACGATCAGGGGAGGGTGACCGGCTGATCATCGGCTCGGTGACCGAGGTACTGATACGTGCGGTGGTCGATCGATTCACTGATGAACCGGACCGATCCATCGACCAACGCGAAGTTCGCCCCACCGGAGTGGTTCGACTTGAACCCCCAGGTCACATGCCAGTTCGCCATACACCGGGCCGAGTTCCCAGACGTGCAGAGCGGCGCCCCAGTGGCGCAGGACGCGTTGAACGCGGCGGGGTTCCCAACGAGTGGTTCGATCTTGTAGTTGATCGGCTGGATCGTTTGCCCCTGCGTGATCGAGTTGTTCCCTTCCGGCCACCCGACGGCCGTGCCGAACCGCTGGAACTCGCAGAACTCCGGCAAGGTTTCGCCGATGAACAGCGTGTTCGACAGACCGTCGGTTACGTCCTTGATCCGGACCGTGAGGGCGCTCAGCTCGGCGGTCGCGGCGGTCCGGGCGAACATCCCCGGAAAGTCCCTCAGGCTGGTGACGCTTGTCCCCCAACTGTGGCTCGGCCCGTAACCCGGATACAAAATGGCGGCCGGCGGGGTGCCGCTCGTTTGCGGCACGGAAGTGCCATTGCAGTACTGCTGGAACGGGGACGGGCATCCAGTCGGCGGGTTGTTGCACTGTGGGCCGACGCTGGCAACGTAGTTGCAGTACCTCCCATTGGCCAAGTCGAACCCGTCGGATGGGCACCGGGTCAGATTCGTCCGGGCTGGGAGGACGCCCGCGGTCACAGCGTTCGCGAAGGTGCCGGACGCGACGACGCGATCGTACAGCGCCTTGTCCTCGGTGTACCCGAGTGCCTGGAACAGCCAACTCGCGTTCGCGCCACCCGCGGCCAGCGTGCCACCCGCGTTGTTGCCCCGCGGGTAGTGCCCGTAGGCAGACTCGAAGGTGATGCAACCGAGGGAGATCTGTTTGAGGTTGTTCGGACACTTCATGCGCGCGGCGGCGGCGCGGACCTTCTGAACGGCGGGGAGAAGCAGGCCGATCAAGATGGCGATGATGGCGATCACCACCAACAACTCGATTAGCGTGAAGCCCCGCGACCGGTGAACGGGCCACTTGATCTGCGTGGACATGATAACTTTTCCTTCGACCTGCTGAATGAAAGGCGGTGCGTGGACGCACCGTCAGAGTCCGAAAGAACACGTGCGAAAGACGGAACAGATGCCGATTCCGAGACAGGAGAGTAACGTGAACGCGAACACAGGCCGTTCACGACGGCAAGTCTAACTCGCTGGCGAAACGCGTGCAAGAGCCGACGACCGACCCGCGTTACACGGGTCGCGTCAACGATCGTTAGTGACTTGGCTGACGGGCGCGAGCGAGCCAACTACTTGAGCCACTTTGCGACGTCGCGCGCGTGATACGTCAGGATCATGTCCGCTCCGGCGCGGCGGATGCTCGTGAGGATCTCGAGCGTCACGCGGCGCTCGTCGATCCAGCCCTTCGCGGCGGCCGCCTTCACCATCGCGAACTCGCCGCTCACGTTGTACGCGGCTACCGGCACGCGGAATTTCTCCTTTACGCGCCGGATGATGTCCAGGTACGACAGCGCCGGTTTCACCATGATCATGTCCGCACCTTCAGCCAGGTCGAGCGCGACTTCTTTCAGCGCTTCGTCACCGTTGGCCGGGTCCATTTGATACGTGTTGCGGTCTCCGAACGATGGCGGCGATTCGGCCGCGTCGCGGAACGGACCGTAGAACCCGCTCGCGTACTTTGCCGCGTAGCTTAGAATCGGGATGTCCTGGAACCCCGCATCATCCAGTCCGGTGCGGATCGCGCGCACCATGCCGTCCATCATGCCGCTCGGTGCGATCACGTCGGCGCCCGCGCGGGCGTGGCTCACGCACTGCTGCGCGAGGATGGGAAGCGTTGCGTCGTTGTCCACGTCGAGGATGCCGCCGCGGTCGCACAGGATGCCGCAGTGCCCATGGCTCGTGTATTCGCAGAGGCACTCGTCGGTGACGAGTAGCACGTCGGAACCGTGCGCCTTGCGGAGTGCGCGAAGCGCCTGCTGCACAATACCTTCGTCCTTGAGCGCGCTGGAGCCGGTTTCGTCCTTGTATTCGGGGATGCCGAACAGGATGAACCCTTTGATTCCCAGATCACGCGCCGCGCCGACCTCGTCAACGAGCGTGTCCGTGCTGAGTTGGAAGTTCCCCGGCATCGAACTGATTTCGGTACGCACGCCTTGCCCCGGCCGCACGAACAGTGGCAGGATCAGGTCGCGGGCGCTGAGGTCGGTCTCGCGGACCAACTCGCGCACAAGCGGGTTGTAGCGTAACCGCCGCGGGCGCGCGATGGGGTAGTTTGGGGCCGGTGAAGCGTCGCCGCAGATTGGGTGGTTCATTGTAGGGTGCGCGTTGGGGAAGCGAGTTCGCGACGTTGCCAATGTACTGTCTGTCAAAGTAGTAGGCACACTCCGTGTGCCGTCGCTGCTATGCGCGTGCCAGCGACGACACACGAAGTGTGTCTACTACTTTGAAACGCCGACCCGGTTCATCTGGACACGTGCTTCACGCTTCGGCATAGCTTCGCGCACGAGATTCACGTTAGGAGTTCGCGTATGCGCACGGTGTTTGCCGTGGTCGCCTTCGCATGGGTGCCGGCCACGGTGGTCGCCCAACCGGTCCCCGTACCGCCTCCGCCAGCGGAGCCGCCACTCGGTCTGGTGATGCCGGTCGGGATCGAACCACCGTTTTTGCAATCCGGCAAGGAAGTATCGCAACCGCTTACGCCGGTCGGTCCCGCGCCAGTCGAACTGCCGCCGCTCGTACACGAACCGGTGACCCTCCCGGAAGCGAAGCCGGTCACACCGCAGCGCGCGTCTGGACCGCTCGGGCCGTCGTGGGGTAGCAACGAACTGCTGTACTGGTGGCCGATGCGCCAGACGGTGCCGCCACTCGTGGTCGGCACGCGAACCGGACTCCCGCCCGTATTCGGCGACCCGAGTGCGTCTCTGCTCATCGGCGGTCGCGCGCTCGACTCGGAACCGCACGCCGGCGGGCGCTTCACGACTGGCTCCGCGCTCAACTTCTCCGAAACGTTCGGCTACGAGATTACTTACTTCTTTCTCGGAACGCGCACGTTCAGCAACCGTGTGACGGACCTGGGCGGGAGCCGCGTTCGCAGCTTCGGCCTGCCTTACACCAGCACCACCACCGGAGCGAACGAGTTCCTCACGCTCGCTCAACCGGGCGCGAACAGTTCACTCCTCAATCTGTCCACCTCGACGCGCGTGCAGGGGTGGGAAATCAACACAGTCGCGAATGTACTCGACAACGAACACCTGAAGCTCAACGCGCTCGCGGGTTGGCGCTACTTTCAGGTTCACGAAGGGCTGCGTCTCGAACAGACTCAACTGCGGTTCGCGGAGATGCCCGGAGTGGTGCGGACTGCCGACCAGTTCGACGCGCACAACCGGTTCCACGGCGGGCAACTGGGACTGCACGCAGACGCGCGCCGCGGGATCTTGTTCTGCGAGATGACGGCGAAGGTCGCGTTCGGCCAGAACTACGAAGTGGTGAAGAACGAGGGCATGACGATCCTTCAGAACCCGGTACTTGGCGGAACTGCGACGCGAGCGTTCGGCGGGAGCGGCATTTACGTGCAGCCCTCGAACGCGGGACGTTCAGCCAATGGCGTGTTCGCGGTGGTCCCCGAAGGGACCGTGAAGCTCGGGTTCCGTATTGGTGACACGGCTCGTGTCTACGCAGGCTACAGTTTCATTTACCTGAGCGACGCGGTCCGCCCGGGCGACCAGATCGACCGCACGCTGAACCCGGCCCAGATCCCGCTCGTGAATGGAGTCGGCCCCGTGTTCACCGCCGACCGACCAGCGCGAATCATGAACCGCACCGACTTCTGGGCACAGGGGTTGATCATCGGACTGGAAACGCGGTACTGAACAGTGGGCAGTGGGCAGACAGAAGCAAGCAGGACAAACCAACGAAGAAGGCGACGGGAACCTCCCGCCGCCTTTGCTTGTTTTTCTGCCCACTGCCCACTCCGCACAGCCCACTATCCGCGTGCGAACGCCGACTCCATTACGGCGCGGTCAAACCCTTCGGGCACGCGATCTTCAGCGGCGTACTGGTATAGCGCGGCGAGGAAGATCGTGTGCAACGCCGAACTAACCGCCATGTGAATCAGGAACATGATCCCGGCCACGACCAGCAGCGCGATGCCCGGCGCAGCCATGTCCTTCGTGAGCAAAACGACGCCCGCATGGAACAACAGGATCACCGGGATGAACAGCAGGGACAAGATGAAGTTCAGGCCCATGTTCCCGACGAGCGCCTCGCCCCACGTCTTGCGCAGCAGCGACACCGACTGGCCCACCGCGGCCAGCGGCCCAGTCTTCTCCACCACCAGCACTGGCACGACGAAGAACGTCATGATCGACCACGCGCTGCCGAGCAGCCGCGCGACGATCGCTCCCACTTTCCCGTGGATGTTTTCGATCACCTTCAGGAGCAAGCCGACCGTGGCCGAAACGAGCGCCCACGCGAAAATCTGCGGCAGCCGGGCGAACGCCACGCGGAACCCGTCGCTGAGTCGCGGGGTTTCGCCGTGGAAACGGAGCACCGCGCAACTGATGAGCGCCGCGTTGCAGAAGATGATGACAAAGTACGTGCAGAAGTAGAACGCGAACGAGACGCCGTACACCCACACCGGCGGCCGGTTGTTGTTCTGCTGCAGTTGCTGCTGGAACTGCTTCCAATCGACCAGAGTTGCCAGCGGCACTGCGAAGCTCGCCATCACGAGTAGGAACAGGAACCCGCTCACGAATGGAAACAACAGCAGGTGTTTGTCCTTCACGAGAACGCGCCAGGTACTCCCGGCGAGGGCAAAGCCGTTCGACATGCGGGTGAACATAGGTTAACTCCGGTTACGTGCGTGAAACGCGTTGAGGGTACCATGTGGGCACGCGCCCGCCACCTGAGGCGCGCACCTTCACCAGTTATTCGCCGCTTAGGCGTCGGGGTTAGCGAGAATCTGCCGAAGCCGTTCGGCGAGTACCTCTGGGAACCGCTCCGGTCACGTCGCGTCGATCAAACCGAGACGCGCCATGTCTTGGAGATGCACCGGATCCTTCAATCGGAACGCGACGAGTTTCATTCGCACACGCGCGTCGCGCGAGATCACCTGGAATGCGGCACCGCGATCAGATTCTGACATCTCGGGAACCGGAACCGTGTCCGTTTCCTTCACTTTCTCGCCGGCAAAGAGCAGTTGAACGCCTTCGCTCGGCTTGCCGTCGGGGCGCTCCTTGAACAGGTGAGCGCCATAAGTGAAGGCGTACTCGAAGCCGGCCGCGTCCATCGCGGTCTTCGCACGGTCGAGTTCGTCGCGCATGATTGAGGATGTCAACGTCGCGAGTGTTCCGAACCGAACCCTCATCGACCTTCGCCACCCAGGCCGCGACTGCGTTCCCGCCGTTGACGGAGTACAGGACACTCCCGGCCTCAAGAGCCTGTGCCGCGCGGAGGAGGCGTTGTTGAACTTCGTTCACGGCTCTCGCCATCCTTTCGAGAATGTCCGTTGGCCACGGTGCGCGGACGTTCATCGTTCACCTCACGCTGAGTACGCGACTTCGGCCGCGGCCACGCCGCTGCCGGGGGTCACCTTCACGCCCAATCCGCGCAGCACTTGTTCGAGCGCCGCGAGTACCGACAGCACGCAGATCGCGCGGCTGTTGTAGCCCATGAGCCCGATGCGCCACGCCTTGCCCTTGAATTCGCCTAACCCGCCGCCGATCTCGATGCCGAACTCCGTGAGGAGCCGCTTGCGGCCCGCGACATCATCGACGCCCGCTGGAATCTTCACCGCGTTCAGTTGGGGCAACCGACACGATTCGGCGGCAATGTACTCCAGACCGATTGCCTCCAGACCCGCCCTCAGCGCGAGGTGATTGCGGACGTGCCGCGCGTGGCGTGCCTCCAGTCCTTCTTCCAGCACGAGGCGCAAGCCTTCGCGGAGAGCGTAGACCATCGTGATCGGTGCCGTGTGGTGGTATGCACGATCCCCACCCCAGTAGCTCATGATTGACGAGAGGTCGAGGTACCAACTCTGCACCTTCGTCTTGCGCGCTTTCAGCGCGTCTACTGCGCGTGGGCTGAAGCTGATGGGGGACATGCCGGGCGGGCAACTCAAGCCCTTCTGCGAGCAACTGAATGCCGCGTCCACCTCCCACTTGTCGAGTTCCACCGGCGTGCAACCGAGTGAGGTCACGCAGTCCGTGATCAGCAGCGTGTCGAACTCATGGCACAGCTTCCCCACTTCGGATATGTCTTGCAACGCTCCGGTGGAAGTCTCGGCGTGAACCAGTCCGAGCACCTTCGGTCGTGTCGTTTTCAGGATGTCGCGGAGTTCGTTGAGGTCGAACGTCTGGCCCCATGGTTTCTCTTTCACCGTGAGCTTGCACCCGGTGCGCCCGGCCACGTCGATCATTCGCGTGCCGAAGTAGCCGATGCTACACACCGCGACCGCATCGCCCGGTTCGATCAGGTTAACGAAGCACGATTCCATCCCGGCCATGCCGGTCGCCGAGATAGGGAACGTGAGTTGGTTCTTGGTCTTATACACCTCGCGCAGCATTAGCTGCGTGTCGTTCATGATCTCCAGGAACTGCGGGTCGAGGTGACCCAGCAGCGGCGTGGACATCGCAGAAAGAACCCGTGGGTGGGCATCGCTCGGACCCGGCCCGAGGAGCAGACGCGGGGTCGGGGACAGTTGGCCTGGGATTGTCATGCGTCACCAAGAGGACAGGAATCAGGAATCAGGAATCAGGACACAGGAATCAGGAGTCGGGAATCAGGAATCAGGAGTTGAGCGTTGGACCCGCAGGGGCCACATCTAGATGAGGCAGTACAACAGTGGCCCCTGCGGGTCCAACGCTCAACTCCTGATTCCTGTCATCTGCCATCTGTGATATTGCTGCGCGCAATGACGAGTGCGCTGATCGCCTTGAACTGTGGGTGCGTGGCGTTGTGTAGCCACTCGAATGCGATCGCTCCCGCGGTGGTCGGAACCGCGCCCGCCTGTTCGAGTCGGCGCAGCGCGGTGTCGTGATCGATGGTACCACGTGCGGCGAGCGCGTCCACCGGCAGGAACACGTGCAACCCCGCGTGCAGTAGGTCGAGCGCAGTCTGCGCGACGCACACGTGTGTCTCCATCCCGACCAGCACCACGTTCGGCCGGCGCAACATTTCCAGTTCTTCGAGGAACGTGCCCGCACCGCAGCAACTGAAGGTCGTCTTCGCGGGGAGCGTGGCGGGCAGCCGACGTGCTATGTCCGCGGTGGTCGGGCCGAGGCCCTTCGGGTATTGCTCGGTTGCCCGCACCGGCACCTCCAACAGCGCCGCGACATCGAGTACGAACCCTGCGTTCCGCACGAGCGCGGCAGCGGTGGGGATCTTCACCAGGAGTCTGTCCTGAATGTCGATCACCACGACGATGGAGGTTTCGATCCGCAGGCGCTTCACGGTACTCATGCTCTACGCTCGTGGTTCAAGTGTGAGGCGGAGTTTCTCTAGCTCGCTTGCCAGTTCCGCGAGCCGGGCGTCCGACGGTGGAACTGTACCGAACCTCTCCTGATAATACGCTCCCGCCCACGCGATTGGAACCTCCGCGACCGGCGCACACCCCGGGCGATCGCGGAGCGCGTCGCCGGCGCGCAGCGCGAACTCCATCGCCGTCTCGCCGGGTTCGGGCGTGATCCCATGCGCGGCCAGCAACGCTACCAGTTCACCGAACCACCGTGTTGGGGCTGCGAGGGAAACTTCCGTGGCGTGCGACGTACGTCGACGGAGGACTACCCGCGCGACAACTGCGAGCCCGATGACGGCAGCGAGGGCGAGGAGCGTTTCGAGCCGGGTGACGCGGTCCACGAAGGCGGCGAGGTCTTTCCGACGCCGCTCCGGTGTGTAGTTGATCACGTACCGTTGGAATCGCGCCCCGACCCAGGAATTGGCTTGCTGCCACCAGCTGCTGTTTGCGTCAGAGTTCGCCCCGTTGCTGGGGGTTGGGTCCAGGCTCCGCCAGTGGTTACGCCGGACCGGTTCGCCAGCGATTTGCTCGGCCGTGGGCACTGGCACTGAGACGAACGCTTCGACCCACGCATGCGCGTGCTCCTGCTTCACCAGATACTTCCCGTCGCCGGTGTGTTCGCAGCCCTTGAAGCCGAGGACGAACATCGCTGGGATACCTTGTGAGCGGAGCATGAGTACGAGCGCGGTCGCGAACCGCTCGCAGTGCCCTGCCTTCGTGTAATAGAGGAAGTCCTCAATGGCATCGACCTTCAGATTTTCGCGCCGTAGGTCGGTGGTGTAGCGCAGTTCCGGGGTGGTCGCGAGGTGCGCCGTGAACGCCCGCGCGATTTGGGCGTGGTGTTCCTCGCGCGGAAGACGCCGCCGGGGATCGCGGAACTTGGCCGGGTCTCGCCATTCAGCCGGGAGTTTTCCCGCGTCGATTAGTTCTATCACGAGCTTATCGGCGTACTCCTTCACCCGCTCGACCGGGTTGGTGCGGAGGTGGTTCAGCCTGTCGTCGAGCAGCGCATCGGCGAGGTGGAACCCTGGCCCGAGGTCGGGGTCTGGACCGCGGTGGTAAGCCTGGATGTGCCGTGCGGGACGCCCGCGGACACGCTGCCCCGGTTCCCGGTAGAAGGTGCCGTCGGGGCTGGGCAACCACCCGTATAGCCCTGTTTCGGTGATGACGGCGATCGGCACCGGCTGGTTCGGGCGCCATACGACGGGGTCGGCCAGGAAGTACGTCCGGAGTTCCTCGGGCACGTTGTAGGTCAGCGTGAACTGGCCCGCGCCGAGGTCCGGGGGACGCCACACGGCCGACTGGCGTG
>SXGU01461634.1_pt1 | contig 55069 bp, 48 predicted proteins | sample 3174531 | NCBI WGS metagenome assembly SXGU01 (sample SAMN11356863, study PRJNA531348) | freshwater metagenome | isolation source: freshwater sample F1-140 | place: China: Fuxian Lake, Yuxi | collected 2017-12-25 | reverse complement strand
CAGATCGAGAGAGTGTCACGGAAGAGGCGAGAGCAGTCTCCGGCGGAGAAAATCTACTCGGAATTGCGCGGGAAAATCGCCGATGTTTTTCCGGATGACGACAAAGCAGCATGGTCCTTTAAAGACGAAAATTTCGATGTCCATGAGATCGATCGTCCCTTCGATGACTATGGCGATTGGTATGAGGAGAAATTTCAGGGTTCCGATGATTTCAGCAAACTCTTCACGAGGCGGCTCTTCCTCGTGTGGGAGGAGATGAAGAAAGAAAAGTTCATTGTGAATGGAGACAAGCTCTGGGAGCACCAGAAGGCGCTCTTCGCATGGGCGGCTCTGAACATCTGTACGGGCAGTCGTCTCGATATGGCGAATCTGCTCCTTCGGTCTCCCTATGGGAGCGGCAAGAGCAAGGTGACCGGTCTTCTGATACGAGCATTCAGAGATGCACAGCTCGATCTGATGCTTCTGCAGGGAGTGGATCACAAGGAAATTCCGACAGGAGCGTTCATCGGAAAGCGTAAGGAGCACGTGATTCAGAATGCCGTGGGTAGTCAGTACGCCGTGCTCGATATTGATCATCTCGAGCGTGCGGAGATGAACCAGTACTGGAAGGATCTTGCGGCGATGTACGGTGAAACGTTCACCGACCTGTTCATGTATCCGAAGAATGGCGCCAATCCTTTCTACGCTCTCTTTGCGAATGAGAGCGAGGGCGACTCCGGCACAGCCGACGAACGTCTTTCACAATATTTCAAGGAAACGGGAAAATCTGTCGGAAAAATCACGAGGGAAAAACGTGCAATGCTTTCTACCGTGAAGGGGCTCATGAATGGCGAGATCGTGCTCATCCTTAACGAGGAGAATGTACCCGTCTCGGTACCCGCACAGCTTCGGGAAGAGCTCATAGGGGGTGACGTTTCGAAAGGTCTCACCGGAGATTCCGCTTTTGCGCTTCGCGAGGGAGAGCACTATCGCATCAAGGCCTCCGACAAGCATCTGTCACCCGATCGATCGACCTATACGAGAGAGGTGGACGAAGAAGATCCTGCGCAGTTTGCCGTCGTGCACGGAACGGCACTCACCAGGAATCCCGATACCATCCGCCTCGATATCCGCAGGGAGATCGGGGAGCGATGCAAGGGACTCTTCCTCGATGAGGCGGGGCTCCTCAATCCTGCGGTCATCGGAGATTCCGTCGCGCAGCTCCGTGAAGAGCGTGCAAAAGCGGATATTGTTTCGTTGTCCTTGGATGAAGAAGTCTCCTATGAACCGATCGTGATCGGTGTGACCGGTCAGGACAAGGGAGTGTCCGGATGGCAGCGTTCACCGACGATTTCCGAGTCGAAGATGATCGAACTCGGGCTCATGAAGCCGATATCGTTCGTCGGTATCGGTGATCCGAAGCGTGCGCCTTCCGCCGGATCCGAGCAGGCGTGGGCGGCGTACGAGAACGCGATGTTTGAGGATTATGAAACGGCGAAGATTCTCGGTATCGATCAGCCTCATGAAGTCGATTCTGTCGTGGTACTCAAGAGAGAGCGTGTGCATGAATATGCCAAGCGCATTCGTCTTGCACATGAGGATAGGAAGCTGCCGGTGCAGGTTTTCATTTATTCGTCCGGTGCAGGCAACAGGAAGAACGAAGTGTTGAAAGCGTTCAAAGCTCCGAAGAAGAAAGGCGATCCCAGACGCGTTCTCGTTGCTGAGGACAAGCTGATCGCCGAGGCGCTGACGATTCCGAATGCGCAGTGTTACGACATCCTCGATGTCGTCAGCGATTTCGACATGGATCAGATTCGAGGACGACTCGGACACGTTCGCAGCACCGGCAGCAAGCGCGAGCAGGCATCCTCTCGCACGGTGATCCGTCAACAGTGGCTCCACAAGGGCAGGGACCCTTACGTTCGCACTGCGGTGAGGAAGCAGGGATACGAGCTTCCCGATGAAGATGCACAGTGGCGTCCGATGGACTCTATGATCGATCGTGCGTCCCATGAAAAAGATGCAGGAAGGAAGGAGCTTCGAAGGGTGAAGCCGCTTCCGATTCCGGATACTCCGGCCGCTCGCAGGAGGAAAACGAAGGGTCCGATCCCTGCGTTCGTCGGCAAGCCGCTCGGATTTAAAAATCAGTACGCAAAGATGCTGGATGAGAGGAAGAAGGCACGGGAGGAGAAGAGGAGGCAAAGCCTGGAGCGTTCTGAGCAGATTGCATTGGAAGACAGAGAGCGAGTATTGCAGTCGCTCGTCCAGATTCCTTCCTCTTACGAGTCGCGTATGGCGAGTGGTTCATCTTCAGGAAGGCGTCCTGAATATTCACCGTTCGGGAGAACTCGTTATTTCGATACGCATAGAACAATCCATGATTGACGCGGAGAACTTCCCACCGGCGTGGGATGAACGCCTGTCTCTCGATCTCGATGATGTTGAGCTTCGTGATGTCGAGGATTTCAAGGGATTTGCGCGTATGGCGGTGAGTCGTGGAAACACCGCATTTCTCGAGGGATACCGTAATGCAGAGTCACGCTTGGCGAGAATGATGATGATCGTCCGTTGGACCTTGTTCCATTCACCAAGCAAAGATTTTGCAAAAAAAGTCGGCCTCAGTACCCACGGTTACGTATCGACTGAGAAGGACACCGAGGGAAGGATGCCCCAATTTCATACCTACCACCGCGCTCTTCAGTACTGGAGAAAGAAGGGGATTTCGCAGGGTATCAGAGATCAGATGCTCGATCTCCTCACTCTGCCCGAGCTCTTCGAGCAGAAGAAACCGAAGAAGAAAGAACGGTACGATCCGCAGCCGACATTGCTCGAGAAAATCGAGGAAGTGCGCCTCGATGCGTCCGTTCTCCTGAGCGACAAGCACGCGAATGCGTTTTACCACCGCATTGGATTCGAGACCGGTCATCCGAACGTGGCAAAGCACTTTCCGAAATTTTGGAACAAACTCTGGCAGCGCGAGAAAATCGGAACCGTACCGCTTGCCGTGGAGCTCCTGGAGGTGATCGGAACAATGTATGCGGGAGATGGAAAAGCGGCAACGCAATTACGTGCTCTCCGCATGGCGGAAGGGAAAGCGCTCTGGACCGAGGTGAAGCGGAATCAGTACCGAGGTCGTGGTATCGAAGAACCGCTTGCCGAGCTCCTTGCGAAGATGGAGCTGGATTTAGCTGAGAACTTCGAGTGGCGCATCGGCGAAGGAAGGGAGAAGACCGTCGAACCGATGACGTTGACCGCAGAAGCTCTTCGGGAGGCGTACGGAATGCAGCCGGTTCATGCACAGGCACTCATCCAGTGTGAGCTTGTTGACTATGAAGAGATCAAGTCCTTTATCGGTCGCATCATCGATGCAACATCACTCAAGAAATTTGAAGCGGACTGGAAGGTTGCACACTCGGCAGAGAAGAAGCGGGTGGGTTTTGGAGCGAAGGCAGAGCAGGCGATGGAGGATCGCGGTTTCAACTACAAACTTCTCTACGATCTTCTTGTGAAGGATGATGAGCCGGAGCGAAAAAAGCTTAAGGCTTCCGACGAAGGTGAGACGCGTACCAGGCCCGAGAATGTCATTCGACACATCATCCATGACAATGCGCAGAGCAGCGATATTTCCATCGAATCACTCCTCAGAATCCTGACTCGAAGCGATGTGGCATACCAAGAGCTGCGCGGTCTCTACATTGCGGAACGCGAACGGTATTACCGAAGAATCGGCAACAGGCTCGAGGGAAAGGGTTTGCAGATGCGTATCCAGCGTGAACTTGCAAACATGTCCATGAAGGAACTTGCGATGCATTTTCTTTCGGTGCGTGAGAGGAAAGATGCGGCAACGGTTCGTGCGAAAGATCTGGAGCTGCAGAGACTTGAGCGTAATGAATCGAAGACTCACGCAATTTCATTTGCGAGAGTGTTCGCGATTCTCGATGCGGCGATTCTGGAGAGAGCGAAGGAGACAGAACGTTCGCTTGCGACACTTGGAAAATTTCCGGAGGTCCTGAAGTCATGGTCGACCGTGCAGGAGCTTGCGGGAAATGCCGTAGCCGGCATGAAAGGCGCTGCGTACGTTTCTGAAGCCATGGAGAAGTATGCCGCTGCAGATTCTTCGGATTGTCTGCGCCCGGATCTGATTCTCGATGCCGCATCCGGCAAGTTTGTTCCTCCACTTCGGTGCTTCCGCGTGATGGCACAGGGGGTGGCTGAAAAGACTCTCACCCCTGATGTCGTGCTCGATTGGTACGAGCGTTTCCCCGATCAGCTTAGGAAAGGTTGCCCCGTATTCAGTCCGTCGTCGTTCAAGACGCCTCTCGCTCGATTTCTCTGTACGACGATCGGGAGCCTGGATTCGAATTTGATCAAGTTCTTCGATCGGGTGGAGGGTATTCGCGGGACGCAGGGGACGCAGCTTATTTTCAGGATCGATGCGGGGCAGTGTGACGAAAGAGACTGGCAGATCGTGCGAAAAATTTTGCTTGGCGCAGGGTTGAAATCGAGCAGTGCCAAGTGGCAGTTTGCGGAATTGCTCTTCAGAAACGGTCAGAATGTCGATGCCGCTCTTGAGGAACTGGTGCCGCGTATGAGGAAGTTTGGCATCCCTATCACGTCGGAGCAGCTACCGGGCATAACGCCGAAAGAGCTTGAGAAGTATCTCAGACAGTGACGGATGGAGCGGGATACGAGAATCGAACTCGCGTCTCAAGCTTGGGAAGCTTGCGTACTACCATTGTACGAATCCCGCAGCGCAACGAAGCATAGCAAATTTTAAAAGAGTCTTCTTCCCTTGCGCATCGGAGCCTGCTTTCGTAGGATACACAGGCTCTTTCAGGTTTTCGCGGGTATAGTACATTGGTAGTACGACGCCTTGCCATGGCGTAGAGACGGGTTCGATTCCCGTTACCCGCTCCAAATTTCCTTTGCTCCAGAAGCTGCAAGGCTTTTTCTCTTTGCCTTCCCATTTTTCCTCTTCCGGCGTATACCATCCCTAACCTTCCGCACGTAATTCATGAAGGAGACACTTCTGCAACAGGTTGATCGGCTGCTTGAGAAAAAACACGATAAAGAATTGCGTGTTCTTTTGTTGCATCAGGATTTCCACGTTACCGCGCAGGCGATCGATGGGCTCATGAACGGCAAGCGCAAGACGTTTGCCATTCTTCCGCCCGAGAAGCAGGCGGAAGTGGCGCTCGTGCTGAATGAAGACAGTAAGAAGAGGATTTTCCCGAGACTCCCCGACGACGTCATCTCGAGGTTCCTGCACTTCAATGATGAAGACGATGCGACAGACATCCTTCAGTATCTGTCGCCGATTCGTCGGTTCACGATTCTGCAGCACATGAAGGAAGAGAAGCGAAGGAAGATCGAGAAACTGCTGAAATTCGGATCCGAGACCGCCGGAGGTCTGATGGACCTGAACTTCATTCTCGTGAAGCCGGCGTACACGTTTCGAGACGTTCTCGACAAAGTGAAGCGACACGTCGAGAGCAATCGCGACATGCCGACGGTGATGGTGGTGAACGAATCCGGCCGGTTGGTCGGGTTCATTCCGGAGCGGAGTTTACTTTTCCCCCCTGCCAATGCGACCGTCGAACAGGAGACGCAGCCGCTGCCGATGGTGTCTCACAAGGTGGACCGCGAGAAGGTCATGCAGATGATGTCCCGCATGCGGTCCGAACTCATCTGCGTTTCAGACGATAAGGAGCAGGTACTAGGCATCATCCACTTGAGGGACCTGATGAAGGTGGCGCAGGCGGAGGCCACCGAGGACATCTACCGCTTTGCCGGTGTCGACGTCGAAGAACATGCGCTCGACTCCGCATTCTCCAAGGTGAAGCGTCGTTACAACTGGCTCCTCGTCAATTTGCTCACGGCGTTTCTCGCCGCGTTCGTCGTGTCGATCTTCGAGGATACGATCGCGAAGTTCGCCGTTCTCGCCGTGTACATGCCGATCGTCGCTGGGCAGGGTGGCAATGCGGCGACACAGGCGCTTGCCGTCGTCGTTCGGGGGCTTGCGCTCGGTGAAATCAACTGGTCGAAAGCTTGGTCGGTCATTCGCAAGGAGGCTCTTGCCGGAACCATCAACGGCGTCATCACCGGTGTCGCTGCCGCCGCGGTGCTGGCGGGGTTCGGGGCGCCTCCGCTTCTCGGTTTCATTCTCGCCGCAGCGATGATCGTGAATCTCTTCGTTGCCGGTTTCTTCGGAGCGCTCATTCCGTTCCTCTTGAAGCGTCTGAAGATCGATCCGGCAGTGGCAAGCACCGTATTCGTGACGACGACGACCGACGTCTGCGGATTCTTCGTGTTCTTGGGGTTGGCGAGGCTTTTGATGTCGTAAATTTCACGGGGGAATGCAGCTTTTCTTTCATGAGCTCTCTTTTTTACAATCTTGTTTTTTTGCCTTTCCTCTGCTATAATAATGAGATTTATGCGAAAACTTTTATCCCAATATCGTGCTTCGATTCTCGCTGCCGTAACTGCGGCTTCGTTTTCCGTTGTTCGCATCGCACTTGCCGCCTGTCCTGATCCCAATGATCTCGAGATTCTCGAGCCGCCGCCAGGCGGCGGTCCAACCTGCATTTCAGCTGCCAGTATCGGCAATCTTGGTGCGTTCATTGCCTACGTCAATAACGGACTGTGGTTCTGGGCGTTCGGTATGGGTATTGCAATCGCCGTCTTGAACGGTGTCATCGGCGGACTGACGATCGTTCTGAGCAACGGAGATTCGAGCAAGATCGAGGCGGGAAAGACCCGCTTCATGTGGTCGACGATCGGACTCATCGTGCTCCTCCTCTCGGGCGTCATTCTGCAGTTCATCAATCCGAGAGGTTTCCGCAATATCTAGCCTATGTTGCATCGCTTCTTCCCGTTTTTGGCTCTGGTTCTGCTCCTCGCCGCCGTGCCTGTGCTTGCGGCGGATCCTCTGGTGATTTACTGCGGTGGTCTTCCCGGGTGTACCGGAAGCGGAATCATTCCATTCGACGAGAAGCTGACCAACGTGCTAGTTCTTTTGCTCACCCTGCTTCCGCAGTACGTCGAAGGATTCGGCGTCCTCTTCATCATGGTCGGAGGTGCGTACATCCTCATGAGTGCCGGCAATACCGAGTACGTTACCAAGGGCAAGAATACGATCACCTGGGCGGTTATCGCCATCTTCATCGCTCAATTTGCGGGTCAGCTCGTCGGTTTCGTCAGAGACGAGGCGATGTCTCGGGTGGCGGGTGCAGATCTCGTCGATTCCATCGTTCGCACGCTCGCGGGGTCCATCTTCAATCTCTTCCAGATCGCCCTCATCGGCATCGCTCTCTTCTCGGGCATGCGCATGGTGTTGTCCTTCGGGAAGGAAGACGAATTCAAGAAGGGTCAGGACGGTCTCTTTTATGCCGCGCTTGGTGCCATCATCATCAATCTCTCGCTTCAGATTTATAACGCAATCGCCACCCTCTAGCATGTTCAAACGCTCCCTCTTCGTTCTCGCCGGCTGGCTGATTCCCGCATCCGTTTCCGCGGCTGTGAGCATTACGTCCTATGATTGGGAATGTGATGGTTTCGTCTATTGCGGATCATCGGCCAATGCCGTGACGGGCATTACGACGAAGCTGATCACCTGGATCGTCGTGTTCATCGTTCCGCTTGCGGTCACGGTGTTCTTTTACGGAGCGCTCCGCATGGCGATCTCGAGAGGGGAGGAGGGGAAGGAGACGGGAAAGAAGGCGCTGATCTACGCTTCCATCGGTCTCGTTGCCGCGATTCTCACGAGTGCGATCATCAGTTTCATTCAGGGGTATCTCTACGTACTCGGAGGCTAAGGAGAGCTTTGAGCTTTGATCGTAAGGCTTTAAGCTGGGTCGCATGGAGAAGCGTCAATATGTCACCACGGCTATCGATTACCCCAATGCAGCGCCTCACATGGGGCACGTTCTTGAGAAGGTGTTGGCTGATACCATCGTTCGTTGGTTTCGACTGCGTGGTGATGATGTTCGGTTTCAGATCGGGACGGATGAGCATGGTATTAAGATCCAGCAAACAGCAGAACGCGCACAGGTGACTCCGAGGGCGCTCGTCGACGCCAATGTTCTTCTGTTTCGCGATCTCTACGACAAGCTTGGGATCTCCGCGGACGTTTTCATGAGAACGAGTGACGAGGCAATGCACTGGGAGACTGTGCGTGCACTTTGGAAGAAGCTGCAGGCAGCCGGGGCGCTTGAGAAGAGGACGTATTCCGGTCTCTATTGCAGTGGCTGCGAACGTTTTGTAACGAAGAAAGATCTGCTCGATGACAAATGTCCTGATCATCAGATTGTCCCTCAGGAAGTGAGGGAAGAAAATTGGTTTTTCCATCTCAGTAAAGAGAGAGATTGGCTGAAGAAATTGCTGCAAACGGACTATAAGATCATTCCGTCCTTCCGTGAAAACGAAACATTCTCCCTTCTGGAGCAGGGACTCGAGGACGTATCATTCTCTCGTCCGAAAAGCAGTCTGTCATGGGGTATTCCCGTTCCGGACGATGAAGAGCAGACGATGTATGTTTGGTGTGATGCGCTCACGAATTACCTGTCGGGTCTTGGATATTTTACGGATCACGATGAGAACGCGAAGTACTGGGATGATGCGACCGTCACTCATGTGATCGGCAAAGACATTGCCCGCTTTCACGCGCTCATTTGGCCGGTGATGCTAAGAGATGCAGGCGTGAGAACTCCTGATCAACTCCTCATTCACGGCTTCCTCACGAGTGAAGGGCAAAAGATGAGTAAGTCCCTTGGAAACGTCGTGAAGCCGGATGATGTCCTTGCACACTTTCAGGGCAACCCCGATCCGCTTCGGTTCTACCTCAGTTCGGAGGTGCACGTCGGCAACGACGGAGATTTCAGTTGGAAACGTATTGACGAGCTTTACAACAGCAAGCTTCGCAATCAGCTTGGGAATATGCTCAATCGCGTGCTTGTCATGATCAAGAAAGACGATGCAGAGTTGATGCTCGAGAGTACGGAAGCGCGTATCGATGAGGTGACTGCACAGTGGAAGGAGTATGAAGGAGCATTCCAGGGCTTTGAATTGCATAAGGCGATACAGCAGGTCACGCTGTGGATCGATCGAATCAATGCCGGATTCAGTGACGCAGCTCCGTGGAAAACGAAAGGGGTGGAAAGAACGAAGATTCTTTCTCAATATGCAGAAATGCTTCGACATGTTTCTCTCATGCTTCTTCCCTTCATTCCGCAGTCGGCTCAGGGCATGAGCACCCAGCTTGGATTGTCGTATGCGGAGAAAATGCTGGAGAAGAATTTTGTCATCACGAACGAGATGAAGCAGTGGGGAGGTGTGAAGGATTGGAAGAGCGTGGGGGAGCCGTCGATACTGTTTCCACCCCTTGAGAAAGCAGTGATCTGAACAGGAGTTTCGCGTTTTCTCAAGTATGTGTGATTCTTGTAAAATTACAGATTTCGGTTATAATACTTCTCGTTATGGAACGAGATCCAGCTATGACGGCTCATTTTCGGAAGAAAAATTTCATCCGGCAGACGAATTCTCCGAAGGTCGCAAACGTGCTGATGAAAGAGCTGGAAGCCAAGGAAAAAATAAGACGTACGGAAGAGGAAGCTCGTGCAGAGCGTCGGGTGACTGCCATCACGATTGCCGTCATCCTCGCAGCCGGTACCATTGTGCATTATCTCAATAAAGACGCACCGCGACTTGTGTTGTCTCGTGAGCCGACTCCAAACGTCACTGGGAACTAAGCGATGGTTTTGAATGTTAGCCTACGACGATGTGTGGTATCATACGTGCAGCTCCCGAGTATTCATGCATGACAGCATCGAGAATGTCTGAAATGGGTGGAGAGGGGAGCGTACTTACTTCTTTTCTCATTCTTTCTATGTTCGATCCGATGGCAGACCTCACGAATCCGGGAAGCGACGATCCGCTCGCTCCGACCTCCAGCTTCACCGAAGCTCCATCCGCTCGTCCTCCGCGTCCCGCGGGTGATGGAGCAGGCAGTCGCTACGGTCAGGAGCTTCATTCCGTGACCATTCGCGCACGTCAGCGCACGTTCTATATCGACTTGAAGCAGAGTGGCAGCGGCAAGTTTCTGAAAGTCTCCGAGAAGTCCCGCGGAGGACAGAAGACCACGATCATCTTTGACGTCGAGGATTTGCCGGCTTTCATCGCCGCTCTCCAGGAAATGCAGGGAAAGCTCTGAAAAATGCATGCTGCTTTGTCATCTGCGACAAAAATCTTACTCGACGTATAAACGATACGTCTCGTAAGATTTTGTCTTGATTCCTTGCATCATGCTATTTTTGAGAGCTTCCTCTCCTCGCTTTTTTTACTCCGGCAACACATATCCGTTCACCAGCGGGTTTTGGCGCATCACACTCACGATGATCTTGGCGGCCTCCGCGCGCGTAATCGGCTGATCGGGTCGGAAGGTGCCGTCGGGAAATCCGCGGACGATCTCCCGGTCTGCGGCCGTTTTCACATAGGGTGCAAACCAGTCGGTTTCTTCCCGTACATCCGAGAACGAGAGTGTCGTCCCGCTTGAGGCGAGAGGGGAAAATTGCGCCGCAAGGATGAGGATCTTCACCGCTTCCGCACGATTGACGTTCGCATTCGGCTTGAAGGAACCGTCACCGTATCCCGAAGTGATCCCGAAGTGCACCGAGGTGTAGATGACCTGCCGTCGGAATGCCGCATCCTCACTTTCGCCCACGAATGATTCGTTCATGACATCCGTGAATCGCTTCTCTCGGTCGGTGGCCGTTATGAAGTGCGTGCAGGTCGAGAGGAGGATCATCTTCAGGAATTCAAACCTTGTGATGGGTTTGTCCGGAGAGAACAGGGTGGAGGCGCCGCTGCCCGTTTGCACACTGTATCCGCGGACAAGCGGCATCTTTTGAGGCAGGATTCTCGTGCTCTTGAGGATCGATACTGCGGAGGCGGACCAGTGGTCTTTCGTATCGTGAAACGGACGATCTTCGCGGGCGTACAGGAAGCAGGCGTTCTCACGAGCATTCGTTCCTTCGCTCAGCTCCGTTTTGTCGTCGATGCCGTCCCGATCCGAGTCCGATTCCACGGGATTCGTGCCTCTCGAGAGCTCTTCGACATTCGTCAGGCCGTCACCGTCCGGATCGTCGACTCTGCTCTGGGGGACGGTTTGCTGGTTCAGCTGCGTGCTCTGTTCCCAATCATCAGGCAGACCGTTGCGGTCCGCATCAGTCGAGTATCTGGCGTCGAGAGGAAAGGGATCGAGAGGGTCGATCATTCCATCGCCGTCGGTATCGGATTTCTTCGGATCCGTGCTGTGGATCAGTTCGATGCCGTTCACCCATCCGTCGCCGTCCGTGTCCATCGTCAGATCGTCCGTGCGATCGAGCGGATTGCGACTGGCGCGCACTTCGGAACCGTCGGATTCACCGCCTCCGTCCGAATCGGTATTGAACTGATCGGTTTCACCCGTATCCAGAATTCCGTTTCCATTGGCATCTTCCTGCAAATCGGGAATGCCGTCCCCATCCGTATCCTGATCATTGGCAATCGCATAGGCAGTTCCTTGCGTCAGAAGCAGGGTAACGACGATGATCGGTGCAAGATATTTTTTCATGTGGCGGTCGATGGAATCGCATGCCCGCGAAGATATTCTTTTCCAGTCATCGGTTTGCCTCCCGCAGGTTGGATGTTCGAGATGAACAGTGTGGAGGAGCCTGCGCAGGGAAGCGGGAAGCTCTCAGGCGTTTCCTGCAGATTCGACGAGAGGATCTTCGCTTCGCCATAGCGTACACCCGGCGAAGGGTGCAGCGCACGCACCATTCTGTCGATGTGGATTGCGGTCATCACGGAAGGGTCGATGATTCCGTCCGCCGTCTGCAGTTTTTTGCAGAAGGTCGCTAGGCGATGATCTTGCTCCTTCTCGTGCAGGGGGGCTGCCAGCGTGTTCTTCAGAAGATCCGCGCCGAGGAGCGCAAGTTTGTCATGCAGACTTCCGAATGTTTCTCGAGGGTCGATCGTAATCGATTGCCGGTTCAGGATCGGCCCCGCATCGAGCGCTCGCACCATGCGTTGAACGGTCACTCCGGTTTCAGAGAGTCCTTGGAGGATCGCATGCTGAATCGGAGAAGCGCCCCGCAATGCCGGCAGCAGCGATGCGTGAACATTGACGGCTGCGATCGTCGGCCATGCGAGAACTTCCTCCGAAAGAATCTGACCGTAGGAGACGACGATCAGGAAATCCGGCGAATGTTGAGACAAAAGTGCAGCGCTCTCCGCATTCAGATTCTCGGGCTGCGCGATTCTTAGGCCAAGTTCCAGCGCTGCGATTTTGATCGGGGACGGGGTGACGATTTGTTTTCTGCCGACGGGACGATCGGGCTGTGACATGACCAGTTTCACGTCGAAACGCTTGTCCGCTGCAAGCATTCTGAGGCACGGAACTGCGAATGCGGACGTGCCGAGGAAAACGACGGAGACTGCTTTGTGCTGAGACATGGTTTGCGGTACATTTCCCATTCTACATTCTTTCTTGTCTCATCGCGCCCCTCAAATCGCCGGCATCATCCGTTCGCTCGTCGCAAAGATCGCCATCGAAGTCCCTCCGACCGTCTCGGGACTCGTGAGCATTGCGGATGTGAGAGTGAGTGCGGACCTCAGTTACGCCGACATCTTCGTCAGCGCGGTCGACAGGAGTGAAGCGGCTGTGAAATTTCTCGCGTCGAAAAAAAGCCGGATGCGTCGCGAACTTGCGGCGGCGTTGCAGGTTCACCGCGTGCCGTTACTTCGCTTTCATGTCGATACGGAGGGGCAGAAAGTCGACAGACTCGACACATTGCTGAGGTCGCTCTGAACATTATGTCATCACGAAACAATGTTCCGATTTTAAAAGACCAGTGATGTTGAGCGGTCTACCTCGGCGACGTACACTCGCCCCCTTATGCTTGAGACAGCAACTGCTCAGTCGGCGCTTGCATTGGTGAAGGGTGCCAAGCGGCTCTGTTGCATTTGCCATCGCAATCCTGACGGAGACGCCATCGGAGCGATCACCGGCATTGCCGAACTTCTTCCTCTCATCGCTCCCGATACCCCTGTGAAACTTTACTGTGTGGATCCTGCTCCTCCGGTGTTCGGTTACCTTCCGTCCGCAGCGAGGATCGAAAGTGAATTGAACCCGCAGGAGGGTGATGTTTTTGTCTTCGTCGATTGCGCGGATCCGAAACTCACCGAGTACCACGAGAGTTTTCCTCAGATCTTCGGTGGTGCGTGGTCTTCCATCTGCTTCGATCACCATGAGACGAACGCGGGATTCGGTTCGGTGAACTTCGTCATTCCCGATGCCGCATCGACATGCGAAATCATTGTGGATTTTGCCGAGGTGGCAGGATTGCCTCTCTCAAGTCAGGCCGCTACGTGTTTGCTCACGGGTGTATACACCGATACGGGTGGTCTGCTTCACAGCAATACCACGCCGCAGGTGTATCGGACGGTGGCTCGGCTCCTGCGTGCGGGTGCGAATCATCAGGTGATGACTCGCTCCGTCTTTCGATCCGCGAAGATTTCGACACTCAGGTTGTGGGGGAGAGTGCTTGAGAAAATTTCCATTACGGATGAGGGCGGTGCGATTTCCGCTCTCACCGAGAACGATTTCCTCGCCGCAGGTGCCGAGTATTCGGAACTGACCGGAGCGATCGATTACGTGAATGCCGTTCCGGGGATGAGATTTTCCCTCGTTCTTACCGAACGGGGAGGCAAGGTGAAAGGTTCGCTTCGCACCCTCAGGGAGGATGTCGATGTTGCGAAGATGGCGGCGGCTTTTCAGGGCGGCGGTCACAAGAAAGCCGCGGGTTTCGCGGTTGAGGGGAAATTGGTCCCGGAGGTGCGGTGGAAGGTGCAACAGTAGTATTACTCGTTCGCTTTTCCGCTGGCGCCCGCTTCGTTTGCGCGCTCGTCTTTCTCTGCCTGTTTCTTCTTCATCACTTCTTCCGGTTTCGTGGTGATGATGTTGTGCTCACTCGCACTTGCGACGACCTGAATCGCCACGTGCGTGTTTCCAGCGAACAACAGTCCTTGTCCCACGCCGGAGTTGAGGAGCAGATATTTTTCGCCTTCCGTGAGGAAGAAGAGCTTGGCCAGGTTATCGACACTGGATGCAGACTGCTTGAGGAGCATTTGCAATGACGTGTTGCTGATGATCGGTTTGCCGTACGGAGAGTTCATGAAGTCGTCGATGTCCTGCGTGATGGTTGTGACGCCGAGGTAGTACTTGCGCGCGCGCTTGATGAGTCCGTAGAGAAATTGCGCCGAATCTTCGTACTGCATCAGGTTCCATGCTTCGTCGACGACGAGAAGACGCTTTCGCATGTCGGAACGGATGCGGTTCCACAGGAAGTTAAGCACCACGTAGATGGCGATGGGTCGGAGCGTGTCTTCGAGGTCTCGGATCTGGAACACCACCATCTCTTTGTCGAGCTCGATATTCGTGCGCCTGTCGAAGAGCCCCGAGAAGCTGCCTGTCGTATATTTCTGGAGAGTTTGGGCCATGGTCTCGCCTCCTTGTGTGGTCATCAGCACATCGATGAGGTCGCTCATGGTCGGCACTTCCATCTTTCCCGGGTCCAGCGTTCCGAGTGTGATGCCCTTGAGCGCGTACGTGTCGAGCAGGGCTTTGTCGAGGATACCTTCTTCGGCAGGAGTGGTGCTTCCGAGCATCAGCTTGAAGAGCCCGTGCAGATTGATGACGGCTCCGCGCAGCACTTCTCCGGTTTCCGCTTCATCGCCGCGGATGGCATTCGGGAGATCGAACGGATTGATGCGGAAACTGCTCTCGAGGGAGATGGGGATCATCGCACCGCCGACCGTTTTGCAGAGGTCGACATACTCGTTCTCGGGGTCGATGACGTAGGCTTGCACCCCCTGGATGAGAGAACGCAAAATTTCCAGTTTTACCACGTACGATTTACCGGCACCGGATGTCGCGAAGACGTTCGAGTTGGCATTCGGCAGATCGAATCTGTCGAAGATGATGAGCGAGTCGTTGTGGCGGTTGATGCCGTAGAGAATGCCGTGGTCGTCCGTGAGATCCGAAGAGCTGAACGGGAAGCTTGTCGCCAGGGCTTGCGTGTTCATGTTTCGGTTGAAATCGAGTTCATCCAGGCAGTAGGGGAGGCAGCTGTTCCAGCCGTGCTCCATTTGGAACGCCGCCGGTTTCGTGAGGATGAGTTTTCCTCCGAGGATCGCTTCGACGTCCGTTTGGATTTTTTTCAGTCGCACTTCGTTCTCGGCGTAGATCGTGAAGTAGAAACCGAGCTGGAAGAGTTTTTCCGAACCGCGAGCGAGGAGGTCTCTCAGTTCTTCCGCGTCTTGCAGCGCCGCCTCGATCGCCGGATCGCGGACGATGCCACGCTGTTGCAGGATGCGGATGCTGCTTCTCATTTCGGCGACTTTCTTCCGGAGCATTTTCATGATGACTTTGTTCGATGCAGGATAGATGAACATCGAAATGTCGATTTGGATGTCGAAGTTGATGAGTTGCGAAAGCCAGTTCGGGTAGATCTGACTCGGCCAGTTGTAGGTGTAGAAACTGCGCGCCACGAGCTGGTCGTTCAGTTCGATCATCTTGCGGTCGAACTTCAGCCCCGAGGGCGAAATGACATCGATGAGCTTCTGCACACCCTCCTCATATCGCTTGATGACATCCCGCTCTTCCGTGGTGAAAGCGCTGTCTGCTTCCGAGTCGATGATGCTCGTGAGATTCTGGTGAAGTCCCAGGACTTCATCCAAGGTATCGAGGAGCTTCCCCGGACTTTTCTGAGCAGCCGTTTTTGGTGTGTCTGAAGCGTTTGGAACCATCAGATCAGTATAGCAGAAAACAGCCGGATTTGGAAGAGGTCTCGACGATGGTCCTCTTGCCTCCTTTTGCCCTTAGAGCAGCCCTGTTCCCTCGAAGAGGCTGTCAAATTCATTGCCGGTCTTGCGCTGTGTTCTGCTTGTTTTCTTCTGTCTCTCGATGATCTTGAGGTCTTCGATGCCCGGTACGTCGACGATGCGGTTGCCCGAAATGAGAATTTCGCGGTTCTGACGGATGGCTAGGATTTTTTCCTTATACAGAGTCAGGAGGGTATTCAGCGTCGAAAGAACATCTTCGGTCTGTTTTCGCTTCAGATCCGTTTCTGCGTAGAGTTTTTGTTTCTCCAGCACCGTTTTCTGCAGTTCGCCTGCCTGCGAGAATTCCTTGTCTTTGATGGCGTTCTTCAGTGCACGTTCCGCATCCGTTCTCTCTTTTCCCTGCGTTCGCAGGAGTGCTTTCAGTTCGTCTTCAGCGATGCTCAATTCCTGATATCGGTCATTGCTCCGCGCAGCGACGTTGGTGAGCGCCGTTGTATATGCAGTAAGCGCTTGTTCACGGTCGGCACTGCGGTTGAGGAGGTCCGAGACATCGACTTCCAGCGCATCGGCAAAGGCTTGCAGAAGATTGAAATCCGGATCGGTGACCGTGTGCTGCGCTTGCATCAGATGCTGATCGACTGCGATGCCCGTCAGTGCTCCTTGTGCAGCCATTGCAGTTTGTGCGAAGGAAATGTATTCCGTGATGAAGACTCCGAGCAGTGCCGCACGTCTTGAGACTTGCAATTTCGTGGAGTCCGCGATCAGTCGATCGATGGAGAAGAGAGCACTTCGACCGCCACTGACTTGAATTTTTTCTTCTGACACGTCATTCCCGGAACCGCATCCTGCGAGAATGAGGAGTGAAAGAAGCGCTACGGAGTATGAAATATATTTCATCTTTATGATTATTATACACTATTATATATATTTTGTGAAGTATCTCTCTACTATCTTGCTTTGGTAAGCGGAAAGATGAGTGTTGTTCATAAATAATCCACAGGGTTTTCCACAGGATTGATCATATTTTGTATGCAAAATCGGGTGTACGATTGTGCATACATTTTTTGTACAAAACTATGTTAAACAATGAAGAAAAAGAGTGATCAAGAACAAATTATTGATTCGACTAGGAAATCTATATTTTCAGTATACAGTTGCGAGGTTTTCCTGATCACTTCCTTTGTTCGAACTAAGAGATACATTACAGGGTGCTGCGGAGAAAATTTTGAAGGAAAAATTTGGACTATCGACAACTGTCCACTTTGATGTCAATTTTGAAGATGGCAGGGGAGATTTGGCAACTTCTGTTGCGCTTCAGCTTGCCAAGAAAGTTGGATCATCCCCCCGTGCCATTGCAGAAATACTTGTATCGGCGCTTCAGGACATACAAGGTGTGGAAAAGGCGGAAATCGCCGGCGCCGGATTCGTGAATGTCACACTCACGACTGATGCGATCATCGCAGGTTTGAAGTCCGTGAGAATGGCATGCGTTCCCATGAAGAAGCGAACGTCGAAGCCGATCGTCGTCGATTACTCTGCGCCGAATATCGCTAAGCCTCTCGGTATTCATCACATTCTCAGCACGGTGATCGGTCAGTCGATCGTCAATCTGTACAAGCATCGCGGCTTCGAGACGGTGTCCGTGAACCACATCGGTGACTGGGGAACGCAGTTTGGGAAACTGGCGGTTGCCTATCAGCAGTGGGGAACGAAGCCCATTGAAGAACATTCCATCGATGAGTTGCTTTCTCTCTATGTCAGATTTCATGATGAACTGGAGAAGAACGCCGGACTCGAAGATCTCGGGCGCAGCGCATTCGCGGCGCTGGAGAAAGGGGATAAAAAGCTGCGCTCGTTCTGGAAAGCCGTGGTCGATATCACCATGCGTTCGATGGATGATCTCTACACGCGTCTCTCCGTTCGCTTCGACCGGACGATGGGGGAGAGCTTCTATGAGTTATTGATGTCGCCCATCATAGAAGAAGGAAAGAAGAAAGGGGTGCTGCAGGAGGGAAAGGAGGGAGCGCTCATCGTGAATTTTGCCGAGGAGCTGAAGATGCCTCCTGCGATTGCCGTGAAGGCGGACGGTTCCACCATCTACCTGACGCGCGATCTTGCCACGGTTCGCTATCGCATCGACGAATGGCATCCGGAAGCCATCTTGTATGTCGTGGACGTTGCGCAGCAACTGCATTTTCGGCAGCTCTTCGAGACGGTGAGGCTCCTTGGATGGGAGTTGCCTCATCTCGAACATGTCATTTTCGGTCGCATGCGTTTTGCGGACAAGAGCATGAGCACGCGGAAGGGAAACATCTTGAAGCTTGATGATGTTCTCGACGAGGCCGTGAAGCGTGCGAGTGCGATCATCGTGGAGCGCGGAGCGAAGATACAGACGGATGACCCCAAGGAGCTTGCCGAGATGATGGGAGTGGGTGCGGTTGTGTACGGCGTCCTCAGTCAGAACCGAAGGATGGATATGGTTTTCGATTGGGACAAGATGCTCAGTTTCGAGGGAAACAGCGCACCGTATCTTCAGTATACGTACGCACGCGCCAAGTCGGTTCTCAGAAAAGCGGGAAGCGAGGGGGCCGACGTTCAGGTTGCCGTTCTCACGGCGAAGGAGAGACATCTTTTGAAGCTTCTCTTTCTTTTCGGCGATACCGTTGAGGCTGCGAGGAGGGAGCATTTGCCGCACACGCTCACCACGTATCTTTACGAACTCTGTCAGGCATTCAATTCGTTTTACGCATCGGATGAAATTTTAGGCACTGAAGGCATGGCCAGAGATTTTCGCCTGTACCTCACTGCTTGCACTGCCGACATTCTGAAGACCGGCGCTTCCATCCTCACTCTCCGCGTTCCCGAACGCATGTAACCGTTTTTTCCCCTTACCCCATGCCCCGCTCCATTACTTTTTTTCTCCTCGTTGTCTCCTTCGGCATTCTCTTCGCAGGTTGTTCTCCTCAGGAGCCTGACAAGAGTTTCGAGGATTTCACATTCACGGAGGAGGATCTCCAGCAGGTAGCGGAGTTTGCGGGAACAGGGAGTCTGGATCTGACCAAGCCGTTCATCGGGGATGCTACCGACGGTGATACCGCTGTTCTGAGTATCGGAGGGGGATCCGGATCCGTTCTCAGCGAAGAGGTGGTCGTGACGCCGAATAAGGAGAAGCAGGCTCTCTACGATCAGCTCCGGTTGGCGGTGCAGGATCAGGGTGAGAGTCTCTACAAAGTCAATAATCCGTTCTTGAACGTTCGGGAGTCGATGAGCGTCAGTTCACCTCTCGTGGAGAGGCTGAACCAGGGAGATGTACTCGTTGTCGTCGATACGCCCAATGCCGAGTGGGCGAAGGTGAAGCTGATCAACAAGAAGGAGGGCTTCGTTGCATTCCGCTACATTGCAAAGCTTGTTCTGGAAACCAAGCTTGCCGAAGAGAAGAAGAAGTTTGAGGGGAAGTATTTTGTCGACTTCCAGTTTCTGAATATTCGCAAAGATCCTTCGACGCAGGCCGAGAAGATCGGGGAGCTGCCGGGTCAGACCATCCTGAAGCCTCTTTCGATCAGCGGGGAGTGGGCGAGAGTCTCGTACGACGGGAAGGAGGGGTATGTCTCTTCTCAGTATCTGAAGCCCTTTCTGCCTGCGTTTCTCGTGAGGCAGGACGAGTATGCCGTACCGATTTTGCAGTATCAGGCGGATGACAGCGCAAGCATTGCCGCGCTTCTCAAGCACACCGCTGCGTTGAAGGCTGCCGGCAAGAAAATTCTGACGATGAAGGCTCTGCAGGACATCGTTCTTGCTCAGGAAACGCGCGATGCGCGCATCAGCCCCGATACGGTGATTCTGACGGTTGTCGGCGTCACTGCGAAGAACGTTCGCTCGGTGAGCGATGCGTTGCAGGGTGCCGGAGTGGGTGCGACGCTCTTCCTTCGCACCAAAGACATCGGACTTTCCGGTATCACGGAGAAGATGATTTTGAATCTGCTCGCCAATGGCAACGATCTGCAGTCCGCAGGCCATACCGGAGACGACCTTCGGTCCATGACTGACTCGCAGATGATGCTGGAGCTCGGACAGAGTAAGAAGCTCATCGAGGACCTAAGCAAGCGTGAGGTCTACGCCGTCGCGTATCCAAGCAGCGGCGTGAACGATCGCATTCTCAAGCAGGCGAGTGAGCTCGGGTATTTGTTCGGTCTGACGCAGACGCCCGACAAGAAGTTCACGAGAAGTCAGTTCCTTCGTCTTCCGAGTCTCTATGTGACTTCGGGGATGACGCCGGATGACATCGTGAAGTTGTCGAAGTGAATGAGGTTCATCATCGAAACCGACCAAGAGCGGGGGATGGGGGTCCTTCGCTCTTTTGCATTACACGAAAGGAAACCTACGGCTCCCAGCGACAAGCTCTTGAGCGAAGCGAAAGGCTTGGCGCGCAGTCCCTTTGGGATTTCCTCTCGTGAGCTCTCCTTCCCTAAGTGGAGCGGCTCCAGCAGCGGGGCCCGCGAGACCCGCTGCTTCGCCGTTTTTTCAATCCTCATCAGTCGAATCATTGATCTCATCCATGATATCAAGATAGCTCCACACATTTGTTTGGAATCTTCCGTCATCAATCGTGCGGCGGAGTGATGCCTTAAAATCCTGGACGGACGGTGGCTTACGTTTAGATTGACGCAGGAGAGCTACTTGTAAGAACTGATGAGCAATAAGCTCCTTGAATTCATCGGTCATTGCTTTCAGGTGAATACCGACTTCTGCAGGTCTTTTTTCAATGCATGCATTGATCACCGTCAGTTCTTCATCCAAATATCCTGCCTCTGCCCACTTACAGATCATCTTTTCAATCATTTCTTCGGCACCGTGACCTGCTTCATGAGCTGATCGAACATCCCCGAGCCTTGGTCTTTCGTGTATGCCGCTGCGGAAGAGGCAGCTTGGTCAGCGATCATTTTCATGATGTCCGTTCCGTGCTCGATGAAGTACCACGCACTTCCGAGGAGGAAGAGGATGGGGATCAAATTGATGAGAAACTTGAAGAAACCTCCGACGGTTCTCCACTTGTCCCGTTTGTCGAGACTCTCAAGATGGTGAAGGATCTTGTCGAGTTTCACTTCGATCGTTTCCGGTACGGGAGTGGATTTTGCAGGAGGCATGAAACGATTGTAGTCGGTTAAAATCCTCTTCGCCACTTCCGCACTCTCTCAAATGCATACGTCAGCCAGTATTTCTTGGTCACGGGTGTGTCTTTGCAGTGAACAAGATTCAGAACAGTGCCTCCGAAGCCCGTTTTAAAGAGAGTAACGCCTGAGAAAGGGTGCCCCCTATCCCCTAACCCCTTTCCCCCGAGGGGGGAAAGGGGAGCCCCTCCCCCTTCGGGGGAGGGGTCTGGGGTGGGGGAGGTTATCGGAGCTATTCCCCAGAAGTTGTAGATGCGGTCGCCGCGCTTCAGAGCATCGCAGATTGCTGTCCACTGCAGAAGATAACTGGCGGGGATTTTGCTGTGCTCACTGTCACTTGCGCCGTGGTGGTAGCTCGTTTCTCCGAAGCAGTGCATGTGGATGGAGGCCGAGATGACTTTCCCCTGGTATTCCGCCAGATACAGCGTGCATTCTTTTCTCTTGCTGAAACGTTCCACCTGAGAAGCGAAAAATGCGTCGGAGTACGGGGTGAAGCCGTGTCTTTTGCGTGTTTCTTCATGCAGCACAAGGAAATGCTTCAGATCTTTCGTCGCATTGTTCGATGCTCGCACGGTCACGCCGTCGCGCTCCGCCCTGCGAATGAGGTTACGGGTAGTCTTTCGCATTCCCATGAGAATTTCTTCTTCTTTCCTCGCTTTCTCTCCTTTTTCCAAAAGTGGGAGATACCACACGTGTTCTGCGAGAAGGTGGAGCGGAGATTCCATTCTTCCAAGTGCCTCCTCTGCGGCATGGTGCCTTCCCTGAGCCCAGAACGGGCTGACGCGGATGAATGAGCAGCCGAGCTTTTTTGCTTCTTTCTTCAGAGCGGCAATGAAGCCCTGCGTGATGAGTGTCGCATCATGTTCATTTACTGATTCATCGATGATGGGACCGTACGGAATTGCCAAATGTTTTCCTCTGCGAGCAGGAACGAGATGCCCAAAGCAGATTCCATGGACCGTGCCATGCAGTTCTGCAATGAGTCTGATCGGCCTCTGATGAATGTCGTGGTACACCTCGCCCATCGTCCAGCTCTGAAGAAACGGGCTCCACGGTTGCGATGCAAGGAACGTATCCCAGACATGCTGGTCGGTGGCGTGAGTGATGTGCATTGCAGCGATCATAGCAAGTCATCGATCTTCTCCACCAATTTCTTCGCTTGAGCAAGCGTCATTGTGGGATGAACAGGCAGCGACAGAATCGCCCTGCAGGCCTTTTCTGCATGCGGATCCGACCCCGTTTCGTATCCGGTTTCCGTGATACTCACCGTCTCCGGACACACGACGCAGCCGGTCCAGCCGTCATCGAGATGGATGTTCTGTTTTTTGAGTACTACGCGTTTTTCTTTCGCTCCGGAGACGAAGAGAGGGAATTTTTGAAGGGGCAGATGGGGATGAATGCCGGAAAGCATGGTCCCCACTTCGCCAAGGCTACGAGGGGTAGACCAGCCTCTTCTTTTGCCTTCCGCGAGGTAGAACGCCGTGAGCATGCGCCGGTGATCATTGATCTCCCGAAGTCTTGAGAGCGAGTGAAGTGCAAGGAATGCACACGCATTCGGCAGCTTTCGGAGAAGGGGAGACATTTGCCCTTCCCGTTCCTGTTCCGTGAGAATGGGCGAGAAGAGCCCGATGGCATTCAGGACGGCAAGAATCGGTTTTTGGAGCCCGCACCACGAGAGAGGCCTGACGATCGTGCGCATTCTGGTCCCGTACTCGAGCAGTTTCATCACTTCCCGCCATGGGAGTTCTAATGCACGTGCTTCGAGCGCGCGTATGGCATCGCTGAGTTCGGCATTTCTCGTGATCACTGCTCCGCCTGCGATTCCTGAGATCGCTTTATCCCGTCCGAAGCTAAGGATGACGGCGTCGCCGAGTACGCCGATTTCTTCGGGTCCTTTTTCATCTGGAATGACGTGAGCGCAGTCTTCGATCAGGAGAATCTTGTGTCGATCGCAGAGCTCGCGGAGTTTCTCCGTTTCGCTCGGTATGCCGAACGTGTGTTGGCAGATGACCGCACGCGTGCGAGGTGACAGGCATGCTTCCACGCTCTCGGGTGTCAGATTCAGCGATCCCTCGTTCAGGTCCGCATACACGGCGACTCCGCCTGCGGCATGGATGGCGTTCGGAACCACGACGCATGTGTAGCCTTGCACGATGATCTCTTCACCGGACCGAAGTTTCATGCTTTGCAGCAGCGCGAGAAGCGATTCCCTGCCGGATGCGAAGAGGTTGATGCTTCCCGCGAATTTTTTCGAGAGCGCATTCCTGAGTTCTTCGATGCTTCCTCCGCGAACGTATCGGTGCGGCGCGTAGGACATTGCGAGAATCCTGCGCATGTACGGAGCATCGATATGCGGGCCGAAGGTGTGGTGAATAGGAGAGAGGGGCAAGGGTAGGAAGGTTACGTAGTTGGCAGAAGTTCATCGATGGCAGTTCTCGGCACGCGACCGATGCAGACGAGGAGGCCTCCGGCTTGAACACGGTCGGGCTTCGTGGAGAGCAGGACGGCACGATCACCGAAACCGTTTTTCCTGAAATATTCCAGGAAACGTACGTTGCCAATGCAAACCCTGCTGAATACGTTTGCTGCTTCCTTCGCCAGTTCGGCATGCACGGATTCTTCGGATGCTCCGAGCTCGATGATGCCGTCGGTGAGCAGTACTTTCTCATGCTCCGGCTGAGACTGTGCCCAATGAATCGCCGCACGGAAGCTTTCCGGACTCGCGTTGTAGGTGTCGTCGAGGACGGTGATGCCACGAATGTGTTTCACCTCGAAGGTGCGAGCAAGCGGCCTGAAACTTCGAAGCTCATTCGCGATCGTCCGTAGATCCATGCCGAGTTTCTCTGCGACCCCAATCGCAAAGAGAATGCTCGTGACGGTGTGCGTACCGGCGATCGGGACGACGAATTGCTGATTTCGCACCGTGAAGCGAATGCCTTCCCCTGTTTCTTCGATATCGAGGGCGGATAGGTTTGCTCTCCCATCCGTGCCGACGGTTGTTACGGGACATAGACAGCGATCTCGAAGTTTTTCACTGGCGGCATTGTCGTGGTTCATGAATGCATGACCGCTTTTCGGCAGTGCTGCAAACAGTTCTCCTTTGGCATCCCTGATGGCCTCCAGACTGCCGAAGAGCGACAGGTGCTGCAGGCCGATGAAGGTGATGACCCCGATCTGCGGCTTTGCGATGTCTGAGAGGATTTTGATCTCACCTTTTCTGTAGGCTCCCATCTCCACGATCAACATTCCTGGCCAATCGGCTGGTTTGTCTGCAAGAGTCTTCAGGAGCCATGCTGCGACTCCCATCTCGGTATTGATGTGTGCCGGAGTCGCTTTGGCTCCTCGTTTTTTCAGGATGTGCGCAAGCAACTCCTTCGTGGTCGTTTTTCCGACGCTTCCCGTGATGCCGATGACGGTAAGGGATGGATGCTTCTTTCTCGCTTCGGTTGCATTTCGTATCGTGCGTGACTTCAGCAGCACATCGATCGGTTTCGTGATGATCCAACTGAGGAGGACCAAGAACGGACAGAGGAAGGGGATAATGACGAGTGCCAGAAGCGAAAGATGTATCGAAAGGGACAGAGAGATGAACGCTGCCATCAGGCTCAGCATCAGCATCAGCATTGCTTTCGATGTCCACACCGGTGTCGGTTGTTTCCTGAGGAGCATCTGGATACAGGAAAGTACGGCGAGGATCGACAGCAGTCCGAGGACGACGATTGTTTCGACGAACACAGGGTCAAGAATCGTCATGCCGATGATTGTCAGGAGCAGCGATGCAAAAAGAATGTTCGGTCGCAGCGATCCGTAGAGCTGGCGAATCAGTCCTTCGCGCTTCAAGTGTTCGATCAGTCGATCGAATCTCCACTCTTTCACTTGCCACAGCGAAAGGAGAGTCAGAGTCGGGGAGAGGCACGCCAGGATGACGAAGAGGATGACGATCGGTTTCATGACAGATTCATTCTAGCGTGGATGACCGTCGCAATCTCACTCGCTTTCTCCCTATGCACGGAGTGTCGTGTGCCGTCGTACACATGGAGCATGCTGCCGCGGATATCCCGTTTCATGATGTGGGCATCGGACAGAGGTGTCATACGATCGTTCGTTCCCCAGAAGATGTCCGCTCCGATGCGGATGTCCCTGAGAATCGGTCGAAGATCTTCCGAGCTCACATGAATGAGCGTCTGACGCATGATCGGGCTTGCCACTTCGTAATCGTGGACGCGAACAAGTTTGTAGAGGAATTTTTTTCCGAGAGGTGCAAGCGTTTTGAAGAGTGGAAGCTTTAAGAAAAACTTTCCCGATTTCGCAAGGGTGAGGCCGATGATCCGCTTGATGTGTCTTGGGTGTCGGATGCCTGCCGCGGCGCAGAGGTAGAGGTGTGTTAGGGGTAGGGAATGGGGGTTAGGGATGGGGGAAGACTGACGATGTGCAAGCTTCAATGCGATGCGACCGCCGTGAGAATGGCCAAGGAGGTGTATGGGGGCGGTTCGTGGGTAGTGGTTTGTGGTTAGTGTTTTCTGTATCCAGTTCTCCACCCAATCCGCGTAGTCATCGGTCGTCCACGGTTTCTTCGGTTCCGGCTCTTTGCCGAAACCCGGGAGGTCGGGCGTCAGGATTTCTATAGGTTCTCCTTTCAGGGCAGCTCGAAGTTCCGTAAATGACTCTTTGGAGCCTCCCCAGCCATGCAAACAGACGAGAATAGGTCGGTTATTGTTCGTGTTCATGTATGCAGTATAGCCGCATCAGACTATTGTATAATTTCTAAAAATACTGTATAATGTCAGTAAGTTTATTCTTACACACATATACATATGGATACGAATCCTGTTCAGAAGAAACAGAACAACATGGTTGTCTGGTTATTCCTTGCATTCATCCTGCTTGCAACGGTCTTTGTTTTCCTCAAAGCATCGTATGCGGATGAGGAGATCATCATGCCTGAGACCGAGGTGATTACCTCCTCGGATTCCAGCTTCTCGATGCCTGAGACCGAGGTGATTACCTCCTCGGACTCGAGCTTCTCGATGCCTGAGACCGATACTACGACAAGTACGGCTTCCTCGGATTCCAGCTTCTCGATGCCTGAGACCGAGGTGATTACTTCCTCGGATTCAAGTTTCACCATGCCTGAGACGATCGTAACCAGCCCCACATCGGCACCGACGGCTCCTGCCATGCCGACGACCCCGACCATGCCTGGCGGGATGTAGACACTACGAAGATTTTGAAGATAGGCGGGCATTCGCTCGCCTTTTTTTGTGCAATAGATGAGCAAAAATATTGACAATATGATCAAAAAATGTAGATTATTCATTGATGATCGATCAGTCTTCTTTCGAGGTCGGTGCAGACGATGGTCCATTTGCAGGCCGACTGTCTCCCACGGCCGTATTCGATCGTCCAAACGACGACTCATCGCCGTCCTTGTTGATGCAGAAGAGGTTGGAGGCGCTCTTTCGTTTGGGTGACGGCGATCCGAGAAGGGACCGCATACAGCAAGTGCTGACAGGGTTTTCCAATGCCGACTTCAGCATGAATCGTTCCCAGATTCTCGAGGCAGCCGTGAGCGGTATTTACGCAGACCCTCCCGCTCCTGCGCTGGTGGCATCTCGCATCGACAGCGATCCGCCTACTGAATTTCTCTTGGAATCGACGGACGGTCGACAGTTTTTCATCATCGATTCACTGGCGACAGGCGGTTTCGGAGTGGTGTACCTTGCCGAGGATTCATCGTTTCCGCCGGAGGATCCAAGGCACACGCAGGCCATCAAGCAGCTTAGGAAGATTTCGGTTCAGGAAGAGTTGCGCGGGGAGAAATGGGTTCCTTCGACCCCCGATCCCGAATCGGCAGTAGCGCGTTTCACGAGAGAGGCACGATTTGCGAAAGAGCTCTCAGGCAGAGGGCTTTCATACATCGTTCCAGAATTCCTCGGTCGCGGTATCCGGAAAATAGTCGGAGAGGGGGGAGAGATCCAGAGGTTGCCGTTCATTCAGTACGAATTTTCGCGCAGCATTTCCATCAAACAATTGCGCGATGGCATCGGAGACGAGATTTTGCCCCTGTCCGCGTTCTACGACTACGGAGTGCAGATGAGTACGAGCTTGTACGGTCTCCATCGCGCGGGTTTCGTTCATCGGGACATGAAGCCCGGAAATATTCTTTTGCGATCGGACGGCAGAGGTGCACCCATCATCGATTACGGTTTCATGAAGAGGATGGGGGAGGGTGACGGTGGCATGGAGGCTGAAACGGAGTTGACCCAGCCGGGAACATGCATGGGGACTCCCTATTACATGCCTCCCGAACAGTGGGTGGATGCGGAGAGTGTTGGACCGAGTGCCGACGTGTATGCGTTTGCCATCACGATGTATCAGATGCTTACGGGGCGTCAGCTCTTTACCGGCTCGAAGGCGGAACTTTGCATGGCGCATCAACAGACGATCCCGACTGTTGCGCTCGATCATCTCCGGTCACTCAAGATTCCGGAAGGCCTTGTCACGCTTTTCGAGCGGGCTCTTTCGAAGGATCCTTCCGAGAGGCCGACAGCCAAGGATTTCGTCGCAGGCTTCCTTCAACATTCGAGTTTCGATCGATCTATGAAGCCGGAAGAAGTTCTGGATCGAACGAAGAAAGGGAATATGCGAGTGAAGCTCCCCAGTGAACTCCTGGAGAACGTGAGCAAGCCGGACGCTCCTTTTCCTTCGGGGTATGTGCCGAATCCAAGCAACAGGGACGATTGTGGTGCTCGAAGCATGTACGAGACACTGCGTGAGCACTATCCGGAGGCAGTACAGACGAGAACCCGAAGCAAGCTTCGTCGATTGCTTTGGCCGACTGTTGCCCTTGGCCTCGGTGCCGCCGCCGTCGGGTACGGCTCTCTTACACATCGGGATGAGCCGGAGACGGTAACGAAGTTGCCGCCTGTTGTTCAACCCGACGTTGTTCCCGAGAAGAAGCAGTCGGAAGATCCGACTCCTTCTGAAAGCCCTGTCGTCGTCGATACCGTTCGTCCGTTTTCTTCGGCCGATCTGTTCCATGGGGAATTCGATGAGAGCGGCTCCCTGAAAGGATTCTCACTCTTTACGGGCAAGTCGTTCGAGTGCAAATTTTCCGATGGAAGGTTTCAGGCACACACGAAGGACGGCGTCCTGTATGCACTCACCTTTGCGATACCGAAAGAGCAGTTCATCGCGATGGTCGGCACCCTCCCGGACAACCTGAAAGATCGGAACGATTTCTCATCGGGTCTCTACTTCGATCCCTCAGGCAAGCGCACACTTCTCTCGTTGCCGCAGTCGATGCTCATCACGACCGAACATGACGAGGCGCGAGTGTTCTCCGGATTTGCCGGGAAAGCATTGCAGGACGGTCTCGGGAAGGGTGTGGAATCTTTCCCTCAGGGAAAATTCGCATACGATGCGGATATTCACAGTGTCGCCAGAGCGATTCCGATCGATCTTGATCCGCTGCCGGAAGGAGCGGATGAACTTCAGGCCAAGAGTCGAAGTGCGGTCGTGAAATTCATCGGAGATGTGCGAAAAATCGCAGATCAGGTTGAGGCGTCGGCAAAAGAAAAAAACACAGCTCAGAAGTCGCAATAACGCGTGCGGCGACGTTTTATCGTCTTTGCCTGTGTCCGAAGGATCTCGCTCCTCTTTGATGCTGTCCGTGCGACGGTCTTGGCCTGTAGGCAGGTCTTGGCGCGTCGGCAACGTGCTTCATGCCCGCAACCGACGGCATCTCGGTGACGGCGATGGTCGTGCGGATCAGCCTCTCGATCGTGCGGATCTCTCCCCGCTGGTCGTGGTTCACAAACGAGATCGCCTGTCCGGCTTTGCCCGCTCTGCCCGTTCGTCCGATTCTGTGCACGTAGTCATCCGGATTGTCCGGAAGATCGAAGTTTACGACGAGTTCTAAGTCCACGACGTCGATGCCGCGTGCCGCAATATCGGTCGCCACAAGCACTCGGTGTCTTCCCGTCTTGAATCCTGCAAGTGCCTCCCGTCTCTGGGGGAGCGATCTGTTGCTATGGATCTCTGCGGTTTTGTGTCCGAGTGCCATGAGGGCACTCGCAAGTTTCTTGGCTCCGTGCTTGGTTCTGACGAAGACGAGGACGGTCCCCGTCGAGTCTTTGAGCAGTTTGTCGAGGAGTCCCACTTTCTCTTCTTTCTTCAGGATGATCATGTGTTGTTCGACTCTCTCGGCGGCGGTGCCGGCAGGCGCCACTTCCACGCGGATCGGAAGTCGCATGTGCTTTGCGGCAATCTGCGAAATCGCAAGCGGCATGGTGGCGGAGAAGAGGAGTGTCTGACGTTCCGGAGGAACCACTTTCAGAATTTTTTGGATTTGCGGAGCGAAGCCCATGTCGAGCATGCGATCGGCTTCGTCGAGGACGAGGACGGATACTTCGCGCAGGGTGATCGTACGTTGTTCAAGATGGTCGATGAGGCGGCCGGGCGTGGCGACGAGGATGCGCGGATTCCTCTTGATCATCTGTCGCTGCAGCGACATCGATGCTCCGCCGATGAAGACGGCGATTCCGATATTCAGCTTGAAGGCGATCTTTCGAAGCGATTCCTCGACTTGCTGCGCAAGTTCGCGTGTCGGAACGATGATCAGGGCTCTGCCCTTTCCCTGATGCAATCGCTGGAGCAAAGGAATGCCGAAGGCGAGGGTTTTACCTGTTCCCGTCTGTGCGATGCCGATCATGTCTTTGCCTTCAAGGCCCGCTGGGATCGCTTTGTATTGGATCGGCGTCGGGATCGTAATCTTCATTTCCGCGAGCACGCCGAGAATGGCCGGGGCGATGCCGAGTGAATCGAATGTCGGAGTGGTCTCGTGTTCTTGTGTCATGTTCCGCTAGTATTACACATTCCGGAGACTTTTCATAGGGGGATTTCCTTTACGGATGATCGTTCGCTCTCACTGAATTCGATGTCGATATCCGCTATGCTTGTGTCATGATCAGCGATCGCACGAGGGGAGAGTTTTCCGCATTCAGTACGGCAGTTCTCTGGAGCCTTTTCCCGGTCGTCACCGTTTTGACGGTTTCTTCGCTATCTCCTCTCTTCACAGCCTCGATCTCCACCGGACTTTCGGCGCTCTTCTTTGCCTGCATGATTTCCTTTCGTCGCCGATGGCATCAACTCGGCCTGAGGCACGCGTGGAAAGACATGCTCCTTGCTACTTTTTTCATCGGTATCGTCTTCTACACATTTGTTTTTGTCGGATACCGATTTACGAGTGCGGGGAACGGTGCAGTGGTCGGTCTCATGGAGATTTTCTTCACGTTTCTCATCGTCAACGTTCTCCTGAAGCACGAGCGGTTCGATCCTCTGCACGGACTCGGGGCACTCCTTATGGTGGTCGGGGCTCTCTGCGTGCTTCTGCCGAATCGAACGGAATCGTGGAATACGGGAGATCTTCTGATTTTCCTCTCAACGATGGCACCCCCGCTCGGCAATCTGTATGCCAAACGAGCAAGGAAGACGGTCAGTGCAGAGACGTTGATGTTCGTGCGTAGCGGAGTCAGCGCGCCCTTCCTGTTGCTTTTGGCATTCCTGTTCGAGCCGATTCCTTCTTTTGCTGTATTACAGTCTTCTTTTCCCTATCTTGTTTTCAGCGGGGTCTTGCTCCTCGGACTTTCAAAAATTCTCTGGATCGAAGCCATCCACCGGCTGCCGATCGGGAAGACGGTGGCACTGACTGAAGTCGGTGTCTTTCTGACGCTTCTTTTTGCATACCTCTTTCTCGACCAACCCGCGACCATGAAGCAGGTGGTCGGGGCCGTGCCGATGATGATCGGTCTTTTCCTGCTCACGAAGAAGCCGGAGGATATGGGAGAGGCTTAGAATGCTTTCAGGCGGTCTATAGAGGTATTTTTTCCTCTTGTTGGCAAATAATGATTATAGTATATTTTATCGCTATGTCGAATCGCTCGCTTTCACGATCGGAATCGTATGTGAAGGAATTGCTGCTGGAAGCGGATGTCGCTGTCGGCGGCGGCCGTCCGCAGGACATCGAGGTGTTCGATGATGCGTTCTATGCACGCGTACTTTCGGAGGGTTCGCTCGGTCTTGGAGAGGCGTACATGGATCGTCAGTGGAATGCGAATGAGCTCGATGAATTTTTTCACCGGGTGATTCGTGCGAATCTCGAGAGGCATGTCCAGTGGAATCGGCATACGATTCTCGCCCTTCTGCAGGCGAAGTTTACCAACATGCAGACCAAGGCGAGATCGAAGCATGTGGCGGAGAAGCACTACGACGAGTCGGGTGTTCTTCCGGATGCTCTCCTCGATCCCAATAACCAATACACGTGTGCGTACTTCCGTGATGGCGGTGAAACACTGGATCAAGCTCAGGAGAAGAAGCTCCGTCTAATGTGCGAGAAATTGCGGCTGCAAGAAGGCGATGAAGTTCTCGATATCGGTTGCGGATGGGGCGGTTTTGCCAAATTTGCAGCGGAGAACTACGGGTGTAGCGTCACCGGCATCAGCATCTCTGACGAGCAGATCAAGTATGCACGGGATTTCTGCAAGGGTCTGCCGGTGGAGATCCGACACTGCGACTACCGCGATCTCGAGGGGAAGTTCGACAAGGTCCTCACCTGCGGCATGATCGAACACGTCGGAAACAAGAACTATCGCACGCTCTTCCAGACGGTTCACGATCACCTGAGTGACGAGGGTCTGTATCTTCTCCACACCATTGGGAGCAATACGTCCACATCGGTCGTGGATCCGTTCATCCACAAGTACATTTTCCCGAACGGCATGCTTCCGTCACAGGAGCAGCTCAGCAAGGCCGCAAACGGACTCTTCATTCTTCAGGATACGCAGAATCTCGGTCCTCACTACGATCCCACACTCATGGCTTGGAACGAAAATTTCCAAGCGAACTGGGATGCGATCAAGCATCGATACGACGAGAGATTTAAGCGGATGTTCGAATACTATTTGCTGTCATCGGCAGGCGCATTCCGTGCAGGATCGATGCAGCTTTGGCAAATGGTGTTCTCCAAAAACGGCGGGGAGGTGATGGATTATCGGGGGGTGCGATAAGCAGCTTATCCATTATTTTCATTTTCTATGAATACTCATCGCAGAGCCATTGATCGCGGACATGATCGTGATCCGGAAGTAGAAGCGCACGGATTCATGTCCCGCCTCTACTTTTCAGTTCCTGGACAGGAAGTACAGATGCGCGAAAACACCACGCAGTTACCTTTGGATGCTGTTAGGCAAATTACGGTGCACGATGTGCTGACGCTTCTCGATGCAAAAAGTATCATGACATTCGACGGTGTAACATGCCGAAAATACATGGAGGACTTGGGCATGAGTGACTTGAGCCCAGAAGACTCAGTAAGAAGGCTGGTAGCAGAGTGCGATAGGAATCGAGAAGAAGGATTTGATTTGCATCAGCCAGGGCATATGGAGAGATTTCTTGAAATTGAATTGAGACAACAAGCGCATCGTAGCAAGACGGAGTATGGGTGTCCGAATTGCGTCGAGTTCGTAGCAGAGGCTGTGCCTCAGCTCGCTCGTTTCATTCGTGGCCAGACAAGTCCAGAAATGCGTTTGGCTGATAAAGGTAGGATTAATGAGGCATTTGCATCTGGACTTGAAAGACGTTTGTATGATTTCTTATTAAGCAAAGACTTGCCTGAAGATGTTGCGAACCAATTGGCTAACAATTGGAATTATTCAGTGATGCATGCTCTCCTTAGCAAGGGCTGGCAGAGAGATTGAAATGTATGGTGTCACGGGTCGGGACTCTACGGCGACCCCGGGCTTATGAGTCCTATGCGCTGCGCGCAGGGCTTTTCGATTGTCGATTCGCAAAGCTCATCGGTGCAACTGAGCTACCGTGACGAGTAAAACACTATGGTGTCACGGGCCGGGATTGAACCGGCGACCCCGGGCTTATGAGTCCCGTGCTCTACCAACTGAGCTACCGTGACACGTGTTGGTATAGGAAGTATGCAGCAAGAATTGCCAATTTCGAAGGGAATTTTTGACAAAAGCAATACCGAGGAGAACAATTTCTTCATGCCTGATCATGAACCGCTGAAAGATCGTTTATCGAGACAGGTCGATTCACTCTGCGTGCTTGCAGCATCGCAAGGCGTATCACTTGAGGATTTGATGACCTCTTTTGAGGTTGTACGAAAATTAACGGATGATGTTACACACGCGATGCATCTTGTTTTGAATGGAATGGTACTGCAGGAAACTTCTCTGGATGCGGTATTGGCGGCTCTGCCGAAGCATTATCAAGTGGCGTCAGAGGAAGTGGAAGATCGCTCCCGTCTAGCGAATGAGGTGAACAGGATGAATATGGCTATGTGTCTTTCTTCACGACAGCCGTAATCGTTGCTCTTTATTTGACATAAATTAACAAATAATTTATAAATATACCAATGGCCTTGTTCACTCCCACCGCTTCCGAAGTGTCTTCCTTCGCCGAAGGCATGTGCGATATGTACGACTTCGCCCGTTCGACGGAGCCGGATGTCGCGGTGTTTCCACTGCGGGGCGCTTATCCTTTCAGCAGGGCGTATTCCACGATTGCGAGTCTGAACAATGAAAAAGTTCCGGACATGCTTTTGCTGCCGCTTGGCACGAACCGCGCAGCCGATACGAGGCTGGAGTCCGGCATCACGAAGCCGCAGAAGAAGAGGATCATCGAAGAGGAGCTTGGAGGATATCTGGACGGGCATCCGGATGCGCGGAGGATTTTCCTTGTGGATGAAGTGCAGAAAGGAGGGACGATTCTGACCCACTCTTCCATGATCCGACACATGCTGTATCAGCGTTTCCGGCATCGGAACATCGCGCTTGAGGTCTGTGCCATTGAGGGCAGGAAGCTTTTCAATCCGTCACCACGGTATCCGGGTGCGGCTGTGCGGCACCATTTTCATCGTGTGCAGATCGAAAACCTTTTCACCATGGATCGCGAGCAGTTTCTTCCGTCCATCGAGAGACGTGACGGAGATGAATTTCATGTAGATATCAACAATGGTGCAGCGTTCCTCGGTGTGCTGGATGAAATACAAGTTCTTCGCGCGAGATGCCGCGAAGTGCTTGTATAAGTGGGTTCTACACTTGTGAAGATCGAAATTTCTGGGTATAATATATTGATGCCTCATTCCAGAGTATCGGTCGATGGCACGGGTTCCGTTGAGCCCGAGAAAAAGCTGCAGTCTCTCGACAGAGAATCCTCTTTACCTGAGTCAGATTCCGTGCGCTCGGAACTGCCTTTGCTTTTGTCTCTCGGGGATAAAATACGTGCGCTCGAACAACTGTCGTTGCCGGAACAGATGCTCGAATGTTTGGAGAAGTCGAATGCATTTTCATCTCCCACAGATTACCCACAGGGTGTCGACCCGCATCTTCAGTCGCATGAGGATCTTCTGAACTCGATTTTTCCGAGAGCGTGTCCTATGAAGACGATGCTCCTCGCATTCATCAAACACCATGATCTTGGGTACAGCAGCGAAGAGTTCGATCTCGATCGTGACAAGCAGGACATCATCGAAGTGTTCCGTACCAATGCATCGATTGCAGGTTCCTCCAATCCCGGCGGCATTGCGAACGAAGCCTACGAGTACGTATCCGAGCGCAGGGAGAATTACATGGTTCGTAAGGTGTTGTTGCACGGGACGGCGAGTATTGTTGCTGCTGTTCGCCGTTTTGAAGCATCAGGAATGCCGCATGAGCAGGCTCGCGGACTGGCGCATCTGTTTGCAACACATCACCCGGGCTACCCCATCGACATGGTGCGCACGTGGGTGATGAGCGATCCCGTTCCTGCGCACATCTGTCCTGCGCTTCTTCTGGATTCAAAAGCCGGTGCAGAAGTGGATGGGGAGACGAAGAAGATCGTTCTTGAAGCTCAGAAGAGAGAGTCGTTTTCTTTCACTGACGACGAGAAGGCTCGGATGAGGATTTTGGCCGATCAGAAAGCTTCAGAGGGTCCTGATGTGCTACGAAAACAAGTCGCAGCATGGGCAGGAAATGAAGCAGGGCTCAGTCCAGAAGATGCTCAGAAAATTTCCCTCTTCGGTTTTGCTCTCGATCGCATCACACCGGCTCGTCGCATGCGAGACATCGACATCGATGAGGATGGAATCGTGCAGACCGATGAGAAGAAGAACATCAAGTCCAAGGGGGAGACCAGCAAGAAGTACCCTCTCATTGTCACGAATATCAAGCAGCTCTCCGGACTGACGCTCGAAAATATTTTTACGGAAACCGTTACGAATCTGACGAAAGAGCGAGATGCTGCGATTGCGAGCATTCAGAGAAACGCACCCGAGCTTCATGACCTTGAAACTGTTGTGAAGATCGTATCGACGGCGGAGATCGGACGAACGAAGGATATTCAGGATCGCGCTCTTTGTCTGATGCACGACCATGCAGGAGATCTCCTGCTCGGATTCACCGGACATCTGCTCCGAATCGAGCAAGATTTGGCGATTCTTCGCGGTGCTTATGGTGCAAAGGGGGACTCTGCATTCACTGATAGCGAGCGTGAGGCCTGCGGGTATCTCATTGCAGTCCTCCAAAGCATTCAGACGAGCACGCCTGCGCAGTCGCATATTCAACGATTGACCGTGCTTGATGATACGCGCGTGCTCGAAATGGGAAGTGTCATCCTCGATACTGAGGATCTTTCCCCTCAGCAGAAGGATGCGCTCATTCATGCCAATCGAATCGGATACGGGAAGCCCGGGAAAGACAGCAAATTTGCGGTGCCGAGGAACCATACCGATCGTCAGCTTGGCATCAAGCGCTTGCTTCTTCGAAACGGAGGCATCGATGAGGAGAAGCGATTGCAGCTCGCATGGAGCGGAACGATCGATGTCGATCCGGTTGCATACAAACGAATTGAGGAGAATCCGGATCTTGCGATGATCGATGCAGGAATCGTCGGCGATATTTCGGATTCGGACTCACTCGTCGTTGAATCGGATGCGAGAGAAGGAGTGAAGAGGCTTTCCGATCTCTTGGATCCTCGCTTGCAGGCGAAGCTCCCGCGCAATTCGCGTCGCCTCAGGATTATCAATGCCGTTGTCGGTTGGCTTCAGACCCCCGAGGGAAGGAAGGTGGAGATGAAAGTGCAACGTGTGTCTGTCGGAAGCAAATTATTGGAACAGGGAATGCGAAACAATCATGTCCGATTTCTCGTTGGCGGCACCGCAAAACCCGTTCTGTACCGCGATCAGGCGGTTGGCGACCGACTCGAAGCCGTGCGTCTCGGGAAGATGGGTTTGCCGAACATCGCAGGAGAGATGTCTCTCTATACGGATGGCATTCCGACAGCGACCCTCAGGGTTGAGGGGGATGAGAACGAGGGGGATGAGCTTGAGGTGATCGAAATGGATCTGAAAGATTTTGAGAAGGTGATTGCCGAAGATCCTGTTGCTGCGGATGCGCTTCGCAATATCATGCAGGAGCGTTTCCGTAGAAATACGAATCGCGGTGAAGCCGTTGATTCCGGTGATGTGTTGCGGGAAGTGGATAAACTTCGGAAGACGGCCGATAGTCCTCTCCTTCAAGGTATTCTGGAGGCAAATCAGGAAAGTGTTTCCTCCGACTCCCTCTCAGGAGATATCCCTTCGATTTCTCGTGAGAAACCACTGTTACGCAGACGTTTGCAACTTGGAGACACGCTCATTGCAGAGTCTGCACAGTGGCAGACTGGTTCTTCTGAATCTCTGTCGGTTTTCGTTATTCTGAGTGGTGAAGCCGGTGTGTATCGTCGCAGCCCCGACGGTGATCCTGTCTTCTTAGGTACTCTTGGTTCTGGTCAAGTGGTCGGTGAAATGGCAGTGCTGTCGGGTACGCGCAAGCGTTCTGCAAGCATTGTCGCACATACGGAACTTACGGTGCTCGAAATTCCAGAGTCCACGTTTCTCGCATGGAGAGACAAATCCTCTCAGTTTCGACAGGTGATGGATGGCTTGGTGGTGGAACGTGCTGAAGCTCAGGGCACACCTCTTGTTTCTCCCTTCCGTTCAAAAAGAGACGCCTTGGTTTTAGGGCCGATCACTCAGGAAAGTTTTTCTGCGGAAGCACTGGGTGATCAGAAGCTCTTGCAGGCACGACTCGATGAACTGAATCAGCAGTTTTCTTCGGAAGACTATTGCAAGATTGTTGCGAGGACTCGGGGTGGAGTTGTGTACGTTGCTCATAAGAATCCCAATAGAGGAAAGCTTGCATACGTCGGCATTGCGAATCCGCGGGAATTCGTTGCGCAGATTATCGCTGACGAGGCGGTCGATCAGATCAGTCGCTTTGGTCTTCGGCAGGAATGTTTGCGGCGTGACCCGAGTATCACTACGGACCGTGCGTACTCGCGGCGTGAACTTACTGTTGGAGACAAGGAAAAGCGAAAAGACACACTGGAGGCCGACGATCGTTGGTGTCCGGAGCGTCTGGAGTTTAGGAAGAAGGTGGTCGACGAATGGCGCGATCGCATTCGCCGTGGGCATGAAGCGATGTCGGAAAAAATTTCAAATTCACTTCCGGATCTTGCAGGGAAAAACGTTCTCGTGCTCCTCAGCGGTAATACCGCTTCCGGTAAGAGCTATACGGTGAAGAATCTTCCAGCTTCCTGCCAAAGGCTTGCTGGACTCGGGATCGATCCGAAACTTGCGATCAACCCCGATGATATCAAGGCTCGGATTAGAGCAGAGGAGTTGGTTGACGGTCGTCCTGTAATTTCTTCCGATCAGGCGCATACGGAAGGTTCTGGGATCACCGATGCACTTATCGAAGAAGCGCTGGAGCAGGAGCGATCGATAGTGCTCGATAAACGCTTCACCAATCCGACTGATGTTCGTGAAGTGGCAGAGAAGGCAAAGAAGTTCGGTTATCACATCGTCATGATCAACCTTGATGCCGAGGAGGAAACGTCGATGGATCGGGTCTTCGGTAACGCAAGGAAGGGGATAACGGGTCGCGATCCCAATGGAACCGATCCGATTCCGAAGAGAGCAACGGTTGAGCACGGTTACTTAGAGTCGATTACCTATCGCAGCGAAACATTGCAGATGACGGATGTCCTCGATGAGGTGTATGTCCTCAAGAGCGATATAGAAGGGCAAAATGGTGGGGTCCTTCTTGCGTCGCGTGAACCGGGGCAGGATTTGCAGGTCAACCCAGACTTCGAGCCGTACTTCCAACATGCTGTTCGCGACCTCATGGGAGATGTTTTCGTGAAGCGTTGCATGGACAATCTTCAGAAATCCAGTCGCACTGCGGCGCACGGCATCGTCACTCCCACCACCGAAGGAAAGGCCGAAGCAACGCTCGCAAGGGGCAAACAGGCTTCCCGTCTTGCCAACGTGAATGTACGGGCGACAATGGAATTGCTGTACCGAGAACGGAAGAAGCAATTCTCAGGTCCTGCCGAGCTGCGGTCGTACATCGAAACTATTGCGCTCCGCGTCAACAAAGGCGTGATGGCGGGACTCTATCGCACGGGAGAATCTGATGAGCGATCGTATACGGCAGTTGCAGAGCTGGACGCGGCGATGAATGAGTTCTGCACAGAGCTCTTTCGGAGGTTGAATGATCCGACTGAAGACCTTGTCGCTCTCGCGGCTTGGGTCGAATACAGGGTGAACATTTGCGATCATTTCTTCATGGATGGCTGCGGGAAGACCGCGAATGCACTCAGTGCCTGGGTGCTTGCCAGTAGGTCGACGGGTACTACTCCTGCTCAGCCCGAATTCAGAAGTCGTGACGAGTATTTTTCCTACTCTCCCGAAAGCAGGGATCCTCAGGCAAGACTCGACCAATTTCCGAAGTTCCTGACGTTCTATCGAAGCCTCTTCACGCCACAGAAAGGTGTTCCGGAATCCTGGACCGGCAAGCGACGCGAGATGGCGGAATTTGTTCAGAAGAAACAGCCGAACCTGAGGGCCGAGAAAGTTCCGCAGTGGCAACACGCAGTGAATGTTTCCAGAAATCTGGAGGCGGCATTCTCATACGATACAGCGATGGATCAGACTGCTCGAGACGACCTTCTCTGCGCCGCCATCGGTCATGATCTCTATGAAGATACCGACGTCACAAGGCCGGAGATTCAAGGCCAATTCGGTCGTTCGGTCGATGTTCACATTCATCGTATGACCAATCAGCATGGCGATGCTCAAGTCGATCTCTACGTTCAGAATCTTGCCGTTGGCGAAGAGGAGACAAAAATGATCAAGTTGGCCGATCTTCTCGATAACTACAGAAGCATTGCGCATGCATCGGAACCGGCACGCGATTATCTCATCCATAAGTACGTTCTTCCCGTTATGGATCCCATGTACTTGCGTCTCTGCGAGCAGGACTTCGAGAGGTATCCAAACGGAGCGAGATTTCTCTTGCGCCAGATTTCTTACTTCAGGAACCAATTAGTTGCGCCTTTCTAGATTTATTCTCTACAATAACTTTATGACTAACGAACGTTCAACATTCATGGAAGCAGACTTTGAAGACCAGAAGCCCTGGGATGCTGCAGAGTTCGTTGATGTATACAATCAATTGGCAGACAAGAGATTCAAAGAACGATTGGACATCTCGAATACGGCCAGATTGCAGGTCCTCGAGTTGACGTATAGCAGAGATGAAAATTTGGATTTTAGCCTGCTTGCACGTCAGGAACTTGCACGCGCCGATAGGTGAGCGCTGTAGCACAGACGACGAGGAGGAGAATGGAGAGTGTTCCGAGTGAACTCGTCAGAAATTCCTGCTGTGAGAAGCCTCGTTTCGTGGCGGTAAAAATGACGGCGGATAAGGGCTTCCACTTCGGACCCGCTGCGAAGTTGGTGATGAAGACGTTGTCGATGGTGAGCCAGAGATTCACGATGAATGTGAGTGCGAAGAAGCGTCGCCACTCTTTGAGTGCGAGCGGCAGGGTCTCGAGGAATCCTCCGCGCATCGATGCGGCGATGAGCCACAGTTTTCGTTTCTCCGTTTCGTCCCACAGGCTCTCCCACAGGAAGAAGCTCATGGGTGCCGTGAACGATGTCATCAGTAGGAAAAGCCAGAAGCCGCTGCCTTTCAGGATTCCAAGTCCGGTCACCGAAAGACTGAAGAGCACATACGCTGCTTCCGGAACCAGTGCCAGAAAATAGAGCGACGGAAGCCACCACTTCGTGCGGTCTGGTCGCTCCTGCATCCATGCGGAGAAGGCAAAGGAAAGAACGGTCGATACGATGGCGACTCCCGCCGAAAGCACCAGCGTAAGGCCGACAGCACGGAGACCTCCGTTCATGAGGTAGGGGGTCGGGACGGTCCAATCGGTTTTGACCAGTTCCAGTACGGTGAAGAGTGCCGGCCACGCAAGAAAGAGCAGGAGGATGACCGCAAGAACATCTGTCATTCGCCCCCCCGAAGGGAGGCGGAGCCTTGCGATTGTCAGCGGTCGCAGGCCGCGCCACAGTCTTCGTGCGATGCTGCAGAGGACGAGCATGCCTGCGTAGGCTATGGCGGTCAGTAGCAGTCCGATGACGATCAGAATGCCGGCTTGACCGGCATTCCGCGCAACGAATGCTTTTTGCTCGAACATCTGCGACCAGTACAGCGCCTTTCCACCGCTGATGACTTGAATGACCCAGTAATCGAAGAATGTCAGCAGGAAGAAGAGGGCGAAGGCGATCGGCAGTCCTCGGAGGAATGAGGGAATAGTGACGAAGGCAATGTTGAGGATGCCGCTCAGACTATGCGTAACATGCTGCTTTCTAATGACGAAGAGAAATCGAAGGAGATAGATCGGCAGGTAGTGAATCCCGAGAATGAGTGCAGGGAGAACGATCATTTGTCCCGACCATTCCCCAAGCATGCTGTTCAGCATTGTTTGTGCAGGCGTACGGAGTACGAAAAGATCTGCGTAAGAGAGTGCTCGAACAACGGGGTTCACGGAGTACGATAGAACGATGGCGAGCGAAACGACGCTGGTCCATTTTTCGAGCATGGTCGTCAGCAGCGATCCGCACAGGATGGCAAAGAGAGAGGCAATGACCGACAGTGCCACCGAATTTCGAATTGCTTCGAGCATGACGGGGTCCCACGATGCTGTGAGATTCTGCAGGCTGAGCTCTGGTGTGACATCGAAGTTCCGATCGATCGTAAGGAGCGGTAGCAAGGTCATTGTGAGTGCGATGAGTGTTGCGAGTGCCAGCAGCAGCACATGTAGGCCGTGCATGGTGATGTCGGAGCCGGAGGGAGCGGGAGATCTCACCATGGAGCTGGTGTCATCGAGCACCCTTGCGTAGCTCGGGGACGGGGTTATCATACGTCCATCTTCTTCTTCTCTCCATGAAGCTTTTCCTTCGCGCTTTCCTTGTCGTCATCGTCACCGTCACCGGTGTATTCCTCATTCGCAGGGCTCCCGAAAATGCGGAATTGAATTTGCTGATTTGGGACAATTATCTCGCACCCGATTCGATTGCCAATTTCGAGAAAGAAACCGGTTCCAAGGTGATCGTGGATCTCTTCAAGAGCAATGAAGAAGCCCTTGCGAAGATCAAGGCCAATCCCGGCGTCTATGACATCGCCGTGCCAAGCGACTACATGGTTGCCATTTTGAAGGAGGAGGGTTTGCTGACGTCGATCGACACATCGATGATCCCCGGCACCACTTCCATTGCCCCGACCGCACGGGGAAATTATTTCGATCCGGAGCTCAAAGTCAGCATTCCGTACGCGTACGGATCTGCCGGGTTCGCCGTCAATACAAAGTTCGTGAAAGACTCTTCTCTTTCGTGGGAGATCCTTTCCGAACCCAGATTCAAGGGACATATCGTGCTCATGGATGACATGCGTTACGTTCTTGGTTCCGTGCTCCTCGAGCTCGGTCTTGATCCAAATACCAGAGAGCAGGGGAATATCGACAAGGCCGTCGAACTCCTGAAGAAGGTCTTGAAGAATGTGCAGAAGATCACCCCCGATACGCCAGTGGATCTGATGGTGGAGGAAGGTGCATGGGTGGCCTACGGCTACAGCGGCGACAGTTATCAGATGCACGATGGCAATCCAGATATCACGTACATGCTTCCGCAGTCCGGCGGCATGCAATTCTTTGATAATCTCGTGATTCCGAAGGATCCTCCCCACATGATGCTTGCATTGGAGTTTATCGATTACATTCTTCGTCCCGAGGTTTCCGCTGCCATTACGAATGCGACGAAGTTCGGCAATCCGAATGCTGCGGCACTCCCTCTCATCGACGAGGAGGTCCGCATGAACCCGAGTGTCTTCCCCTCGTCAGAATCTCTTTCGAAGATGCACTTCGTGAAAGATCTCGGGGATGACATCGCTTTCTATGATGATGCTTGGCAGGAAATTAAGCGTTAAGAAGCCACACATTATTGATGCCTAGCCGAATCGTCTCTGCATTCGGTTCAATCGTTCCTTTTGCGGTGAGCGTGACTGCCTCCCGTTCATCGTTCGCTTTCAGGGTGACCGTACTGGTGAGCGTTCCGTGACGGAGTGAGGATCTGATGGAAGCAACGTCCGTGCACTTCACTGTGACTGTCGCGCGATTCCCTTCCGCCCCCCATATCGCTTCCGAGTCCCAGAAGCCGAGAGACTGTCCTTCTTTGGGGCTCTGTAGATTCGGGACGTGCAGCGAGCTAACATCATCTGCTGTCAGAATGTTCTCTACACCGAGTGTCCATGCCGTGCGAAGGTCGGCCGGTCTCCAGTGCGCATCCCGACTTGGGACGAATCCGATCACGCCGAGATCGTCGACCAAAAGAATTCGCTTGCTGAAGGTGCAGAGCAGGTCGAAGTCGTGGCTGACGATGATCGTTCCTCCCGAAGTTTGCGCACTGCGTGCCAGGATCTCGCGCGTGCAGACGGCTTCGAACAGATGTCCGATGCCAAGGAAAGGCTCGTCGAGCAGGAGCAGAGGAGGGTTCATGATCAGCGCTGTCACGATCTCCGCGCGTTTGCGTTGGCCTCCGCTCATCTGACGTGGATAGCGACCGAGGTGTCTGTCCACTTCGAAGTCTCGGAGGAGTGCCGCGTGCGTGCGTTCCCAGTTTCTGATATTCATGTCAGCTCTTCTCATCGACGTCAGTCCGAGTTCGATATACTGCCGTATGGTGATTTCTTCGAGAAGGCCGTCAAATTGCGACAGGTAATGCACGTGTGACGGATGGAAGAGTTCCCGGATGCGTTTTAAGTAGCTGGTTTTCCCTGCACCGGATTTCCCGAAAATGCCTACGATCTCTCCGGGTTCAAGTGTCATTTCTGGGATCGTAAGAGAGAAATTGCGATGCGCGATCTTTACGGTGGGGATGATTTGATTCTCCATGACTAGAGCAGAAACCAAACGGAAATCGACATCAAGAGCAGTCCGATGTCGCGTGCACCGACATCATTCCAGCCGACTTGAGTGAGAATGCCGATCAGATGCAGTGCCATGAGGATGCTTGCACTTTGCCGTAGGATTTTTATTGGTGCGAGCAGTGCAAGGCCGAGTACGATCTCGATGCTTCCGATGACAGACAGCCACACTGAGGAGGAGAGCCCGAAGAGACCGTCCATCCATGAAGGAATCCATCCGATCCAGAGGAGGGTATTTGCAAATTTATCGATGCCGAAATAGAGAAAAACGAAGGAGAGTCCGAGAATGAGGATCGTGCGTGCGGTGCTCGTGCGTGACATGCTGCCATTCTATCATTACTCTCCCTATCGTATGGAGTCTCGCTTTTCACTGCTTTTGGCAATTGCTTCGGTCTGTGTCTTGGGCGCCTGTAACCGCACACCAGTACAGAATCCCGATCCGAACCACACCCATGCAGATTTTGCGGTATGGGTCGATGGAAAGCAGATGGATTTCAGCGGTCAGGAATTTATGTCCGCTCCGCCCAAGGACGAGAATGAAGCAGGGGTATCGTTCATTCCTGTTGCAAGCGCACACGGGGATGAGGATGACGGACATGTTCTGCCCGGCAGAGAGTATCTTCATCTGCATGGTGGCAACGGTCACGTGATTCATCGGCATAAGCCGGGACTCACTCTTGCAGATTTCTTTACGTCACTCAGTCTAGGATTTTCTGAGAAGTGTTTCAGTTCCGGCATTCCCGGACAGGATGGCGAGGAGTGTTTCGAGCACCCCTTCCGTTTTTTCGTAAACGGTACCGAGCGTCCATTTGATGGCCTTCGATACGTGTTTGAGGATGGAGATCAGCTCCTCATCACAAATGCCGTTGATCAGGCGGAAATAACAAAAGAGCTGAAGCTCCTCACAGACGACGCTTGCAGGTATTCGAAGACGTGTCCGTGGAGAGGGGAGCCGCCGACGGAAAACTGCATTGCGGATCCGGAAGTGCCGTGCATAAATCCATGAAAGGAATACAAAGTTTTCCTCTCATGAGCTCTCCTTTCCTTTAGCGGAGTGCCTCCAGATGTGGGGCCCGCGAGACCCACAGCTTCGGTACGACTTTTTTTTATTTGTATTCACTATTTATTCTCTTCACTTCTTTGGTGAGGAATCCCCGTGCTTCTTCTGGCGTGGCGAAGGTTTGCAGTTCTTCCTTGCCATCGACGATTTCATTGCCATTGCTGTCTTGGAATACATAAATCGGTTTTCTAAAATCTCCGAAAACAACATGCGGGAGAGATTTTTTTGAGGTGTTCACAATTGCATGGGGAAACTCCGTGCCATCCGGACGCTTGGTTTTGTATTCATGCGTCGTTCCGAGAGATGGATCGAGTTCGCATGCCGACGTCAGGGCGTACTTTGTATTCGCTTTTGAAGAGAGATCAATTACTTTCGGCACCCCCCATAGCAGACCTCCGGCAATGACAACAGGAATGAGAAAATCGCAGCTAGGAATTTTCGCCAGGTTGCATTTTGTTTCCTCTTGTAATCCGCTCACCTTCTTTTCTGTCGATTCCGTTTGAGTTTCTTCTCGATGTGGCCATGCACCGTCGAGGCTACTTGCGCCATCATTACCAAAGTCGTTTTCTGAGAATCTTGAAACCATAGGAGGCACATCCTACCACATTATTGTCTTGCATTTATGAGCGTACTCGCACATCCGCCCTAAACATTCCCATCGAGCACATGAAGGCGAAGTCTTTCTTGGGTTTGATCGGACCCAGCCAGTTCTCGCCTTTGTGAAGCTGCGTGGAGACATTGAACGCGGGAATCGTCATGCTTGAGATGCAGCCTGAGAGCCCGCTCTTTGCCGTGGCGTAGATCCACGTCGGCACGTCGGGATTGATGACGAAAGAATCGTTGCTGTAACCGTCATTCCGCACTTCCACATTGATCACTTGTTGTCCGTTCTTATCGATAGTCACATTCGGATCATCGGTTTTCTGATTCACGCTGACTGTCGAAGTCGGGAGCCACCTTGTCGGTTGCAGTCCGGTAAGTGCTAGTCCGCTCTGAACATTCACCAAGCCGAGGAATACCGAGAGGGTTCCTGCAAACGTGAAGAAGAGTCGCCCGACTTTTCCATTCGCCATGCTGCTGGCCGCACTGATGCCAAGGAGGGCGGGGAGCGTACCGAGAGCGAAGACGGTCATGATCGCCGCACCTGCCCAGAAGTTTCCGGAGCCGAGCGCAAGGAGTTGCATGGACTGTGTGAAACCGCAGGGCACGAAATAGGTGACCGCTCCAAGGAGTGTCGGTGCAAAGATACTGTTGGAATTCTGCAGTTGCCTGATACGGTTCCACAGTGCTTTCGGAAGCGGAATAGTACAGGCGATCTTCGGAGTCAGCTTCAGAATTTTCAGTCCGAGGATGACGATAAGGATTGCAAGGACGACTTTGACATATCCGGTCGCCTGCACCGAGAGGATGAGTGATTTACCGAGAAGTCCGGTGAGCCCTCCGAGGACGAAGTATCCAACGATTCTGCCCACATTGAACTGCAGGAGAGGAGCAAATTTCTTGCGGAGACCCATGTGAGGGTGAGCTTCGCTCCAGTTTGCCGAGATCGAAAGAAGAAGTCCTCCGACCATCGCAAGACAGCTGCTTGCCGATGCGACGAGTCCGATCAAAAACACCGTCCCAAGCCCCATCGCGCTCTCGGTATCCAGAGACCACGAACCGATACCGGAGAGAGACAGGAGTTTATAGGAAACAGCGATGAGCAGGAGCATGCTTCCGATTTCGAGCAGCCGTGTTCCGGAAAGAGAACCCGAGTGGCTTTCGTTGCATGCACAGCATGCGGAGTCAGATAGTTGCCGTTTTATTTTCTTTGATTCTTTTCTCACCTCTCTATTATACATTTTGATCACAATGGAACCAGTGAAAACTCCTACTCATCATCCATGTGATTGAAATGTGCTACAGCCGCTTCCCCGGATAGGAGCAAACCCTGCAGTCTCATCTTGTCCGAGTCTTGTTCATCCAGACCTTCAAAGACATCAGCCAAATCGGCGAGGTTCGCTTTGAGGTCATTGCGAACAGTACGGATGCGCCTAAGTTCCGCACCGCCGTAGGCTCTTCCTTCCACTGGAATTTTACCTGCTTCCTGCAACGCTGAGACTGCGCTCTCGCATGCAGTCAAATGTGCGTTGAATTCTGCGATCTCAGATTCTTCCATATGCCGATTCTTCTCTCTTTATTTTTTGAGTCAAGAAAATGACAGGCTTCGGATGCTCTGTGCTATTCTTTCTGTCGTGCGAAACATCCCCGTTACCATGGCGACGCAGCATCCTGACAATGCGTGCGCTCCGTGGTGGAAGGAGGATGCGTTCGTCGCAACGCAGGATGAGATCGAGGAGGTGATGATCCTCTTCAAGGATCTTCCGGTCGATGAGTACATGTGGGACTGGGAGGGGAAGTACGTGGATGAAGCGGTCGGCGAGAAACTTTTTTCGAGGGGGCAGAAGCTGTTTTTAAAGCATCCCTTGGGTACAGATTTGCATCTGACATACCGCATTCCTGCGTTCGACGGAGAGAAGATGCATCGGATGGCGAGAGCGTTCATGAATGTGCTTGCGCTTGCGGACCTCAGTAAGGACATCGGCATTAAGCGGCCGCCGGTCACGGAAATGTTTCTGCCGCTCACGACTGACTCCAGACAACCGATCAAGGTGCGCGAGGCATTCAAAGAAATTGCCGCCTATCATCGTTCGGTGTTCCATCGCGGCAAGAAAGGCGACACGGATCTTCTGAAGATGTTCGACGTCACACCGCTCGTGGAAGATGTTGCGTCGCTTTTGAACATCGAAAGGATTGTCGCTCCGTATTGGAAGAAGCTTTTAAAAGAATGTCCGGAGGCAAAGCAGAGAGGCCAGAGACTTTTCCTCGCAAGGTCCGATCCTGCGATGAACGCAGGTTTGGTGCCTGCGGTTCTTGCCGTGAAGGTGGCTCTCAGCCTTGCGAAAGGAGTGGCCGACGACTGTGACATGGACGTTTTTCCGATTCTCGGTACCGGCTCACTTCCGTTTCGGGGAAGTGTGAATCCGACCTACTTGGATACGTTCATGCCTCAGTACGCAGGAGTCCGCACGTACTCGATTCAGTCTGCATTCCGCTATGACTATCCGAAGGATGATGTTTCGAAGGCACTCAAGCGAATGCAACAAGAAGTACCGAAGCATCGAATCGTTTCTGTGTCGGATACTGATCGAAAGAATATCGGGAAGCTTTGCAAAGTTTTTACTGACATCTGGCGTCCGACGATCGAATCGATCGCTCCGCTCATCAATCAGGTTGCTGCCTATCTTCCGCAGCGACGCGAACGACTCCAACACATCGGTCTCTTCGGTTACAGCAGGGGAGTGGGGAAGGTGCGTCTTCCGCGTGCGATAGGATTTACGGGTGCGCTCTATTCGCTTGGCGTTCCGCCTGAATTGATCGCAACCGGTCGCGGTCTTGTCAGAGCGGGAGAGATGGGACTTCTTGATGTTATTGAAAAACACTATCCGGCTCTCCGTGAGGACTTGAAGCATGCAGGGAAGTATCTAAACCGCGAAAATCTATCGCTGCTAGGCAAAAAGAAATCGGTGTTCAGAGAGATCGAGCGTGATATCGATGCGATTGAAAAAATATTGGAGATAGAATTGGGTCCGGAGAAACCGAGACATATCATTCATCGCAATCTGACGTCGTCGATCTATCAGCGACTGATGACCGGAGGACCGAAGGAGGGGATACAGAGGGATCTTATTGAGGCGGCGGTGATTCGGAGAAGTTTGGGATAATTCACGAAAGGAAACCTTGACGGTTTCCTCTCGTGCGCTCTCTTTCCCTTCAATGTGGCACTCCAGCAGCGGGACCCGCGAGACCCGCTGCTTCGCGCACTTTTTAAATATTTGATTTTTGTTCTTCAAGAATCTCTTTTGAATCAATGACTAATCACTAACCACTAGCCACTCGTGTTATACTTTCAGCATGATTAAACCCGATCCGATACAGGACGATGATCTCGCAAAGAAAGTAGCCGCAGCGGCAGCCGCTGCTTCGAAAAAGGATTCAGAAGCAGCGGGCACAGAAAAGATAATCGCCGAACTTACCGAGCAGATGAAGAAGGCGCAGGACGTTGCTTCACGCGCTCAAGCGGAGCTCCAGAACGCGAAGGCAAGACAGGAGCGTGAGGCGGGAGAACTTCGAAAATTTGCATCCGAGGCAGTTCTCATAAAACTGCTTCCGACCATCGACAATTTGCAGCGCGCGCTCAAGCATTTGCCGAAGGATTTGGAATCGAACGAATGGGTGAAGGGGATCGTCGCTCTCGAACAGGCATTTTTAAAGCAGGTTGGCGATATGGGCCTGAAGCGCTTTGAATCTCTTGGACAGACGATCGATGCCGAGCGTCATGAAGTACTGATGCAGGTTGCAGGAGAGGCTGGGAAGGTGATTGAAGTTATCGAAGATGGTTACGAACTCCACGGCAAGGTAGTACGACCGGCTAAAATTAAGGCTGGTGGGGGTTAATACAGTTCTTGAACTGCTCCCCCCGATCTTCAAAGTTCTTGAAGTGACCGTAACTCGGGGCTGCCGGTGAAAGGAGCACGATCGGTGATGCTGATCCTTTCGTGTTTTTCTTTGCAGCTGCGACTGCTTCTTCCATAGTTTTCGCGTCAATTAATTCAAGTTTTGCATCCTCTTCCTCTAGCTTTGTTCGAATCGTCGCTCCGCTGTCCGGCATCAGGATTACGGTCTTCACGGACGATGTCTTCAGACGTTCGATGAGAGGCATAAAGTCGTAGCCTCGGTCCTGACCGCCGAGAATGAGTGTGCCGACGCGGTCACCGAGCGCATCGAGCGCTGCGATTGCTGACTGTGGAGTTGTCGAGATCGAATCATTCACCCACTCGATTCCATGTTGTCTGCCGAGCGACTCAAGTCGGTGAGGCAGGTTTTTAAAAGTTTTGATTGCTTCGATTGCATTTTTTCGATCGATACCCAGATGCATGGCAACTTTGAACGCAGCTGCGATATTTCCGAGATTGTGTTCGCCCTTGAGTTGGATTTCTTTCAGAGTCACAGGAGAATCTTTGGTGTTGAAGGGAATTTTCTTTCCCTTGCTCTCCTCTGCGATTTCTTTTGCGCCTTCCGAGTCGGCATTGAAAAAGACAACATTCTCTTTGGATTGGAACCTCGTGATGTGTTTCTTTGCTTCGAGATATTTCTCGAGTGAACCGTGATAATCCAAATGTTCCGGGAAGAAACTTGTGATCACCGCTATCTGCGGACTCGACGTGAGATTCATGAGTTGATAACTGCTCATTTCATGAACAAAAAATGTATTCAATCCTGCATCTGCAATATGAGAAATCGCAGGCTCTCCGATGTTGCCGACGAGAAAGGATTTCTTTGCGGACGAGATGAGGATGTGATGAATGAGTGAGGCAGTCGTGCTTTTTCCTTTCGATCCGGTCACACCGATGACGGTGGAGCCGGAGGAGGCGATGGAGTCGAGGAAGATTTGTGTTGCAGTGGTTAGAGAGTAGTGGTTAGTACCTGCCCGTCCGTAGCCCTTAGGCGAAGGCGGGGGTAGTTCCTTCGGAGGAATGCCCGGTGATTTGATGATCACATCAAATTCATCGAGGGTATCTAAATATTTTTCTCCGTTCCTTAATTCATAATTCATAATTCGTAATTCACTGTTCTTATCTGCAATCGTTATTTTGCATCCCTTCGCATGCTTCTCCAGCGCCTCTGCCATCGCACGTCCCTCACGTCCGTAGCCGAGAATGCAGACGGATTTGCCGGAGAGCGAGCGGATATCCATGCGAAGCGGGTAGCGATTAGCGGGTAGCGATTAGCGGGTAGCGATGAGCGGTACAAATGCTTGCGGAATACAGTGCTGTTCACTTGTCTTCATCACCGATGCGATCAGTGCTTCAGGGTCTTTGATTGTCGGCAGCACTTCCTTTAGGAACATCTTCATCACGGGTGTGTCATTCAATTCTTTCTTCTTCATCGTAAGCAAAAACGCTGCTTTCGTTTCATCGGGAGTGCCGACACACTCGAACGGCTTGAAGTTGAGGGTTCCCAGTAGTTCACGATACAGCTGCATGAGCCAGTCGTGACTAAAGAGATTGGCACCGAACATCTTCTCGAGTTCTGCTTTCGAGAGGAAAGCAGCCATGCAGGCAAATACGAAAGCACATTTCGGGCATTTCCCGCACCATCGACTATCTCCCCCCCGCTCTTCACTCTCGGCTTTTTTTGTCAGAACCTTCCAGTTCGTATTGCAGCTCGTGACATGATCAAGATACTGCGGGAATCCAGAGAACATTTCCGTGATCTTCAGTTCCGACAGCGGTCGAAGCAGGCTGAAGTACTCGATGTTCGTTTCGACCGAGTCGATAAGATAGCGACGAAACGCGCGTTCAAATGCTAGGGACTTGCTCCACTGATGGTTGATGTCCATTCCTTTGAATTTCACGTTCCCCTCATTCGCACTTCGCTCGTTGCTCATGACGACGGCATCGAAGTCATAGAGCTGCGCAATCAGTACCGAGAGGATCGAGAGGTACGCGGTGATCGGCACATGACCGTTCAGAGCTCCCTCTGCATTCAGATCGAAGAGATTTCCGGAGATCGATCTCTTCACGGTGATCATCGGCAGCCCCGAGAGATGTGCGAGTTCGTCGATGAGCGGATGTGAGCCCATTCTAAGGAGCGTGACCTGTGCACCGAATTTTTTCAGAAGTTCGATGGTGACGATCGAATCTTTCCCTCCGCCAATCGGCACGAGCACTCGTTTCATTGCGTTCGGCGGGAGTCTCTTTCGCATCATGTTCGGCTGCTCCACTTTCATTTCCTTGGAGGGAAAATGAAGGAGGCTCCGGAAGTCGATGTTGTTTTTGAAGAAGAATTCCCCGAGTCCGTTCTCGTAGACCGAGTTCCAGAATTGTGCGTCGACCTTCGTGAGATTCATGTAGGGAATCTCGATCTTCTTGGGGAGGCACGTTTTGTAGTAGCTGATACCGCCGATCAGATGCAGGGCATTCAGACATCGTTCGATCTCCCATTCATATTTCTTCAACCGTTCATCGCTCACGGGTTCGGGAAGCAAAAGCGTCTCCTCGAAATCGATACTTCGGTCCAGCGAATATCGCAGCGAGATTTTCCCTGCATGATGGTTCCACGTGTGCTCGGTGAAGATGAAGGAGGAATAGGTTTTCATCGGAAACAGCAGTGTACAGGAAACCGTGAAAGAGTTCTCACTGCAAGTGCCGGAGCCACACGCAATTTCCATCCCGATGGATCAGCGCGAATTTCTTCGACTCGACGTACGCTTTGGGATCGACGGTTTGGTCACGCAACGTGACGATGAGAATCCCCGCAGGGGAAAGAAGTGCATGCATGTCACTCATGATGCGATCGCAGAGATTCGGATCATGCTCGAACGGGCTCTCCGGGGCATTGAAGAGACTGAGACAGGCAATGATGTCGTAGGGCGGATCGAGTGTATTTATCCAATTTTCTTTCGTGAGATCGATGACATGGTGAAGATACGTCGCCGACGGATTGTTCCTCCAGTCGATGCCGGTGACGTCCGCCCCAAGCGCTGTCATCATTTCGGCGAAGAACGGCGGATAGCGGTCGCGAAACGTATCTTCAAGGACGTACGGTTCCGTCGATCCGCAGCCGACATCGAGCACGCGTACTCCTCTCACGTTTCCGAGTGCTGCGACGGCATGAACTTCGCGCATGTCTGCAATGTCGAAATCGACGTTTCCGCCGAGTCTATGAACGGTGTCGAAAAAAAGTTTTTGCGCAGTCAGGAATTTGGGTTCTCGAAGAATCGAAGCTGGGCTTTCGCGTTCCGCAATGCGCTGGAGGTAGGGGAGGTCCACGTTCATTCTTCCATGCTACCCCATCTATTGTGGAACCTCAGTAGGAAACGCTGTAGGCTGAGTGTCGTGCCTGCCATGGTGGCGGAATGGTATACGCGCGCGACTCAAAATCGCGTTCCCGCAAGGGATTGAGGGTTCAAGTCCCTCCCATGGCACCATTCTGCAATTTGCAGTACTGTTTTTGCATGTGTTGGAACATGGGAGCATCGGTTGCGTTGACTGCGGTCGGTACCGCAGGTCTCTCTGTCGGGGTTCATAGGAAGCAGCCGAATGAATTACTTCTTCCACTTGGTTATTTTACCCTCATGGAGGGCATTCAAGCGCTGACCTATCCCGTTATTGATGCGTGCGGCATTCCACTGAATCAAATACTCACGGTGCTCGGATTCATCCATATCGCTTTTCAGCCGTTCTTCATCAACATGGTGATGATGTATTTCATCCCTGCAGAGCGCAGGAAAAAGATCCAATTTCCCGTGTACATATTTTGTGGGCTTGCTGCAATCGTGACACTGTTGCAGTTGTATCCGTTTGCATGGGCGGGAATGTGTTCTGCAGGTACGCCGTTATGCGGAAATCCACTTTGTTCGGTGACTGGTACGTGGCATCTTGCCTGGAACATACCGCTCAATGGGCTTATGAATGCTCTCTGGCCAATGCCGTTCATGGGATTACCCGGATATTTTTTCATTGGTCTTGTGTTGCCATTTTTGTACGGTTCATGGAGGGCAAATCTGTTCCATATCGTTCTCGGTCCTTTATTGGCGTATTTTTTGACGAACAATATCAATGAAGCAGGTGCGATTTGGTGCACGTTTTCAATCGCGTTGTTGCTTTCGCTTGTTGGCGAGAAGCCAATCAGAAAATATTTAAGGGTACAGTAGGATTATGCGCATCGCCTCCCTCTCTCCCGCTGTCACAGAAATCCTCTTCGCGATGGAGCAGCAGAAGAACATCGTCTGTACGGATCAGTTCAGCGATTTTCCGGAGGGAGCCAAGGCAATTCCTCATCTGAAGGACCATCAGAAGATCGATATTGAAGCACTCAGAGAGTTTAATCCTGAGGTTGTATTTACCTCCACGCTGGTGCAAGAAAAGCTAGCGAAGAACTTAAAAGAAGAAGGGTTTGGAGTGATCTACCAAGACCCGCGTTCGATTTTCGAGATTTACGACTCGATACGCGAAATCGGTGTGATTCTTGGATGCGAGCCGAGAGCACAGGCGTTGATTGCGACGATGCAGCAGGGCTTCAATGATACGAAGAAGAAGTCAGGATTGTTTTTCCGAAAACCGAAGGTGTACATAGAGGAATGGCACAACCCTCCGATGGTCTCTGGGAATTGGGTACCGGAGGTTGTGAAGATTGCGGGCGGAATAGCATTGCAAGCGAGTAGCGGAGAGCGAGTAGCGGGTAGCAGCGGAAAAAATCCGCCAAGCCGTGAAGTATCACTTCAGGAGATTCAAACATTCGATCCGGATCTGATCGTGCTCAGTATTTGCGGAGCCGGTTCCATCGCAAGCAAGGAACTGCTGACCGGTCGTGCGGAATGGAATCAGCTTCGTGCCGTACAAGAGAATCATCTGTTCGTGATCGACGATTCTTTCCTCAATCGACCGGGACCGCGTCTGACCGAAGGTGCGAAGCGGATTTTTGGGTGGATGTTTCAAGTGCTACACTAATCGTATGTTTGATGTCGTCATCGTCGGTCTTGGAATCGCAGGCTACACCGCGGCGATCTACTGTGCCCGCTACAAGCTCAAAGTGCTTCTGGTTGGTGCCGAAGCAGGAGGCATGGGCAATACTGCGGCAGAGGTCGGAAATTGGCCCGGGGAAATAGAGATCCGCGGTCCCGATCTCATGGAGAAGTTCAAGAACCATGCGGTGAGCTTCAAAGATCTTGTGACGTTCAAGATCGCGCACGTAAAGGATGTGAAAAAGTCGGAAGAGGGATTCGAGCTCATGCTGGAAGGTAACGAGAAAGTGACAGGCAAGACGATCATCTTCGCAACGGGGAGCAACAAGCGTCATCTTGGGATCAAGGGCGAAACGGAGTTCTCGGGAAAGGGCGTGACGTACTGCGCCACCTGCGACGCGTTCTTTTACAAGAACAAGACCGTCGCGGTGATCGGAGGAGGAGACAGTGCTGTGGAAGGTGCTGCGATTGCGGCTCAGGTGGCAGCCAAAGTCTATCTTGTGCATCGAAAGAAGGATTTCCGCGCAGAGCCGTACTGGGTCGAGAAGGTAAAAGAGAAGAAGAATATCGAATTTGTGCTTGAGACGAATGTGCTCGAGGTGTTGGGTGATAAGAAGGTCGCAGCAATCAAGCTCGATAAGCCCCATAACGGCTCCGATATGCTCGCGGTCGACGGCGTGTTCATCGAGATCGGATCGAATCCTGCCGTGGAACTTCCTCAGAAAATCGGATGTGCTTTGGATACCAAAGGTTTTCTGAAGGTCGATGAAGCGCAACGTTCTTCCGTAATGGGCGTCTTTGGAGCAGGGGATCTCACCAGTGCCAGCAATCATTTTGCTCAGTTCACAACAGCTGCGGGCGAGGCGACCGTCGCGGCAAACAGTGCGTTCAATTATCTGCAGAGCGGAAGGTAGAGGCTGTTTCAGGTCATTCCATTGGCCTTGCACTTCTTTCTTTCTCCCAGTAAAGTAGCGCGGCTATGCCAAGAGGAAAGAGGACCAATTATGCGGCTTTCTGTGCTGAGTGCGCTGCGCGCACGGGCTTGTTTAAGATTTTG
>SXGU01217022.1_pt1 | contig 55355 bp, 63 predicted proteins | sample 3174531 | NCBI WGS metagenome assembly SXGU01 (sample SAMN11356863, study PRJNA531348) | freshwater metagenome | isolation source: freshwater sample F1-140 | place: China: Fuxian Lake, Yuxi | collected 2017-12-25 | reverse complement strand
GTCGTAATAACTGACAAAATAATGCACAGCATTGTCAGGGAAAAATTCTTTGAACTCTTCGTAGAGTTGCGCGGCCAAAGTTTTATTGTGGGAGAGGACGAGTGCTGGTCTGCCGGTGCGCGCGATACTATTTGCCATCGTAAAAGTCTTACCCGAGCCCGTCACGCCTAAGAGTGTTTGATAGCGCTTGTTGTCCGCGAGGCCGCGTGAAAGATCTTCGATCGCTCGCGGTTGATCTCCCGATGGTTTGAATTGTGAGACGAGGCGAAATGACATACGATAAAAGCACGATTATGATAGCACACCTTTCTGGCATTCTTGCGTTTCGTGGTACCAAGCACCTCATTATTAATGTAGGCGGTGTTGGCTACAAAGTTTCCGTCTCGCTTGAGACAGCAAAGACACTTCCCAAAAAAGGCGAGCCCATTGAGCTTTTTACGCACTTGGCCGTACGTGAGACCGCGCTTGAACTTTATGGTTTTGCGACCATGTCAGAGCTTGAGATGTTCGAAATGCTTATCGGCATTTCGGGCATTGGGCCTCGTTCAGCTCTTGGCGTGCTTTCAGTAGCTCCGCTTGATTCACTTAGGCGCGCTATCGCGTCAGGTGAGACGGTGTATCTGACAAAAATATCAGGCATTGGTAGAAAAACTGCCGAGAAAATAATGCTCGAGCTTAAAGATAAATTGGGAGGCGTTGATGGCGTAACCATCTCATCTGAAGAATCTGACGCGCTCGATGCGCTTGTATCACTCGGTTACAATGTACGCGAAGCGCGCGACGCTCTTCATAAACTCCCGCGTGATATTGAAAGTATTGATGGCAAGATCAAGGCGGCACTCAAGCTATTGGGTGGGCATACATCATGAGAAAACTCCTTCCCCAACCTATTATGTTGGTATATCACTGGTGCATGGTGCTTGCCGCTGCCCTCTGGTATCAATTTCCGTCACGCAAGCTCACGGTGGTCGGTGTTACCGGTACTAATGGCAAATCAACCACGGTAGAAATTTTGCATCATATATTTGAAGAGGCAGGTCACAAGACGGCATCAGCGTCTTCGCTTCGGTTTCGTATTGCTGGCAACGAGGCAGTGAATGATAAGAAAATGACCATGCCGGGGCGGTTTTTTGTGCAAAAATTTTTATATGATGCAAAAATGGCTGGGTGCGATGTAGCTATTTTGGAGACGACATCTGAAGGCGCTCGACAGTATCGTCATGCATATATCGCATTTGATACGGTCGCTATTACCAATCTCACGCACGAGCACATCGAGTCGCATGGTGGATTTGAGCAGTATCGTGAGGCGAAGCTCAAGATCTTTCGTGCGCTTAACAATTCATGGAAAAAGAAAAAACATATTGTAGTCAATAGGGCGATGACTGATGTAAATATGTTTATAGACGCAGCGCCTCACGCGGAGGTATGGGAATACGCGCGAGACGCGCGCCTGCTTGAGAGCGCGCTTCATGCGGTATCACCTACGGATATTTTATTTGATAACGGCATTGCTTTTGTGATCGAGAAAATCCATTTTGAGTCAGCGCTCGAGGGCGAGTTTAATCTTGAAAATTTGTTATGCGCGATTGCTGTCGCGTCTGCTCATCACATCCCGCCCGAATCAATGCGGCAGGGTATTGCTAAGGTATTGGGTGTCGCAGGAAGGATGGAATATATCGCGCGTCAACCCTTTGCGGTCGTGATTGATTACGCGCATACGCCTGACGCGCTCACCAAGGTATATGAGACACTCAAGCCGCAAGCCAAGCGCCTTGTGTGCGTGCTGGGGGCAGCTGGCGGCGGACGTGATACTTGGAAGCGTCCTGAACTAGGAAAGATTGCTGATCGGTTTTGCGATGAAATTATTTTGACCGACGAAGATCCATATGATGAAGATCCAAAGATAATTATTGATGAGATTTCAAAGGGTATCGCTGCACACAGGCCAACCATCGAGCTAGATCGCGCAAAGGCTATCGAGATAGCAATACAAAAGGCGAGTGTTGGCGATACGGTCATCATCACGGGTAAGGGCGCAGAGCCATTGATGGCGCTCTCTGGCGGTAAGAAAATCCCTTGGGATGATCGCACCATCGCGCGTAGTAAAATGCCGACCAACCCGTTAGAATAGGATCGGAGGTCATTTTTATCGGTTAACCTATAACACTATTGTATGGAACAAGAAAAAGCAGGTTTCAATATATCTATGAGCTCGCACGCGGGCGGGCTTACGCAGTGGCTCATGGTCGGTGTATTTGCCTCGCTCATTATCTTTTTGCTGGTAGCGGCAAAGAGCACTCATCGGCAAAACGACTATCCTTCACGTACTATTTCGGTATCTGCTGAAGAAAAGCGAGTCGCGAAACCTGATATTGGTTTTATTTCTTTTACGATTCATGAAGAAAATATATCGCTCGAGGTCGCGCGCAACACTGAAGCAAAAAAATCAGAGGCCGTTATCGCGTTTCTTAAAAAAAACGGTATTGAGGATCGTGATATCAAGACGACCTCATACAACATCTATCCATCCGAAGAGTATGATTATCGTCCATGCGTGAGCACTGATGGCGCTGGCATGGCGTGCCCTCCGCGCAAAGGTACTAAAAAATTTGTAATTGAGGAGACTATTGCCGTCAAAGTGCGCAATCTCGATGATATTGGCAAGATTACCACAGGCGCTACTCAGGCGGGGGTCAATCAGATTGGTCAGCTACAGTTTACGGTTGATGATGAGGTTATAGAAAAGTTGCGCGCGGAAGCTCGCGAAGCCGCTATCACTAAAGCGCGTGCCGAAGCAAAAGTACTTGCAGGCAATCTCGGCGTACGGCTCGGTAAACTTTCCGGATTTTCTGAAAATGGCGGTGGTATGCCCATGTTTTATGGTCGTGCTATGGGTATGGGTGGCGACATGATGGAGAAGGGTATGGTGGCGCCAGTACCTAGCATCCAACCAGGGGAAAACGAGATTGTAGCATCAGTCTCACTCATCTACGAGATCAAGTGATTGCGCGTCAAGAGTTAGTTATTATTTTGCACAATGTACGGAGTCTGCACAATGTAGGCTCCGTATTGCGTACTGCTGACGGTGTGGGCGCGGCGAAAGTCTATATGACGGGCTATACTCCGAGCCCCACTGACGAGATGGGAAGGGTACGCAAAGAGATTGCCAAGACCGCGCTCGGTGCGGAAAGTTCAGTCACGTGGGAGCATGTACCGGATATTTCTCGATTGGTCGCAAAACTTAAAAAAGAAGGATTTTTTATTGTAGCGCTTGAACAGAGTGGTCGCGCGGTAGATTACAGAGTGTTTCGCCCACAGTTTCCATTGGCGCTTATCGCTGGCAACGAAGTGCGTGGGCTATCAGGCGCGCTTTTAGAAAAAACTAACGCATGCGTTATGTTGCCGATGCGCGGTAAAAAAGAGTCACTCAATGTGTCAGTAGCGGTAGCAATTGCCGCCTACAGGCTTACTGATACGAGATAGATTTGATGACTGATCCGCGCGTGTCTTTGAGTAGTATGGTGTCGCGTACATCGGACCACATGTGTTCAGGGCGATTGAGGTATACCCAATATTCATCGCCATAAAAATCCGCTTCATTTTTATGATTTTTTACGCAGGCATCATAGCTTGCGTTTTTTTGTATAAACTCACGGCAGGTATTGTCGAGAAAAAGAGGAATGTTGGTGGGGATACGGCATGTCGATAGTGTTTTTATATATTGATAGCAGGTATCTGACAGACCGTCTTGCCCGGGCTCTTTATTTGGCGACGGACACGAACCAGAGATGCGCGGAGTAAAAGTTTTATATTGAGAAAAATATGGCGCGCATTTGTTCAGACGAAAGTTCTCACCGAGCGGACTTCGTCCCGTGATGATGTGGATGCGCGCGGAACTTCGCAGTACTAGGCGATCTTGGTTGGGGATGGGCGCCGCACCGGCAATGAGTGATATCCCTCCAAGTTTGTATGATTCACCCTTGCTGTCACCAATCGTCCAATCACTAATATCAACGGGTACGGCATTTTTTTCGGGCGCGTAGACGATATCTATATATTCTTCATTAATATTGCGTGATTTTGCGTTGCGCGTTGAGAGTGAGAACGCTCGCGCGAGAGCGTCTTGAGGTATCGCTGGCAAAGGCACAGGCGTGATAACAGGGGGCGGCGGAGTTCCTCTGCTGGTATATGGCGCGCGGAGCACGGATTTTTGCATACGGATGACGCCAAATTCAGCTTTTGGGTCAAGTGACGTGATAATACCGCCAGAAATACCTCCGCCCAGAGTGGTAAAAGACGCGATCGCGAGGAGTCCGAAGACGACTAGAGCGAGCAAGAACAGATCTTGATTCATAGTGATAGTATATCAGCGTTTTGACGCTCGAACACCCCGCATGATAGAAATAGAATAGAAACACATGGAAACGATAGTACTCGATATCGAAACAGAAAAAGAATTCAAGGAAGTTGGCGGAAAGCAAAACATGCAGCAGCTTGGTGTGACGGTGGTGGGCACTTATGTTTACAGCACAAAGCGCGCGTATGCGTATGAAAAGCATGAGTTTGGCGAGCTTGAACCGATGTTGCGAGACTCTGGCCTTTTGATAGGCTTCAATATCAATCACTTTGACTTGCCGGTGTTACAGCCGCATGTAGGTATTGATTTGAGTAAATTGCATGTACTCGATCTTATGGAAGACGTTGAGCGATCTGCCGGCTTTAGGCTTTCTCTTGATAATCTTACGCGGGCGACGCTCGGCGTAGGCAAGATTGGTTATGGGCTTGACGCGATTTGGTGGTGGCGCGACGGCTTGAAGGACAAGGTAAAGGAGTATTGTCTCAAAGATGTCACGCTTACCCGAGACCTCTATGAGTTCGGGCGCGAACGAGGATTTATTTTGGGCGATACCCGAGATCGGGGGCGCATACGCATACCAGTCAGATGGTCTGATATAAAACCACGGGAGAGAGAAGCATATGTCCAAGGAAGTCTTATCTGATAACACAGAGCGCATATTTCACAATGATGCGGGGGAAGATCTTTCCCTTCGCGAAGTTGTGTTGCGTATCCGCGATAAAATAGCGCTCGACAGCGATTGTCATACATAAAAAAAGATGTCCTCGTAGTTCAATGGATAGAACGCTGGCCTCCGAAGCTGGTAATGGCAGTTCGAATCTGCCCGAGGACACAGGGATTTCCCAATAGGGTACTTGACGAAATATCTATAATAAGATATTATTTATACTAGATAAGTTGTTCTTTAACCTTGTAGGGAGGGAGGTTCATGGATACTTACGCTGTTGCAAAGTTCGTTGGTGCTTTCGGCTTGGTTATTTTTCTCGTTTCTGTGCTGCATGGGTTTCGCTTTTATAAGGGGCGGGTTCGTAGCAAGAAGAGGATGGCACATGCCGTTGCGGTGCAGAGATTTGAAGACATATTTGGTATCTCGCCGTATCACGAAAACAGCAATGAAGTTAAGCAAAGGGTCAACAATGCCATGGTGCGGTTGGCATCTTTGCGACTTCGAGCGTTGCATCATCCAGAGTACTTTGCGTGCAGAGAGGCGCATGTGCAGGCGTCATCTCTGGCAATAGCGTTCGGGTTTCGTCATATGAATAGACCCAGACCGCGCCAGACCCATACAGCGGCGGAGACGGTAAAGATCGATAAAGATCATCTTCCCGATCGCGTCGCTTGATGCAGTCTAAACCCTAGCCCCACAATCATCATAGAGATGGTTGTGGGACTGGGGTTTATTTTTTTATAAAAATATGTAGAATAAGGAAACTCGCGCGGTTAGCTCAGTGGTAGAGCAGTGCTTTTACACAGCAAAGGTCGGGGGTTCGAATCCCTCACCGCGCACAAAGAATTGAAATCTACAGGAAGTTTGCTATCATCTTTCTACATGCCGTGGTAGCTCAGTGGTAGAGCAGACGCCTGAAGAGCGTCGTGTCGGGTGTTCGATTCACCCCCGCGGCACAAAATAAAAACAAGAAACAAAAAATCCCCACCCGGGGATTTTTTTGTTTTGAGATCTATTTTTATTCGTTCTTTACTTTGATGCGTTCAGAGCGGTTTTTATCGAGTTTGGGCAGATGTACGGTGAGTAGCCCGTTTTTGAGTGATGCTTCAGCGCCATCTACATCAATTTCGCATGGTAGCAATATCGAGCGCGAGAAACTGCCCCAATAGAGCTCTTGGTAGTAGTAATCATCGTGCGCTATTTCACGTACTTGCTCCCGTTTGCCGCGTATAGTAACCATTTCTCTGGTGATCTGTACATCCAAATCATCAGGGCGGACGCCTGCAACGGTTGATTGGATCACAATCTCATCATCTTTTTGATATACATCAACGGTGAGTTGACCTTCTTCTTCAGGTGTCATCCAATCTTCTTCTTTTTTGATAGGTGCCGATTTTGCGCGAGGCTTAGTATGGGTAACAGCTAAATGAGCACGGGGCGGTTGAGGTTCCGACTCAATTTCTTCTTCATCAAAATATTCTTCCTGATGTTGCGGCGCCGCGACAGATCCTGTCAGGCGCTCAAAAAATGATCTTCTATCTTTTGGCATAATATTTTTTAATTGTATGCTTGATCTGCTCAAATGAGAAGAGGATAAAAATACCAACCACAATCAGTAAGAGCAGAGCGGGCTCGATCCTGTGCCCTTCTGACTCTAGTATAAAAATATTAAAGAGAGAGTGCAATACCGTTGCTGCTAAAAACCCCAAAAATGCGTCAAATTCTTTGCGAGGCCAGCCCGAAAGAAACCCTTTTGCGATAAAATAGCCAAAAATACCTGATGAAAGGGTGTGGAGAAGGGTGGGGCCCAAAAACCGAAGGTTCGCGGTGGTAAAACCGTGTAAAAGCGCTGTTTGGAATGGGTTCCAGAGATAAAAAGCGTTTTCCACCGCCGCAAATCCAAGCGCCGCTGTGATGAGGTAGATCATGGCGTCTGCAGGTTCGTCATATTCACGCCGCCACAAGATCAGTGCAAGTACCGCGAAGTATTTTATACATTCTTCGATTGCCGCGAATCCTACGAGTAATATGAGACTTGTATTGCCAGCGAGTCCTTGTGGTACGCCATTAGTACAATCGGTGTCAGGGTAGTTAATATATTCAAGCATTCCTGATAGCCACAAACACTGTGTGACGAGCGCGATCGGGATTGCAAGCATACCGCCAACAAACGCAAGTATGATGAGGTGGCGTGGTTCGGGCGCTTCGTCTTCTTTGAGCCAAAACCAAAGCCATACAAACGCAATAAAAAAACCAGCGGTAAATGCCCACGCGAGTGGCTCAAAGTTTACATTCTCGACCATTTTTTTATTATAGCCGTTCTGCGATCAAAAGGCGCTTTTCCGCAAGTGGGAGAAGCCCCCAGATGTATTCGGTGGCAAAGGGTATAAATGGATGGAGATTTTTTAGTGAAGTGGCGAGCACGTAAAAAAGCATGTCGCGAGTCTCACGCGTTGGGTTTTTCTTTGCTTCTTCAATATATATCGCGCAAAAATCATTCCAAAAAAAATCATACGCAGCCCGCAGTCCCTGACCAAATGCATACGAGGCGATTGAGTCTGCTACCGTTTTTTCCATCGCATCACATGCAGCCAATACTTTCTTTGACGCTCCCGTCTTTGGTTTGGGTCGTTTGATATCACGCGGGTCATCGCCAATCTGCGTTAAAATGAAACGGGATGAGTTCCAGAGTTTGTTTAAGAATTTTTTGCCAGCGCGCAGAGGATCTTCCGTCCAATGAATATCTTGGGTACCCATTGCTTGCCAGATAATACCAAAGCGCATGGCGTCAATACCATAGATCTCGATCAATTTCATCGGATCAACGACATTGCCTTTTGATTTTGACATCTTGCGGCCATTTTTATCGAGAATAGTCGGGTGTGTATAGATGGTTTTAAATGGTACCGTGCCCATAAACTCAAGGCCAGAGAAGAGCATGCGAAAAGTCCAGAGATAAAAAATTTCGCGGGCTGATGAGGTAAGCGCGGCAGGATAGAAGTCTTTTAGGTCATTAGTTTCGTCGGGCCAGTGGAGCGTGGCAAATGGCCAGAGGGCAGATGAGAACCAGGTATCGAGCACATCATCAGTTTGACGCCATGGTTTTTTGCATCGACGGCAGAGATCGGTAGGGCCGACGAGTCCTACGCGCCACTCTTCATTTTCTTTGCATTCACAATGCCAAGCGGGGATTCGGTGCCCCCACCAGAGTTGCCGCGAGATATTCCAATCGCGAATATTTTTTGCCCATTCAAGCATCATTTCTTTGCGATTTGATGGAATAAAGGTTACTTTATTTTTCTCAATTGCTTTGCGCGCCTTGTCAGCAAGCTTTTCCATCTTTATAAACCATTGATTGGAGAGGAGTGGTTCAATGATAGTCTCACAGCGATCACATATACCAATAGAATGATCGCTATCCTCTATTTTTATGAGAAGCCCGAGCTCTTCGAGATCTTTGACGATTGCCTCGCGGGCTTCGGCAACTTTCATACCGGCATAGCGGATACCTGCGGCTTCGGTCATGCGACCATCGGTACCGATAATCTCAAGTGTTTTTATTTCTGGATGACGAGACGCAATCTCAAAGTCAGCAATATCATGCGCGGGCGTGACTTTGATGATACCAGAACCAAATGACATATCAGCGGCATCATCACCGACGACTGGCAATTCGTATTCTTTTTTGCGCGGCGATTTACCAACCTTGATGTCAGGATCAACCGATTCGATTGCCATGGTCTTTCCCGTATAGTTTTTATAGCGTTCATCTTTCGGGTTTACTGCGAGTGCGGTATCGCCAAGCTTGGTTTCGGGGCGGGTAGTCGCGACAACTACCGGGCCATATTGGATAAAGTAGAGTTTACCCGTTTCTTCTTTGTAGGCTATTTCGAGATCCGAGATGGTGCTTTGGCAACGTGCGCACCAATTGACTACGCGTTTGCCGCGGTAGACATATCCTTTTTTGTGGTAGTGCAAAAATACTTGTTCAACAGCATGTTGATAACCTTCATCCATCGTAAAGCGCGCGCGCGACCAGTCAGCAGAGATGCCGAGGTGTTTGAGCTCTTGGTCAATATTTGATCCGATCTCGCGCATATATTCCCATACGCGCAGGGTAAATTTTTCTCGACCAAGCGCGTGGCGGGTTGTACCTTCTTTTTTGAGTTCTTTTTCAACGGCGTATTGACCAGCAATACCCGCGTGATCTTTTCCCGGCAAAAAGAGCGGGCGAAAACCCTCCGCGCGTTTTCGGCGGATAATGATGTCAGAGATAATGTTTTCAAGCGCGTGACCTACATGGATATGTCCTGTGATATTGGGCGGAGCCATCATTAGTGGAAACGGTTTACGCGCGCCCGCGTCAGGAAGGGTGTCAGGATTAAAAAACCCCGAGGATTCCCAGAGGCGAAAGATGTCATCTTCATGAGCGCTCGCTTCGTAGCTTTTTGGGAGATCTTCGAGTTTCATTTAAGCCTTTATTATAAAGGGAGTATAGCACGCGCCTCAAGTTTTTTCCAGTTGGCGAAATCATCGGTGAGGGAATGAAAGTATGCCGATGCTGCTATCATCGCGGCGTTATCTCCCGTCATCGAGAGTGGCGCTAAATAGAGCGCGCGACCCCGTTTTTCTTTTTTGATTGCGTCGCGCATACGCGCGCGCAACCGCGCATTTGCCGCAACGCCGCCACCTACAATAATCGAGAGGGCATTGTATTCAACCGCAGCTCTCATCGTTTTGAGCGTCAATACATCAATCACGGCGTCTTCAAATGATGCGGCAATGTCATTTTTGCTAAATGGAGTTTTTTGTTCTTGTAAGTCACGCAGTTGATAGAGTACCGCGGTCTTAAGCCCTGAAAAACTAAAATCATAATTTTTTTGCTGCAGCATGGGGCGAGGGAATGAAAAACTATAGCGGTTGCCGGTGCGCGCGAGGCGGCTTACCTCTGGCCCGCCGGGATAGGGCAGTTTAAGCATGCGCGCCACCTTATCAAACGCTTCACCAGCTGCGTCATCTACCGTCTCACCGAGTACCCGGTACTTACCCCATGATGATACGAGTACTATTTCGGTATGACCTCCGGATACTAAAAGCGCTATGAGCGGGAAAGAGATAGTTGATGAGCTGGCGCCTAGCAGTGGCGTTACCAGGTGCCCTTCCATATGATTGGCGGCAATTACGGGCAGTTGCCACTCTTCTGCCAATTTTTGGGCAAAAGTAATACCCGTCCAGAGCGCTGGTTCAAGGCCAGGACCTACGGTGACGGCTATAGTATCAATTTCTTTTTGTGGATTGCTAATATTTGCCTTGCCAAGTGCTTGTTTGAGAATGATGGGCAAGTTGCGAATATGTTCGCGTTTGGCAAGGTTGGGCACTACACCACCATAGGGCGCGTGCATTTTTATCTGCGAGGAGACGCTATTTGCGCGTACGCGAAATTTGGGTGATGAAAGCCCGCCTGACGCGTCAACAACCGCGATAGCGGTCTCATCGCATGAAGTTTCAATACCAAGAATAGTAAGATTTCTTTTCATTTTGGTGCGCGATGCAGGGATCGAACCTGCGGCCTTCACAATGTCAATGTGACGCTCTACCACTGAGCTAATCGCGCCTCGTTCGTGCGGCCCCACCGGGAATCGAACCCGGATTTACGCCTTGAAAGAGCGCTGTCCTAACCATTAGACGATGGGGCCGTATGACGCGGTCATCGTATCATTTTTACCCTCATACGAAAAGTCCTTGGCTCAATCTTCCCTCTCGAGCGTTCTATAGCTATACTAGAGAACATCATGCAAGATTACTCGGTAAGGCACGTGGCCATTATTCCTGACGGCAACCGCCGGTGGGCGCGCGAGCGCGGACTTTTCCCCTGGCTTGGACATAAAGAAGGAATTGCAGCGTATGAAAAAGTCATCGATCGCGCGCTTGACCTCAATGTTTTTTGCGTGTCTTTCTGGGGGATGAGCGTTGATAATATCAAAAAACGCCCAGCGGCCGAAGTAGAATTTTTACTCAAAGCTTTTTCAAAAGCTCTTTTCGACGCGCTTGAAAATCCGCGGCTCAAAGAACACGATGTACGGGTTTCACTCTTGGGTGAGTGGCGCGCGCTTTTTCCTAAAAAATTGGTAGAGACTGGCGAGCGATTGATCGCCCAGACCAAAGATCGCAAACGGCATGTGATGAATTTGCTTTTATGTTACGACGGAAAGACAGAAATGACGCGGGCATTTGAGGCGGCCGTTGCAGCCGATAAACCGTTTACCTCACCAAAAGAATATTTATGGACGCGTGATCTGCCACCGGTAGATTTGGTCATTCGCACGGGAGGCGAGCCGCATCTATCAGCGGGGTTTATGATGTGGGATACGGCAGATGCCCAACTGCATTTTACCCAAAAGCTTTGGCCCGATTTTACACCCGATGATTTTGAAGAAGCCATAAAAGACTTTCAAGGCCGTGAACGAAGATTTGGCGCGTGATATACTAAACGCATGATTGGCGCCCTCATCATGGGGGAATATCTTTGGTGGCAGTACGAAGCAGGACTCGTGCTGATGTTTGGTGCATGGATGAATATACAGTGGTTTTTGTTGCACTTTTTTTCGGTACCGGAGCTTGTTCGTAGTTTATTTGCTCCTTTTCATCGTATGCGTGAGCGCAAAAAACAAGGGTTTGATCTTGAAGATATAGCAGAAGTGTTTATGATCAATATCTTGATGCGTCTTGTGGGCGCTTTGGTACGCCTTGTGTTTATTATTGTTGGACTTGCGGCACAGACGGTCGCGCTTGTTGTCGGTTTTTTTGCGATGAGCGTCGCGGTCTTGAGTCCTGTGGCGATTCCCGCGCTTTTTATTGGCGGCGTATGGATGATTGTTGCTTGATATGATTCCGCGCAGACATATTTTACGCATTGAGCAGATGCTCTCGACGGGCGCGCGTGGAATGTTGATAAAGATATTTTTGTTTTCAGGTATCTTGGGTATTGGATTTTTTATTATAGCGCGTATCTTATCTGTCGGTATTTCGTATAACAATATAGTCGGAGGCGTAGGGCTTATCGCATTTTCGTTTTTTTTCTTTTTTGGGTTTCTTGAATTTTATTACCGAAGCGTGCTTGTGAGCGAGGGGGCGGCTATTGGATCGAGGCATATAAAAGTATCTTCCGAGGTATTGCGCCTATGGGCGCTCATGCCGCGCGCGCTCGATGACAAGCTTTTATTTCGTGAGTGGTGGCGCGCGCTCATAGATACGGATGCGTTTCATCTTTTGCTCTTTCGTCTTGGTGTCACGCGCAGTGATTTTGACGCGTGGCTCGCCGCGTATCCTACGGCAGATACGCCGCTGGCAACCATTGAGGCGATTGCGGGCGATGCTGATGGGTTATCTGTCGCGCGCGTGTTGCTGTTTGCCGTTGATGCTGACAAATCATTTGCCGAGTTTTTATTTGCGTACAAAATAAAGCGTGAAGATCTGGAGGGCGCCGCTTTATGGGTAGAGGCTGAATTTGAGGAAGAATATGGGCGCATGCGTTGGTGGAGCAGAGCGCGACTTTCGCGTATACCTGGTGTAGGGAAAGATTTGGGGTTCGGCTATACTTGGACGCTTAATCGGTATTCTCATGATTTGTCGTACGCAACGACGCATTTTGCGCGTGAAGCACGCAAGGAAGAAATTGAGCTACTTGAAGAGGTGCTCGCACGGAACACACAAGCAAATGTACTCTTGGTCGGCGAGGAGGGTTCGGGTAAACACGCGGTACTCGAAGGACTCACCGAGTGGATCCGCACAGGCCGCGCGCATCCAGCGCTTGAACATAAACGCGTAGTGTTTTTTGATAGCTCATCAGCGGTCGCATCAGCACAGGTCAAAGGCGCTTTTGAAGATTTGATGATACAAATATTGAACGAGGCAATCGGCGCCGGTAATATCCTGCTGGTTATTGAAAACTTTCCAAGCTTTATCGCTTCATCGTTTAAGATTGGCGTTGACGTGATAGCGCTCCTTGAGCCCTATATAGCAGGTTCAGCGATTCAAATTGTGGCGCTTTCTGATATGGATTCATTTCACAAAGATCTTGAGTCAAATGGCAAGATTATGAAGCTTTTTGAAAGGGTGGCACTCGAAGAACCGACGCGTGAGCGAGTGCTCGGTATGTTGCAAGACGCACTCGGTACCATAGAGCCATATACGCGGAAATTTTTTACTTATTCAGCACTTCTTCGCGCGTATGAATTGGCTGATCGTTTTATTACTCAAGGCGCGATGCCTGAAAAGGCCATTGATCTTTTAGAGCAGGTGGCATCTGCTACACCCGCAGATCATATTGTCATTATGCCCGCCGATATTGATGGGATAGTTGAGAAGAAGACTCATATCCCCACGACTATTGCCGAGCCAGAGGAGCGCTCAAAGCTTTTGCATCTTGAAGAGCTTATCGGTGCGCGCGTAATCGGGCAGGCGCGGGCAGTGCGCGCGGTATCTGACGCATTGCGCAGGGCGCGCTCGGGTCTTCGCGCGAGCACACGGCCGGTAGGCTCGTTTCTTTTTTTAGGACCTACTGGCGTTGGCAAGACCGAGACCGCGAAAGCGCTGGCATCCACGTATTTTGGGGGAGAGGACGCGATGTTTCGGTTTGATATGTCTGAATATCAGGGAGCTGATGGTATCGAAAAGCTCATCGGCTCGCGCGACGCGCATGATCCTGGTATTTTAGTATCACGCCTTCGCGAGAAACCATTTTCATTATTACTCTTTGATGAATTTGAAAAAGCATCTCGCGAGGTGCACAATCTTTTTTTGCAGATTCTTGATGAAGGATTATTTTCTGATGGCGCGGGCAAGCGCGTGTCTGCGCGCGAGACGATGATCATCGCTACCTCAAACGCCGGCGCGCATATTATTTGGGATTTGCTCAAAGAAGGCAAAGAACTCGCTGATATCGAAGGACGCGTAATTGATACGATTCGCCGCGAGCGCATTTTTTCACCCGAGCTCTTGAATCGTTTTGACGCGATGATTGTCTACCGTCCGCTCGACAAGAGTGAATTGATCAAGGTTGCCGTGTTTCTTTTGCAAGATTTGATGAAGAGATTGCAAAAACAAGAAATTATTTTTGAGCCGACCGCAGAGCTTGCCGCGCGTGTTGTTGAAATCGGGTATGATCCGACATTTGGCGCGCGGCCGATGCGCAGAGCGGTCGCTGACCGCGTCGAGCAGGTGATTGCCAAAAAGATTTTGGAGGGAAAGCTCAAGCGTGGCGACACTTTTAAGTTTACAGATGAAGATATAGCTGCATTATAGATATATGAATGAATGTATTTTTTGTAAAATCGCTAAAGGCGAAATACCGGCGGATAAAGTGTATGAGGATGATGCGGTGTTTGCATTTCTTGATATCCATCCGCGCGCGCCAGGGCATACGATGGTGATACCCAAAACACATACGGAGACATTGCTCGATATGCCGCGAGAGCAAATCGGCCCTTTTTTTGAAGGCGTACAAAAAGTGATTGGTATGGTCAAGCGCGCGCTTTCTCCTGATGCGTTTACGCTTGGTATGAACCACGGGCGTGTTGCTGGTCAAGAAGTTGATCATGCGCATTTTCATATTTTGCCGCGCTGGGAAGGCGACGGGGGGCATTCGATACAGTCAGTTGTATCAAATATTTCTCAAGAAGACACAAAAATAATCGCTGAGAAAATCCGCAACGCCGCATAAAAGCTGTGCTACCATAGTGGCGTATGGAAGAGCTTAAAGTTATATATGAAGATGATGACTTGCTGGCGCTCGACAAGCCAGCGGGTATGGTCGTGCATCATGACGCGACGCATACGAGCGGTACGATTGCCGATTGGCTTCTCGAGCATCGGCCCGAGGTACAAGAGGTGGGGGAGAATCCTCTGCGCCCCGGCATTGTGCATCGACTCGACAAAGATACATCGGGTGTGCTTTTGGTAGCCAAAAATCAAAAGTTTTTTTTATATTTGAAAGATCTTTTCCAGTCAGGTGGTATTGAGAAAAAATATCAGACGCTTGTAATAGGTGTGATGCGAAATGATAGTGGTATCATCGACGAGCCGATTGCGCGTTCAACCAAAAATTTTCAAAAGCGCGTGGTAGGTGGCGGGCAGGGGAGATCGCGCGAGGCCATCACGCATTACCGAGTACTCGAACGCCTATTCGAATATACGTTGGTAGAGGCGTCTCCCAAAACGGGCCGTACCCACCAGATCCGCTCACATCTCGCGCATATTGGGTATCCGGTGGCATGCGATAAGCTGTATGGCGGCAAGCGCTATATGTGCCCCGTGGGTCTTGGACGGCAATTTTTGCACGCTCATACGCTTGCGTTTGAGTCGCCGTCAGGTAAAAAACTTGAGATTATCTCACCACTACCTGACGATCTCACGATTGCTCTGGAAATGTTGCGCTCCATAAAATAGTGTGATATAAAGGGATTCTATGAAGCCAGCACAGGCAGACATGAAGCCAGGCGATACTATTCGCGTGGTACAAAAGATCAAAGAAGGCGATAAGTCTCGACTCCAGACATTTGAGGGTCTTATTATCGCCCAAAAGCATGGCAAGGGCGTTGAGGGCACGTTTACGGTACGCAAAGTATCTGCTGGCGTCGGCGTTGAGCGTATTTTTCCTGTGCATTCTCCAAACATTGAAAAAGTAGAGATCGTACGCCGCGCGACCCGCGTACGCCGCGCAAAGCTTTACTACATCCGCGACAAGGCCGCGCGCGATACACGCAAGAAGATGCGTCAAGTGCGATTTGAGATGCCAAAAGAAGAGAAAAAGGCAGAGGCTGCAAAGGAGGAGTAATATCCTCCTTTTTGCTACCCTAGAGTTGAAAGCACGAACGGTTTTGGGTATAGTTGCTGTACAGAAAATATGCGCAGGTGGCGGAATTGGTATACGCGCTAGCTTGAGGGGCTAGTGCCTGCAAAGGCTTGGAGGTTCGAGTCCTCTCCTGCGCACAATGAAAAAATAAAGAGCATGCTATACTAAATATATGTTCAGCTTTTTTAAAGGAAAGATTTCGATGACGCTTGAAAAGTATCAGTTCGCGCCCGGTGAAGAAATAAAGGGGCATATTACTCTTGAGCTCAAAAAAAATATTCAGGCACAGGCGTTGACTGTGCAGTTGCTCGGTACGCGGCAGGTGACCCAAACGACAGCGCAAGGCCGCGATATTCGACGGGACACAATTTTCGATTTTTCATTACCACTCGATGGTGAGAAAGAATATCTCGCGGGTCAAGCGCTTAATTATGATTTTTCTCTTAAAATACCCGAAACGATATTACAGGGGATCGCGGGCGCTCAAGGCGTTCAGCTCGGTACGACAATGTTGGGTGTCATGAAAATTGGAGGAATGCTTGGAGGAATGCTTGGTGGATCACAAAAAATTGATTGGCAGGTGATCGCGCGGCTTGCCAATCCTGGTTTTGATCTCACAAAAAAAGTTCAAATAAATATCGCTTAAGGGCGAGCTTGTGGCGTGGCATCGATTTTGATATGATAATTCGGCTTTTGTGAGAGTGAAAGGCATGGTGGCTATAGCTCAGCGGGTCGAAAGCGTTTGTATAGCTTTCGACGGGCGAAGCCCCGGGTTTTGCGATAAGCAAAACGAGTGCCGCGACAGAGCGGCGCAACAATATGGTGGCTATAGCTCAGCGGTTAGAGCGCCGCTCTGTGGAAGCGGAGATGAGGGTTCGATTCCCTCTAGCCACCCATAGAATAAAAGTGACTCGTTTTACGCGAGTCATTTTTATTGTCGCTATTGACAAATAGGTAAAAATAAAGCAATATAAGAGTGTATCTACTATTGGATACATAAGCACCAAGAAAGGAGTTCTTTGATTCTTATGCATGATCGGATGGCAGAGTTTATCGTGTGTATTACAAAAAATCTTCCCGACATGTCTGCGGATGTAGTGCAGGGGTGGACGGACAATCCCGCGGCATTGCGGAAACTTCTCGCACGTCTTTGTCCGTCAGAGGCGTCAGCAGTAGGTTTCGAGACTTGGAGGACCATCAAGCTCGGTACGGGCATCAAGACAGCCGAAGCGTTTCGTGAGGCTCACGAAACCGCGGGTTGTCGTATTGGTATCTGGAGCGACAGCATTCTAGATAAGGTGGCTTCCACCACTGAAGATTCGGAGGCGACCCTTGCTTTGGTTAACACTTCTCCCGCTGACCTTGGGCTGAAGAACAATGCAAAGCGTGAAGATATCCACGCGCAGGCATTCAAGCATGGTCTTGATCTTTGTCCTGCGGAAGTCGGTCCGCAACTTCGGTTGCAGTATCTCGACCAGCCGGAAGGAGAGTGGCTCATTATCGCCATGAATCCAATCGGTGACCTCTACGGCTATCCTCATTCATTTCATATCGAGCATGATGCGGGCAACCTCTGGCTCAATGGCGATATTTCCCATGTGGATAAAAAGTGGGATATTGAAAGCCGTTGGATCTTTGCCCAGCATTACAAGCATCACTGAAGGCTTTCTCTCATAACCCAAAATGATAGCCCCACACCAATCATGGTGTGGGGCTTTTTTCTTGGTAGGGTACCCCTAGGTAAGTATTTCTTTACAGTGTATACTGTAAAGAGTAGTCGATTTTTCTATTTTTAGATTATTATACGATTTAATATTGTATCTATGCATGCATCTATAAAAAGGGCATTTGTTTCCGAAGATAAACAAAAATATACTTTTCAGTTGGGGCAAGTAATAGCGTCCGCGTTGAGCGGATTTGTGGTCGGTGTGATTACGGCAAGCATCATCTGGATGTTAGCGTTTTATTATATCAATAATTTATTGCTCGACGACGGTATTGAAAATACTCCATCACCACAAGAGATTTTGAAGAATATTGGTTCATTTGGTAATTGATGTCCACAGGGGCCTCTCGGGGGGTTGACTTGTGGGTAGTGATTTGCTACACTAAAAAAGTACCTCTGAGTGACCGTCGTTCCGTAATCATTCGGGCATATCGGTCTTAAACCACGAGAACACTCATAGCAGCAAACCCCTAGCCGAAAGGCGAGGGGTTTGCTGTTTATGCATTGTTTGGTTATGTGCAAGCATTACACTATCCATTATGGAAATACACCCAGAATTTCATGGTGCGGATGACGCAAAGATGCAACAATATCGCAAAGATGTACTTGATATAGAAGGCCGTATTCAAGGGCTTTACCAAAAAGGCGAAGCTCAAGACCAGCGAGGCATGCGATTTCGTGAGACGCAAGAAGTCAACGCAACTATCTTGGGTCTTATGGAGGACGGCAAGGAGACTCTTGTACTTGATGAAATCGAAGCGATGGAGCTTGATGATGTGCTGGCGAAACTTCTTCATGCCGATCTTGCGAGGCCAGATGAGGAGAAAAATTTCTCAAAATTGTTGGGTTGGATGGCTCGCTACGAAGATGTGAAGGCGCGCGGCGGCACGCGCAGGGAGGGTGGTCAATGAAAACCCCGAGTCTTTTTGAATATTCCGAAGAAGTATTGGCACTCGCGGAGTGTCTGCGTCTTGCGGCTGATGAGTATCCTATTGACGCGTGTACTGATGAGCCAGACGCGCGGCATCGCGCGGAGTTTTTATCAGGTATCAAGCTTTGTTTTACGCGCAATGTTACCGATCGCGGAGATCAATATTTTCTGTCGTTTTATGTGCCTGATGGCATGAGCTTTGATGATGAGATGATGCGTTTGGTGCCGCTGTTTTTTTTATCGGATATACCAGTAGAAGAGGTAAAAAATATTGAAACTCCCCGCGTGAGATGTTTCGCGCAGGATCTGTGGCAGCCTGGCATCTTGACACAGGAAAAAACTATGCTATACTCTCATTAGAGTTCCTGAAAGGAGGAAACATAACTATGGTAGCAATTTTGCTGTTGGCGCTATTTTTATTGGCATCTCCTGCAAAGGCGCACCAACCCTCGCAGCTAGAAGAAATTTTCTATCAGACTCGGTCAATGAAGTTTTTTGATTCTATCAAACCGCTTCAGTCACTTGCCGAGTATCCTGTATCATCGATGGAAGACATCTCCTGGCACGAATCGTCACAGAGGAGGGTTGCGTATAAACCAGATACCCCAAAGGGAGACGCGCGCGAGATTGTGCGCGTGCATAATCTGGAAGTAAGCGCGTATACATCACGCGCGCGTGAGACTGACAGTACGCCATTTATCACCGCTACCGGCAAGCGCGTGCGGTGGGGCATCGTCGCGTCAAATATATTTCCCCTTGGTACCCAGCTGCGTTTGCCAGATCTTTTTGGTCCGGAAATCTTCGTGGTCGAAGATTGCATGAATGAGCGGTACCATCATCGTATCGATATCTGGATGTCAAGACTCGCGCCCGCGCAAAAGTTCGGCGTCAAGGAGATGGCGCGCGTGGAGATTGTCAGATACGGTCAAAGACGAAGGTGTTATTCTTAAACATTCTTCGAGCCCTGCCGCGGTACTACGCGGCAGGGCATTTTTTTATACGAGAGAAGATGGGCAAATGTCTTTGAGCGGACAGCGCGCGCATAGGGGGCGCTGTGCTTTGCAGATCGCGCGACCATGATCAATGACGCGATAGGTAAATGAAAACCATTCTTTTTTTGGTACGAGCTTCATGAGATCTTGCTCGATTGTTACGGGATTATCGCTCTCGGTGAGCGCCCAGCGTTGTGCTATACGCCCTACATGGGTATCAACAGCAATGCCGTCAACGATACCATAGGCATTGCCTAATACCACATTGGCGCTTTTGCGTGCGATACCCGGCAGGGTGAGAATCTCTTTCATGGTGCGCGGCACTTCACCCATAAAATCATTTTCGATTTTTTGTGCGGCTCCTATGATATTTTTTGCTTTGTTGTGATAAAAGCCTGATTGGCGGATGAGACCTTCGAGTTCTGTGATATTGGCGTGAGCAAACGCACGTACCGATGGGTATTTTTTAAAAAGCGCGGGTGTTATCTCATTTACTTTTTTGTCCGTGCACTGGGCCGATAAGATGACAGCTACCATAAGCTCAAAGTTTGTCTTGTAGGTGAGTGCTATGGTTGCCTCGGGGTATGTTTTTTTAATCCTTTGTAAAATATTGTTTGTACGTTTTTCTTTCGCGGAGGGTGTCTCTTTTTGTATCCATGATTTAGTATAGGTGCGAAAGCGATGCATGCGGATATCGTAGCATGTAAGAGCGATTTTTGTAGAATATAGAGGTCGTGTATACTGGGTGCATATGAAAAAAGTTTCTATCTACACTACTCCCTCATGCGTATATTGTCGCAAGGCAAAGGACATGTTTCAAAAACACAATATTGCGTATACCGAGTACAATGTAATGACTGATGTCGTCAGGCGCGATGAAATGATCGGGCGTACGGGGCAGATGGGCGTTCCTGTTATCGAGATTGATGGAACCTTTATTGCGGGTTTCGATGAGCGGCGCTTACGGGAACTATTAGGTATTGTATAGATGAAAGGTGGCGGACGATATATAAAAGATATTGTTTACGGCGCCAATGACGGCGTTATCACTACCTTTGCGATCATCGCGGGAGTCGCGGGCGCGCATATCGCCGATCCTCGCGCTACGATCGTGTTGCTCGGCGTTGCCAATGTGCTTGCTGACGGCTTTTCAATGGCGGTTTCAAATTATCTTGGATCAAAATCTGAAGGTGATGTGGTAAGCCGCGAATATCGCGATGAAGCGGCCGAGATTGTCGAGAATCCCGATGCCGAGCGCGAGGAGATGACGCAGCTGTTGCGTGAAGAGGGATATGCCGATATTGATGCTCAAACGCTTTCGCGGCTCATGCTTAAAAATAAATCATTTTTTGCCGATCTTTTGATGCACGAAGAATTCAATGTATCAAATCATGAGCGTGGGCCGATACTTGTGGGGTCGCTGCTTACCTTCGGTGCGTTTGTGGGCGCCGGGCTCTTGCCTATTTTGCCCTTTATAGTATTTTCATCCATCACTAATATTTTCTTGTATTCAGTCGTATCAACGGGCGTTGTTCTTTTTGTGCTTGGCGCGCTGCGTTCAATTATCACGAAACGATCTTTTTTTCTTTCAGGCCTGGAAATGCTTTTGATAGGAGGATTCGCGGCCTCGATCGCGTATGGCGTGGGCGCGTTTTTACGCGGCATATTTTTGTGATTGATGAGGAGAGATTATTTTTTTGCCTTCTCGGGCGTGATCTGCGCGCGTTCCCGAAGTTCTATGGGAATAGAAAGCTTTTCGGTGCCGCGGAGTATCGAGAAGGTGAGTATGTCGCCGGGGTTGGTATTTTCAAGCATATCTTCGAGTGAGGTTTTCTCGTTGATTGATTTGCCATTGCAGGCAAGGATGATGTCACCCTCCTTTACCCCCGCGATGTCCGCAGGACTCCCGGGGATGATTGCATGATCGCCGGGGATCATCTCACGCACGACAAAAGCACCATAGTTTACTGGTAGGCCAAATTGTTTTTGGAGAGCCGCGTTGACGAGTAGGTAGCGCACGCCGAGGAATGGTCTGCGGATGCGACCGTATGTTTGTATGTCGCCCAAATCACGAGCCGCTTTTTCGATGGGTATCGCAAAGCCAATATTTTGCGCGCCGAAGATAACCGCGGCATTGATGCCGATAACCTCGCCATGGAGGTTGATAAGGGGACCGCCCGAGTTGCCGGGAGTGATCGCGGCATCGGTTTGGATAAGTCCGCGTAGGCGTTCATGATGACCCGACATGTCGCTGACCGCGGTGATGAGGCGTGAGAGGCCTGATACGACACCAGTCGATACCGAGCTTTGAAATTCACCGAGCGCGTTGCCGATAGCGATAACCGTCTGGCCTAAGCGGAGATTTTTGGAATTTCCCAAAGGAGCTACGGAAAAGTGCGCGGGAGGCGTCATCTTCAAAATGGCCACATCATGTATGGGGTCGCGCGCGAGTATGTGTACATCGCTACGCGTGCCGCTTTGGTCAAAGATCGCGTACTCTGCGTCAGGATCTACGATCACATGCTTGTTGGTGAGCACGAGACCATCGTTTGAAATAATAAAGCCTGAACCGCCGCCAAGGCGGATATTGCCGTCAGCGTCTTTGGGCAGCTCCGGGGCGATGCCATCGATGGGTAACACGCGGTTTACAAAGTCCGCGTGTTTGGAAATAGTGATTGATACGACGGATGGCAAGATTTTTTCTACCGCGCGTACAACTTCATCTTCATGAGACATTGCTTTCATTATATCAAAAGAGCGTGCTATAAAGAAGCGACAACGAGTCTCCGTAGTTCAATGGACAGAACAACTCCGTCCTAAGGAGTGGATGTAGGTTCGATTCCTGCCGGGGACACTAAGAGTTTACTTTTTTTATACGAAGTTTTTGTGTAGAGTAGTGAGCATGGAGAGGGGCCTATAGTACTTCGCTTGTAGGCTCGGCATTCGGAGAAAAAGAGCGCAAGCACTCTTTTTGCTCCTCCCTTGGGCCTATAGTTCAGTGGCAGAACGCATCCATGGCATGGATGAGGTTGGAGTTCGATTCTCCATAGGTCCACCAATTTATTGACTATTTATATAAAAAATGGTATAAGTAGCATTAATGAATGGTCGTATAAAACAATTGAGCATTGTTTTTACTGTCGCATTTTTCTTCAATCTTGCGTGGGAGAATGCGCACTCGTATTTTTATACGAGTTACCGAGGCGGCGTCATCACAGAATGGATTTTGGTCAGGGCGGCGCTTTTTGACGCGTTGGTGATTCTTGTCGCGGCGATATTGTATCTTTGGGTTAGGCCATTTCGTCGCCGTCTTGATATCACGCTTTGCAGTCTTTTTGTATTCGCGATAGGACTCGAACTTTTCGCGCTCGCGACATCGCGTTGGAATTATTCATCATGGATGCCGACACTACCGTGTATCGCCGTAGGTATTACGCCCGTTATTCAGCTGGCATTTTTGGGATATTTAAGTTTTCGCTTCTCGGGTTTTTTAAAAAGTGACGGCGCACACTACTATATAAAACAATGATTACACGATATATACAATTTTTTAAACATATTTCGCGAAGAACCAAATGGATTGTTGGATGCGCGGTACTTTTGATGATTAGCATGTTGTTTGCCTTGGGTGGTAATGGGAATGGTGATGTTGAGACTTTTGCGGTAGTGAGGCGCGATGTGGTTCAGATGGTGAATATATCAGGCCAAGTGAAGCCCGCGCGCGCCGTTGATCTCGGATTTGAGATGAGCGGTCGCGTAGCCACAACATACGCGCGCGTAGGTGACCGCGTGGGTGTTGGCGCGCTACTCGCAGCCCTTTCGGCGGGAGACCTATCGGCGCAGTTGCGTGAAGCGGATGCTGGCATAAAATCAGCAACGGCAAAATGGGCCGAGCTCAAGCGCGGCACGCGTACTGAAGACATCGCGCTCTATGAGTCAAGAGTGGCAAGCGCGAAAGCATTGGTGGGAAGCGCGCGCGCACATTTTCACAATGTGCTTGCTGACGCATACACAAAAGCAGATGATGCCGTGACCGCAAAAGCTGATCAGCTTTTTACCAATCCACGATCGAGTAATCCCAAGATCGCTCACACTATCGGAGATTTGCAGTTGCAAATCAATCTTGAATCAGAACGATACGCCGTTGGTATGATGTTGGCGGATTGGCGCGCGCGAACGAGTGACGCGGACGATGTTTCGTTTATTGGGTTTGTAAAAGATAATTTGGATATGATAAAAAAGATGCTTGATAATGTCGCGCGTCTGACAAATGGTTTGTCTCCTACTTCAAATATTTCTCAAACAACCATTGATGGCTATAAGATAGATATCGCCACCGCTCGCGGCACCATCAATACTGCTATCTTGAATATTTCATCTGCTGAAGAAAAACTGCGATCTGCTGAAACCGCATTGGTAGTTTCCGAACGAGAGCTCTCGACAAAGAGAGCTGGCAGTACCGCCGAAGAGATATTGGCAGGTGAGGCAGAAGTTGAACGCTCGAAGGCGGCTGCTGATCGTATCCGTGCTCAACTCAATAAAACCGTGATTAGAGCGCCTATCGCCGGCGTAGTCGCAAAGCAAGACGCAGACGCGGGTGAGTTCGCGGCAGCTGGTACGAGTCTCATCTCGCTTATTAGTGCTTCTGATTTTGAGATTGAAGCGAGTATTCCTGAGACTGATATCGCAAAGATTTTATTAGGACAGATGGCGCGCGTGGTACTTGACGCGTATGGCAGCGAGAGCCCATTTGAAGCGCGCGTGGTGCGCGTTGATCCCGCTGAAACGGTCATCGACAGTGTTTCTACATACCGCATTGCGTTGCAATTTACCCAAAAAGATGACCGCATCCGGTCGGGCATGACGGCAAGCATTGAGATTGAGAGTAAACATATAGTCGGCGTTTTCGCTATTCCGCAGCGTTTTATCAAATCACGCGATGGAAAGCATTTTGTGTTGGTAGGTACACATAAAGAGGACGCACGCGAGGTCGAGATCTCACTTGGTCTGCGTGGTTCGGATGGTTTTTCTGAAGTGATAGGCGAGCTTACCGAGGGCGATACTCTTTTCTTGCCCTAATATGCTTCTTTCGCTGCGCGTCGGTTTCTTTCTCGCGGTGCGCCAGCTTAAACGCTCGGGCAAGGGGACGACCATTCTCATCACATGTATTATGATTTTGACTTTTCTTAATCTTGTGGTGGTCTCGGGGTTGTTGGTCGGTCTTATTTCTGGATCGTTCAAACAATTTCGCGAAGCATATTCAGGCGAGGTGCTCATCACGTCGGCTGATGGGCGTGATTATATTGAAAACTCTCCCGCGCTTATTACTTTTCTCAATAGTCATCCAAAAGTGATGGCGATTGCCCCGCGCTATTCGGTAAGCGTACAAATGCTGGGTACCTTGACCGATTTACCGGGCAAAAATGAAAAACCCAATCGTATTGGCATAAACCTTACGGGTATTGATCTTGATAGGGAAGAGGTGGTTACGGGTTTTTCGCGCTTTCTCACCTATGGCGATCATCTCGTAGATGGTGATGAGGGATATATCGTGCTCGGCGCCAATATGATTAAAAAATATTCATCATTTGCCGATGCAAACATTCCCGGGCTTACGCTTTTAGAAGATGTTGATGTAGGGAGTCGCGTGCGTGTGAGTTTTGCGCGCTCGGGCGGAGGGGTGGTGAGTAAAGAATTTATCATTAAAGGCATTGTGAAGAGCAAAGTAGATGAGATTTCAACGCGCGCGTTTATCACAAACCGCGAGCTCAAAAAACTTTTGCCGGTGAATAAAGAGCAGGTGCAATCAATTGCCATCAAGACTGATTATGCGTATGCGCCAGCACTGGTAGCGGAGATCAAAGAATTTATGCAGGGGCATACCGCGCGCGTTCAGACGACCGATGAGGCAATCCCTTCATTTTTGCGCGACATTGAGACCACTTTTGGCATTTTGGGCAACGCGCTCTCTTCGGTAGCGCTTATTGTGGCATCGATTACGGTATTTATTGTTATTTTTATCAACGCGGTTACCAAGCGCAAGTTCATCGGCATTATGAAGGGCATTGGCATCAGTCCGCAGGCGATTCAGTTTTCTTATATTTTCCAAGCGCTTTTTTATGGAGTTATAGGATCAGTCATAGGCGTGCTCCTTACCTTTGGTATATTGAGGCCATATTTTGACGCGCATCCTATCGATTTTCCCTTTTCGGACGGTATTTTGGTGGCGACCGCAGAGGGCGCCGCTATTCGTATTGCTATTTTACTCGCTGTTACGCTGATCGCGGGGTTCATCCCTGCAAAAATTATTGTTCGCAAAAATACGCTCGATTCTATTTTAGGTAGATAGCCATGATTACTACAGATAGACTAATAAAAAGTTATGGTTCCGGCGAGCTCGAGCTCACCGTTCTCAAGGGACTCAATCTTGAAATCGCCGCGGGAGAGTTTGTGGCGATCATCGGGCCGTCTGGTTCAGGCAAATCGACATTGCTCTATCAGCTTTCACTTCTTGATGAACCAACATCAGGAGAGGTAATGTTTGGCGGCATTCGCACAAGCAAACTTTCTTTGCAAGAAAAAACGGATATTCGTCTTCATAAGCTGGGATATGTATTTCAAGATTATGCTCTTTTGCCAGAATTGACGGCGCTTGAAAATGTAGCGTTACCCAGCATCATGCAGGGTTGTGCTATACAAAAATCATATGTCAAAGCATCATTGGCTCTTGAGCGTATCGGTATGGATGATAAAAAACATCATCTGCCAAGCCAGCTTTCGGGAGGTCAGCAACAGAGGGTGAGTATCGCGCGCGCCATCGCGCATGAACCGCAGATTCTTTTTGCTGATGAGCCTACGGCAAATCTTGATTCAGTCAATGGTATGCGTGTTATGGAAGCGTTCCGCGACCTTCACCAGAAGAGTCGTCAGACCATTGTGATGATTACTCATGAACCAGAATATGCGGCCTACGCGGATCGCGTGATAACTTTGGTCGATGGTATTATCATAGCTGATGAGCGAAAAGGGATTATAAGATAAGGGGTTTGAGCATAGTGACTTTCTTTTTTGTGAGATCGTTATACACTATACACACACGAAAGGGTAAATGAACGAAACTACACAACTTGATGAAGATATACTGGTAGCATCACTCGATGATCCTTCGCGGTTTTCCATGCTTGTTGAGAAGTATCAGCGGCCTTTTTTGCGCGTTGCATACGGCGTTGTGCGCAATCCGCAAGAGGCAGAAGATATTGTGCAGGAGGCATTTTGTGACATATATCGTAACGCGACTAAGTTTAAAAAACAGGAAGGCGCGAGCTTCAAGAGTTGGGCGTATCGCGTAGTGATCAACAAGGCAATTTCTCATTATCGCAAGCTCAAGCGCGAGCGCGAACGGTTTACGCTACTTGAGCCCGATCACTATGAGAATCTTGGTATCGATGAAGCGCTCTCGAGCGCACTTGATCAGAAGATGACGGCAGAAAAAATGCTCGAACAGCTTCCGGAAAGTTTGCGCCGCGTCGTCGAGGCGTATTATATAGAAGATAAATCATACGCTGATATCGCGCGTGAAGAAAATATGTCTCTTTCAACGCTCAAGATGCGCCTGTTCCGCGCGAAACGCATGATGAAAACATTTGCCCTGTCAGTATAATATTTTATGCGTTACTCACATCAAAAGAAAATAGATTTTCACGCGCGTCGCATTTTGCGTCGTACTATGCGTCGCGTGTATGGTATTTGGTTCGCGCGCCGCGTACTACCCATCTTGGCGCTTGAGGTAGCAACGCTTGTTTTCGTGGTAAGTGCTATGCAAAGTTATATGTCTTTTAGTGAGTTTTTCAGTAATGCCATGGAGCGTTCAACGGGCAGACCTTTGGCGAGCATCTTTCGATATTGGGCTGATATGATGATGAGCACCGAGTATATGGTCAAGTTATTTATGATAGGAGCCGGAGCCGCTGGTTGGCTTATGATTCGTGATACTGCGCGCGTTACTCGCCAGATGCGTAGTAACTTTTTGGGAGCTCGTCGCGTTAGCTAATATAGAGAAAGGTCAAAGCTCTATTATTCATCTGATACTATATACATAAAAATACCCGCGCAACTGCGCGGGTATTTTTATGGTATGGGGTGATTGTTTGTTATGTCAGCGTTTTGCGTGCTTCCATGATGAAGACGGCGGGAATATTGAGAGGTGAAAATGAAAGGCGTACCTCGGGGAATGATTTTTCCAAATATCCTTTCATGAGGGGGGAGTATTGATAGACGAGAAATGTTCCACCCGGGTTGATGACTGACGCGGTGCGACATACCAGATCGCGGCGTTCGTGGGGTTGAAAAAAAGTAAATGGAATACTTGAGATGACCACATCTGCCGCGGGTAGCCCAAGATCTTTGAGTATAGTGTCAACGCTACGGGCATCACCCTCAACTATCGTGAGACGGGGATCTTTGATCGCGCGCAGTTGGCGAGCAAAGCCGGCATTTGCTTCAATGCCGATAAAGCGTGAGTTGGGCGAGAGCCGTTCTAAAACAGGAAATGAACAGACCCCCGTGCCAGGTCCGTATTCCACTACAATGAGGTCTTTGGTAAAATCAATTTTGCGAAGGATTTTGCGGACGGTTGATCGAGAAGTCTCACTGATCGCGGCGACATTGCGATCTTTGAGAAAGCTTTTGAAGAAGTGTACTTGATTCATAGCGATGTTCCCTTTATTATACCGATGTTACGTATAATGAAAAGGATGAGGAGTATGCGTGGAGGAGTGGCTGAGTGGTTGAAAGCGCCGCTCTCGAAAAGCGGTATACGGGAAACCGTATCGTGAGTTCGAATCTCACCTCCTCCGCAGAGCATTGTTTATCGCGCAAGCGGTAGTATAGTGAACAGTATGGTGAAGCGAACGGGCAAAAAGGCACTCGGCGTTATACTTATCATTATCGGGCTTGCGGCTCTTGTAACGCCGCTCACACCAGGGGCATGGCTTGCATTGGCGGGTCTCGAGCTTTTGGGTATTCGTCTTGTGGCAAAAGATAGGGTGATGGCATGGTTTGATAAAAAATCAAAGTCATCTCAAGATCAAAAACCGCCCGAGGTGTGACGCGCCAAGAGTATTTATTCTGCTGCTGTTTCTTTACAGGTGCATGAAAAACTGTTAATATACAATCAGTATGTTGGTTGCGCTTATTGTTTTTGGGGTAGCGTTGGTCGCGTGTGGTGCGCGATTTTTTTACCTCGAAAAAAGGTTCAAGAAAATTTTTGGCGGTGGTGATCCAAAAACTATTGAAGCGCTCGTCATCGAGCACGCAGGACGGATTGAGGAGGTAGAGCAGGCCCTGCACCAGCTTGGCGACGCGCACAGTACGCTTGCGCGAGATTTCTTGGGTAGCGTGCAGAAGGTTTCTATGGTCAGATTTAATCCGTTTTCTGACACAGGAGGGGATCAGAGCTTTGTCATAGCGCTTCTCGACGGCAAAAACAACGGCGTGGTATTCTCAAGTCTTTATACGCGCGGCCAACCGCTCGTATACGCAAAACCCATCAAGGCAGGAGCATCTCACTATCAGTTGTCAAAAGAAGAGGCTGACGCGCTTGCGCGCGCAATCGAGAGCGCTTAGCAGGTATGCGTCTCATACACTCACAACTATATGTCACAACAAACCGACATCAAGGCAGCAACCTCTCGCCATCCCATCGTGGTTATTTTGGGGCATATTGATCACGGTAAAACAACACTTCTCGATTATATTCGCAAGACCAATATTGTAGCCAAGGAGTCGGGCGGCATCACCCAACATCTCGGCGCATCCGAGATTGTATGGCACGATAAGCGCGTTACATTTCTCGATACTCCCGGTCACGAAATTTTTTCTAAAATGCGCGTACGCGGCGCGCGCGTTGCTGATGTAGCGGTGCTGGTTGTCGCGGCTGATGATGGCGTAAAGCCACAGACCAAAGAGGCGCTCGAGGCGGTAAAAAAAGCAAATATTCCCTATATCGTAGCGCTCAACAAGATTGATAAGACGACGGCAGATATCGATCGCGCAAAGGCAAGCCTTGCCGAGATTGATGTATTGGTCGAGGGGTGGGGCGGTAGCGTACCATGCGTGCCGATATCGGCAAAAGAAGGCAAGGGTGTCGATGATTTGCTCGAGACTATTTTCTTGCTCACGGATCTTGAAGAGTTGCGTGGTGATTCGATGCTACCACTTCGGGGTATTGTTATCGAATCACATCTCGATCCACGCAGAGGTCCCGCCGCTATGATCATCGTGCGTGATGGCCAGATCAAAAAGGGAGATTTTGTGCTCGCTGGCAGTGCCGCAGCTCCCGTACGTATTTTAGAAGATGGATTTGGTAAACCCATCGAGAGCGCTGGTCCATCAAGCCCAGCGCGCGTAGTTGGTTTTGACGCAGTACCCGAGATTGGCAGAGAGGCGATAAGTTTTTCTTCTAGAGAAGAGCTTGAGGTAGCGCGCGCGGCGCTTGAAAAACCAGCCGTGCGTGATAATACGCCTGCTGATATCGGTATCTTGGTAAAGGCCGATGTCGCCGGGTCATACGAGGCATTGGTAGAAGAGCTACGCGCGATTGTACCTGCCGATTTGCCTGTAAAGTTTTTTGATGGTGGGGTGGGTGAGGTGACCGAGAGCGAGATCAAAAATGTATCAGCCGCGAAGATCCCGTTTGTTGTTGGATTCCATGTACGTATACGCGGGCCCATTTTGGATGTCGCCGAACGTTTTCATGTATCCGTCAGATCATTTGAGGTTATTTATGAGGCAGTTGATTGGATCCGTGAAGAGTTGCAAAAATTAGCACCCAAAAAGATTACACGTGAAGACCACGGCAAATTATTGGTACTCAAAGTGTTTGCCAATACGCCAGCGGGCCGCATTATCGGGGGGCGCGCAAAAGACGGCATCGTACCCGCCGACGCGCAGTTTGATATCGTGCGTCAGGGCGAAGTAGTAGGTAAGGGGCGTATCATAAGTCTCCAGAGAAACAAAGTGGCTGCGACAAGTCTCAAGTCAGGCGAGGAAGGTGGTTTGATGGTGCAGTCATCACGCGCGATCGATGAGCGCGATGTTCTCGCATTTTTTTATGAACGAGAGGCGTAGAGAGCGACTTACGGCATTTTTGCAGGAAGCGCTTGGCGAATTTTTTTTACGCGAATGTTCGTTTGCGCCCGGCGTTTTTGTTTCGGTGCAATATGTCGATCTCAATGAGACGGCATCGCGCGCGATGATCGCGGTGAGTGTTTTTCCCGATGATGCGCGTGACGGGGTTGCCGAAGAATTAAAAACGCGAGAAAATGAAGCGACGCATTTTGTGCGCCAGCGTCTCGACAACAAGTATACGCCCGCGATACGATTTACGGTGCAGTAATGGCGTGGTAGCCAAGTGGTAAGGCAAGGGTCTGCAAAACCCTTATACGCGGGTTCGATTCCCGCCCACGCCTCAGGGTTTTTACGCTGAGGTGGCGAAATTGGCAGACGCGCCAGCCTTAGGAGCTGGTGGGAGCAATCCCGTGGGAGTTCGACTCTCCCCCTCAGCACAAACTCTTGAGTTTCATCTGTTTGCGCGCTATTATTGAAAACATATTTGCGGTCATCGTATAGTGGCTATTATGCGTCCTTGCCAAGGACGAGATTGGGGTTCGACTCCCCATGACCGCACAGTATTGTGTATTTTGGGAGACCAAGATGTTTGATGTTATTTCTATGGTTACCCTTTTGTGTTAGAATGGTTTTGTGATGGTGCGCAAAAGATCGTGGAGTAAAAAGACGCTCATAGATGCTGTCAAAAAATCTCAAAGCTACCGCTAAGTCAAAGTATGATAACCGTATAGAAAATTTGCGAGTTCTTTGCCCGAATTGTCATAGCTTACAATCGACCCATCGGGGCGGGAATCGAAAAAAAGAATTTTAGCTAGAAAAGGGCGAGTGGCGGAACTGGTATACGCGCAACACTTAAAATGTTGTGACCGAAAGGTCATGTGGGTTCAAATCCCACCTTGCCCACAACCATGAGAAATCGAGATATGCTTTTGGGCATAGCACTACTCGCCATACGTCATACAAGCAAACAAAAAACCTCCGCAATGGCGGAGGTTTTTTGTTTAGCGCCTGGCTGCTATATCTCCCAGAAGCTCATGATGAGGCTGATTATTCCACCGGTGCCAATCATGATTGCCGCCCCTATGATTCCCCAGACGATATGCCGCTTGCCGTTTTCACGCGCCTCGGTATCATCAGGGCTCATCATTGCTTGGATGATGCCCCACATAAAGAGCAATGTCGCGAGGCCGAAAGCCAGTATAAAGAGTGGATTGATGATCTCATCGACAATTTTGCCGACAATCTCTTGGATATCTGCGAGTGGCGGCATGTGGCTATTAGATGGTGATTGTAGGTATGGAGGTATCAGTTCCCCCAAGGCCAGTCGCGAGGAGCTTCGCGATACCCCAAATACCGAGGATTGCCGCAAGACCTACAACTGAAAAGAAGATAAAGCTACGCGCCTCTTTCACTTTCTCAGCGTCACCGCCAGAAGCGATATATTTTATAATACCAAAGATAAACACTAGCGTTGCTACCGCCATAAGGAAGTTAATCAGTGTTCCTACGATATCCGTAAGAGTACCACCAATAAAATCCGCGATAGGGTTACCTGCCGCGATCATAGGCATAAAAGTGATTGCCAAGATAGCGGTATGCGTAAGAATTTTTTTGTTCATAGAATAATTATTGTTGTGAATAATAAATAATAACGGTCGACAATCTTTGCGGAGTTTTGTTAAAGATCTTGCGCAAAGTCAATGATCATGGATGCGATAGGTCCCGCGCCGACGATAATAGCAGTGCCCACCAAAACCCACAGAAGCATCGAGCGCGCCTCCGCGAGTTTTTGCGCGTTGCCTTGCGCAGCGACAAACATAAAACCCGTGAGCATGATGAAGGCCGCAGCTACAGGGATACCGAATGTAGTTACAAAATCGGCGATACCCTGCAAGATTCCCGCAAAGTCTTCAGACGCAGTAGGGGGTCCTGAAATATTGTCGCGTTGTGCAAAGACCGCGCCCGCCATGATACAGAGAGCCGCTACCATCAGTATAACCCAGCGGTTTGTTTTGCCAAATGATTTGTGGGGAAATCTCATGTTGTTAGAGGGCAGTGAGTGATTCTTGGAAGGCGACCGCGAGCGCCCACGCGCCAATAACGATGACAAGACCTATAATTGCCCAAAGGAGTGTCGTGCGGGCTGTTTTAATTTTTTCCGGGTTTCCACCGGCCGATACAAATAGAAATCCTGACCACATGATAAAGACAACAGCGACAGGAAACGCAATAGTCATTGCCGCGCTAAAAAGCAGTTCAAGGCACGCGGGTATATTCTCACAGCCGAGAGTGAGCATGTCTTTATAGCGCATTCCAAGCTCTTGTGCGTTTACAAAAAGAGGTGCCATTGGGATTACAAGGTATGCAAGAAGTTTAAAATTCAACATGAATGTGATCTGGTTTTGGTGAGCTGCCACAATTGACTTTTTGCCGATTGAGTTCGCAGGTAGCACCACGTCCAAAATTTGCATCCGTAGGTATGCCATTGTCTTGTAACGCAGTGAGAGTGCCTTGGTTATAATCAAGATCTACAGTAGTCGGAAAGTCTGCTCCGTGAGTTGCGTGTCCCGGCTCTGTTCCTCCAGTAACTGTGATACAACCATCGCAAGAATCATCAATGATAACAATCTGACCAATAGTTTCTAATGATAGCCCTCCAAGATAAGTACATGTGGGTTCATTTCGGTAACAATTTCCAGTTGCTGCGATACGGATACCATTCTCCATGAGTAAATTGTAAGCCTCATCGTGAGATAAAATAGCCCCATGATCTGTGGGATCCGGTCCCAAAAGTGGAGGTGGTGGTTGTTTAAACTTTAATGTAGCATTGCAGGTATCGGCGCCTCCTTTATCGCAGTCGGGTATTTCATACCAACTAGCGCCATCAATGCCAAATCCAATAGTTGTAAGAACGGTATTAAAAATTGCCCAGGCAAAAAACGCGAGTGTCATGCCGATGACCGCGCTGGTCATGACTCCACGCCCTTTGGTGATTTGACTCGGATCACCTCCCGATGTCAGCATGAGCACGCCACCATAGAGAAATGCCCCAGCGGCTATGGGTACTGCTATCATGTATAGCAAAAATCCTATGATGTTATCAGCAAGATCAAATAGATCACAAAGAGAGCAGGGGCATCCTACCTGGCACCATTGGGGCACTAAACCACCCTCTTCTGGCGCGGCAAAAGCGAGCATGGGAAGAAGAAGGAGGGTAAAGAGAGTAAGAATGATGGATATATTATTTTTTTTCATTGATGAGGCGCCTATAGTGTGATCGCGCTTGGGCGATGGCTTCTGATGGAAAGAGTTGTCCATCAGCGATATTTTCAATCATCTCTTTGATGATCGGGGTGTTTTCTTTCGGATATTTTTCAAAAGATGATTTTGCGTTGAGGATTGATTTTTTGAGAATTTCCGGCAGTGAATCAGCCGCTATAAGGTCGCGCCGCGCCGCCACCATGACGCCGTTGGAGATGATTTTTTTGAGTTCCGCTTGGCTGACCAGAAAGCGCGCGAGAGTCCATGCGGCATCATGTTCGGCGGCCCCTTTCGGTACCGTGATCGCGCGCATATCGGCTACATACGCAAGTTTGCCACCTCGCGTTTGAGGGGCAGGCGAGACATCAAACGCGCGATGAGGATTTTTGTCTTCCAATTCTTTTTTGTATGAATAGTGATCCAGCATCATACCAAGCTTACCTTCGATAAAGAGCTCGCGCGGTTCCGGGAGCATGCCGTGCCAGGTGTAGGCAGCTGTACCGGGCTTGCCATAATTTGTATAAAATCCTAGTACGCTTAGAGACAATTGACTTTGTTCAGTGCTATTTTCAAAAAACGCGTCTTCAAGCGTGGTGCCCTGCTGAAGAAGCAAGAGTGCAAGGATATCTTTGTGGAGTGGAATATTGCGTGCTCGTCCCAATGCCGCGCCAGATTGAATAATCGCGCCTCCCGCGCCAAGTTTTTTTATTTTGTTTGATGTATGCACAAAGTCATCCCAGGTGGCGGGCGGGACGGCAACTAGCGATTCGTTGAAAAGATCCTTGTTCCAGAAAAGTACGAGCGGATCGACCCACAAGGGGAGACCCCATAGAGTTTTTTTGTCAGGTTTACCTTCTTTTTTCTTGCGCTCGATGAGCGCCGCGGCCGCAAGATCGATAAACGCCGCCTCTACATCTTCCGCGCTCACAATTGATTCTTTGGGTATGGCTATTTTATCATGATTTTTTGCGATCCAGTCGGTTGAGGTGATAATCGCTTGAGGGCTTATGCCTCCGGCAATCGCCTCAAGTAGGTCACGATCAAAAGTGTGCGGATCCTTCTCAATATAGGTTACTTTCGTCTTAAATTGTGATTGGTAGTCTTGAATGGCGGATTCAAAAATAAGTGGGTCATCAACACCCCAGATAACTGCTTCTTTTATGCCACCAAAACCTTTCAGTTGAGGTTCACTTGTACCGGAAAACACAATAAGCGACGCTATGACGACAACAATAGAGGTGATGATAGCGATGACTTGTACTTTATTTTTCATGCTTTTTTGGCAATAAGACCATGATGATGTTCTCCAAGAGCAAATTCAGAGAGTGAGATAAAACCTGCGGAGCGCACGATATCAAACAAAGTAGCTTTGGGAATTCGATGTTCGCCCTTCGGTCCCACTCTATGCGCCGTCTCCGGGTGCCATTCAACTAGTACTAGTGTACCGTGGTTCTTGAGTATACGGAACGCCTCGTTGAGGACCGTTTCTTTGTCGGGCGCTTGGAAAAGCATATTGGCCACAAAGACCCAGTTTGCCATGCCGTCCTTGAGCTTACTGCCGCCTATTTTTTCAAGATTGCCACGCAAGGTTTCAATGTGATAGAGATGCGCTTTGCGCGCCGCGGCACGGAGTACCTCCAGCGGCCCTTCTTGGATATCAACGGCGTAGAGTTTACCGTTTACAGGCGAGAGTTTGCGGGCGAGCGGAAGCGCTAAGAGCCCAGCGCCAGCGCCAAAATCAACGATTGTCTGCGGGCCGTAGATATTGAGGTGGTCGATGAGTTCTTGAGGACTCTTAAAATGTTGCATATATAATTAGAGAAGGGCTACCGAGCGTAGTTTATCACCTGCCTCGAGCTTCATAATGCGTACACCTTGCGCGGCGCGTCGGAGTGATGGCATTTGTTGTAAGGATGAACGAAGCGCCTTGCCCTTTTCAGAAATAGCGATAAATTCTTCAACTATCGGTTCGGGGAGTCGCGCGGCGACTACGGGACCGGTTTTATCTGTTACATTCATTGCTTTGATGCCCGATCCGCCGCGTGCCTGCGTTTTAAATTCGTTTACTTTGGTTTTTTTGCCAAATCCATTGGCGCTCGCGACAAGTATTTCTACTTCTTTACCCTCTTTGGGTATGATCTCACAGCCAATAATTTCATCAGTTGATTTGAGGCGCATGCCGCGAATGCCTTGAGCTTGTCTGCCCATGAGGCGCGTTTTGGATTCCGCGAATCTGATCGCGTTTCCTTTTTTTGAAAGAAGCATGATATCGTCGCCTTTTTCTACGATACGCACCCAACCGAGTATATCTCCCTTCTTGAGTTTCATGGCGAGGATGCCCGAACGGCGTATATCAACAAAATCATCGAAGTTTGTCTTTTTTATTATACCTTGCTTGGTAGTCATCACCAATGAAGAAGTCGAGTTGCCTTTTCTTTTCTTGGGGATAGCAAGGATTGAGGTAACTTCTTCACCGGGCGAGAGTGAGAGAAAATTGACCACGGGTTTGCCCTTTGAGGTGCGTGAACCTTCCGGTATGTCGTAGGCTTTAATTTCGTATGTTTTGCCTGAGCTCGTAAAAAATAAAATTGAGTCATGCGTGCCAGCAGAGACAAATTGTGATACGACATCTTCTTCCTTCCACTCGCCGCCTACGAGCCCTTTGCCGCCGCGCTTTTGCGCGCGAAATTCCTGCGGACGTACGCGTTTGAGATATCCTGATTGCGTCATTACGACCACTTGTTCTTCTTCGGGGATCAGATCTTCGATGTTCAGAGTTCCCACAGGGCCATCTATGACTTTTGTTTTACGCTTGTCTCCGTACTTGGTTTTAATCTCAATGAGCTCATTTTTAATGACCTTGCGGATGCGCTTTGGGTCTTCGAGGATCGCTTTGAGCTCGCGGATAAGCGCCCTAGTCGTAGCGAGCTCATCTTCGATTTTTTGGCGTTCAAGCGCGGCAAGCGCCTGCAGGCGCATTTCAAGAATAGCGGTTGATTGACGATCAGAAAGTTTGAATTTCTGCATCAAATTTTTGTGCGCGTCATCTTTATCTTTTGAACGCTTGATAGTAGTGATGATTTGATCGATGTGGTCGAGAGCTATTTTGAGGCCTTCCAAGATGTGAGCGCGTTCTTCAGCGATGCGCAAATCATGACGCGTTCTTCGTTCTACTACCTCAAGGCGCGCCTTGATAAACTCTTCAAGATAGGTTTTGAGCGAGAGCGTTTGCGGTTGTATCCCACCGATGAGGGCGAGCATATTGAAATGAAATACTTTTTCGAGATCCGTGTGCTTGTAGAGCATGTTGAGCACTTTTTGTGGGTAGGCATCATTTTTCAAATCAATAACCACAGACAATCCATCTTTATCCGATTCATCGCGGATATCTTTAATGCCTTCGACTTTTTTATCGCGCACTAGATCCGCTACTTTTTCAACGAGTTCGGCTTTATTGACTTGAAACGGCAGTGATGAGATGGCGATACTATACCCTTTGCCTCGTTCAACGATATCTGCCTCACCGCGCATGACTACGCCACCTCTGCCGGTAGCATAGGCTTGATGAATGTCGGCTTTGTTAAAAATTATGCCACCCGTTGGAAAGTCGGGGCCTTTAACGTGGACGAGGAGGTCTTCAACGGTTGATTTCGGATTATCAATCAGGGTGAGTGACGCGTCAATAAGTTCGGTCAAGTTGTGTGTAGGGATGCTGGTCGCCATGCCAACCGCGATACCGAATGAGCCATTGAGCAAAAGGTTGGGTACGCGCGCGGGGAGTACGGTCGGTTCTTCGCGTGAGCCGTCATAGGTTGGCGTAAAATCAACTGTTTCTTTATCAATATCGGCCAATAGTTCATCAGCAATGTGTGACATTTTTGCTTCGGTATAACGCATGGCCGCGGGTGAATCACCATCAACGGAGCCAAAGTTGCCCTGACCGGTAATCAGCATGTAGCGCATACTAAAGTATTGCGCCATGCGCACCATCGCGTCATAGACCGCGGTATCGCCGTGAGGATGATACTTACCAAGTACATCGCCGACCACGCGTGCCGATTTTACGTATTTTGCCGATGAGCGAAGACCCATCTCTTTCATTGTGTAGAGGATGCGGCGGTGTACGGGTTTGAGGCCATCTCGCACGTCAGGCAGGGCGCGCGCGATGATCACGGACATAGCGTAGTCAATATACGCGTTGCGCATTTCGCCGGTAATATCTTGTGGGTGTACCGTGTAGCTGATTTTTTGCGGTTCTTCAGCTGGTTCTTTGCGTTTCATAGGTTATTGAGAAAAATTTGGTTTTTGGCTTTTTATTTTTTTCCAAGCTGATTGAAAACTATCAGCGAGTGAAGGACCCTCCGGTTCTTCGCGCAATTCGTAGGGCAATTGGGCTATCCAGACGCTGATGATGCCAGCAAAGATGACTATGACAGACACGGTGATGATTGTATATTGTGTCTTTGGGGTTGATCGTCGAATATGTTCAACGCGGTCGATGAACGCCATATCACGCGCGTTCGAGGATAATGACACGCTGCCCTTCGGCGGGAAGACCTTTTTTCTTTATTGTAAGCTTATCCATTGTTTCGGGCTTCTCACCAAGTTCTTTGACGAATCGATCAAAAGTGCTTTTTTCTATATCGTCTCCCATAAGCGGTATGATAATGCGAGGATCGATATTCTCTACGATTTTTTTGAGAACCGACGACGTTCCTGATGGCACGAGATACAAAATATCAACGGTTCCAGCGAAGTCAATGATAATATCAGCGATATCAATATCGGTGAGATTGCCCAAAAAGAGTGATTTTATACCTTCCCACTCAACAAGAAAGGGAGTGGTACCGCCCGCGTGAAATCCAACAAATGAGACATCGCCCGCCTCGTATTCACCAGGTATCGCGAAGACGCGCGGATCGCCAGCTATAGAAATATCTTTTTTTGCCTCGGGGTTAGTAAAAAAGACGACCCGTGCCTCAAAGCGAGGGGCGGGGAATGGGGCTCCTTTGCCAAATGGATCAGCAACAATGACAGCGTCTCCTGACTGAAGCTTGATACAGGAGAGCCCATAATAACTTACAACCATAAAAGTATCTTTAGTATAGCCCAAAGACCTTCTCTTGCAAAGATTTTCGGTTTTTCGTATACTGCTTTGCATGACTCAAGACATCGAAAGCACGGAAGATATCACCTCCGATAAGGGGGCGTTTTCACGAATAAGCTCCGAATGGCGCATCCCACGCGTGGGCGATGTTGTCGAGGGTACTATTTTGCGCGCGCAGGGTTCAGTCATCTTTATTGATCTCGGGTTTGGTACAGGCATTATTTATGGTCGCGAGTTTCAAGATGGCCGCGACATGCTGCGCAATAAAGAAGAGGGTGACAGCATCGTCTCTAAGATTGTTGATTTTGAAAATGAGCAGGGCTATATCGAGCTTTCCGTAAAAGAAGCTGGCCGTGAGAAGTTTTGGAAAGAAGCCAACGCTTGCGTGTCTGAAAAACGTCTTTTGTCTCTTAAGGCGCTTGAGGCAAACCGTGGCGGTTTGGTATTTGAATGGAATGGCACCAAAGGATTTTTACCACTTTCACAACTCTCGCAAAAACATTACCCACGCGTTGAGGGAGGGGACAAGACAAAGATTTTTGAAGAACTCCAAAAGCTTGTTGGCGAAGAGTTTGGGCTTCATTTGATTACCGTGGATCCTCGTGAAGAAAAGCTTATTTTTTCGGAGAAAACATTGGAGCCGGATGGCATGAAAGAGCGTCTCGCGAACTATCAGATTGATACTGAATACGAAGGTGAGATCTCGGGCATCGTTGAATTTGGAGTGTTCGTAAAGCTTGAAGAGGGCCTTGAAGGCCTCGTGCATATCTCCGAGATTGATTGGTCACTGGTAGAAAATCCTAACGATCTGTATAAGGTTGGCGATAAGGTCAAGGTAAAAATAATTGGAGTTGATGCTGACAAAATCTCGCTTTCAATCAAGGCGCTGAAACCTGATCCATGGAAAGAACTCAAGCTTGAGAAGGGCGATATTGTGGAAGGTATGGTGACGAAGCTCAACAAGTACGGCGCATTTGTAAAGCTACCAAAACAGGGCGGTATTTCGGGCCTTTCGCATGTATCTGAATTTGAATCAGCGCAAAAGATGCGTGACTCGGTAGAGGCTGGTAAGGCGTATCCATTTCAAATCGTGGTGTATCAGCCAGAAAGCCACAAGCTCTCACTCGCGTTTCTCGGCAAAGATACAGCAGAGAAAAAAGCGGAATAATTTTTTATTACCAGCGATTACCGCCTGCGCGGCGTATCTGTGTTACCAGAGCGACACCTCCACCCAGTCCACCGATGACGCCAGTTATTGCGAGATATAAAAAGAGGGGATGAATTGATTGATCTTGCGCTACGCGGATTATATGCGCCGACCAGCCAAAAACCGCAAAGCAAGTAAGCGCCATGATGACATAAAAGGCTTGATAAAATATTCTCGCTATCATAGTGATATTGTACTGCCACTAGGGTGATTTTCGCAAAGTATCATCGTGCGAACGCAAACGCTCAACTGCGTCAGCTAAAAATTGCGAGTACAGATTGAGTCCCACGCGAGCGGCGACGCCTGATTGCTCACGGCCCAAAATATTTCCTGCGCCGCGCATTTCTAGATCTTTTTCGGCAATGACTGATCCTGCGCCTAAAAATTGCGTGTCTTGCAATATATCAAGGCGCCGCTCGGCCTTGGGCGTCAGGTGCGCGGGGTTATAGAAAAAATACGCGTATGATTGTAATGTGCCTCTACCAATGCGTCCACGAAGTTGGTGGAGGTCAGCAAGACCATACATGACCGCGTCAGTCACGATGAGCGTATTTACCGTGTGCAGATCAACGCCGTTTTCGATGATGGTGGTAGAGACAAGTATTTCAATATCTCCTTTACGGAAACTCTCCATGGTTTCCACCAGTTCTTTTTCGTTCATTCGGCCATGCAAGTATCCGACTTTTGATTTTGGTACGAGTTTGCGGATGAGCTCAAGCGTTTTTGGTATGCGGTGTATGCGTGACTCTACTACATAGACTTGTCCTTTGCGTTGGAGCTCGATTTCAAGCGCGCGCGCCATGAGCTCTGGCTGGTAGGGAAGTATGAGTGTTTCGGGCGCGATTTTGCCCACAGGACCTTCATCGAGCGCAGTCATGGCGCGTACGCGCGCGAGAGCGAGTGAGAGCGTGCGAGGTAGTGGTGTCGCAGAGAGCGTGAGTACATCGACTTCGGCTTTGAGTTCTTTGAGCTTTTCTTTGGCGCCCACACCAAAGCGTTGTTCTTCGTCTACTATCAAGAGTCCCAAGTTTTTAAAGGTGATATCACGCGAAAGAATACGATGCGTGCCGATGGCGATATCTATTGTGCCATCGCGAATACCCGCGAGTGCCTTTTTGATAGTGCTCGCGTCTTCCAAACGCGAGAGGCGCGCTATTTTGATGGGGAGTCCCGCAAGGCGCTTTTTCCACGTTTCGTAGTGTTGCGCGGCGAGGATGGTGGTAGGGGCGAGGATCGCTACCTGTTTACTGTTTGTAGCCACGCGTACGCTCGTGCGGAGCGCAAGCTCGGTCTTACCAAAACCAACATCACCAATGATGATGCGATCCATCGGCATTTTTGATGACAGGTCTTGCCATATGCGCGTAAGCGCGCGTTTTTGTGCCGCCGTCTCTTCAAAGGGAAATGATGCCTCAAGTTTCTCTTCGATCTCGGGTGACGGTGCGTACGGCGGCCGTGAGACAATATTGCGCATAGCATGGACCGCTAAAAGTTTTTTGGCGAATGCTATTGCGTCGTCTTTTGTTTGACGCAAAGTTTTCTTCCAGACAGGCGTGCCGAGTCTCGAGACTTTGGGCGCGCGAAAACCAATATAGGGAGATATACGCGCGGCTTCCGTGATAGGTACCATCAGCGTATCGGCATCGCCGCCTTTGGGTCCGCGGTATTCTATATGAAAATATTTTTTGTCGCCCTCGGTAGTGATGCCGCGCCACAAGCCAATGCCATGGTGCTCGTGTACCACAAAATCACCACCGCGCAGGTATTCGAGGAGACTGCGATCTTTTATCTTTCGCTCGAGTGATTCGCCGTGCGCTGACGGCGGCAATCTGCGAATGTCATCAATCTGGTTTCCAAAAAAATCGATATGCCAGATGCCATCAGTACCGATAGGGGAGATGATAAGCGCGCCACCTCTGATAGTGAACTCACCTCGCCGTTCGGGCCAAGAGTTTATTTCGTACCCGAGCTCAAGAAGGCGCTCGGTGAGTGTACGAAGGCCCTTGCGCCATTCGTGTGTGATGACGATCGAGTTATGCTCCCAAAACGTGTTGAGATGGCGACCCTTCTCGATGGTACGGCGATTATGCCGAAACCACTCCTCGTTTTTTTCGGCAAATTCAGGAATTCGGGAGGCAATAAAAAGCTCGCTTTGCATACGGGAGGGCAGAAGGATATTAAATAAGTACAGAAAAAGTTGTTATCTGCAGGTCTGCAGCAATAAGCTCCATTATGCGTTTTTCTACTTTTTTGAGTACTAGTTTTTCGGCGGGCGTCCATTTCTTGAGTACCAGTTGCATGGCATCTACGCGCTTTTTCTTTTGAACGCCTATGCGGATGCGCCAAAAGTCGCGCGACTTGACTGCTCGCATGACCGAGTCAACACCTCGGTGTCCAGCAGATCTCTTGCCAAACGATGCTTTGACCGAGCCAAGTAAGATGTCAGTATCATCATGGATGACGATAAGGTCTTTTGATTTGACGCCTGCGTCAGCGAGGGCCTTGCCAGATTTGTTCATAAAGGTGTTGGGTAGCACGATGAGTGTTTTTTCGCCTTCGATTTCTCCTTTTGCTACGAGTCCCGCATATTTTGTGCTCTCCACAAATTGCTCAAATCTATATTTTTTGGCGATGACGGCAGCAAATTCACGCCCCACATTATGGCGTGTGCCGTCATATTCCTTACCAGGATTGCCAAGTCCCACGATGACTTTCATGGTTGTAGTGTACTCGATTTTAATAAAAGAAAAAGCCGCCATACGAGTGTACTCATATGGCGGCAGTTTACATGTCGAACTTTTTGTCCTTGGAGGTAATAAGTTCTCGGAGACGGGTGCATGCTTGCATGCGAAGCTGTGAGGCGCGACCTTGGGTAAGGTTGAGCATCTTCCCCACCCTTTCCAAGGTGAGATCGCGTCCGTAGTAGAGGTTGATGACTTGCCGTTCCTTGATGGGCAATTGAGCGATAGCTTCTCGAACGATATTCGCGTTCTCTTTATTGAGGAGTATGTTGAGCGTTGGGTTATCTGTTTCTTGTTTGAGTACGATATCCCACGGAGTGTCCCACGTGTGCAGACGATGATGTGCTGCGAGAGACATCACGTATTCGTCGATTTGCGCGGTTCCTCTCAACCCATCTTTGATTTGGAGCTCACGGAAGTTTTGGAGAGAGAGTCCAAGTCGATCAGCGATCATCTCTTCCGGAGGTTCTGTCTGCGTCTCTCGTGTTATATCATCGGTTACCCGTTCAATATGCTTGGCAGTCTGCCGCACACTGCGGGTAAGCGGGTCGATCCTTCGCAGGAGATCAATCATCGCGCCATAGATTCGGTACCGTGCGTAGGTTGAAAATGCTACTTTATGGCGCGGGTTGTATTTACGTATCGCATCAAGTAGGCCGATACGCCCCTCCTGCAGAAGATCATCTCGGAGATCTATCGGTGCGGATATCGTGCGCAATATGATGTGTACCAGGTGTTCGTATGCGTTGACGGTCTCTTCAGATACATTTGGTGTTTTCTCCTCCACTTGCAAGCCTCCTCCACATTGACAATGAACGATACACGGCATTGAACCATTATTATTATATAATGTCAACTAGTTGCTGTTAGGGTGCGCAGAATCATTATTTGCCAGGACTGATTTTTTGATGTATACTAGCATCACTTTTATTGCCCTTTATGCTTCCCCAAGAAACATCGCGCACACTCAAAAGCGAGATACGAGAGATCGTACGCGTTCTTTTGATATCGCTTGCTATTGTCATTCCTGTACGCGTTTTTATCGCTCAACCATTTATCGTGCGCGGCGCTTCTATGGAACCGACATATCATGATGGGGAATATCTTATTGTTGATGAGATTTCATTGCGCTTTAGCGAGCTCAAGCGAGGAGAGGTGATTATTTTTCGTTATCCCAATGATCCAAAGAGCTTTTTTATCAAGCGTATCATAGGCCTTCCTCAAGAAACGGTGGTTATCCGTGACGGTCATGTGTATCTTTCGAGCTTCGCGGGTGAGATTGTGCCGGTTGACGAGTCGTATATCGGTTTGGATGTTGTCACACTGCCGGACAAGGTGGTAACGCTCGGGCCCGATGAATATTTTGTCTTGGGTGACAATCGTCCCGATAGCTCTGATTCGCGCGCGTGGGGGCCGCTCGAACAGCGCTATATCATAGGGAGAACCTTTATCCGTCTGTGGCCTCCTTATAAATTAAGTCTTCTCTAAAAAAAATATGCCAAAACCAGTAAAGAAAGAGTTGGTAGTAAGCGTTAAAGGGATGCACGACCTCATTGGCGACGACTACGCGTATGTTGAGCGCATCATCAAAGAAGTAAAGCGCGTGGGCGATTACTATGGTTTTTCACCGATTGCGACTCCGCATTTTGAGAAGACTGAACTTTTTGAGCGACCACTGGGCGCGGAGTCTGATGTCGTTGAGAAACAAATGTACAGTCTCCGTACCAAGGGCGGTGATCGCCTTACCCTTCGCCCCGAAGGTACCGCGCCCATTATGCGCGCGTATTTTGAGCACGGCATGGGCAGTATGCCGCAACCCATAAAAGTTTTTTATGGCGGGTCATTTTTTCGTCATGAAAATCCACAGGCAGGCCGCTTTCGCGAATTTCATCAGGCAGGAGTCGAGACGATTGGGGATGATGATGCGATCAATGACGCGCTGGTTATTAGGATTCTTGTTTCCGCGCTTCAGACGCTCGGGCTTAAAGACATAATGGTTAATATCAATACGATTGGAGATAAGACATGCCGACCGGCATTTCGTAAAGAGTTGATTAATCACTATCGCAAACACCAAGAGCGTCTATGCAAAGATTGCAAGCGTCGTATTAAAGAAAATCCATTACGGCTTCTTGATTGTAAAGAAGAGACATGCGTGGAGATTTCAAAATATGCTCCGCAAATGGTAGATTTTGTCTGCGAGTTCTGCAAAAAACACTTCGCGGAAGTGCTCGAGTATCTTGATGAATCAGGCATTCCCTATTTTCTCGATAGCCATCTCGTGCGCGGGTTTGATTACTATGGGCGTACCGTATTTGAGATTGTGCCGACAGACGCGGGTGAGGGCGTAGTACCGCAGGCGATTGGCGGCGGTGGGCGTTATGACGATCTTGCTGAATTGATGGGTGCGCGTAAAACTCCCGCGGTAGGCGGGGCGCTCGGGGTTGAGCGGGTCGCCGAGCTTCTCCGCAAGAAAGGTATTAAGGCGCGGCCCGAGACGCATCCAAAGATCTTTCTTATCCAGCTTGGGCCCGTAGCCAAGAGAAAAAGCTTGGTGCTCCTCGAGGAATTGCGAAAGATAGGGGTACCGGTCATGCAGACGCTTGCCAAAGATAGTCTTCGCGCGCAGCTTGCTATTATCTCAAAGCTCCAGATACCTCTCGCGTTGATTGTCGGTCAAAAAGAAGCGCTCGATGGTACGGTCGCGCTTCGCAATATGGAGACTGGAGTTCAGGAGACCCTTTCCGTGGAGAAATTTATTGGTACAATAAAAGCACGATTAAAAGAATTTTCTTAATTATTATTAAAACTCTATTATGGTTACCGTATTAAAACGAGAAAAAGAAACAACAGGTTCACTCTTGCGCCGTTTTAGCAAGAAGGTTCAGCAGTCAAAGATTTTACTTAAGGCGCGCACGCTCAATGTCCGCACGCGTCCCAAGTCAAAGACTAAAAAGAAAAAAGACGCTCTTCGCCGGGTGATTAAGCGCAAAGAATATGATCGTCTTCGTAAGCTGGGTAAAGAAGTATAGGCGCTGATGGAACTCATTGATACATTGCGAGCAGATCTTAAGAGTGCCATGCAGGCAGGCGACGGGAAGCGCACGAGTGTTTTGCGCATGCTCTTTGCCGCTATTAAAAATAAAGAGATTGAAGAACGTAAGAAGGATGTGGGTCTTGGCAATGAAGAAGTAACCGCGGTGGTAGCGCGAGAGGCAAAAAAACGCAAAGATGCGATTGCTGAATATGAGAAGGCAGGACGGCCCGAGCTTGCTGAATCAGAAAAAGAAGAGCTCGCGATACTCGCTGTATATTTACCCGAAGAATTGCCTGATGAAGAAATCATCCGCGTTATCAAAGATGGTATTCGTCAGCTCGGCGCGCCTTCAGCAAAAGATATCGGTGCTCTTATGAAAATTATAATGCCGGCACTCAAGGGTCGCGCTTCCGGTGATCGTATTACCAAACTTGCCCATGACGCGCTCGGAGCGCAATAATTTTTGTTGATGGCGCGACCTCATTATTTCATTGGACTTGATGTAGGATCGGCGAGCGTTCGTTTTGTAGTACTTGAGCGCGGCGATTCTGGCATGCTTTTAGTAGCAGGTATTTCCGAGCAAGCACTTGAAGGTATGCGCAAGGGCGCCGTTGCTTCACCCGAGATGGTCTCACGCGGCATTATCAAAGCCGCGCTCGAGCTTAAAAAACAATATGGCATTGAGGCAAATCACGCGGTGGTATCGCTTGGTGAGCCACGCATGGTGGGTGTCGCGGCGAAAGGCGCGGTATCAATATCGCGTGCCGACGGCGAGGTAACGCGCGAAGATGTCGCGCGCGTGCTTGAGAATGCCGAGGGTGCGTTGCCGAGACTTGGTAATCGTGAGGTGCTTCATCAGTTTCCTCTTTTTTATAATGTAGACCATGATACACGCCTTCGCGAAGTAGCCGGTCTTGTTGGCGCGAAGCTTGAAGTAGAAGCGCTTTTTGTCGCCGCATTCTCTGCTCATATAAAAAATCTTTTTCGCGCGCTTGAGCTTGCAGGTATCATGGTTGATGAGATGATTGCGTCTCCCTATGCCGCGTCATTTCACGCACTCTCGCGTAAACAAAAAGAAGTCGGTTGCGTATTGATTACTATTGGCGCGCAGACATCCGGTGTTATCGTCTATGAGGAGGGGATGCCTCTATCGCTCGAGATGCTTCCTGTCGGTTCTGGTCATATTACTCATGATATTGGACTCGGGTTTCAGATTGATCAAGCATCTGCCGAGCGTGTTAAAAAAAATCTCTCATCGTTTCTTGAGCAGGGAAAAAAGGAAATTCGTCTTTCTGATTTTCCCAAGAATTTTGAAGAAAGCTTTTCCCAGCGCAAACTCAAAGATATTGTATCCGCGCGTCTCGGCGATATATTTGAATTGGTAGCAAAGCATCTCAAGCGCATTGATAGGGCCGAGCTTTTGCCAGGCGGTATTATTTTGGCTGGAGGAGGATCAAAACTCTTTGATATACAGCAGATCGCGCGTGACGAGCTTCATTTGCCCGTAGAGTTCGCTCAAGGCGCCCCAGGAATCGGCGAGCATAAAGAGCTTATCGCTGGTTCCGAGTGGATGACTGCCGCGGGTCTTGCTCGGTTTGCCGCTGAACAGCACCAGCCCTCGGGGCGCATGTCGGAGCTTTTTTCATCATCATTTTCGCAGCGCGTCAAGAAAGTGCTTCGTTCGCTGATCCCATAACAACGATAGTTTGACTACATTGTAAACCCTGTGGTCTAGGATACTTTTGGGGGCTGTTTTTACTTGACGCTTGTTGTTTTGCAACGCTAGAGTGGAGCCATGCCACGCATAAATCCTGAAGCTGACACATTCGCGCGTATCAAAGTTTTTGGCATGGGCGGTTCCGGTGGTAATGCTATCGATCATATGATTAAGGCAAAAGTGCCGGGTGTTGATTTTGTTGTTATCAATACTGACGCGCAAGATTTGCATCACTCTCTGGCGCCACGAAAAATTCATATTGGTAAATCTGCCACGCGCGGTTTGGGCGCTGGCATGGATCCATCACTTGGTAGGCAAGCTGCCGAAGAAAATAAAAACGAAATCACCGAACTGGTACGCGGCGTTGATATGGTATTTATCGCGGGCGGATTCGGTGGGGGAACTTGTACGGGCGCGGCACCCGTAGTAGCAGAGATCGCGCGCAATGAGGGGGCGCTCACCGTAGCAGTTGTTACGCGGCCGTTCGCGTTTGAGGGTTCAGAGCGCAATCGCATCGCTGACGAAGGATTGCAGAGGCTTCGTGAAGCGGTTGACGCGATGATTGTTATTCCCAATGACAGAATTTTGAGCATGATTGAGAAAAAAACTTCATTCCTCGATGCGTTTTCAAAATGTGATGAAGTATTGCGCCAAGCAGTTCAAGGTATTTCTGATTTGATAACGCTTCCCGGTATTATTAATGTCGATTTTTCTGACATTCGCGCGATTATGAAAAATGCTGGCTCCGCGCTGATGGGTATCGGCAAGGCAACGGGCGATGATCGGGCGATGCAGGCGGCAAAACAAGCTATCAATTCTCCGCTTCTCGATCTTTCTATCGAAGGAGCGCATGGGGTTTTGTTTTCAGTCGCCGGTGGAGATGATTTGACGATGTGGGAAGTAAACGAAGCGGCAAAAAGTATTACCGAAAGTATCGCGAAAGACGCCAAGGTTATTTTTGGCGCCGTTAAAGATGATCGTTTGCGCAAAGGCGAGCTCAAGATTACTGTTGTCGCAACCGGTTTCGGCGATGGATACGCGCCGGTCATTCCCAAAAGTCCCAATTTGTTTTCCGCGCTCCCGCGAAAAGAAGATGTGCTCGTTCCGCGCGCCATCAAACCCGTAACTGAAGAAGAATCATCAGACGAGTGGGATGCGATCCCCGCGTTTTTGCGCCGAGGCAAAAAATAGTCATCAAAAAGTCTCAAAAATATACGCTCCGCGCTCACGGAGCGTTTTTGTATGCCCCAAAAATGAGCACCTGCAACAATACCATAAATGGGCCGCGCAATTTTGAAAAAATGGCGAGTTATCCACTTCCAGCGGAGTGTTCGTGGGGCATACACTACGTATACGTTATCCAAAGAAATTATTTTTTTATGTCCACCACCCCATCAGCCACTTCCAAGGCATTAGACAAAAAACAATTAGCAAGTAAAAGCCGCGCCTTAGGTATGGAGCGGTTTTTTTCTCACGCAGATATTCATCCATATGATGAAATAGCGTGGGAAAAGCGTCGCGCGCTTATCAGCGATTCCAAGGGCAATATTATTTTCGAACAAACCGATGTAGAGGTACCCGCGGCATGGTCGCAAACGGCAACTGACATCGTAGCTGAAAAATATTTTTCCGGGCATGTCGGTAAAAAAGGCCGCGAGTCGTCCGTCAAACAGCTCATCAATCGCGTCGCTGATACATTGACGCGCTGGGGCATCGAATACGCTTACTTTAAAGACAAAGAAGAAGAGCAAATTTTTTCTGAAGAGCTTAAAGCAATTTTGGTAAATCAATACGCGGCATTCAACTCGCCCGTGTGGTTTAATCTCGGGATAGAGGAGAGGCCACAGTGCTCCGCGTGTTTTATTTTGTCGGTGCAAGATAACAAAGAATCAATCGCGGAGTGGTATAAAAATGAAATGTTTATTTTTTCGGGCGGGTCAGGCGCCGGACTTGATGTCTCGTCACTTCGTTCATCGCGTGAATATATTAGTAATCGTGGGAAATCATCGGGCCCTGTTTCTTTTATGAAAGGAGCCGATGCTATCGCGGGTACGATCAAGTCAGGAGGCAAGACGAGGCGCGCGGCAAAGATGGTGGTGATGAAGATTGATCATCCGGATATTCGCGAGTTCATTACTTGTAAATGGAAAGAAGAAGAAAAAGCAAAGGCGCTTATCGCGATAGGTTATAGTGACGCCATTGATGGTGACGTATACAACAATATCTTTTTTCAGAACGCAAACAATTCAGTCCGCGTAACTGATGATTTTATGCAGAGTGTCGCGGAAGATGGTTTGTGGGACCTTAAAGCTATCACGACTGGCGATACACTCGAGACTGTTCGCGCGCGCGATCTGATGCAGTTGATCGCCGAAGCATCATGGCATTGTGCAGATCCCGGCATCCAATATGATACGACAATAAATCGTTGGCATACGGCCTCTGTCACGGGTCGTATCAATGCGTCAAACCCTTGCTCCGAATATATGCACCTTGATGATTCCGCGTGCAATCTCGCGTCACTCAATCTTATGAAGTTTACTCGTGAGGACGGTTCATTTGATGTCGCCATGTTTCGCTCGGCGGTGCGCATTATGACCATAGCCATGGATATTGTGGTCGCGGGATCCGCCTACCCTACGGAAAAAATTACTCAAAATGCCAAAGATTTTCGTGAACTTGGTCTCGGATACGCGAACCTTGGCGCTATGCTGATGTACAAAGGGTTACCCTATGATTCACACGAAGGGCGCGCGTTGACAGGTGCCATAACCGCCCTTATGACCGGTGAGGCTTATTTGACCTCTACCTATGTAGCCGAACGCGTAGGGCCGTTTGTCGGTTATCAGACGAATAAAAAGCCCATGCATAAGGTGCTTCGTATGCACAAGGGTGAGGTAGATCATATTGACGCCCGATTGGTCCCGAAAGATCTTCTCGACGCAGCGTATGAGGCGTGGGACAAGGTTGTAGAGCGTACCGAAAAACATGGCATTCGCAATTCGCAAGCCTCTGTTTTGGCGCCTACAGGCACTATCGCCTTTATGATGGATTGCGATACTACGGGCGTTGAACCTGATTTTTCGCTTATTAAATATAAGAAGATGGTAGGTGGCGGGTTTCTTAAAATTGTTAATCGCACGCTCCCGCACGCGCTATCAAATCTTGGTTATACGGATGAACAAGTGCAAGAAATAGTTCATTTCGTAGAAGAATATGATCGTATTGAAGGCGCGCCGCACATCAAAGACGAACATTTGGCAGTATTCGATTGCGCGACCAATGCGCCAGGTGGCGTTCGCTCGATTCACTACATGGGTCATATTCGTATGATGGCGGCGGCACAACCATTTATTTCAGGCGCGATATCTAAGACGGTCAATCTTCCATCATCAGCGACAGTAGAAGATATTACCAATGTCTATGTCGATAGTTGGAAGCTCGGGCTTAAAGCGGTAGCAGTGTATCGTGATGGATCAAAAGGCGCGCAACCACTTAACACGGGCCGCACCAAAGGATCTAATGAAGACCAGATGGCGACTGAACGTCTCACGCGCCGGCCTCTTCCCGCTGATGTTATCTCCAATCGCCATAAGTTTTCGGTCATGGGTCACGAAGGATATTTGCATTATGGGTTGTATCCCGATGGTACGTTGGGCGAAGTATTTATCCGTATGGCAAAAGAGGGCAGTACCATCTCGGGTCTTCTTGATTCGATTGGTGTCTTGATGTCGGTATCACTTCAGTATGGTGTGCCGGTAGAAACAATTGTACGCAAATTTGTTCATGCGCGGTTTGAACCAGCCGGTTTCACTGAAAATCCCGATATACCCGTTGCCAAATCAATCCTTGATTATCTTGCAAAATTTCTCGCGCTGAAATTTTTGAGTCCTGACGATCAGCATAGCCTGGGTATTTATGCCGAATCGATGGCGCCGGTTGTTGACGTGACACCTGATGTGGCGCATACCGAGATGACCGTACAAAATACTGAGATCGTACGAGTAGCGAAGATGACTGTTTCCTCCTACCTTGATGCTCCAGCATGCCGTTGTGGCGCGATTATGGTCAGAACGGGTTCCTGTTATACCTGTAGATCGTGCGGAGCGAATGTAGGCTCCTGTGGATGAGTGAGAGTATTTTTTAATTTTGAGATAAGGGCTCAAAACCTCCGCATCCCGCGGAGGTTTTGGGTTCCAGAGAAGAAATGAAATACTATTTTATTTCTTTGAACTCCGGCATGCTAACTGTTACAAATAGATTATGTTATATATTTTTACTGGTAACGGTAAGGGAAAGACCACCGCGGCTTTGGGGCAAGCACTTCGATCAGTGGGTGATGGCAGACGCGTATTGATGATCCAGTTTATCAAGGGGCCATGGCCGTCGGGGGAAGATGAATCGTTCAAACGGCTTGCGCCAGAATTTGAACTTCGAAAACGAGGTAAGGGATTTGTAGGCATTCTTAATGACAAGTTGCCGCGAGAAGAACATGAGCGCGCCGCGCGCGAGGCGCTTGCCGAGCTCGCGCGCGAAATTACATCAGGAGCGTGGCATATGGTAATTGCCGATGAGATCAACAACGCGCTCGATTTGGGTTTAATCTCGGAAGATGGGGTACTTGAGCTTGTTCGTCTTGGGCAGGAGAAAAAAATTGATTTAATATTTACCGGCAGGGGAGCGCGTCAGATATGTATTGATCGTGCTGATTTAGTGTCAGAAATACGCGATATAAAACATCCTTTTTATGAAGGTAAAAAGGCAAAAAAGGGAATGGAGTATTAGACTTGATTTTTTATCATAAATCTGCTATAATACAAAATAGATACGTTGAGTAATCGCTTGCCCCGCAGCTGCGGGGTGAGAGGAAAGTCCGGGCACCATTTCAAAGATTTTTTCTTTGATAGAGTGGCAATGGCTAACGGCCATCCATTCCGTCTTGCTAGTAATGGCGAGCCGAGATACGAGATAGTGCCACAGAGACCATACCGCCGATCGTCATCAGCTTGAGGTAATGCTCAAAATGTTGAAGGAGGTAAGGGTGAAAAGAGTGGTGTAAGAGACCACAGCGCGCGCGGGTAACCGTGCGCGGAGGAAAACACTTGCCCGGTGCAACTCCCGTACTATGCGAAAGCATTTTGTGGAGGCTTGAGCTCGTCGGGTAACCGCGAGCCCAGATAGATGATTACATAAAACAGAACCCGGCTTACGGGCGTATCTATCAACAACTCCGCAGTCGCGGGGTTGTTTTTTTATTCTTCTTCGAGATTGACGCGTAGTTTGCGAGATTTGCGAGGGCTTGTTTCAATACTTTTGAGTACACCATCAAGATCGTCTTTTTTGTATACGCGATAGTTATTCATCGGGTGACGATAGGCGATCAGCTTGCCATTTTTGTCCCAGTTGCGAAGAGTAAGGGCACTCACACCCAAAAGTGAGGCAGCCTGTTTGATGGTATAGTAGCGTTGATCCATACTTGAGTAATCTTGATGAGGGTTTAAGATCACTTGATTCTTTTGTTTTTGTGTGTTGTTGTGGGCGCGAGTATTTTTTATTTATATCCACAGCTTGCTTATCGCATTATCTTACGACTAGTATAGGTCATATGAACAGTAAATCAATGGATATCTACGAGGACGATATCATATCGGATGATATTGAGATTGATGATAGCGGCATAGGCGAAAGAGAGTCAGTACTCTCAAAGGCAGGAAGATGGGTGTTGTACGCTTTTCTCTTTTTGTTTCCGCTTTGGTTTTTACCAAACACCAGTCATCCCGTTGAACTCAACAAATCATTTTTCGCGGGCATGTCTCTTCTCGCGTCACTCATGCTTCTCATAGGAGGTATGTTGCAAGAGGGGGTGATACGGTTCCCGCGCGCGCGTTTTTTTTCAGCTGCCATTGTATTTTTGGTGGTATGGACAGCAGCCGCTCTTTTTTCCATGAGTCCCATGCAGTCTCTGCGGGGGTTTGGCGATGAGCCGCTTGGGTGGACGCAAATAGTTATTGCGGTTATCGCACTTTTTGTAGCGCCATTGGCGTTTCGTGATATTCGTCAGGTGCATCGCGCGTTTTCATTTTTTGCTATCGCAGTCGTCATCCAAGCTCTTTTCTTTTTTGTTCAAAGTGTCGGTGGAGCGGATATCTTCTCGTGGGAGTTCGCGAAGAGTCGTTCTTTTAATCTTTTTGGTTCTTGGAACGCGCTTGCTACTTTTTTTGGTTTAAGTGTCGCACTTTTTTTACCTTTTGTGGGGCTTCGCTTCTGGGCGGCATACGCCGCGCTGGGCTTCGCGATGCTTGGGATGTTTTTTTTAAACTTTCCAACCACGTGGGTTGTGCTCGGTATCGTAGCGCTCTTGTTTGTAGCGCTTTCACTCTCTCATCGTGAGCAGCGCGCGCCACTTTTTGGAGTATCGTTGGTGCTGTTAATTTTTGCGGTACTTCTTGTTCTTCTCACTAATACATTTGCCGCGGCATTTAGCGGTGCTGATTATTTTGGTAAGACTCAAGAGGTTATTCCTGCATTTAGCAACACGATTGAGATCACAAAGAGAGGTCTTGCCGAATCGCTGGTACTTGGTACAGGACCAAACACCTTCGGTTATTTGTGGGATCGCTTTAAAGATCCAGCGGTCAATACTACGGTATTTTGGCAAACACGATTTAATTCAGGGTTTAGCTCTTTTCTTCAATTGATGCTCGAAGGCGGTGTCTTTGGCACGATTACTTTTTTGGCGTTGCTCGGGTTCTTCTTCGCCAATGGCATGCATGCGCTCGCACGCATGACGGGTCCCGAGAGTGCGTATGTACGCGCGACATTTGCCGCATCTCTTTACCTTGGGTTGATGTGGTTTATATATCCACTCTCTGGCGCCTTGGTGTTGCTCACTTTTGTTTTTTTGGGCCTGTTTTATGCGACATTGAGAGACGCGGGCTTTGTCTTAACGGGGACTGTTAATTTATTTGAGACCAAAGAACGCGGGTTTATTTTCTCGCTTATTCTTATTTTTGCGCTTGTTGCGAGTGTCGCCGGCGTATATTTTCAGGTGACACGGTATTTGGGGTCAGTAGCGTTGGCGCGCGGCGTTGATATATTTAATAGTGAGGGATCGATCAATACCGCGCTCACCAAAGTGAGAAGCGCCATAGAGCTCGATCATTACCAAGATCGGTACTATCGGACAGCAGCGCATCTTCAGCATGTCAGAATGACGCGTCTTCTTACTCAACAGGGCGGTTTGCGCGAAAAACAGTTTGAAGAATTTCGTACCGCATATAATGAAGGTCGCGTGGCAGCAGAACTCGCGCGCGATTATGGTAAAAAAGACGCGCTTAACTATCGCATGCTCGGTCAGATCTTTGAGCTCGCGATTCCGATTGATGAAAGTATTTCAAAGTCTGCCCTAGAAAATTATGAGACAGCGCTTGCATTGAGTCCTAACGATCCTTCAATCCACGTCGATCTTGCGCGCACCTATCTCGCGCTCTCCGATATCACCATTTTACGTGGAGGCGGATCTACTTCGCGTAAAATCGCTGGTGAATATCAAGAAAAGGCGATCAAGCATTTGACCGATGCGACTAATCTCAGGCAAGATTATGCGCAGGCGCATTTTACCCTTTCGCGT